>APMI01000744.1_pt1 | contig 52538 bp, 47 predicted proteins | sample 667938 | NCBI WGS metagenome assembly APMI01 (sample SAMN01084076, study PRJNA167559) | wastewater metagenome | biome: Wastewater | place: Denmark: Ejby Moelle, Odense | collected 2011-11-28
ACAGTTACAGCAGGCCTACGGCCTGCTGCTGTGGTGTTAGGGGTGATTGTGGAGGTGTGGGGTGGTTTAGTATTTTTACCACAAGCAACAATAGTATATAATGAGATTATCTATGGTACTAAATACTCTGCTGTCACGCGTGCAAGCAAAAAAAACCTCACAACCAGACGATAATTATATTGTTGGGCTGGATATTGGCACCGAATTTGTAAAGGCGCTGATCGCGCGGGTGGATCACGACGATATCGAGATTGTTGGTGTGGGCCGTACCCGCCAGGATGTCAGCGATATGCATTCTGGCGCGATTGCCGACATCGCTGGCGTGGTGCGTAACTGCGAAGACGCCCTGAGCCAGGCCGAGGACGAAGCCGGCCTGCAGGCCAAACGCGCGATTATTGGTATCGCTGGCGAATTGGTAAAGGGTGCAACTAATACCATTCGCTACCGGCGGCCGCAGCCCGATCGCCCGCTGGACGAGGCCGAGATGGAATTTATCATCGAAAAAGTCCACGAACGCGCCCAGCACAAGGCCCAAAAGCAAATCGCGCTGGAGACCGGCAACCAAGAAGTTGAGGTGAAGCTAGTCAACTCGGCGCTGGTCAGCATCCACATCGATGGCTACAAAGTGTCAAACCCGATTGGATTTCAGGGCAAAGATGTGGCGGTGCAGATCTATACGGCGTTTGCGCCGATGGTACATATTGGCGCGCTAGAGCGTGTGGCCGACGAGCTGGCGCTGAATTTGGTGGCGGTGGCGGCCGAGCCATATGCGGTGAGCCGTAGTGTGCTAGGTAACGATGCTAGTAGCACGTTTACGGCGATCTTGGCAGATGTGGGTGGCGGCACTACCGATATCGCGGTGGTGAATGACGGCGGCGTCGAGGGGACGAAGATGTTTGGCATTGGCGGCCGTAGCTTTACGCGCACTATCGAGCACGAGCTGGGCCTAGACTATACAGCTGCCGAAAAGCTCAAGGTTAACCTGGAGCACGAGCAGATCAAGCCCAAGGTGCGCACCGCAGTCGAGACGGCAATCGACAAGACGCTTGACGTCTGGCTGGCGGGGGTAGAGCTGGCGCTGAGTGAGTTTGATTCGCTCGATCATTTGCCAAATCGGCTGCTGCTTTGTGGCGGTGGCGCCAGCCTGGCCAAGCTGGTTGATGCGCTCGAATCGGACGAATGGTATCGCAATTTGCCATTTACCAAACGCCCGCGTATCCAGCTGATTACCCCCGAGGACGTTGTGGGCATCAAAGACCTCACCAAGAAAGCGAGCGACCATACGTTTATCACGGCGATGGGCCTGCTGCGGGTTGGCTATGATACAATAGGGACACACGTAGCGGGGGACAGCCTGCGCGACAAACTTAATCGGCTGGTACGAATCTAGGGTATGCAAAAAGACATTATCTACATCGACGTCGAAGATGACATCACGGCGGTCATTGGCAAGGTGAAGGCGGCAACACACAAGATTGTGGCCGTGGTGCCGCCCAAGCATGTGGGGATGTTGCAGAGTGCGGTGAATCTGCGCTTGTTGGCACGGGTGGCCGAGCAGCAGGGCAAGCGGCTGGTGCTGATTACTGGCAATGCGGCGCTGCGTGGACTGGCGGCTTCGGCGGCGATACCGGTGGCAAAAACCTTGCAGTCTAAGCCCGAGATCCCAGAGGCAGTGACCATTGATACTAATGACGATGACGAGATTATTGATGGTGCGGCGCTACCGATCGGCGAGCACGCCGCGAGTGTTGATAGCGCTGCCAAGGCGATTGCTGCCAAAGATGCAGCGGCTCAGTCGGTTATTGCGGCAGGTGCTGTTGGCGCTGCTGGCGTCGCGGCCAAAAAACCGCGCTCGACCCCCATGGTACCGCTAGTGAAGGGCCCGATCAAAGTGCCAGATTTTAGCAATTTTCGCAACAAATTAGGGCTGTTGATAGGTGGTGGTGTACTGCTGCTGGCGTTGCTGGTGTGGGCGATTGTGTTTGCCCCCACGGCACGAATCATCGTGACCGCACGCACAAGCAATGTGCCGATTACTGCCAAGGTGACATTGGCGCCTGATAGCAAGACCGACCAGGCAGCCGGCACGCTGCAATCTACTGTCAAACAGATCAAAAAAGACCTATCAATCCCCTATGCCGCTACCGGCACCAAGGATATTGGCGACCAGGCAACCGGGCGAGTGTCGTTTTCTACTGATAGTATCGGCAAGCTTGGCTATACCATTCCGGCTGGCACCACGGTGACGGCAAATACTGGCGCGACATTTACGACCGATGCTAACGTGACGTTTTCGATTAGTAATTACCGTGACAATTCTGTGACAGTAACTGCGACCGATCGCGGCACCAAGTCGAACGGCGTTACTGGCAGTGTGACTGGCCTGCCGGCTGGTGTGTATGGTAAATTTACGGCAGCAACTGCCGGTGGCACCGATAAAACCGTGCCCGTGACCACCGCGGGCGACATACAGGCGGCGCGCGACAAAGCCGCTAGCCAGAATAGCGATGCAGATATGAAAAAACAGCTGACTGAACAGTTTGGCGGCGACTATGTCGTGATCGATACCTCGTACAATGCCGACCTAGGCGGCCTCACCGCCAGCCCGGCCGTCGACCAACAGGCGCCAGAGGGTAAAGGTACGCTGACCGGCACGGCTACCTACACGCTAGTGGCAGTGTCGCGGGCCGAGATCGGCAAATTTACCGACGCCGTGCTGGCAGCGCAGCTGAAAGGCAAGCCTAACCAACGCGTCTATGATAATGGCGCCAAAGAGGCGAATTTTACCGGTGTGACGGGTGACAAGACCAAAACGACCGCTAATCTGGCTGCGAATGCTCAGGTAGGCCCGCAGATCGATGACTCCGCGCTCAAAGAATACGCCAAAGGCAAGCGCTATGGCGACATCCAGTCGTATGTCAATGCAGTCCAGGGAGTCGATAGTACTGACATCAAATTCTCACCATTTTGGGTGAGTAGCGCGCCAAATGATACTAAACGAATCACGGTCGAATTCAAGCTCAATGCCAAGTAATACCTACCTCGGCCTCGATGTGGGCACTAAGCGTATTGGTGTCGCCCGCGGTGATGCTAGCGTGCGGCTGGCGTTTCCGCTCGAGACGATCGAGGTAGACGGACAGGAATACAACTGTATCGGCGAGCTGGCCCGCGAACACGACGCGATTGCCCTGGTTGTGGGATACCCGCGCAATCAGGCGGGCGACCCAACGGCGCAGACCGCCAGTGTTGAGCAATTTGTAGAGCCGCTTCGAGCGCGTGGATTGTCAGTTATTTTTCAGGATGAATCAGTGACAAGTGTGATGGCTGAGCAGCGCTTGATTGCTAGTGGCAAGGCCTATGCCAAAGGCGACATAGATGCGCTTGCGGCCGCGTTGATATTGCAGGATTATCTGGAGCGCCGCGCATGATTGACGGGATACGCCCACCTAGACGGCCGGCCCCCACTGGTACGCCCGCCTCGCAGCCCAGGTTGACATCGCCGCGGCCACAGCCGCGTATCGCCCCGCAACCCCAGTTGCCATCAGTAGCATCACCGGTGTCGCCAGCCTCGCCGACTACCAAAGTAGCGCCGCGACGACGCCGTCGCTGGCCATGGATCGTGGGCGGTGTACTTGCGGCCGCAGTGCTGTGCGCGGCGATTGTGACAGGGCTGTATATGTATCAGCTATCACCTGTAAAGCCTGGCGATAGCTCGCGCCAACGTGTCACAATCACCTATGGAATGTCGCCAAGCGAAATCGCCGTTAGCCTGAAGGCACAGGACCTCATTCGTGATACAACAGCATTCGATATCTACACACGCCTAAGCGGTACCCGCAACCAGCTGCAGGCTGGGCGGTATAGTCTGTCGGCGGGCGAGTCGACGCCACAGATCGTGGAGCATTTGCGAGCGGGCAGGGCCGATACGTTCCAGATTACATTTTATCCAGGGGCGACGCTGCGCGACACGTGGTCGCAGCCAGACAAGCGTAGCGATGTTGTGACTATGCTTTCGCGCGCCGGGTATCCCGAAGCCGAAATAGCGGCGGCGTTGGCAAAGAGCTATACGCATCCGCTCTTTGCCGGCAAACCAGCTGGCACGTCGCTCGAGGGATATGTCTACGGCGAAACCTACACAGTGGATGCCAGTGCGAGTGTTGAAGATATTCTGAAAATAACATTTGACCAGTACTGGCAAGAAATCCAGAATAATAACCTTGTAGAAGCGTTTGCCGAGCACGGGCTCAATCTGTACCAGGGCATCACACTAGCATCCATCGTCCAGCGCGAGGTGTCGCATCCGCCAGATCAGGCGCAGGTAGCACAGGTGTTTTATCGTCGATTGGCCTCTGATACGGTGCTTGGTAGCGACGTGACGTTTATCTATGCGGCACATATGCAGGGCGTAGTGCCGTCGGTGCAGCTGGATTCGCCGTATAACACCCGGCGCGTCAAAGGTTTGCCGCCAGGGCCAATTGCCGTGCCTGGCCTGAGCGCACTGACGGCGGTGGCGCATCCGGCAAGTGGCGATTATATGTATTTTGTAGCGGGCGAGGATGGCAAAACGTATTTTGCTCGTACAGAGGCCGAGCACAACCAAAACATCCGTGATCACTGCGGAGTGCTTTGCCAATAACAACCATCAGCGCATTGACATAGCGGCGGGGTGTTTGTTACAATGTGTGGTAGCGCATTTGGTTGTTGCACTTCTAGATACGGCAATGCCGTAACCAGACGCGAGTGGGATTTCAATTGCCAAATGGCCTACCTTACCTGTCGTACGGACACCGAAATAAGCGTTTTTGTACTATTAATTAATAAAATCGGTCGACACGTGTGTCCTGTTCTGTTGCGAGAAGTAAGACAGAGAGGTAGATGCCCTAGTAGTAATACGAGGGCAGGAGAACTATAATTCGTACTAACGAATCAAGCTCTGGCATTGCCGGCGCCCAACCTAGTCATTATCCTTCGGGGGCTACCGCTGTTCAGCGCTCCCGCAAAAAGCCCCGTATTCGTATCAGTTCTACCGCGTTTGCCTCGTATTTAGGTATATTTTTGCTGGTGATGTCGCTGGTAGCGATCAGCTACCAGCCACCTAGGCGCCTAGATGTGGTAGCAGACCAAACTAAGGCCGCTGTCGCGCCGATTGCGGCGAGTGCCACCGATGGATCGGTTGACCAGCGCGTTGCTACTAATATCGCGGCATCGATTGCCGACCGCGGTGATCTACCGATCAAATATAGCGTCACTAACTTGTCGCAGTCGCTGGCTGCCGAAAGCGCACTGGCGCAGACCGACACCAAGGTTATTAGCAAGCCGCAGATCGTCTCGCCAACAGCTAGCAACCAGATCACTCGCAGCTATACCACCATCGCAGGCGATACGGTGCCGACGGTTGCTGCGAAATTTAAAATCAATGGTACCACGCTGCGCTGGGCAAACAATTTGACCTCGGATGCGCTTGAGCCGGGTAAAGTGTTGACCGTACCCGGCACTGACGGCGTGCTATATACGATTAAGTCTGGCGACACGGTTGACAGCGTCGCAGCAAAATACAAAGCCGACAAGAGCCTCGTTACTGCCTATAATAACCTCGAGACAAGTGCCTTGACACCTGGTAAACAGATTATTATCCCTGATGGCAATTTGCCCGAGAATGAGCGACCCGGGTATGTGGCGCCACGTGCAACAGCGCGCACGTCAACATACGGCAATTATGGCTCGGGAAGCGCGACGAGCTCGTGGTTGCTTGCCACCGGCGGCAACGGTTATGCCTACGGCTACTGTACGTGGTACGCTTACGAGCGTCGGGTGCAGCTAGGGTTGCCGGTCGGCAGCAATTGGGGCAATGCCTCAAGCTGGGCCTACTATGCCGCAGCCGCTGGCTTGCAGGTTGATGGTACGCCATCTGCCGGCGCCATACTGCAGAGTAGCGAAAGCTATTTTGGTCACGTAGCGATTGTCGAAAGTGTCAACCCGGGTGTATCAATTACCATTAGCGAAATGAACGGCTACCGCTGGGGTGGCGGCTTCAACCGCGTCGGCCGCGGCGATATCCCATGGAGCACGGCGGTGAGTGGCATCTATCGTTACATTCACTAATATAACTACGAAATACCTAAACGCCTCTGTCAAATCAGTGGCGTTTTTGGTATACTAGTGATATATGTTTGTCGATACAGCTCGTGTAACAGTGCAAGCCGGCCGCGGTGGTGATGGTGCGGTGAGTTTTCGCCATGAGATTTATGTCGACAAGGGCGGCCCGGACGGTGGCGATGGTGGCAAGGGCGGCGATGTGATTTTTGTGGCATCAGAGAATGTCAACACGCTGCTGGATTTTCGCTACAAGCCCGAGCTAAAGGCCCAGCCCGGCGTCGCCGGAAGCAAGAAAAAAATGGCTGGTCGCATGGGTGTAAGCCTGTACGTCAAGGTACCGGTCGGCACATTGGTACGCCGCGATGGCGAGATTATTGCCGACCTGACGCGTGATGGCGAGCAGGTGATTATCGCACGCGGTGGTGATGGCGGTTTTGGCAATGCGCATTTTAAGTCGAGCGTGCGCCAAACGCCGCGCATGGCGGAGCTGGGTGAAGATGGCGACAAATTCGAAGCCGACTTAGAGCTCAAGCTGCTGGCGGATATTGGCTTAGTTGGGTTTCCGAATGCTGGCAAATCAACATTCCTGTCGGTGGTTAGCAACGCACGGCCCGAGATCGCCGATTATGCGTTTACCACCCTCACGCCGAACCTTGGTGTAGCCGACGTCGACGATGGTAGTATTTTGATTGCAGATATTCCGGGCTTGATCGAGGGGGCCAGTGAAGGCAAGGGTCTTGGTGATGCGTTTTTGCGCCATGTCGAACGCACCGCGGTGCTGCTTCATCTGATCGACGCCTACAGCAATGATGTCGCCGCCAGTTATCGTACGATCCGGCACGAGCTCGAGCGCTATAGCCCCGACCTTGCCACCCGCCCCGAAGTAGTTGCGCTGACCAAAACCGACGGCCTAGACGACGACCTGATTGCTATGCAGACCGAGGCTTTGCGCGCGGTTGTGCCAGCAGATACGCAGCTGTTTGCGATTTCGTCAACAGCGCATCGGGGTCTGCAAGAGCTGCTGCGCCAACTGCGTCACGTGGTGCAAACGGCGCGCGCCGCCGAGCAGACTGAATCGTTAGAGCCAGAGCTAGCCGATCGTCCGGTGATTTCGCTCGGTAGCCAGGAGATTTCGGAGGCGTGGTTTGTAGAGGTGGACGAGACGGCCGATGATGATGGCGCGACGATCCCGCTTTACCGCGTGACTGGTGACAAGATCGAGAAATTCGCTCGCCGCACTAATTTTGATCAATTTGAGAGCGTAAACCGCCTGCGCGATATCATGAAACGCCTCGGTATCAGCCATGAGCTGAGTCGGCGCGGCGCCACCGGCACAAGCATGATTCGTATTGGTTCGTCGCGCGGATTTCCGCTTGTCGAGCAGTAACCAAATACTCCCTGCAAGAAAAGCGACAAAACATAACTACATAGTATAATTAAACGTATATTTACAGTTGACGATCGTCACAAATAAATATACAAAACTATTCTATAATATCTGGGCGAAGGACAGGGTTATTTATGTAATTTTTGCGCATTCATATACCTGAACGTATGAGCTAATCTGTAAATCACGAGAAGCATCTACGATGATATGTGCGCAATCAAGTTTGCTCGTCCAGACGCTTTTTTGAATCGGTACAAATTGTAGTTCGCGAAGCAATGTGCGTAGCTGGTTACGACGGCCTCGTTGCTGCTCTGGAATGTCAAAAATTACCATGACATGTGAACCAATCAGCTTATCTGGCTGCCATGGTTTAATGCGATCTTTGCCTGCCTCCGTTAATTCAATACCGTTATGCGTATTAAACGCAACCAGCTTTTCGCGTTTGGCATGATAATACGCGGCACGGAGAGTGCTGCGGGAATATCGTTGTTTTGCGTCGATTCGCGCTAGCTCGTTGAAAAATGCATTTGGCCTAAAGGCAAGAGTAATGTTGGCGTGCGAATATGGCACGAGTGACTCGAGCACGTAGCGCAATGCCGTGTCGGGAAGAGAATTACCTATGAACATATCTCGATATTTTCGTTTTGCCATCTAAATAAAAGTGTATAGAAAAACATGACGGTCGTCAAGAAAGGATATACAAAATTTGGGCGTGAAGTGAATTGAGAGCGGATGCATGACGATATATGAGAGAGTAAATAGTGTCGTCTGAGTGCCTAACTTGATACTATTACCCTCGAATGGCACACCTGCGCGGGTGTTTTTTTGTTATGATAGGGGTATGGCAAAAAGTTTCTTTTTTTATGATCTCGAGACCAGCGGGCTGAATGCACGCGAAGATCGAATCATGCAATTTGCCGGACAGCGCACCGATATCGAGCTGAATCCGATTGGCGAGCCAGTAAATCTGCTGGTGGCGCTTAGCGATGATACGTTGCCGAGCCCAGAGGCGCTGAAGGTGACGGGGATTACGCCGCAACAGACGGTGGATGAGGGCTATACCGAGGCGCAATTTGCCAAGATACTCAGCACGGAGATATTTATCGAGGATACGATCGCGGTTGGGTTCAATAACGTGCGATTTGATGATGAATTTGTACGACACCTACTATGGCGGAATTTTTATGATGCGTACGAATGGTCGTGGAAGGATGGGCGGAGTCGATGGGATCTGCTGGATGTAGTGCGCACGACGCGGGCGCTGCGGCCTGAGGGTATGCAGTGGCCGGTGGATAGTGAGGGCAAGGCAACGAATCGGCTGGAGCTTTTGACTAAAGCGAACGGCATTGATCATCTGAAGGCGCACGATGCGATGAGCGATGTCGAGGCGCTGATTGCCGTAGCGAAACTCATTCGCGACAATCAGCCCGACCTATATCAGTATTTGCTCAAAATTCGCGACAAAAACGAAGTGAAAAAGCTGGTAAACCTGGATGACAAACGGCCATTCGTGTATGTCAGCGGGCGCTATGAAGCGGAGTACGACAAAGCAACGGTGGCTTTTCCGCTGACGTCGGCACCTAACGGCAATGTGTTGGTGTATGATTTGCGTTATGATCCTGCAGAATTTGTCGGTTTGGACGAAAAAACTCTGGCCGACAAGGTGTTTGCGACGTGGGAGCAACGCCAGTCCGAGGGATTTGTGCGTTTGCCAGTGAAAACACTGCAGTACAATCGTTGTCCGGCCGCGGCGCCGCTCGGTGTACTAACAGCAAATGATGGCTGGCAAAAAATCGGCCTTGATGAGTCGACGATCCGGTCGCACATGCAGACGCTGATGGCGAATCCTGAGTTTGCCGAACGTCTGCGGTCGATCTACGAACGCAAAAAGCCATATCCGGCAAGTAGCGACCCCGAGGCGCAGTTGTACGATGGCTTTCTAAACGATAGTGATCGGCTGCGTGTCGAGACGGTTCGTAATGCCGCGGAGCGTGAGCTGGCGGATTTTCACCCAGAATTTGTAGATGAGCGTCTGCCAGGGCTGCTGCTTCACTATAAGGCGCGGAGCTTCCCGCGTAGCCTGGGCCAGTCGGAAATGCAGGAGTGGGAGCAGTGGCGCCGGGCGCGGGTTATGGCGAAGCTGCCGCAATTTATGGCATCGATGCAGTGCATGGTGGCGGCCAATCCCAGCGATAGATCGCAGTTTGTACTACAAGAACTGCAGCTGTGGGCCGAGAGTACTATGCCAGCTGCCGACGATTAGTTACGCCGTCTGTCGCACTGGAAAAAATTCTCAAACAAGGGTATAATAGTCGGGATATGTCGGACAAAATCGTAGTCAAGGGTGCTCGCGAGCACAACCTCAAAGACGTCTCGGTAGAGATCCCGCGCGACAAGCTGGTCGTCGTGACCGGCCTAAGTGGCAGTGGCAAATCGAGCCTGGTGTTTGACACGATTTATGCCGAGGGCCAGCGCCGCTATGTTGAGAGCCTCAGTAGCTATGCGCGGCAATTCCTGGGCGTTATGGACAAGCCAGATGTCGACAGTATCGATGGCCTGAGCCCGGCGATTAGCATTGATCAAAAATCCACCAGCCGCAACCCGCGCAGTACCGTCGCGACCGTGACTGAAATTTATGATTATTTGCGCCTGCTGTACGCCCGCATCGGTGTGCCGCACTGCCCAGTGTGCGGCAAGGCTGTCGAGCGCCGTACTGCACAAGCGATTATCGACGAAATTATGAAGCGCGAGGGTACAAAAGCCATGATTTTGGCGCCGATCGTCAGCCAAAAAAAAGGTGAATTTCAGCATATTCCCGAGCAATATCGCCGGCTAGGGTTTGCGCGTGTGCGCGTGGATGGCGTGGTGTATGCGCTCGACGAATTCCCCGAGCTACAAAAAAGCTATAAGCATGATATCGAAATCGTGGTCGACCGCGTGGTTGTCAAAGCCGATGCCGTGAGTCGTATCACGCAATCTGTCGAGCAGGCACTTGAACTGGCTGAGGGCGTGGTGCAGCTGCTCGATGCCGATAGCGACGAAGTCGCGACGTACAGCCAGCGCTATGCCTGCGTTGATCATCCGGGCGAGGATATTCCCGAGCTCGAGCCGCGGCTGTTTAGCTTTAACTCGCCGCAAGGTGCTTGCCCGGTGTGTACTGGCCTGGGTAGTCGTCTCGAGATTGATCCCGAGCTGGTGTTTAATCCCAACCTGACGATTGCCGAGGGCGCGATTCGGCCGTTTAATCGCTTCAACGCTGATGCCTGGTATATGAAGCGGCTGATGGAAGTGGCTCGCACGCATGGGTTTGACCTGCGTGTTCCGGTGAAAGACTTGCCCGACACGGCCGTCCAAAAAGTCCTGTACGGCACGGGCGATCAAAAATACCGCGTGCAGCTGAGCGCTGGCCGCCATTACGACTCGACGTACGAGGGCGTTATTCCTAACCTCGAGCGGCGCCACCGCGAGACTGATAGCGAATTTATGAAACGCGATATCGAGCGATTTATGCGCGAACGCAAGTGCCACGCTTGCGGCGGCGCGCGGCTCAAGCCGGTTGTGCTGGCCGTTACCGTTCATGGCCTGAGCATCATGGATGTGTGTAATTTGAGTGTCGAGCAATCGCTCGACTTGATTATGGAACTGAAGCTCACTGAAGAAGAGCTGATCATTGCCAAATCGATCCGCAAGGAAGTTAGCGAACGACTAGGCTTTATGAACAATGTCGGCCTTGGCTACCTAGAGCTGTCGCGTGCTGCCAATACGCTTTCTGGCGGCGAGGCGCAGCGCATTCGGCTGGCGACGCAGATTGGATCCAAGCTGCAGGGCGTGCTGTACGTGCTCGACGAGCCATCGATTGGGCTACATCAGCGCGACAACGATCGCTTGATTGGCACACTGCAGAACTTACGCGACCTGGGCAACTCGGTGCTTGTGGTGGAGCACGACGAGGACACGATTCGCAGTGCCGATTATCTTGTTGATGTGGGCCCCGGCGCCGGCGTGCATGGCGGGCAGATTATTGCGGTTGGCACACCTGCCGAAGTAGCTAAAAACCCTGATAGCATCACCGGACGATACCTCGCTGGCATCGACAAAATCGACGTTCCCGCCAAGCGTCGCAAGCTCGAGAAAGACCGTAAACTCGTCATTCGGGGCGCCCGCGAAAACAATCTCAAATCGATCGATGTAGAATTTCCACTTGGTGTACTGACAGTGGTGACGGGCGTGAGCGGCAGCGGCAAATCGACGCTCGTCAACGACATCCTCGCCAAGGAATTGTCGGCCCGCCTGCACCGTGCGCACGAAGTGCCGGGTGCGCACGAAAACATCGAGGGCATCAACCATCTCGACAAGGCTATCATCATCGATCAGTCGGCGATCGGCCGTACGCCGCGGTCTAATCCGGCCACGTATACCGGTGTGTTTACGCCAATTCGCGAGCTATTTGCTGGCACGCCCGAGGCAAATATTCGCGGCTACAAACCTGGCCGATTTAGCTTCAACGTCAAGGGTGGCCGCTGCGAAAACTGCCAGGGCGATGGCGTGATCAAAATCGAAATGCATTTCCTGCCCGACGTTTACGTGCAGTGCCCCGAATGTCACGGCAAGCGCTACAACCGCGAAGCACTTGAGATTCATTACAAGGGCAAAACCATCAGCGATGTGCTTGAGATGACGGTCGAGCAAGCCTGCGAATTCTTTGCTAATGTGCCGGCCATCGCGCGCAAGCTCACGACGATCAACGAAGTCGGCCTTGGCTACATCAAGCTCGGCCAGCCAGCCACGACATTTAGCGGCGGCGAAGCGCAGCGTATCAAACTGGCCAGCGAACTCAGTCGGCGCAGCACTGGCAGAACGCTCTACATCCTCGACGAACCCACCACCGGCCTGCACAGCGCTGATGTCAAAAAACTCCTGCAGATCCTGGGCCAGCTCGTCGAGGGCGGCAACAGTATGATTATTATCGAGCACAACCTCGACGTCATCAAATGCGCCGACCATATCATCGACATGGGCCCCGAGGGCGGCATCGGCGGCGGCACCATCGTCGCCACTGGTACTCCCGAAGCCATCACAAAAATCCCGGCGTCTTTCACCGGGAAATATCTCAAGAGTTTACTGTAATTTCTGGTTTCCCAAAATCATCGCTTCGTATAAAAGCTTTGGTTTCGGGATCAAGTGGTGGGTTGGGATCGGCGAAACGCTGAGCAACCCAGTAGGCGTGAATGCCATGTTCTCCTAAATCGCGCGTGGCTTTGGGTGATAACCGATCACGTAGTCGTTCAAACATATCGTTCATATTATTTCTCACGATTAAATACAATTGCGAGCTCGCGCTTGGTGCCGGCCCATAGTCGTGAGCGTTTTTCGCGGCTGTTCAGCGTGTGATAGAGCATCGGCGAGACGCTAAGGAAGATAATGATGAGCGCGGCGATTTCGACATTAACCCCCATGTCGTGCAGCACGCGCCCAGCGTAGTAACCCAGGTAAGTGAATAGGTATGTCCAGGTAAACGCACCAACGATATTATAGGGGAGAAACTGCCGATAAGTCATCTTGCTGACACCGGCAACGATCGGCACGAAGGTGCGCACAATCGGCACAAAACAGGCTAGTATAATTGCCAGCGGCCCATATTTTTCGTAAAACGCTTCGGTGCGGACCAAGTTTTCGCGGCGGAAAAATCGCGAATTTTGGCGATCAAATAGCTTGCGACCGATTTTTTTGCCAAACAAATAGCCAGTTTGCTGGCCAAGGAGCGCGCAGATAAACAGCAAAAATGCAAACGTGTGGATGCTGATGTGCCCAAACGAGCCAATGCCTTGCTGTACCAAAAATCCTGCAGTAAACAGTAGGCTGTCGCCGGGGAACAAGAACCCAATCAGCAGGCCCGATTCGGCAAAAATCACGCAACAGACGGCGATGACGCCGAGGCCGGTGATAAAAGTCAGCACTGCTTCCATTACCACTGATTGTAACATACTTCACAGGCAATTTCGCCCGGTCTGCTATACTATACATAGTATCAACTCCGAAAAGGTATCTAACGAAAGGAAGAGAGAGATGGGAGAAAAAGTAACACTCAAACTAGAAAAGCGCGAGCTGCATGGCAAGAAAGTTGTCCAGCTGCGCCGTCAGGGCTTGGTGCCAGGCGTTGTGTATGGCGGTGGGCTGGAGCCCGTGTCGGTACAGGGCGATGCCGGCGAGATCGACAAGGTGGTGGCGCGCGCTGGTACACACACTCCCGTTCAGCTGCCGGGTTTCAAACGAAGCATGGCGATGATTAAAGATGTCGATATTGATCCGGTACGTGGCCGTATTCGCCACATTTCGCTGCACGCGGTCAAGGCCGACGAAGTGGTCGAGGCTGAGGTGCCGATTCGACTGGTTGGCGAGGGCGAGAGTGTTGCCGAAAAAGCTGGGCTGGTTGTGCTGCAGGCGCTGGACCGTATCCTGGTCAAGGCCGTGCCAATGGACCTACCCGAGGCGCTCGAAGTCGATATCCGCGCATTGGCCGAGGCTGGTGATCGCGTGACGCTTGGCGATATCAAGCTACCAAAAGGCGTCGAGCTGGTCGACAACGACGACGGCCGCAAGGTAGAAGAGGGCGAAGAAGAGCCCGAGCTGACCGACCTCGTTGTGGCTAACGTCTACGAGCCAAGCGCCCTGCAGGCCGCCAACGAAGCTGCTGGTGGTGACGCCGAGGACGAAAGCGAAGTCGCCAGCGATAACGGCAGCGACTCTACGCAAGCCTCTGACACCACCAAATCAGACGGTGACGATCGCACCCACGACGCACCAAAAGCTTCGTAGCTAGTGGTATGCCGCACAAAAATCCTCTGCTAGCCAGGGGATTTTTGTTACCCGCTTATGCTTATATCACAAATTTGAAATAATATCACAAAAATGCTAAAATAGCACTAATATTAATCGAGGTCGAGCGACTGGGAGCATATGCAAGATAGAGAGCGACGATGGACACCGCGTACACGTGCCGTTCATGAACAGCTGGCAGTTGCCCAGGCGGATGGACGCGGGGTAATCGTCGGCAATCCAGATCTGCCCATTCACGAACATTTACCTAACATTGTCGAAGCAATACGAGATAACCAAATTGTGGTTATCGAAGCAGAGACGGGCAGCGGCAAGACTACCCAGGTGCCTCAGGCCCTGGCGGCGGCTGGCTACAAAGTAGAAATAACTCAGCCACGACGCCTATCGGCCCACGAGTTAGGCGCACGCATCGCTGACGAGCTGACGGCAGCGGTGCCTGGTTTGTCGCGTACAGTTGTCGGTGTGCTGACTGGCCACGAGAATACGCTGTCGAACAGCACGCAGATCACGATGGCCACAGAGGGCGCACTGCTCGCAGCCAAATATCATTCTCGGCAGGCCCTTGATCGGCCGGCTGATCCTAATGCGATTATGATCAGTGACGAGGCTCACGAACAGGGTATCGAATGGGAAGTGCATATGGCGCTTCAGCTGCGACAGATAAAAAACGATCCCAATGCCAGGCTTGTCGTGATGACCGCGACGCTCAATAAAGAGCATTTTTTGTCACGAGTGCAAGAAATCACTGGTGTTGAACCCCATGTGGTATCGGTTCCGGGCCGCACGTATCCGGTCGAGAGGATAGAAGAGCCCGGACTCAGCGCAGCTGAGGCGGCACTCAAATATCAAGAGCCTGGTGCATGTACGCTGGTGTTTCAGCCAGGGCTGGCCGAGATTCTTGCCACAAAACGAGCGATACAGGTAGGCATGTCGAAAGACCAACGGGAGCACACTACCATATATGTAATCCATAGCCAAGCCTCATCGCCCGAGGAGATTTCGGCAGGCTGCAACCGTGTCCCGGCGCCCGATGAAACTAAAATCGTTATCGCTACCAATGCTGCCGAGACTGGCCTGACTGTTAGTGGGATAAAATACGTAGTCGACGACGGTACCGCGCGCGAAAGCGGACTGAATAAGCGCGGTCATGAGGGACTGCATATTGTTCATATCTCTCAAAAACGCAAGACTCAGCGCGGCGGGCGAGCGGGTCGTGAACGGCCCGGATTTGTGATCGATGTCAAGCCACAGCGGCCGCTCCAGTATGTCGCATTTGAGGACCGCGAGCCATTCGATACTCCTGAAATCCACCGTGTTGACCTAAAGAACGCAGCACTGCGTTTCGCGATGCTTGGTATCGATATGCGCGAGCTTGATATGGTGAATCCGCCAAAGCTTGTAGCACTCGAACGCGCATACGAATCGCTGCGTATCATGGGGGCGCTCGATGCCGACGGCACTATCACGGATATCGGTGAAGATATGAGTAACTATCCGGTACGTGCCCAGCTGAAGCGTGCGATCACCGAGTCTAAAAAATACTCCCGCGAAATCCAAGTAGTAATTGCCGGTATGGCAGCAGCAGTCGAGGCAGGTGGCCTACCTCTCTACAACCGATATGCCAGCGATGGCTGGAAGTCACTTGGCTCCGAGACCAGCTCGGATTTAATCAGGCAGCTAGAGCTATTTATTGAAGCGCGCAAGCTCGATCCCCGTGGCCAAAATCGACTCGGTCTCAACCCTAAGCGAATCAGCGAAGCGGAACACACGTATGGCAAGATTCTCCATCATTTGGGTATTGACGATGCGCTGCTTGAGCACCCCGATGACGAACAGCGCGACATTATGAGGCGATGCATATATGCGGGCTATGTTGAACGAGTATTTCGCCATGTTGGCCGCGGCGCGTATCGTTTGATGAGCGAGCCAGGTATGGCGGCTGATACGACCGAATTTCGCATTAGTGACCGTAGTGTCGTTGACTCGCGTCACGCACCACTTGTGGTGGGCGAACCATATACGATTGATCGCATCAAAAAAGGTGAGATAAAAGAAGTCGCGGTCATCGAAGGCGTCACGGCGCTGCCGCATCTGCGCGAGCTGGGAGACGCCGCTGTGAATCTGGCCAACTGGGGCAAGGAGCAAGTGGTCTGGACGAGTAGCGGACGCGCCAAACTAGGGCGGACAGAGCGTATTTACGGCCAACGCACCGGTCGCGCGCACGAACGGCTTGGTGATGAGGCCGACCTGAAGCAGCGCATGGCAGAATTGATCAACCGAGCCTACCAGCAGCCCGGCAAGGCGCAAATCGAACTGCGCACAATCAAAAAGCGCCTCGAGGAGTTGCAGCATCTTGCGGCCGGGCCAATTGCGATGATGACACAAGATGCCATTGGCCACCTTATGCGCGAAGCGGCGGGCCGCACTACCGAATTTGATATCCATTATTTTGACAACGAATTGATGCAACTTATTCAGGAATATGGCATCTCACTTCGTACTTATATTACCGAAGAGGATGAGCTAGCGATCATTGCAAATGCACCCGACCAGATGAATGTGAATGGTGACATGTTATTCATTGATTATCGCATGGGTGTGCCAAAAGTGCATGAGCGAGATTACGATCTAGAATGGGCGATGGCGCAGCGGCAGGATATTACCTTGCCCGATGGCCGTAGCGTGAAGTTTGTCTATCGCAAGCGCGAATATACCATTCTTGATCTCAAAGCTGAGCTTGTAGCTGAAGCAGGACTACAGGGGTGAAAATTGACTAAAAACGTAATACGTGCTATAATATAGATATGACACACGAGTATCCTGAGCAGCATGATAACGGCATGAGCCTGCCTGATGATTTGGATGCGGAGCTGGCCGAGTTACTCGGCGCCGAGCTGGATTCTGATACGGAATCTTGGATTGAGGAGAACCGCAAAAAGGTGCTCGAAGCTACCCGGCAGCATATCGTGGCGCAATACCTGGAATTCTGTAATAATGACCTGGATATTGGCGCATACGCTACGGTCCTGGCGCACGAACGAGGTATCGATACTGATACCGATGTGGATTTTCGTCCGCAATTTTACGCCGAGCTTGATTTGATTATAACTACGATTGACGAATCACAGGTCGGAAAAGTCTCTGCCGATGAACTGATACGCAGGAAATATCGTCTGGCGGCAAAACTTGTTGCGCGCTATGGCTCGATGGCGGCGCGCCCACTCATCGACATGATCGATATTGCTAATTCTGGCGGCGATATGGTGAGTGAATTCGATGCTGATACGATTGTTGCGACCGATGAATTATTTACGGGCTCAAACGCGATACGAGACGAACGGTACGATAGCGCTCTTGAGCCCTCGTACGCGGTGCTGTTTGGAACGGTCCAACAGCAGCTCCCACGCATCATTGGCCACCGTGATGATCTGGATAGCTGTGCATCGATCGTTACTGCGGGCGGCATTAAGCTAGCCCAGCTGCAGTGGGAGGTCGATCACGTGCATGGGCTGTCGGACGATGAGATCACGAGCAGAACCAATGCCACCCTGATGAGTATCGGCACCCATCTCAGGGAGGAGTTTGAAAAGTTTGGTGTGGAATTTGAGGATGAGGAGTCGCCTATTTTGCCGCGAGTCGTCGAGCTCATGCAATACATCGCGTGCCGCACACAGGAGATATTGCAGCGGGCATTCGAGGCGGGTGATCTGTGAGCGAGCGCTTTCCAGATGAATTTGACTCGGCTGAGCTCGAAGGTATGTTTGATCAGATTGAACTGTGGCTTAATCCTGCTGGCGCGGAAGTGCAGGCGGCACGGGCAGAGCTGGTGTCGCGTAGTTACCTAGACGATATCCGTGAGCAGTTGGTCACTGCTGGGCACGATGAACTAATTTGTGGCCGGCAACTCTACGAAGCGCCCGATGGTGACGCAGCAGCCCGTACGGCATGGCGCAACAAGCTATCGCGCCTCATGGCCGAGCTGACACCACCTGATGACGAGCTGTCCGACGATGCGCTGAGCGACCGAAAAATCCGATTGGCTGCCACCAGCCACGCGTACGACGAATGCATGGCGGCGGCTGCGCTATGCGAGGCGATCGATATCATTCAGCCGCGCGGCCTGAGTGTATCGTCACTGTCGCGCGACACATTATTTGCCGAAGATCATCGGCGGTTTGATGGTGATGATGTGCGTATTGCTGCGGCACATGATCGCTATGCCCGTGATATTGGCCGCGAGCTGGGCGCGCGTGTTCAAACTGAGCTGGCTGAACATCTCGAGGGGGCCCGGGTGACCGCTGAATTTGTAGCGGAGTTTGCCGATGCGGTAATTCGCATGGGTGCTGACTGGGCAATTGCCCACTGGAAACATCGTCGTGAGATTACTGAGCCGGCATGCGCGAGGCAAATGCGCTATGACGGCGAGGTGCGTGATATCCAGCGCAAAGTAGCCGAACTCTGCGCGATAGCCGATACTGAGCATGCGAGGTCGACGGCATATAAGTGGATAAAGTATATTATGGCGCGCGGCTCCGACCACCTGAGCGTCTGTCCTGACCTGGCCTTACTTGCAGAGGAATGGCGCCAGCAGCAGGTGGCAAAGTTAGAGAATATAGTACCGGTCGTGAATGTGCCTGAGTGCTTTGATTCGCTCGTCTACTGCGAGGTGCTAGATTGGGTGGCAAAGCAGCAATATCGTGATTGCCTTCAGATATATTTTGACGCGACGGGGCAACTTGGCAATAGTCAATTGCACGCGAGCAAAGTCGTTCAGAACGGTATCGAGAAAGCTATGATTGAGCTGGGGTATGGGTTTGCGTCAGCTGTTACAGATGAGCGGCGGCAAACATTCATAGATGCAGCGACGCGTGACATGCTCGAGACCGAAATATTTGCTGGCTCGACCGAGCCGACAAAGAGCCGCGATGATGCGCGATTGATCATGAGTATGATCGACCGAGCGTATGCGGAAGCAAAAATCTTCATTGAGTGTCGGCGCGAAGCCGGGCAGAAATAGCAAGATAATTGAAGAGCCCCCGCGTTTCTTTAGATTGAAACGCGGGGGTTTTGTTGCTACTACTCTTCGATGAAACCGCCGGATTGGTGCGCCCAGAGCTTGGCGTAGGTACCGCCGCGGGCGAGCAATTCGGCGTGGGTGCCGTCTTCGACGATCTGGCCGTGATTGAGCACGATAATACGATCGAGCTTGGCGATGGTGGACAGGCGGTGCGCAATGACGATGCTCGTGCGGCCGTGCATCAGTTCGCCCAGGCTGGCCTGGATGAGCTTTTCGCTTTCGCTATCCAGCGCCGATGTGGCTTCGTCGAGGATCAGGATCGGTGCGTCCTTCAAGATTGCGCGCGCAATCGCCACACGCTGTCGTTGGCCACCGCTGAGCTTGATGCCGCGCTCGCCCACGAGCGTGTCGAGGCCATCGGCGAGTTCGGCAATAAATTCCCACGCGTTGGCGCGCTTTGCAGCCGCAATGATTTCATCTTCACCTGCGTCTGGCTTGCCATAGGCGATGTTGTCGCGCAGGCTGCGATGAAACAGCAGCGGCTCTTGTGGCACAAATGAGATTGCCTGGCGTAGTGATTGCTGGGTGACCTTGGCGATATCGTGATTGTCAATGCGAATTTCGCCGCTGGTTGGATCGGCAAAGCGCAGCAACAGGTGTGTCATGGTTGTTTTGCCGGCGCCTGAGTGCCCAACAAGCCCCACTTTTTGGCCTGCAGGAATAGTAAGTGAAATGTCACGGATGACGGTTTGTTTGCTGTCGCTGTAGCGATAACTGACGTGATCAAACGTAATGGTAGGGTGTGCTACAGCAAGACGGCCGGCATGTGGCGCGTCAACTACCGCGGGGCTGTGAAGGAGCATTTTTGTCATTGGCTCGGCGTCGAGCAGCGCCTGGTCGTAGCCGTTGAGGATGCTGCCGAGGCTAAACATTTGCGAACCGAGCCGTTGCATATACGCGATGATAAACACGGCAATTGCAATCGTCATCTCGCCACGTGTCACAAAATAAATGCAGGTAAACGCGGCGATAATTTGCACTACGACCATAAGAGCTACCCGCGCAGATCCTTCGCTAGCAATAAATCCAATATCGCGCATGAATGCGTGCCGGTAAGCTTGCGATTTTTGCTCCAGGTTCGCTGCCTCGATTGCTTCGTGCGCAAACGTCTTGACGATAGTGTTGTTGGTAAACGTATCCGCCACATCGCCATATATATCGCTACGAATTTCGCGGCGGCGCGTACGCCATTTTGAACGGTGGCGAATACTCCATTTGACCTGGATGATAAGCGCAATCAAAAAGCCCGTCACAAGCAGGGCGAGCGGCCACGATTGTGTCAACAAAATACCGATGCCGATCGTGACATTTAGCACAAAACCGAGTGTCTGCATAATCAGTAAATCTTGAAGCATCACTCGGGCGATGATGAAATTACCGAAGTTGGTTGTCATGGCACCGGTTTTTTGACCTGCAAAAAACGCGGCATCCTTGGTAATGATATCGTGATAGGTGTGGTGCATGAGCTCGTGTGTGACGTCGGCCTCGTGGCGAGTGAGCGCACGAAACCCTACAAAGTTTGCCGTAGCGCCGGCGAGCCCTAGCCCAGCGGCAAGCCAAGCAGCTACAACGGCATGATCGTGCTGATTACTAGATAGCGCACCCACCACTTGGCTGGCGACATAGGGCAAGATCGTATCGATTAGCAACGTACCCAGCGGTATGCAAACGAGCGCCGCAAAAAAGCTCACTCGGTGCTTGCGCATGTGCGCCCAATACAATGATACGGTGTGACGATTGATAGACATAGGCAAAAAGTTCCTCTTGTAGTTATTGTAATGGATAATAGAATGTATCGCTAGCGGTCAAGGGCTCGTCCCGACCCGACGTGCGTGAATAGAGGAATCCGGACAAGGATTCGTAGTACGATTCATTATACAGTATAATGAGGGTAATGCAAAAGATTCTCCTCTACTACAAATTTACGCCACTTGCTGATCCGGAGGCTGTCAAATTGTGGCAAAAAACACTTGCTGATAGTTTGAATTTGCGCGGGCGAATTTTGATCAGCCGAGATGGAATTAATGGTACGGTCGGTGGCGATATTGAGGATCTGAAAACGTATATAAAGGAAACAAAAAAGCTGCCAGGATTTAAAGGTATCGTATTTAAATGGAGTAACGGCACGCGCGAGGATTTTCCGCGCATGAGTGTGCGGTACCGGCGCGAGTTGGTGGGCTTTAAGAACAGTGAAGATGAATTTGAGGTAGATGAGCATGGTGTAGTGGGTGGCGGCGTGCATCTGAAGCCCGAGGAAGTGAACGCAATGGTGGAGCAATATGGCGAGGACGTGGTGTTTTTTGACGGTCGTAACGCCAGCGAGGCGCTGGTCGGCAAATTCAAAAACGCCGTGGTGCCAGACACTCGTACCAGCCGGGATTTCATCGCAGAGCTCGAGAGTAACAAGTATGATGACATTAAAGACAAAAAAGTCATCAGCTACTGCACCGGCGGTATTCGCTGCGAAGTGATTAGCGCCATGATGAAAAAGCGTGGATTTAAAGATGTCTACCAAATCGACGGTGGCATCGTAAAATACGGCGAGAAATACGGCGACGATGGCTTGTGGGAAGGCGCACTGCGGGTGTTTGACGACCGCAAAGTCATGACATTTAGTGACCACGCCAAGACGATTGGCGCGTGCATTCACTGCGCGGCCGCGACCAGCAATTTCGAAAACTGTGCCGAGCCAAGCTGCAATGAATTGGTGTTGATTTGTGATGATTGTAAGCAAGACCCAGAGAAGTTGTTTCACGATAATACCTGCAAGGAGGCTTAATATGCCACGCAAATTAGAAGTAGTTCAAGTAGGTGATCCCGTCCTTCGGGAGCTGGCACGTAGATTAACGAAAAAGGAAATTACGTCTGCAGAGATACAGGAACTGATCGAAAACATTCGCTACACGAATGCGGGTGCAGCATATGGTGTTGGCTTAGCTGCGCCGCAAGTGGGCATGAGTGTGGCACTGAGCGTGATCGGAGTTAAGCCTACGCCCAACCGACCCGAGTTAGAACCATTTGATCAAGTGATCATCAATCCAGAATACGAAGGTATTGGTGGGGCCGAGGGTATGTGGGAAGGCTGCCAGAGTGGCGGCAGTGGCGAGTTGTTCGCGCAGGCGATGCGGTTTGCTGAAATCGAAGCACGTTGGGATGATGAAAAAGGAAAATCACATGCGCAGCGATTAGGAGGATTTGTCGCACATGTATTTCAGCACGAGACAGATCACTTGGATGGTATCCTATTTTTTGACAGAGTGGTTGATACAAAAACCTATATGACAGCGGCGGAGTATCGTAAGCGCATCATTAAAAAATAAAGAGGCGTACGAGACTGCATAGTTAACGATTATGCGTGCGAAGTAACGAAAGGGAGTAAAAATGCCACACATCCACACTAAACCAAACCAGCATGATGCAACGGTAAGCGGATATTTTTTGCTTTATGAAAAGAACGAATGGAAATGTCTTGTTCATTATCATAGAAAAATCGATGTCCTCATGCAGATTAGTGGACATATTGAGCTGACGGAAAATCCATGGCAGGCGGCAGTGCATGAGATCGAGGAGGAAAGTGGATATGGAGTCGACGAACTTACGCTACTGCAATTTACAAAAGACCTACCCGAAGAAAATGGTAATATTATGCATCCACAGGTAATCGTGAGTGACACCCATAATGTTGGTGATGGCCATTTTCATTCAGATTTGTGCTATGGTTTTGTGGCTGCGGCTCGGCCAAAACACCGACCCAGTGATACGGAGTCCAACGATCTACGCTGGATGACATTAGCAGAGCTGGAAAAAGGAGCCAAAACGGAGAAGTGCTAAAGGATACGATGTTTATCTATCGTTATATCCTCAAGCATATTGATGAGTTTGTGCGCGTGTCAGCGACGAGGTTTTCCCTTGAAAATTCTATTAATCGAGGTGTAACGTATAAACGTGGCATACCAGGAACATAAAGGAGGCGTATGGGGCTATTTAGAAAAGACACAGTGCTTGATGAGATGAAAAAGGAACACGATGAGTTCCTAGATTTTGTCGCGCTGCAGAGCTTGGGGTACAACGCGTGGCTAAACTGCCAAAAATCCGCCGTCGATCACGACCTCGGCGCCGTTCATATACTGGCTGGCTGGCGTGCCTAGCCAGAGCGCGGCGCGGGCAATATCGTCGGGCTGGCCGATGCCGCGTGTTGGCATACGAGATTTGAATTTGAGTGAGGTGAGGATAACCGAGAAATCAAATTGCTTTAGCGCGGTTTTTACCATCGTGGTGCCGCCGGGTGTGTTGATGCCGCCGGGCAGGATGGTGTTGATGCGCCAGCCCTTGCTGGCATAGTCACGCACTAGGGCGCGGCTGAGCGCGGCGACTCCGGCTTTTGAGATGCCGTAGAGCGTCATGTTGTCGGTCATGGCAAGACGCGCTTCGATCGAGGCGATGTTGATAATGGTGCCAGGGCTGGTGCGTCGGGCGATGAACTCGCGGCAATTAATGAGCACAGCGCGGGTGTTAATATCGAGCATGCGAGCGAAGTCGGCGTCGGTGATGCGCTCGAGCTTGCGCGGGCCAAATATGCCGGCATTATTCACCAAGACATCGGGTAGTGGCGACAGTGAATCCCAGCAAGCGGTGAGCGCTGCACTATCGGCCAGGTCAACGACGAAAGTCTGCACTTCTACTTGGTAGCGAGATTTGAGGTCGTGCGCAGCATCATGTAGTGCCGCGGCGTTGACATCGACCAGCTGCAGGCGCGCGCCGGCCTCGGCGTAGCGCTCGGCAATGGCGCGACCGATCCCCATGGCGCCGCCGGTGATCAATACGACGCGTCCTCGTAGCGACAGTAGCTCGTGCAATGGCTTCATACCACCAGTATACTGCTCATGCTATATAAATGAAACTGGCGCTAGTCGGTGATGATGGGGATGGCTTCGACCGGCAGGTTCATCGTGCGGGCAAATCGTTCGAGCTGCTGGAACTTGCAATAGCTGATGGCCGCACCACTTGCGTCATACACTCGATAATAATGGTCATAGGTGACGACTTGGCCGCTGAACGTCGCCGCCGTGGTGGGCTCGTCAATGCGCCGCACCACCCAGTCGGGATAGTCGGCGAGGATTCGTTTGATCTTGGCGTAGTGGTTAAATGACATGTGGCGCCTCCAGGGTATAATAGTACTATGAATAGCGCGCTTGAAGCAAAGTTGAAAACGTTACCCCGCAGCCCCGGGGTGTATTTTCATAAGGCAGAGAGCGGCGAAGTGATCTATGTTGGCAAGGCCGCGGTATTACGTAATCGCGTACGCCAATATTTTCAGGGGCGCAGTGATATGGATGTCAAAACGCTGGCGCTGGTTGCTGAGATATGCGACACTGATTGGGTCGAGACCGAGAGCGAGATCGATGCGCTGTTCCTCGAAAGCGAGATGGTCAAGCGCTACATGCCGCGCTACAACGTGCTGCTGCGCGACGACAAATCCCAAAGCTACGTAGGTATCGACATGAAATCCGACTGGCCGCATGTGCGCGTGACGCGCAATCCGCTCGACGATGGCGCCACCTATTATGGCCCGTTTTATAATGGTTATGCGCTCAAAAAAGCCCTGCGCTACCTGCGGCGAGTGTTTCCGTACTATGTCAAGCCGCGTGATGATAAACATGGCTCAAGGCTAGAGGAGCAAATCGGCCTTAACCCGCCGCGCGACTGGACTAGCGCCACGTATAAAACGAATCTGCGCAAGCTCATCACCTACATCGAGGGTGGTCGCGTCACATTGACGCGCGAACTCGAACAGCAGATGACGGCGGCGGCGAAACAACACAGGTTCGAGGAGGCTGCGCAGCTGCGAAACAAGCTGGAGCACCTACGCGAACTGCAGCGCAAAATCATGTTTGGTGATCGCGAGTTCCTAGACATTTCTAAGGATAAAGCTCTGAGTGACCTGGTGCATATCCTGGGTCTTGCTGGGCCGCCGCGGCGTATCGAGGGCTACGATATTTCGCACCATGGCGGCGTGAATGTGGTGGCGAGCATGGTAGTGTTTACAAATGGAGTGAGTGACCGCCGCGAATATCGAAAATTTAAGATGACTAAGCAGCGCAATGATGATACAGCGAATATGCACGAGACGCTGAAGCGGCGGTTTAGCGAGCGCAATGTGAAGGCGTGGGGGCTGCCAGATTTGATACTGATTGATGGCGGCAAGGGCCAGCTGCGCGCGGCGATTGCGGCGGTAGGGCGGCCGATTCCGATTATCAGTATCGCTAAGCGCGACGAAGAAATCATTGTTGCCAAACAGGGGTCGCACTGTGACATTGCGGCGATTCGTGCATTGATGCAGGCCGCGCCAGCTGGGGTGATGGTGGCTGAATCACAGGAGTTTTTTGTGATCAATTTGCACGCCGGGCAGCTCAATGCTGGTGCGCATTCGCGTAATTTGCGTACGGCGCACGGCGCGCAGGCCTACGGTGACGTGACCAAATTGTTCCAGCGGATTCGCGATGAGTCGCATCGATTTGCGATTAGCTACCACACGGTGTTGCAGCGTGGCGCTCAGACGCGTAGTGCCCTCGATGATATTCCGGGAATTGGCGATGCGACTCGGCGCAAATTGGTGCGGACATTTGGCAGTGTGCGCGGCGTGCGCGGGGCAACGCTAGCCCAGCTAGAGGCGGCGGCGGGGCCAGCGCGGGCGCGGGTGTTGCGTGATTATTTTTCGGCGTCGTAGCGCTTGTGCTATAGTAGGGACATGAAACATTCTCGGCGGGGATTTACGATCGTAGAACTGATAGTGGTGATTGTATTGATCGGCCTGCTAGCGGGTATTAGTGTGCTAGTGATTGGCAACTGGCGCAACAAAAACGCCCGCGATACGGTCAAAAGTGACCTGAAGCATTTTAGCGCGGCCATGGAGACATACCGCAGTGTCAATAATGGCTACGCCACGACGACTGGCCAGTTAGTCTCGCTGTATAATGGCGATGATTCAAGCGAGATAGTTATTATGCAGTCAACCGCTACTAGCTACTGTGTCCGCGGTAAGTCAAAGACCGATCCCTCTGTAATTATGCATATTTCCAATGGCGATAGCGATGCAGCTCCAGGTGATTGTACGTAGGTCGCGGGCGGCGAGGCGGGGGTGCGCATGGCGCTAGGCTATGATTTTTTTGCACGCAATCGTGCGCGTTTGCTCGAAAAGCTCGGCGGTGGCCTGGTTATTCTATCAGCCAATGACGAGATGCAGCAGGCCGGGGATATGGCCTATCCGTTTCGGCAGGAGTCGAACTTTTGGTGGCTGACTGGTATTGAGCAGCCAGGCTGGTGGGTGATTATTGAGGGCCGCCATGGGCAGACGACGCTAGTGAGCCCGGCATTGAGTGACGCCAAGATGCTATTTGATGGTGGCCTTTCTGTGACCGAGGCAAAAAACATCTCTGATGCCGACGCAGTCATTACTGCTGATGCGCTGCCGGCGAAGTTAGCCGCACTGTCAAAAAAATACAAGCACGTGCATATATTGGGGCCTGATCCGCGCCAAAAGCACTATGAATTTGTGATGAATCCTGGCTCGGCGCGAGTGAAGAAGGCGGTGACGCCACATTTTAGCCATATTGATGATTGCCGGCACGATCTGGCGGAGCTGCGTGCTATTAAATCTAGCGAAGAAATTGCTGCGATTCGTCGGGCGGTAGATGTGACAGTGGAGGCATTTGAGTTTGCTCGGATTAAACTATCGCGAGTGCAGACCGAGTACGAGCTATTGGCTGAATTCGATTATCATATGAGGAGCCACAATGCCAACCACGCCTACGATCCAATTGTGGCGGGCGGCGCCCACGCCTGCACGCTGCATTACACCGCGAATAATGATACGCTGCGAGCTGGCGAGCTGGTGGTGCTAGATATTGGTGCGCGGGTAGATGGCTACGCCGCCGATGTTACGCGCACTTGGGGCGTGGGCGAGGTAAACGCGCGGCGTCGGGCAGTGCACCAGGCGGTAGTCGCGGTACAGACGCAGATTGTAGATTTGATCAAGCCGGGGCTGACTGTCGAAGCGTATATCATGGGGGTAGATGATATTATGCGGGAGGCACTTAGGTCGCTCGGTCTGGCTTGTGAGGGTATTGAGATGTATCGGCGGTACTTCCCGCATGCCATCAGCCATGGTCTTGGGGTGGATGTGCACGATAGCCTAGGTGGGGCACATGCGCTGACAGCTGGTATGGTGCTGACGGTCGAGCCTGGGGTTTATATTCCCGAGGAGGGAATTGGCGTGCGCATCGAGGATGATATCCTGGTGACCGCACACGGTGCCGAGAACCTAAGCGGCAAGCTCTCGACGGCATACTAAAAATACGCTACAATAGGGGAAGTATATGAAACAGCAACTTGGGTCATTTGTCGTACGATGGTTTCTGAACTCGCTTGGTTTGTGGGTTGCGGTCAGGTTATTTGGCACGGGCTATAGCGATGCGCAGATTAGCCAAAACAGTTGGGGATTTTTGATCGCTGGCCTGATTTTTTCGATCGTTAACGCTGTGCTAAGGCCATTTATTATGGTGTTGTCGCTGCCGGCGATTTTGCTGACGCTGGGGCTATTTACGATTATTGTTAACGGCTTTATGGTGTATGTATCGCTAATGCTGGCACCGGGCATGCAAATGACATTCTGGAATTCGGTACTGACCGGGCTGGTGCTTAGCTTGCTCAATTATGCGGTGGGCAGCATGCTCGAGATACGTAGCGCACATCACCACAAAGGAGTTTGATTATGAATACCAATACAATACTGCAGACTATTACCATCGGATCAGCGTTGCTAATGATCATTGCTATATTGCTCCAACAACGCGGCGCTAGCCTTGGCGCGGGTTTTGGCGGTTCGAGCGAGCTGTACACGACGCGCCGCGGATTCGACAAAAACCTATTTGAGACCACTGTGATATTGGCGGTGATGTTTGTATTTTCGATCTTGGTCGGGCTATTACTACCAGGGCAAAAAGGCTAATATATAGGAATTGGTACGACGAATGTCGAGCGACGATCGAGGGTGGCGGCAATTTCAAAAACTAAGCGTAGATCGACGCGCGATTTCACGTCGTATGAAGCGCGCCGAAGGCCTAACAACCCGGCACGCGCATCGATTTATCGTTTCGCGTATCGATAATATCCGTAATGCGCGCCGTCGCATCATGACATGGCTGGCGCTGGTGGCGCTTGTTATTATGGGTGTTGGCGGCCAAATGTTGCTGTTTCATCAGAATTATCAAACCACCGGGCCAGACTACGGCGGCTTGTATGCCGAAGCTTCGCTAGGGCCCGTCGATACGCTCAATCCACTCTATGCGTCGTCGACTGCCGAGGTGTCGGCTAGCCGGCTAATGTTTTCGTCACTGTATGTCTATGACCGCACCGGGCATGCGCACGGTGATTTGGCTGAGTCGACACAGGTAGATCAATCGGGGTCAGTCTATACGGTGACGTTACGTCCGGGTGCGCGTTGGCATGATGGTGCGGCTGTGACCGCCAAAGACGTCGAATTTACCATCGGCCTGATCAAAAATCCCGCAGCTTTGTCGCCGCTGCGCATCAACTGGACAGATGTCGAAGCTCGCGCGCTGAGCGACACGGTAGTGCAGTTTAAGCTGCCGGCGCCGTATGCATCGTTCCTCAACGCGCTGACGTTTCCGATTCTGCCGCGACATATCTTGAGTAATGTGCCGGCATCGACGCTGCGTGAGAGCGCTTTTAGCCAGGCGCCCATTGGCAGTGGGCCATTTAAGTTTACCTATATTCAATCGGCTGATCGGCTGCAAAAATACAAAGCCGTGCAACTGACAGCCAACGCTGAGTATTATCTGGGAAAGCCGTTACTGAATAAGTTTGAGATTCACGCCTATGCCGATACGAGTGGTATCATGACCGCGATTAAGACCAACGAAGTCAATGGCGCCACCGACCTTACCCCGAGCCAGATTTCGCAGCTCAGCGGCGAGTACCGGGCGATGACCCCGACGATCAACAACGGCACATACTTGATTATCAACACCACTATGCCGAATATGAGCGATGTGAAGGTGCGTCGGGCCCTGCAGCTCGCTACAGATACTGTCGCTATCCGCAATAGCCTAGCTACCAAGCCACCAGCGCTGCGGCTGCCATTTATTCCGACGCAGCTGACCGCCACGACAAGCTTGCCAGCGGCGCCGCAGTATGATATTGCGGCTGCTCGCAAGCTGCTGGACGAAGCTGGCTGGAAACTCGACGGTACCATCCGCAAGAAAGACGGCCGCGAGCTGGCTATCAATCTTGTCACGACCAAAGATGACACCAATGCGCATATTGTCAAGCAGCTGCAAGATCAGTGGTCCCAGCTGGGCATGACGGTCGCCACGCAGGTGGTTAATACGAGCGACCCGACAGTGCATTTTACTCAGGAAGTATTGCAGCCGCGTAAGTATGATGTGCTGCTGCGCGATCTGGCTATCGGCGCCGACCCCGATGTATATGCTTATTGGCACTCGTCGCAAATTGGTACTAATGGCTATAATTTCTCGAACTATACCAATCGTCTGGCTGATGCGGCACTATCAACTGCGCGTGGGCGGCTGCCGCTGCAGCAGCGCGATCTTAAATACGCTGCGTTCGCGCGGCAATGGCTCGAGGACGTGCCGGCAATCGGCTTGTACCAGGACGTGTATTTGTACGCGACGAATCGCCCGCAGTCATCGGCTGATGCGACGGCGCGCTGGGTGTCGGCGACTGATCGCTACCAAAACATCACTGAATGGGCCGTCAACACCCAAAACATTTACAAAACGCCGTAGTTCAGCTATAATCTATCTCTGTTGATCGTGATGTGGTATCACAAATCATATCCAAGATGTGGCGGCTCCGTGAAACGGAAATCAATCGTAGACGCGCCGCGCGTCAGCCCAGCGTCCGCGATGACCTTAAACTAAGATGTACCTTACAATGTATATGCAGACGTGGCGGAATTGGTAGACGCGCTAGCTTGAGGGGCTAGTGAGCATTGCGCTCGTGGAAGTTCAAGTCTTCTCGTCTGCACCAAGAACGAACTTTTCGGGAAATTTGAGCGCATTTGCGCTCTTTTTTCTTTGGTTTTGCGGAGCAAAAGCCAGATGTTTTCAGGGGGGAGAAAAGAATTTGGGGCAGCTGTAGGCTGCGCCTTTTTGGAATTTAGAAACAGGTTCAACCCGTCAATTTTCAGATATGCTTGCTTTATCGCCACAAAGTCGCCACTTTTGGCTATTTCACAGAGAGAAACAGCGAGTTTTAGCCATTGACGTAGAGGTTCAATCCACGCATTGCCCGCAAGCGTCAGCTTGCCGACTTGCTCCTCCAGCGACTTTTTCTCGCTCATTAATTCGCCTTGTTTAGTGCGGTAGGTCTGCTGGTCAATATCTTGGTCTAAATAGCCGTCTAAAAGTCGCTGTAACTTGCCCTGCAAGTTCGCAAGTCTATTTTCAGCGTTCGCCACAAACACACTGGCAGATTGGTTGGATTTCTGCTCATCAACTACAAGCATTGTTTCTAGTTCCTCTGCCCAGTCGCTCGGCAGGGCATAGCCCTGCAAAATGTCCGACAACTGCGCCGCAAGGTCTGACTCGGTAACAGGTGGCTCTTTGCAAGTAATCGTTTTGCTTTTCCTTGTGCAACGGTAATAGATATATTCGTGGGTGTTGCCGTTTTTCTGGTGCTTTATCTTTTTTTCGGCGGTTATGGACATTTTGCAAGTTGCACAAGTTAGTAAACCGCAAAATACTTGCGGCGCAGTTGCGCCTTTTTGTGGGTGGCAACGCTTGGCAATTACTGTTTGCACTCGGTCAAACAACTTCTTGTCAATAATTGCCTTGTGTTTGCCCTCGTGTATCTCGCCCCGATACCGAAAATGTCCGTAGTAAAACGGATTTACTAAAATTCGCTTTACCTGGTCTTTAGTTAGTTGCTTGCCGCTTTTAGTGGTAATGCCTTTGCTTTTCATGAAAACGGCGATACTGTCAAGCGTCTGATAGCCCTCTGCGTACAACTCAAAAGCGGCTGCAACAATTGGTGCAAGCCGTTTGTTTACAATAACCGTTTTAGTGCGGACATCATTTATGTAGCCAATCGGGGCGTGGCTGGGGTAAAACCCCAGCCGTACCTTTTGGCGCAAACCTCGTTTGGTGTTTTCGCTTAAATTGTCTACATAATACTTTGACTGCCCAAAAGCGATAGATAGCATAAACTTGCCCTGCGAAGTGTTTTCAAACCAAAAAGACGGAAATTTAAGCGTTCCGATTTTGCCAGCGTCCAACAGATAGACTATTTGTCCGCCGTCTACCGAGTTGCGAGCAAGACGATCAGGGTGCCACGCCAGTATATTGCCACCGTTGCTCTCAATTTCTGCCAGTAATTTGCCGAATACTGGTCGCCCTGTCGTCTTTGCCGATTTCTTTTCTATGAACTCGGAGGCAATGTACAAGCCCTCACGCTTGGCGAATTCCCGCAACTCCACCAGTTGCGCTTCAATGGACAAAACCTGTTTGTCCTCAACATCTGTACTCTTACGAGCATAGATGTAAAATTTTTGTTGGCTCTCCATAGTTTTTACCCTCCTCAAACTCAAATAGCCGCCCTGTTGCACACAACTTCCGAGAAAACTCAAAAATTGTACAGGACGGCTATTTAAGCCAAACAAAAAGTTTCCTCGTTAGTAAGTTGTGTGCATTTGTATTTTACCAAAAACCGCCTATGGCGGCAAAAAGGCGCAGCCTACAGCTGCCCCAAATTCTTTTCTCCCCCCTGAAAACATCTGGCTTTTGCTCCGCAAAACCAAAGAAAAAAGAGCGCAAATGCGCTCAAATTTCCCGAAAAGTTCGTTCTTGGTGGAATTCTACAACTCCGCTAGAACCTATTTTGAGGAGAAATGCTAGAAAATGCAAGGAGCGCACGGAGTGCGCCCCGCCCGCCCAGACTTTTGCATATTTTTTGAATTTTCCCCCGCCGAATTTCTTTTTGAATTTGGAAAAAGTCTGGGCGGGCGGGGCGCTCACGCTGTTAGCGTGATATAATTACACCTATGAGTGAAACAAATAATAGAACTGTTGAAAGTTACAACGCACACATACAAGAATATATTGACGGTACGCCTCACGAGGTTTCAGGAGTTGTGAAAGACTGGCTGGACGGCTCTCTCACAGATGTGCCAAAAGACGCACGAATTTTAGAGTTTGGAAGTGCCTTTGGTCGTGATGCTGAATATCTTGCAGGGCTTGGTTATACGGTTGAGTGTACGGACGCAACGCCAGCATTTGTTGATTTATTGCAGCAAAAAGGCTTTGACGCAAAAGTCCTGAACGCTATTACTGACGAACTGCCGCAAGGACTTGATTTTGTTTTGGCAAATGCCGTTTTGCTGCACTTTACTCGTGATGAAGCCTCACAAGTTATTGGGAAAGTTTATGGCGCACTAAACGCAAATGGTAAATTTGCGTTTACCCTAAAACAAGGCGAGGGCGAGGGTTGGTCAGAGGAAAAACTGGGCGCGCCACGCTTTTTCTGCTACTGGACAGAGCCGCAAATTCGTGGAGTGCTTGAAAGCACTGGTTTTGGTGATATTGAGATTAGTGGCGATAAAGCAACAGCAAACGCTACTTGGCTGCAGATAGTTGCAAAGAAAACCGAGAGCAATGCCTAATTTGCCGACATTTGATCAAATTGAAGCGTTGCACAAAAAATATGCGCCGACTGAAAGCGTTTTTGAATTAGTTTTTACGCACTGCAAAATTGTCAGCAATATTGCCGTACAATTAGCGGAAAAGTCGGGCGCAAATATAGACATTGAACTTGTAAAAGTGGGCTGTTTGCTCCACGATATCGGAGTTTATCCATTATTTGATAAAAACGGCGTTGAAACAGACACAAGCAAATATATTACGCACGGTGTTCGTGGAGAGGAAATTTTGCAAAACGAAGGTTTTGCTATGGAACTCTGCCGATTTGCCTCACATCATACAGGCGCAGGAATAACCAAAAAGCAAATTGAGGAAAACAATTTGCCATTGCCAGCAAATGATTATCTTGCCGAAACGCCAGAAGAAGAATTAGTGATGTGTGCCGACAAATTCCACTCAAAAATAGAGCCGCCTGTTTTCAACTCACACAAGTTCTATACAGAATATGTTGCTCGTTTTGGCGTTGAGGCAGCAAATAGTTTTGCTGATTTAACCGAAAAATTTGGCAAGCCCGAACTAGAACCTTTGATGTCCAAACATGGACACGGCTTGCGAGATTAAGTAGTTGCTGTTTCAGAAAATACGCTTTTTAGCGTATTTTCTGGCGAACCGCCCGCCCAGACTTTTTCCAAATTCAAAAAGAAATTCGGCGGGGGAAAATTCAAAAAATATGCAAAAGTCTGGGCGGGCGGGGCGCACTCCGTGCGCTCCTTGCATTTTCTAGCATTTCTCCTCAAAATAGGTTCTAGCGGAGTTGTAGAATTCCACCACAGTGCAAACATCAGCTCTCGGCTGGTGTTTTTGCTTTTCTTGCGCCCCATGTACTTCCAGCGTGCAAATCGTGGACGATTTGGTGGAAGTATCGCTCCGCTCCGCCAAGTCTTCTCGTCTGCACCAAGAATTATACCCTAGATTCTCTAGGGTATAATTCGATTTAAGTATCTGTTTCCAGCGTAATCCAACCACCGCTCCCGTCGGAAATAGCCTCGACAGTAGTTGTGTGGTCAAAACATCGTGTAATAGCCTTTGATATAGCGCTGATCGCAAGCTGATCGTCTCTAACTGTTTCAATATTTCCATAGCTCATAGCATAGTCATCGCCTAGTGGATCTTCTCTGTCTGAGAACACATATATTCGTTCCTGGCCCAATTCGCGCCACCTCTCGTACCTTATTAGTCCTCGCCAATAGTGTGCACCATAGCTTATTGCATCAAAATCACGACAATTCTGCTCTTCATCAAACCTACCTAATTGGACTACTTCAACTTTTTGTAATTCAGGCATACTTTCAATTATAACATGTCATTGATTAATTTACGATTTTATATTAATAATGCTATAGCTAATGCAGTCTTCTTTTACGTACGAGCTCGGGCAAATAATTCGGTCTTAGTGTATGATTTAGATTGCCCAACTATCTTGCGGTGCGTTATACTTATGGCATGAACATTACTACAGACACCCGAGTCATCCTGCGCATGCATACCGAAGCAAACGAGCGCGGCATTGCTATGTATAACGAATATTTTGATACTGCGCGACTCAATGCCGTGTATTTGCTTGTGCAGAATCCAACCGCTGCACCCCTGATTGCTGGGCTGCGTGGGCTGCATTTTGCCGGGGCGATCACGGCGGGTTTTGAGCACGATCCGAGCCTGCTGACACTTGTCGACGAGTGTACCGACGAGGCAAGGATTGCTGGCTCGGCTGGGATCATTGCCAACCATAACGGTCGGCTGGTTGCGCATTATCAGGGTGGCGAGGCGTTGATGAGCGCCATCAACGAGCAGCGCGATGTGGCCGGGCTCAATGTTGCGCTAATTGGCGCGGGCACGATGGCGCGCACATTCCTATCGCAGCTGGCGGCGCGCGACACCAAGCCAAATGTCACGGTGTATAATCGCACGCTCGAACATGCCGAAGCATTACGAGCGCAGTATCCGTTTGTGACTGGTGTGGGTAGTTTGCAAGACGTGGCGAGCTCGATTGCCGATGCTGTGATCAATACCACGTCGCTTGGCGATGAAATCACGCAGCTGATTGATGTGGCGAGCCTGCAGACATTTCAGGTGGTGGCAGATGTGACGCTTGGTACCGAACAGGGCGGACTGGTGGCGTCGGCGCGTCAGGCGGGCGTGCCGCATATCGTGACCGGCCAAGACGTGTTTACGCACCAAGCGGTGGTGGTGCTGCGGCGCCTGCTTGGGCACGAGGCCGATCTAGCGGCACTGCGTACCTGTGTCCAAAAAAACGTCTAACAATCTGGTATAATATAGCTACGGCGCGTTGGCGGAGCAGTTACGCAGCGGTCTGCAAAACCGCGTAGATGGGTGCAACTCCCATACGTGCCTCCAAAAGATGATCCCAGTGCGGGTCATTTTTTGTACTCCATTACTTGCTATGCCACTAACCGTAGCGTATACTAATGTCGTGCCTATGGGCGCCAGACGAAAGAATATGCGCGGGTGGCGGAACTGGTAGACGCGAGGGACTTAAAATCCCTTGACCAAAAGTCGTGCGGGTTCAATTCCCGCCCCGCGCACCAAAGACGGTAAAAAATTGAATTGGTCGCCCGAATGGGCGGCTTTTTCTTTAGTTTTGCGGAGCAAAAACCAAATGTTCTCAGGGGGGAGAAAAGAACTTTGGGCAGCCGTAGGCTGCGCCTGTTTGGTTTTTAGAAACAGGTTCAATCCGTCAATTTGTACCAAGGCTTGTTTAATCTCCGCAAAACTTCCACTCTTGGCAGTTTCACAGAGTGAAACTGCTGTTTTTAGCCAGTTCCTCATAGGTTCAACCCAAACATTGGCGGCAAGCGTATGCTTACTGACTTGCTCGTTCAGCGACTTTTTCTCGGACATTAGTTCGGCTTGTTTATTGCGATAGGTTTGCTGGTCAATATCTTGGTCAAGATAACTATCTAAAAGTCGCTGTAACTTGCTTTGTAAGTTTGCAAGTCTAGTTTGTGCGCTTGCCACAAACACGCCAGATGTTTGTTCTAGTTTGCGTTCGTCCTCTGCAAGCATTTTCTCTAACTCTGTCGCCCAACTTTCAGGCAGGGCGTAGCCCTGCAAGATGTCCGACAACTGCGCCGCTAAATCTGGTTCAGTTACGGCTGGTTCGGTGCATTTAATGGTTTTGTGCTTGCGTGTGCAGCGATAGTAGATATATTCGTGAACATTGCCATTTTTCTGGTGCTTAACTTTCTTTTCGGCAGTTATGGATAGCCCACACGTTGCACAACGCAAAAGCCCACAGAATATCTGTGGCGCAGTCGTGCCTTTTTGTCTATGTCCTCGCTGCTCGGCAACAGCCTGAACAGTGTCAAATAGTTTCTTTTCAACAATCGGGGTGTGCCTGCCCTCATATATCTCGCAACAGTAACGGAAATGACCATAATAAAAGGGGTTGGTGAGCATATATTTAATCTGGTCTTTCTTTAAGGGCAAGCCACCTGATGTTGTTATGCCTTTGGTTGCCAAAAAGTCGGCGATGTTCTGCAACTTTTGATCGCCTTTGGCGTACAACTCAAATGCCTCAACCACAAACGGCGCACGCCGTTTGTCTACAACAATAGTTTTTGTCCTCACATCATTTATGTAGCCAACAGGCGCATTGCCTGGAAACTCACCACGCCTGACTTTTTGGCGCAACCCACGCTTGGTGTTTTCAGACAAATTGTCTACATAGTATTTTGACTGACCAAACGCTATTGAGAGCATGAACTTACCTTGTGATGTGTTCTCAAACCAAAAGGTCGGGAACTTCAGAGCTTGCACATGCGTTTGGTCGAGTAAATATACAATTTGTCCGCCGTCCACGCTATTTCTAGCCAGCCTGTCGGGATGCCACGCAATAATGCCGTTTGCTTCGCCGTTTTCAATGCGTTTGAGCATATCGCCAAAAATCTTGCGTCCGGGTGTTTTGGCTGACTGTTTTTCAACCAACTCGTCCACTATCTGCAAGTTTTCATTTTTGGCGTATGCTCGCAACTCTACGAGTTGCGCCTCAATGGACAAAACCTGTTTGTCCTCAACATCTGTACTCTTACGAGCATAGATAAAGTATTTTTGTTGGCTTTGCATAGTGTTACCCCCTAAAACTTAAATGACCGCCTAGTTGCACACAAGCTAGAAAAGACTAGATTGTACTAGACGGCCATTTAAGCCAACAAAAATAGCCTTCTCAAAACTTGTGTGCATTTGTATTATACCAAAAACCGCCAATGGCGGCTAAAACCAAACAGGCGCAGCCTACGGCTGCCCAAAGTTCTTTTCTCCCCCCTGAGAACATTTGGTTTTTGCTCCGCAAAACTAAAGAAAAAGCCGCCCATTCGGGCGACCAATTCAATTTTTTACCGTCTTTGGTGTCCTTGTACGACAAGGCTAGAACCTATTTTGAGGAAAACGGCTGAGCCGTGCAGACTCAGCCCCAACGCCTGCGGGCGCACGCGCCCGCTCGCCCCACCAGAAAAATCCCTTTGCCCTTATTTTGATATTTCCCCCGCCGAATTTCTTTTTTAGTTGAAAAGGGTGTTTTCTGGTGGTTCGGCTACTGCATAAGCAGTAGAGGCGTTGGGGCTTCGCCTAGGCGGCAGAGCCGCCGCGCTACGCGCGTCTGCAAGTAGAAACGCAAAACTTGATCTTACCACGTATGTATGATATAAATAGCTACATTAGTTAATGGACAAGGAGAGGTTGCGAGATGGAGCAATTAAATCAACAAACTCATCTGGAGACTGAGGAAGTCAAAGATATTGCGCTTTCTGTTGATAGCGCGCCAGAGGATTCGCGAATTAATACAGGTCAAGTAGCTAACGAATCTGAGAACTTGCCCGACTACGGTCCGATACGCGTTAGTGCGTTTGGCCCAAATACATATGGAGATTTTCATAGCTAGCATTGAGCATTTCAAAGTACCCTCATATCTTTACAGTTATTAACAATCTCAAATGGTTGCCCTACAAAACACACTCATACTGCTTACAGTATCGTAGTTACTTACTGTAAGTATAGCAAGCCTCCGGTTGCTGCAAGGGATTTGTGGCAAATATCTTGCTATTTACTTCACAACGATGCTGACGAGGCGACCAGGGATATATAGCACCTTGGTCGGCTCTTTGTTTTCAAGGAATTTTTGGACGTTTTCTTGCGCCAACGCGAGTGCCTTCACCTCTTCTTCTGAGGCATTTTTGTCAATTTCAACCGTCGCACGAACCTTACCGTTGACCTGCACAACGAGCTTGATGGTTTCTGTCACAAGGAGCGCTTCGTCCCAATTTGGCCACGGCTCAAAATCGAGCTGACTGTCGTGGCCAAGCTGACTCCAGAGTTCTGCGGCCATATGTGGCGCGGTCGGCTGGATTAACTTGACCAGTGTCTCGAGGACTTCTTGCCACTGCTCACTGAAACCGTCAGTCTTGAGCTTATAGAGTTCATTGACGTATTCCATTAGCGCAGCGATAGCAGTATTGAAGCTCAAGCGACGATAGTCATCAGTAACTTTTTTGATCGTTTGGTGCGTGAGCGTTTGCAACGCTTTCGACTCGCCCTCCACTTTTTGGCTCTCGAGATACTCCTGCGTCAATGTCCAGACGCGATTGAGGAAGCGATAGACACCAGCGATACCGCGGCTGTTCCAGCTAGAATTTTCGTTAATCGGACCGAGGAAAAGCTCAAACGTCCGCAGTGCATCAGCGCCGTAACCCTGATCAATCACGTCGATCGGATCGACGACATTGCCCTTGCTTTTGCTCATCTTGGTGCCGTCTTCGGCTTGGATCAGACCGTGATACACCAGCTTTTTGACTGGCTCTGGCTCTGGTACGAGCCCCATATCGAAGAATACTCGGTTCCAAAACCGCACGTATAGCAAATGTGCGACGGCGTGATCACCGCCGATATACATATCAACAGGCGACCAGTAGCTAGCCTTCTCAGGATCCCACGCTTGCTCGGCATTGTGCGGGTCGGTGTAACGCAGCAGATACCAGCTGCTGCAAGCGTAGCCGTCCATCGTGTCAGTTTCACGCGTCATCTCCTCGCCGTTGATGACGACCTTGGCAAAGTCTTTGTCACGCGCTAGTACGCCCTTACCGCTACCGTCTGGTTCGTAATTTTCAACCTCTGGCAGCATAACAGGGAGCTGGTCTTCGGGGATGGCGTGCGCGTTGCCGTCTTTGTCGTAGGCAATCGGAATCGGCGCACCCCAGTAGCGCTGGCGGCTGATGAGCCAGTCGCGCATTTTGTATGTCGTTTTGGCTCGTCCAAGACCTTGCTGTTCGAGCCAGGCCACAATTTCCTCACGCGCGTCACTCGATTCCATGCCGTCGTATACTCCTGAATTCACGAGAAAGCCCTCGCCGCGGTACACGCCCGCATCTGGGTTATTTTCAGGTTTTTCAACGACTTCGACAATCGGCAAATCGTATTTCTCCGCAAATGCATAGTCGCGCTCGTCGTGCGCCGGCACCGCCATCACCGCACCGGTGCCGTAGCCACCGAGCACGTAATCGGCGACCCAGATTGGCACGTTTTCGCCTGTCGCAGGATTGACAGCGTAGCTACCCGTGAAGACGCCTGTTTTTTCTTTCGTATCATTGGTGCGTTCGATTTCTGATTTTTTGACCGCTTCATCGATATACTGATATGTAAATTCGGCGTGATCACCGACAGCGAGCGAGCGAGCGAGTGGATGTTCGGGCGCAAGGACAAGGGACGTCGCGCCAAAGATCGTATCAGGACGGGTCGAGAAGACCGTAATAATTTCGTCGTTATCGGCAAGCTTGTAATCAATCTCTGCACCGACCGATTTGCCAATCCAGTTACGCTGCGCCGTCTTGATTTTTTCTGGCCAGTCGAGGTCATCGAGCCCCTCAAGCAGTGCATCGGCATATTCAGTAATCTTGAAAAACCACTGCTTCATCGACTTTTTCACAACTTCAGTGCCACAGCGCCAACATTTGCCCGCTTCTACCTGCTCGTTGGCAAGCACGGTCTTATCAACCGGACACCACCACTGCAAGCTTTCTTTTTGATAGACCAAGCCCCGCTCGAAGAATTTGGTGAAAATCCACTGTGTCCAGCGATAATATTCTGGATTGGAGGTTTGGACTTCACGAGACCAGTCGATACTTACTCCAACTTTATCGAGCTGATGCTTGAATTTAGCGATATTCGCTTTAATACTCTCTTGCGGAGAAACGCCGGTTTTTATCGCATAGTTCTCAGCTGGAAGACCAAAATTATCGAATCCCATTGGATACATAACATTGTAGTTTTGAGTTCGAAAAAACCGAGTCGTCGCATCAATGATTGCATACTCAAAGATGTGACCGACGTGCATACCCGCTCCCGATGGATATGGGAACATGTTCGTGATGTAATATTTTGGCTTGTCTGAGTTTTCGGTTGTCTCATAGCGCTTATCGTCAACCCAAATCCGCCGCCATTTCTGTTCAATTCTACTGGGATCGTAAGATTTCATGGATAATCGGTATTATATCAAATTACCCCCATAAATGTCCATTTACGCCCTACCGCGCAGTAGTACATATGTCATTCCATAATTTTTCTGGAATGACTATAGAGGGAGTTTCGAGTGCTTTGTTATATCGATCGTGACTCATGACGCCTGGTAGCTGTTCGTTTTTTAGACCTTCTATAAGTTCAGGTGCCAAGTAGTTGCCCTCCTGTGTCTGTGCATTAATAGCAATCATGACCATATTCCCGCGACCCTTGCGATCACCTGCAAGTGTTGATAGCATCGCCTGTAACGCCAGAGAAATCGCATACACCTTGCGATCACCTTTTTGATCATCCTTTTGCTCAATATATCCAGTAAACTCACCGTCTTCGAATAGATCATCGATTGATCGAGGCCGACCCCCTGTTGACGTTCGGTAGTGCTCGAGCTGCAACTCACCCCAATACTTTGCTACCAAGACCTCCCCGAACGAACTAGGTGCCCCCGTTATATCTGTAATTAACTGAGTATTCGCATCATGAACACCAATTGCGAGTGGATTTGTTCCTATAATTCTTTTTTGATCACGAGGAGCAGAGGATAGTTTTGGTGTTGAACCAAGTAAGATGCCCGTAGATCCATTTGCTGCCGTTAAATTGCGCATGTAGTAGCCTAGTGTGTTCGTCGGAAAGGCATTATGTATTATTGCTGTATGCATGCCGTACTGCTCCGCCCGATCTCGTACGAAGTCAGTTATTTGATTAAGTGCCAAATATCCAATTGATCGCGTGCAGTCGATGTGAGATATTCGATCAGTATCCGAACCTCTGCGCTCAAATACAATAGGCTCGTCACCACCAAGCTCTTGGCTAATAAGCCATGGAACACGGACAAAGCCATGTGTTCTTTTTCCAGATAGTTCTGCGTATTCGAACTGATTAATAATTTCACTGGCAGACTCACTTGAAATCGCCAAGCTCTTTTCGAGTGCTCTCGCACTCTCGTGCTTTAAGTCGTCTCTCCTAACTTCAATGGTTTGGTACGGCTTTATACTCATTTGTGTCGTTTCCTTTCCTCGAGATCTAATAGTGTGATAAGCTAAGTACGTAAGTCTGTCGTTTTAATTTAATATATTGTATAATATTTCTATAGAAAGTTAAAGTGAGATTTACAAATGAATAGCCTTCAGTTTTCAGTAGCTACTTTAAATATTACTGTTCTTAGTGATATGGCATTAGATACAAAAGACCTGTTCGATCCACAACCCTACAACCTAAATACAAGCTTTTATATTCAGGAATACGCTGAAGATAAACTCAAGCATACCGTACAACTCAAAGTATGCGACACTATAGACGAATCGTCTGCAACAAGAGTCAAGGAAGAAATCATCGTATCGGGTGACTATTCCGCGCAGACTAACCCACAATTCAATAAGCAATTCGGCCTGTTTGGCAACAAGGGCATCGTAAACCACCTCATCCTTAGTGAGCTCGAAAAACATGGCATCTCAGTTTTACATGCATGCGCCATTATTCACCCCACAACAAAACACGTTGTCATAGGCATTGGTGGAAGCGGCTCAGGCAAAAGCGTTCTCGTATCAAACGCATTAAGCAAGGGATGGAAACTCATTGCAACCGAACATGTGCTTGTTAGCAGCGACGGACAATTGTATATGGGAAATGCATACGACAATATTACGCCGCAAGCTCTCGATTTTATAAAGAACGCACTTCCCAAGGCAACACTATTCGAAGATAGAAAGATGGTAGAGCCCATTGGTAGCAAGTCGCTCGCAGATCTTACGCAATACCAATTCAAGGAACCCCAGGTCCAGCTAGGGAATAATTTCACCATCGCGCTCATGAAGTTTGGCGATGAGCGGTTTAAGGATGGTGCTGCTATTGAAGATTCTGATTTTGTCCTTCGATGTCTCCAGCAAGTCTCAAGTGAAAAAATCGCTAGTCCTGTGATTCTGAATAATGATATCATTCCCTCTGTTCTCTTTTCTGGCGATACCCAAAATCGCACAAAAACAATTACATATTTACTGAATCATGCTAAAGAAAAAAGTATTGTTGGTGGACAGTATGGCGATATAACTCAATGGCTCGATAAGAGGTAATTAGTGAGTCGATCTGTTTCTAGTCAAAATGATGATCATCTTGCGCTCACAAGGCAGTATATCTATGGGCGTATCCTTGAGCTGCGAAATACACAAAACTTCGAACTCGCAAGGCCTCTTTCTGAACTTTTACAGCTCCTAGCGGATACACCGTATCGTGCGGTTGTCGACGGTGATATCCAAGCGCTTCTCTCCCTTTTAAGAACTACAGGGTTCGCCGACACTACAAACACCAATTACGGATCAACGATATGGCTACCGAGTGGAACAAAATTCATGAATCATCTTGTCAATACATTTAAGCAGGAGGTGCTTAAGCTTGGATATGAAGAATACGTCTTCCCGGGACTCGTCTCGCCCGAAAACTTCGACATTCTCGCAGACAATATCTACGATTTTACGGGGAACGCGTTTTTGGTATCAAGGGGCAGTACCAAGGCAGTATTAAAGCCTACCGGTGAAGCTATCATTTACCCCGTTGTTGCTTCGTGGCTACGCAACGAAGAATGCAAATTACCCTTACGAATATTCCAAACTGGTCCATATTATCGATATAAATCAGCGCCACATCCTTATCTTCGTCCCATGGATTCAGCCTTAATGCTTGAAGCACATGGTTTTTTCAAAAATAGAGTAGCCATGAATAAAGAGTTCGCTAGGTCTGTCAAGCTATGCGAAAGCGTTGCAAGCGCACTATGTATGGATGCATACGTGGTATCGCGCCCGATCAGCTTCAATAAACCAGTTAGCGAAGAGACGGTCGCATATGACACATTGCTTCCTAATGGAAAAACGATACAGACACTCTTAGCATATAAACAAGGCCAAGTCTTCTCACGCCCATTCAATGTTAAATCTAAAGACTCAAAGGACTATACTTATCAAGTTACCTACGGAATGACCGAGCGAACACTGTATACTACTTTATTTATACATGCTGATCCACTTGGGCTACGCATCCCCGAAAAACTCGCACCAATACAAATTGCGGTTGTTGCTCGAGATAACAGAGCAAAAACGGTCGAGGCGGCGGAAACGCTCGTTGCCTCTATTACTGCACAAAACATACGCGTTGCAGTCTACTACGAGCATGAAGAAGAGGGTGTCTCTCGACAACTAATCACAGCCGGCACACCCTTAATCGCATATGTTGATTCGGAGTTAGCAGGAAAAGGTATTCTTGAAGTTCTAGACCGACGTACATTATCTATAGAAACAGTAGGCGTTGACGCAGACTTCACTCCGTTGCTTTTAAGAGGAGATGCCGTTCTTGTCGAAGAACAATCACAAAGACGACGCAATAATACCGCCTCTATCGATTCGGTAGATGCCTTAAAAAACATACACCCAGCCTGTGCGCAGATATATGTGCATAGCTCTCACGAATGTATTGATACTGTTCAAAATATCTCAGGTGGCGAGTATCTTGGCAGCCAGCTTACGCTATCAGAAGAGAGCAGGCCGTGCCTCGCATGCGAAAAGATGTGCAATACTTTTGGCTTTATTGGGAGGAGGGTGTAATTTATATGAAATCTAAACCAATTAAAGATGCACGACCTAGTGATTTTATCCAGTGGCTTTCTCTGCGTTGGCCCAGCGATACAGTAGAAAGCCTAGACACCCCCACCCTCATAACAGAATTAAATAATTTCCGAGATATGTTTGTAGTATTATTCGGAGATACCTATATCGCTAGTAAAGCACTTTCTTTGTCGAATAATCGCAGAGATAGACTATCGGATACACTCCAGCTGCTTAATAATCGTGAAGAAAATAAAGAACTCACTAACCTCATTATACGAAACCTTCGCTTCGTTCCATCTTACGCTGAGCGACAAGAGAACGGTGTCTGGAAGCTGCTAACCGAATATGGGAAGAACCTAGGCATATGCAAGAGTGAGAATATTATCGAAGTATTTTCTGAGATACTCTCAATTGCACAAAAAAAACGTAAACTACCTAAAATTATAAGCTATGATGAGGTTGTATCGTTGATAGCCGAGCGCGACCACCTTAGAAGCGACAAAGAATATGAAAAGGCCGATTACATACTCACTCTCCTCAATACCCATGGAATTGAAGTGAGTGACACCTCGAATGTAGAGGTATCGCTCGATCAAAGATGGAACTTTTCTCCTTAGTTGAGGGACGAAGCAGCAGGATTGAGTTCGACTAATCCAAGATAGTCTAGCAGTATCGGATGGGTCGAATAGCGGCCCTCGTTTGGATTTCATTTTTTCCTGTCCCTAACCAACTCCTCGAGAATTGAACCGCTGATCTCATGGTCATCACCTCTCGCTTAGCCGCGTCTCGTCTCGCACTTTAAACAAGGCTACCTACAAATACTTACCGACAGCAAAAAACTCTACCCTGAAAACGCTCTTGTAATAATGAGAAAAGTATAGTAATATATGGAAAATACTTTACGGAGAAGTAGTGATGTCAGAGCAATATAAAGGCACTCCTTTACAGAGCGCTGAGTGGGCAGATTTTCAGCACGGCAATCTTTCTGTAACTGGAGAGCGATTACCAATACAAATGGTAAATAGCGATGGCACTGGCCTTCCGCTTCTCAAAAATGGGAACTTTGGAACCGATCTTATTCGCTTCGGAGCCAATGAGGGCGTAGCCGAACACAGACATATTGGACAACATGTGCTCTTTGTTCTACGAGGTCTAGGTGTAGTTAAGTACGACGGTATAGATAACAGTCTGTATCCTGGAAAGTGTTATATGGTTGAAAGCTTCGTTCCTCACGCAATATATGCAGGCGAAGACGATTCGCTCGTGCTGCTGGTCGTGGGCGACGATCATCGCGGTCTGGCTGATCCGGCGCGGATGGAGCTTACGAAATTAGGCGAACAAGAGCGTCTTCCCGATGGCACCATGCCTGCCTATCAGGGTGAAATATTGAAAGCGCTTAAAGAAACCCATAATATTAAACCTGGAAGCGCGTACACTGATTAAATACCAATAGCAGCGGATTTTAGAGGATAACTGTGCGGGAGGGCGCGTAGCGCGGCGGCTCTGCCGCCTAGGCGAAGCCCCAACGCCTCTACTGCTTATGCAGTAGTCGAACCACCAGAAAACACCCTTTTCAACTAAAAAAGAAATTCGGCGGGGGAAATATCAAAATAAGGGCAAAGGGATTTTTCTGGTGGGGCGAGCGGGCGCGTGCGCCCGCAGGCGTTGGGGCTGAGTCTGCACGGCTCAGCCGTTTTCCTCAAAATAGGTTCTAGCCTTGTCGTACAAGGACACCAATATAAATGCCACGGCACGTTCGTGGCGTTTTCGTTGGTACCTACGCCGATTCTCCTGTTAATCTGCGGCAATTTGCGCTATACTAGATAGGTAACTAGTCTTAGTAATAGAAGGGGTATATTCCATTATGACACCAACTCTTATCATCTTGCTCATTGTCGTGGCAGTTGTACTGCTGCTCGCGCTGGTGGCCTGGACCACTTATAACGCACTGGTCAAATACAAGCTTCAGGCCGACGAATCATGGAGTGGTATCACTGTGCAGCTCAAGCGCCGTGCCGACCTGATTCCGAACCTCGTCGAGACAGTCAAGGGCTATGCTGCCCACGAATCTGGCGTGTTTGAAAAAGTCACCGAAGCCCGCGCAAGTGTGGTGAACGCTACCGGCGTCAAGGATAGCGCTGCGGCCGAGGGCGAGCTGCAGGGGGCCCTCAAGAGCCTCTTCGCCGTTGCCGAGAATTATCCGCAGCTCAAAGCCAACGAAAACTTCCTGCAGCTGCAGGCTGAAGTGACCGACACCGAGGACAAAATCCAGGCGGCACGCCGCTTTTACAACGCTGCTGTACGCGAACTCAACACGCGTATTCAGATATTCCCAAACAATATTTTTGCTGGGATGTTTGGTTTTAGCTCGCGCGAATTTTTTGAAGTAGAAGACCAGGCTGCGATCGAACAACCAGTCGAAGTAAAGTTCTAATCGGCGGGTCGTCGAGACTGTGTTGTTAGGCCGCCAAATGGGTCCACTGCTATCTGTCATTATGCAAGCGCCTCTGTATATGGAGGTGTTTGCGCGTGCCGGTGGCGGCGGATCGGGCAGTGGATCGGGTGGCGGTGCCGAAGGTATGGGCTTTGGTGCGGCTATTGGATATTTTCCGGCGCACTTTATTGCATCGCGTGTGCGTCAGCGCCTGAAGGACTCGCAGGTGTGGTATACCGCCCAAGTGATCACCTGGATCGTAGCGGCGGTGAGTGCGCTGGTGATTACGGTGGTAGGGTCGAGCGTGGGGTCATTCGCGCTTGATATCTATATCGTGTGGCCGGCGGCTGGTGGAGTGTTGGCGGGGGCTGGTTCGGGACTATATGGCTGGTGGGGCAAGTTGCGCCAGAGCCGCGCCGTGCGTGATGGGCTGGAGGCTGCAGCGGCAAATGATGCGACGTGGAATGAAGACACGATCGAGCAGAAGGCGGCGGATATATTCATGCGCTATCAACGCGATTGGTCGCGTGGCGATATTGCCGCCATCCAGGCCTACGCGACACCGTATTATGCAGCCCACGCCGGCCTGATGATGCAGGCGATTGCCGAAATCCGTCGTCGCAATGATGTGCAGAATCCGGTAATCGACGAGATGGAAATCATCGACATGTATGATGCGCCGGATGACAAGGACGATACGGTAACCGTCGGATTTACGGCGCACGCGCACGACCTGCTGGTCGACACGCGGAGCGATACGACGCTATACACCGACAACAGCCGGTTTACTGAATACTGGACATTCCGTCGTGATGGCATCGCCTGGCGGCTGGCGGGTATCAGCCAGCTAACAGAAAACCCGCTTGCAACATCGGGTGAGCTGCAGGCATTTGGCCAAGCTAACCAGATGTATTATGCACCCGATTGGGGCTGTCTACTGCTGCCGACCGACGGCGAACTGTTCCGCAAGGGCAAATTTGGCAAATCCGACATCAACAACCACCTGATCGGCACGCTGAGCGGCGCGGTGGTGCAGGTGTATACGTATAATCCTAATCTCACGGACACGAGTGTTGATCCATATATTGTGGCGCAGATTGCCGTGCCGCGGCAGTACGGCCGCATTGTGGTGCGCCGTCGCGGGCTGATCAATACGGGCATTCGTGGCCTGCAGCAGATTCGCACCGAATGGGAGCAATTCAATCGTAGCTACGACGTCTACGCAAGCAACGGCGAGGGTGCGACCAGTTTTGAGCTGCTCAACCCGACATTTATGGAATATCTAGAATCGCTGCCGATGAAACTGAATATCGAGGTGGTCGATAACACCGTATATATTTATGCCAAGAACAAAAAAATTAGCCTGGATAGCTATGCGACAATGGTCGAAGTGTTGCGCCGCGCACACAAAGAAATGAAAATGTAATGGCGAAAACACCCCCTGTATCTATCGCAAAACAGCGACTACTCGATCGTCGCCGTAGGCTACTCGAGCGCCGGCCGCACCGGAGTTTTCGGCTGACATCACGGCGTGATTATGTGCGATCGCTGGAGCTACCAGGGTATGTGGCGCTGACGGCTGAGGTGCTAAGGGTGCTGCGTAGCCATGCGCGGACGCTATGGTGGCTGGTAGGTGTGTTTGCACTACTCGCGATTACACTCGGCGGCATTGTTTCGCAGGCGACCTATAGCAACCTAAGCGATGTGCTGAGCGGCGTCAGTAATCAAGTGTTTGGTGGCCAAGTGAACCAGGTTGGGCAGGCGAGCATGATCGTGCTGGCGCTGCTGCTTAACCCGACTGAATCACTTAGCGATGTGCAGCGGCTTTTGTTGGGCCTGCTGATGGTGTGGCTGTGGCTTGTCGTGGTGTGGCTGCTGCGGCAGTGGCTGCAAGCGCGACGACCGCGCCTACGCGACGCCATTTATAGTGCCGGTGCGCCGCTGGCTGCATCGCTGTGCTTGGCGCTACTACTGATCGTGCAACTGCTACCTATCGGCATTGTGGCGCTACTATATCAGGCGCTTGCTTCGGCCGGTATGATCAGCGAGGGGTTTGGTATGATGATCACGGGCCTCTTGCTTGCCGGGTCGGCCACGCTGTCGCTGTACTGGGCGACGAGTACGTTGATCGCCCTCGCGATTGTGACCTTGCCGGGCACTTACCCGATGCAGGCAGTGCGTGCGGCGGGCGATTTGGTGATTGGGCGGCGCCTGCGAATCATGCTGAGGCTACTGTGGTGCTTGGCTATCGTCGCGGCGACTTGGGCGGTGGTGTTGGTGCCGATTGTTCTGCTAGATTCGTGGGCAAAAACCCAGTGGGCGTGGCTGCGGCCGTGGCCATTTGTGCCATATCTAACAATGGTGATGATCGCCCTGACTGGCGTGTGGATGGCTAGCTACATGTATATACTGTACCGCAAGGTGGTGGATTATGACGCCCGTGCATAATAGCGCAGAGGCCCGCGCGCGCGTGGCAAAGCTGCGCGAGCTTATCAACGACTACCGGTATCGGTATCATGTGCTCGATGAGTCAACGATGAGTGAGGCCGCCGCTGACAGCCTGAAGCACGAATTGTCACAGCTTGAAATGCAATATCCCGAGCTAGTGACGCCCGACAGCCCGACGCAGCGTGTGGCGGGGCAGGCGCTCGACAAATTTGCCAAGGTAGCGCACCGCGTACCGATGATTAGCCTCGCTGATGTGTTTGACGAGAGTGAAGTCGCGGCCTGGATCGAGCGGCTACGCAAAGTGCTGCCGAGCGTTGGCGCTGAGTATTTATGTGATATCAAAATGGATGGCCTGGCCTGCGCGCTGATCTACCAAGACGGCGTGCTGGTGCAGGCGGTGACGCGTGGCGACAGCCGCGTGGGCGAGGACGTAACGGCAAATGTGCGCACCATCGAAAACGTACCACTGCGGCTACGGGCCAATCAAAAGTTCGCGCATTTTTTGCGCGGCCGCACCGAAATTCGCGGCGAAATCGTGATGTTCAAACGCGACTTTGAGCAGCTAAATTTGGCACGCGAGGCTGCTGGCGAGCCACTGTTCAAAAACCCGCGCAACCTCGCTGCCGGTACGATCCGCCAGCTCGATCCGCGACTAGTGGCGGCGCGGCCGCTGCATTTTGTGGGCTATGATATCATCCGCGACGACCCGAGCGACACGCCGACGATTGCCTTTGGGTACCACATGCTGAGCGAGCTCGGTATCGAGACCAGCCGGCAAACGCGCGTGGTGGTGGGCCTCGCGGGCATCATGGAATATGTTTCGCACCTCGGCGAAATTCGCGCTGGGCTGCCATTTAATACTGACGGTGCGGTGATCAAAGTAAACGACCGGCAACAATTTGCCGACCTTGGCGTGGTGGGCAAAACGCCGCGCGCCGCCGTGGCCTACAAATTCGCCGCCGAAGAAGCCACGACCATTGTGCGCGACATCGTGATTTCGATCGGCCGCACGGGCGCCGCCACACCAGTTGCGGTGTTCGACCCGGTGCAGGTGGCCGGCACCACAGTGCAGCACGCCAGCCTGCACAATGCCGACGAAATCGCGCGGCTCGACGTGCGGATTGGCGACACCGTGATTATTTACAAGGCGGGCGACATCATTCCGCAGGTGCAGGCGGTGCTCGCCGCACTGCGGCCTGATGATGCGCAGGCCTATGACTATGCAGCAGAACTGGCGCGCCAATATCCGGAGTTAGAGTTTGAACGGCCCGAGGGCGAGGTGGTGTACCGCGTGCGCGGCCTTACCGGGCCGATTATCCTGAAACGTGCGTTGCAGCATTTTGCATCCAAAGGGGCGCTCGATATCGATACATTGGGTGAAAAAAACGTCGAAGCGCTGGTCGATGCCGGCCTGGTGCGCGACCTCGCCGATATTTACATGCTGAGGTACGAGCAAGTGGTGCAGCTCGATCGATTTGCCGATATTTCGGCGCGCAAAATGATCGATGCCATTGCCGCCGCCAAAACGCCGCCACTCGAACGATTTGTGTTTGGCCTGGGCATTCGCCATGTTGGCACGCAAACGGCGATTGATCTATGTTTGCATTTTAATTCATCTGTTAAGGGATTATCCTTTGACGAAGAGGGGGGTCTGCTGTTAGGATTTTTGCGGACCGCAACGATGGATGAGCTGATGGCAGTTGATGGTGTCGGTCAAGTGGTGGCCGAATCAATCGCGGCATGGTTTGCCGACGAAGATAACCTAGCACTGCTCGACAAATTCGCTATGCTCGGCGTCAAGCCACATTACAAAGCCAAATCGGGCAAGCTCGCCGGCCAACATTTCGTCATCACCGGCACGCTCACAACCATGAGCCGCGACGAAGCAGCCGATCGGATTCGCGCGCTTGGCGGCACCTTCCAGACGAGTGTAGCGCGTGACACCACCTACCTCATCGCCGGCGGCAACGTCGGTGCCAGCAAGCTGAAAAAGGCCGAAAGCTACGGCACGAGGATTATCGACGAACAGAAACTATTAGATATATTAGGAGAATAAGAATAACTATGGTCGCAGAAAACAGAACATTTTATTTTCGAAAGCTTGTGCGAGACGAGACAGTGCCTGGCTACGAGGCTGATCCAACAGTTATTGAAATGGACTGGCGTATACTTACTCGCCAGGAACTGAAGCGTGCGCTTATTGCAAAAATACACGAGGAAGCTGACGAGATCCCAGTCGAAGAAGATGATCTGGATGAAGTGGCAGCCGAGATTGGTGATCTAAAAGATGTCGTTGACGCACTGGCTGCATTATATGGGATATCTGAGGAATCTATTGCCGCATCTCGTCGGCTAAAAAACGAGAAACGTGGCGGTTTTGCATCGGGCCATCACATCGATAGCATTACCGTCGTTCCTGGTTCTTATTGGGAAAAGTACTGCTCGCAAGACCCCGCCAAATACCCAGAGGAATAGATGAACACGAGATGCGGGCGCGATGTTTCTCGAAGAAGTATGTATCGATGGATTAGCGTGCCGACGTTTTGAACGCGTCGACGAATGATATAATAGTAAAAACGTATGCGGTATTTGTCTACACATAAATTCTATTGTTTTTCGCCACCGGTGATGCTGGCGACGTTTGTAATAGAGGTCGCGATTGCGCTGTGGACGATAGTGCGGTACAAATGGTCGCCAGTGACACGGCTGGTGGTTGCGATTCTAGTGTGCCTCGCCGTATTTCAACTAGCAGAATACAACGTATGCACGGCGGCGTGGGGCATTGATAGTTTGTCGTGGGCGCGGGTCGGCTACGTCGCAATCACGTTGCTACCCCCGCTTGGGATTCACCTGGCGTATCGGCTAGCTAGTGCCGGTACCAGCAAGTTAATGATTGGTGGCTATGCCGCAGCAGCGGTATTTGCGGCGTTCTTTATAGTGGCCGAGCACGGCATGCAGAGCTACGTGTGCGGCGGCAATTATGTGATTTTTCATACGATGCCGATACTGTGGCCGGTGTATGCGTTCTACTACTATGGTATGCTGGCGGCGGGCACAGCCTACGCATTCAAATCTGCGGCGCACACCAACAATCGACACATCGCGGCCGCGCTTCGCTGGCTCGCAATCGGCTACACGACATTTATCGTCCCAACGACGTTCGTAAATATCATCGATCCCAGCACAATCGCGGGCATTCCGTCGATCATGTGCGGCTTTGCCGTGATCTTGGCTGTGATCCTTGGCGGCGGCGTGCTACCAGCTTGGGCGATGGCGCGAGGCAGCCGCCGTGTATCTCGATAGCCCTGCATCAAAAAACTCCCCCTAGGACAGGAGGAGTTTTGATACCAGCTAGGATTACCAGCTGCGCTGACGGAATGAACCGCCGCCGTTACCGCGGTCGCCACGA
>APMI01002493.1_pt1 | contig 52308 bp, 34 predicted proteins | sample 667938 | NCBI WGS metagenome assembly APMI01 (sample SAMN01084076, study PRJNA167559) | wastewater metagenome | biome: Wastewater | place: Denmark: Ejby Moelle, Odense | collected 2011-11-28
GTCATCACTTAATAACAAAATATAAAAACTATAAATATCACATTGATAATCAGTTTTGAAAGATAATGTATCAGATGATTATTTAGTAAATATAGACTATAAAATAGATTTAATATTTCTTAATATTTATAGAATAGAAGAATGCTCCCAATCTTAAAACAATCCCAAGCCAAGAGAATGAGCTAGTCAGAGTCTAGACTGACATTAAAAAAATCAACACTATCGAAGACAAGCAAAGGTGTAGAACAAGTCCAAACCTATTATTAAAAGTGTCAGCAATAGCTTGAATTAAATGTACACATTGTAATCATCATAGAGAAAATTAAAATAGTTATTGACTTCAATTAAGTCTAATGTTGATGCTAATGTAGCCCTGCATGAATAGGAAGACGAAGTAGCAAAGTTAATCAAAGAGAGAAGGAAAGAAGAAACCGACACTCAGCATCAAGCTCATATCCTAAACATATTAATTTCTGATAATAATAAGCTTAAACAAGAAGTGGATTCTGAGCGTAACAAGAGAGCCATATATTTTAACGTATATAAAAATTTGTAGCATGAAATACATTAATGGGAGTCAAAGTATAAAAACTTATTGATTGAGAGTATGAAAACTGAAGGAGCCATAACAAAAATTAAATAAAGATTTCGCAAAGCTACGAAGAAATTATAAAGAGATATACAGTCAATAAACAATGAGATTGATGATATGGAGAAGAGTGAAATAATATTAGTGAAATAGGAACCAAAACCCACAACAAGGACCAAAAACTCAAGAGAACAGACATTGATCCCAGTTGCACCTGAAGAGGACAAAGTAATAACATTATCAAACGTCATAGTGTCATCTTAGAAAAACAATGAATCTCCATCTGGGGTACATGCACGCAAGCCACAAGACTTTGAGCTTGAGTACGAAGTAGAACAGAAAAATATTGAAGTCTCTGGTATACTTAGCAAGCTGAAAACAATTACTGGTCTCAGTGATATGACATAAATTTGTAAACAATTCAAAAGCATCAACTAGGATGTCGACTACCATTATGGGCTGTTTAAGGAGGAATAAAGAAGAGAGAAGTAGTTGGTATAACAAATAGTTAAATGTTAATCATAGCTTCTCAAAGTATAGGCTGAAAATGAGGAAAGGAAATCAACTAAAATTGTAAATATTGAGGGTGAAAAACAAATTGCAGCGCATCAGGAAATAATATCTGAGTTAGAGGCTAAATTGCAGGAAAGAATTGGAGTGAAAGTAGGATAACTTTCTAATTAAATGCTGTTGCATCACTGTCTTAGAGTTAGAGATGAAAAAAAGGAAGGCAAAAAGAATTTATAGAAATTTTTATAACAGACGAAAAAATAAAAACCGGAACATAATATCCTGCTGTCGCCCAAGGAGATGCATAGAAAGATTATTCAAGGTCAAACTGGCATGTATTGATTTTCTTATAACTTTTTATAAATAATTTCTCTACAATTAATCTGCTGATTAATGATTCAAAATTACTTTGTAACTTATGAACAAATAAATCCTCAATTTATATAATTTGAAACTTATTCAAGATCATGGCTGGAAAAGGTATGCCACTTCAAAAGGCACTCAGTTTATGGTAAGAAAAAAATGGAGGAAAGCCTGCATCTGAGGCATAAGAAATCAGACTGCTGTTCATGGTATTTTAGAGTATATTTCAGAACCCACCCATCGACAAGCTGGAGACATCCGTACTGAGCACTCTTACACGAGTTTAAAAATTGTCGCTTTCTTCTAACTGCATCGATAAAATGGTGAATATGCCACCCCTTAAATATTTAACAAGATTGTCACTAGCTCGCAATAACATCAAAAAGATATCGGGTCTCTAGTAAGTGGCAGGTACCCTACGAGAGCTTTGGCTGTCTTATAACCAAATCGAAAAGCTTGATGGTTTATCGGTTTGCACAGTGCTTAATACACTCTTCATTGGCAGTAATAAATTTTTAAATTTAGACAACAAAATTAAGAGTTGGGAAGAGCTCGATAAGCTTAAATAATTACCTGAGTTCGAAAACACCATGTTAGTTGGCAACCCATTCTATTAAATATTGAAAGATGATGCCAGATATTACGCTTTGAAAAAAATACCTCAACTCAAAAACATTGACGGTACTATTGTGGAAGCCAAATTCGCAGCAAAGTCCGCTGAGTTCCCTGATATCTTCCCTCCACCAGTCAAATGATATAATCATAAGCTTATAATTTCACCTTAATTCATATAGAATAAAAGAAATATCATATGATTTGAAATTAGAATCGAATTATATCTCAAACTAACGCCTTTTTACTGTACTTTTTGTCCAGTTGACAAACATTCAGACTTCTTTTTTTCTCATGAAAAACTCCCATTTTACTTGTTTCGCTCTTTTCGTGCTCAATTCTAGTACTCGCACGATTCATTGCGCTCTCTTTGAATGCACATTTCTCAGCTTCTTGCTTTACTTCTTTCATTTTTTATCGAATTTTTGATTTGAAGTTTTCAATAGTTTGTTTAATTTCTCCAGTGCTGCTTTGAGATGCAAGAGGACTCTTATGAGTTTGTATTGATTTTTTGTTTTTTTCTTTATGATTTTCATTATTTTTTCTATCATTGTTCAAATTTATTGTAAATTTATCATTTTTGCCATAATCTATTCTCAGATGCTCACAAGAACTACCCTCACTTTTATAATTTTGATGTTTTCGAACATTTTTGTTATCATTTAATTGTATAATTTAACAAATCTGAACATTACATTGTTCAGTGGACTGTTTGTCTTATTTCGTTTACAATTAATTACACATCGTTTTAAACTTTCTAATATTTATATTTTCACATGATCTTTTCCTTAATTTTTTTTTACAGACTAACCAGTCTTCTTTTTTGTGTTCTACTTCCATTTTCTTGAGAGCAAGCGATGGAACTCGATTTGTAATAGCTAAGTTACTGCCGTATATTTGTTTAATTTTCTCAGATTTTTATTTTTTACTAATACTATTGCTATTCGAGTGACCGTGCTTTTTCTTTTTATCATGCGAATCATGTCTGTTTAGTTCGATTTAATTTTGTGAATGCATCAAATTTTTTGAAGAGTTATAATTAGACAAAACTTGTAAACTTGAGTTGTTTGTTGATTCTAGCATCAAGTACTTAAATAGTTACTTACGCGAGCTTAATTTTTTCAGCGGTCGTAATTTTTCAGGTTTCTTAAATGTGCTAATCTATCGACTCAGTTCCTTTTTCTTAAAAGTATAAAGCTTATCAACATCCTTCATTGTGTTTTCATTTGAGAAACCATATTTCTTGGCAAACTTATCTTGAAGCTACATGAAACATTCACTTTCATCATTTGAAGTAATTATATTTTGAGTCATAGAAACTAAGTGTAAAAAATTGCTTATTTTGTCGTTCTCTAAATCTTGGCTACTTTTTTCAAAAACACTCTTTTCATTTTTATCAAAACTTAGTTATCGAGTAATATTCAGTACCTTTTTGAGATTCCTGTACAAAATTTCTTTTTTCTTTTCAGCATAGCAATAGAGCAGACGAAAGTGATCGGCGGCCATAATGAGGGGCTCTTGTAAGTAGTATTTGTAATATTCGATTAATTCTGTCATTTCGATGATGGTATCGCAGTTTCCATAAAACTTCACAAAGTACTCATACTAATCATTAAACTTGTAATCAATAGTACTAATTCTGACCCTGGGTGCCAGCTTAAGTTCTTATTTCTGTTATTCCTTCTCCTGATCAAGGATGTGGTCCATAAGTCCCAGATTAAAATACTCCCTCTGATTGCTGTACTTACTAATCATTGTTTTTTGACTGTAGTCAAGGGCCCTCCTCAGTATTCTGTTTGAATCGACTAATTCGTGTTCTTCTGTCTTAGGGCAGTTGAGCTTAATTTTGTGCATAAGTTCTTTTGCCTAATGAGAGTAATAATATTGCAGTAGGAATTAGAAAACAAGAAATTTTGTTCCCACAAATCAAAAAATTATAGTCAATAGATAATAACACAGACTTAGAGCTCTCTTATAAAAATGTACGGAGAGAGATCACTAAGTTATGAAAGTATATTTGCCCTTCATTTTCTATTTGTGGACGAAGGATATAAAATAATAAATATTATAGAAACCTTAATTTTATGACCATTACGACTAAAAGTCAGTCTACTCTATTGATATGTTGTATTTCTCTTTATATTAGATTATTTTATATAATTTTGTGCTATGAAGGATAATATGATTGTACTCATAATGATAATTGAGGGTAATATTTTTATTATTAAATTAACTAATGCTGACTCCTAGTTCATATGCACGCATAAATACTGAAGTTAGAAGTTAATTGACTCCTAGACAGCATCCGACTAATATTATAAATAACAGATAGGCGCTAATATATCCAACGAGACAGCATTTCGATAATAAGTTGAGCAGTATCGATCACATTGACAAAAGTATACATCAATTGCTTGCATTAGTCAAAGGCAAGGATACTGCAAGAGATCATAAGTATAGGGCGAATTGTGATCAAGCGGTCAAGAACAATTCTTTGCATTTAGACTCATTTAACTACGAATAGTATCGAAAGCGAATTATTGATTTGGAAAAATTACAATAAATTGGGGAGGTAATTGAAAAAGCTGTTGTAAATAATAATCTCATTGATAATTATTAACACAGAGGATAGGTAAAAGTTGGAACATGCATGGGTAGAGATACAGCTTTGGAAATCAAAAATATTTTGAATATGAACTATTCACTACATTAATTTTAAAGAACAAAGTTACCGTATCGGACTCCACGCTTAGCATAGAAACCAAGACTTAATTTAAAGTACAATAACAAAAGTATTCATAAAACAAATTACCAAAATGACTCAAATATGAGACCTTCAATGACTCCAAAGCGAAAGAAGAACGATTAAAATATGGAGTAAACTGCAGCAAAAACAACAACTCCAAAAAACATCAAATTAGCATATAATGAAAATCAAACGAGGTCAATTTTATCATAAAATTTCAAGGGAATACAGGAGTAGTCTTCTGATTTCAGTAGATCACTAGAACAATCGCATAAATCAAGGGACAATAAAAGAAAGTAGCTGCATATTAACATTTAAGAAATCCAAAAGAATTAATAAAACTCAAATAAAATAGTATAGAGTTCAGATATATTAAAGAAATCTCAATAGAGAATACCTTACTCGCCAAAGTAAGCCCTAAACTAATCAAAACTGTAGATAAAATTCGACTAGTAAGATATTAGTGAGATAAACCCTTACCGCAGATCATTCTAAATAAAAGTGTACCCCTGCAACCTCAACAAGGACAACATTAAAAATTTCATAGCTGATCGCTTTATGGAAGTTGTAAAGCTAGACAATTAGTTTGCCTAACTTAAAGAAATTTATCTATAGGGGAATCTCAAGGAGATCAGCCTATCGGAGGGAGAGAAGAAAAGGTAGCTGTTGAAAGTGTTATGGAGTCGAGGAATGATGGTTAACTAACGTTAAGTTGATTAGTTTTTGGATCTAGTTCCCTCCGGCAAGCAAGTTAATTTGTAGTTGAAGCAAAAAATGAAAGATTTTCCCAGTTTTTTGTAAGCCTTTGTAGATAAATACCTGGAAGCTGAATTTTAGTGGGAGAAAAGAGTAGTGTCTATGATTACAAGATCTTAACTAAATAGTTGTCTGTTCAAACCTTCACAAATTGATTTATAGAGCAAAGGGTACTTAAAAATGTAAGACCTGGCTTGCTTCATTAATCTTTACGGTCAAGATTCGCCATGTTTTAGAAACAAGCAAGTATAAGCATTGTTTCTCAGATTTTGTCGAGGAGACGAACACAATGGTAGACTGTCATATGACAAATTTATGAGAGTGGTGTGTAGTAATATTTGATATTTTGGTATGTATTATTATTATTATTTCTTGCTTGATAGTAATTTATCGTTAATATTGAATAATTTGATGAAAATACAATAAATAAAATCAAGGCTCGAGTCCTTCTATGGCATCGATGTAGCTAAAACTTTGCTAGGACTTACCCTTCTAGGAAGCCTGCAGATTCTGCAAACTCTGTTGTTTATTTTTATCTTATTCTGTACTATGCTGCGAAGGTGAATGATTCTAGCAATCTCGGCATTTGCATGCTTATGTGCATGCTATTCCTGCATTGAAACATTAACAATACTTTTTCTGGCATTGTGATTTTTTGCAGATGCAGCCTTGAGCTGATTTTCGTGCACTCTTGCATTTTATTTATGCCTTAGCTTGGGCGATCAGTTATTCATGCTAATTCGTATTAAAACAGCCACTACATGCGCAATCAATACCGCAGATCTTGCCGATTGAAAAACATTCGCAGTACCGCTTGAGACAGTTGGTTTTGGAGCAAGTACATCCTACTTTTTTCCTCTTAGCGTTAGGTGTCTGGTTATTTACTTTCTCAAGCTAGTTAATCTGCAATGCTAGTGAGTCATCTTCATCGTTTTTTTCCAAGGGCTCGCGCTTATCTAGGCAAGTGACAGAATGATTAGGCATGTGCTTTATAGTCTCGATCAGCAGGAGCGTGTTATTAAAAGATGGCAAAGCGTTAATGATATCTTCGTTGTCTAATGGTAGCAAGTTGAAGCTCATGTTCCACCGGTTTCCTTAATAAACTATTAATTATCAACTGCTTCAGTATTATCTAATATACGACGGCAAAAATTAGCATATATCACAGACTGGTGCAACACAGAATACTCCATAAGTAACTGTTCTATGGCACTCGGGTTTTTTGCTTACGCAATTTTATACCCTTTGAATTTCTGGTCTAATTAGGGTCTTGACTTTCGCTAATTCGTTTACTTTTGTTTTTCTTCAGGCCACGCGTCATCATCGGAGAGTCAAACAGCTTGATTTATGCATTGTTGATTTAATTGTGCCGGTTTTACTTGCCAGACATTTCGTAATCCGAGTGCAGAAGTGGAGATTAAATCGATGTATATAGATCGGCAGCTATTTTGGAGTCGTCTAAACGCTATGACGGCGACATTGGATTACTGAACAGATTATTTTTTTTTGTTTAATCATGAATTTCTGCTGCTTACTAGTACACCGATGAGAAATATGGTTGTTTGGAAAATCTGAGAAATTGGTAATAATTATTAAAGTGGCACACTTAACTTCGGCAGTCTTTAGCTGCATGAAATTCTTAACAAAGTCCGACCAGAGTTATTTATTCTTCACCTTAATCCTCGATGAAATATTATGTCCATACAAATTTGAGGGAGAATTCTCTTTAAATCCATAGTTCTAGTTCACATACATTATCTAGAACAAGAGGGTTGGCTTATCGAATAGCATTCGCTATAATTTAGTCGAAAAACGGTGAACAGTTAAAGAGCTTAACTATTTCCATTTAGACAGCGCGTCCCACTCTTAACTGACCGAGTGAACAGGCCACTGACTTGAGCAGATGCTATCTCATGATTCCTTTTTCATCAGTCAGGGATTATAGCTTGGCCTCGTAGATGATCCTCTTGAGAGAATTAAGCATTTAGGCATTACGTTCGCTATATTCTTAGTATATTTTGGTCAGCAGTGACACCGTCACTATTCTAACTTTGCGGTAATTATCCTACACTGACTTTATGGCTTTAGTGCCTTTGTATGATACGATCTGAAGGCATGAAACTGAACTTTTATAAAGATTGTTGAGTTGCTTAACATCGTAGGGTAAACCTAGGAGGTAATTTTCCAAAGATGTCGTTATATATTCGGTCATGTAAAATGATTATATCAATTCTTTGTCAAGATTTAATGGTTACCGCATACCACCCCTCCGTTAATCCCAACATTCTCCAACTCATAATACAATTGGTAACAGCAACAAATTAGCACATCGGATGTGCTCCTGTACTGTACTATACTTGAATAATGTATTAATTAATTATAATGAGTATACTTAAGTTGTCAAAATGCAAGTAGAATATTAGATTATCAAAGGGGAGTAATTTGCTTTGAGGAGCTACCCAGTTTTACGACAGCTATTGAAATATCGTCGTGGAATGCTCGTTTTTATTCGGCTTGTACTTACATTATCTCACTTATGCTCTTTTTGTGAATCTATGCTACCTTCTACAGTGTCCTATCCAGTATTTACTCGTGAGGGTTCTCTTTGAGGCTTGATTATGCAACTGAGCTCTTGTCTAAGAAATCCCACACTCCATCTGAAGCCACTACAATTGTTTGGTGCTCACTGTTCAAAGGAAACACTTTTATCTGTGGCTCACTTTTCACATATGGACCATTAAATTTTCCTTTGCCTTTGAAAAGATGAGCATGTTTCAGATGATAATCGCCAATAGACCGCGTAGGTTGCAATCTTCCTTTTAAATAATAAGACCCGCCTTGTTATTCGACTACTATATCGGGATCATCAGGGAACTCAGCTGTTAGTCTTTCTCTCTCAGCTGGATTATTCACTGATAATCTTTAGTTGAGCTCGATGTACGATATTTCGCCATCAGCAGACTTTGATACAAGCAAAGCTTCTGAGTCTCCACAGTTGGCAACATAAATTTTCTTATTATAAACGACAACAGTAAGAGCACAAGTGCCAACATTCTTAATTTTTCTGTTGTTCATAGCTGACAAAGGAGTATAAATGTGGTCATAGAAATCAGTCTCTAGTTTCTGATATGCATATTTTAATGATTCTATGATCAAGTCATCTTAGTTGTGAGAATACTTGTTATCCTTGATATTTTCTGATATGAAAGTCTCAAGTAAGTCAACAATATGATTAGAACAGTAATCGGAAAGTTTATCACCGCCATGACCATCAAAAACACTCACTGTTTCTGCATTAATAGCCTTAAGCTTGGCTGCGACCACTCGATCTTCAATACCGTTGTTAGCTTAGTACTGAATAATTTTTGTCTAGTTTTCTACTCTCGGGTACAAATTCTCAGACAACATGGATGTAATGGCTGGGATATTGTTAAAGTCCAGAGCCAAATTAGGGATTTTTCGATTTTTTAAAAGCCATGCATTTTACGAACCTATAGCTATGCCTTCGATAGAGCCCAAATTGTGATATAAGTTTTTATAGTGGTTCACAAGAAACGTTCCAATTACGCCTTTATGTTTTCTCTCTTCCTCAAGAGCGAAGCGACTGTAGCCCATAAAAGTCCTAAGTATAGCTCTTTACATGATGCTTAACTATTGATTATATAAAAACTGCAACAATTCTATTTGAAGACATGAGATGCAATTAAATTTATTCCATTCCTCAACCTCACTTCCCAAAAATATCACCTTTTGTCACTATTAACTGATCACTGATTTGCGTGATTTAATTGTGACTCTTTTGAGGCTTTCGATCAGAAATCGATTAATTTAGGATAAGCTTCCTGTTCAAGTACGACAAAGATAAAAAGTATTTGATCAGCCTATAAGATTTTATGAAAGTAGCTGTTTTGGCTAAATTTCAAAATTACATTATAGCTTTATAAATTGCCAACGCTCTAATTAAAACCGACTTAAATTTAGCGAAGAAAACAAAACACAAACATTCGTATAAATTTAAAGTTATTATTGTAATAAAAATAAGCACCATCAATTTTGAAGTGCTCATGGGTCCAAAGTTAAATATTATAGATAGAACTCACTCATTAATGGTTGTCTTAATCTTCTTCTTTATGGAATATCCAAAAAATCCACTCTTTTTAGTGTCCCTGTTGGTTGAAGACCTCACTGCATTCTCAGTAAGCATGCGAGTGATACGTTATTTTTTGTGCGCAAAGGCTTGGTCAGGTTAGAACAATCTATCTTAGTACTGCGATTTTATTTTGTTTAAGTAAACTCCAAATTTAGTTGAAATCATCTTAGTATCAGGTTATTCGAATTTCCGAGAGTGGCTATCAAATTTAATACCCTTGAAGCCTGCATTAAATGGAAGGTACCCTTGGGAAATTTATAGCTACGCTCAGCTTGATAGATGCGCTCGTACTCCCATTCGTTGAGTAGCTTACCTCTAAGGATAGGCGGCTTATTGAACTAAACATTTGCATAGCCTGGATCTACAGATATGGATGCTAGTTACCTCTCCACTTTTTCTTCATCTGAGATCTGATGAGCTAAATATCAAGCTACACCTTGTGCCTGCTGGACTTAGGGGCGCTGGCTGTCGGATTGTTCAAAGTCTCCAATAACTGCGATACTGTTTTGGTGGAATTGTAGGTCGAATACTTGGTCGTTTTGGTTATGTTAGGACAGCTGGTCATGAGTATTATTTATTCCTTATGATAATGCTAATAATCTTAGTTCCAATCCATAATCATCATATACCCAAATAATCTAGCATGCACACATTATTAACATCATAAATGTTGATAATACATGTCTACACTGTGAATTTCAAAATGTGACTAAAAAATGTATAATAATGAAGAGCTGTATAATTAGCAGTTATTTTAGGCAGTATAGTTATATATTCTATTTGTCATAAATGTCAGACACGCAAGTAGTAAACCAGCTGAAGTTCAAAATCAGCTCACTATAGACGCAGCTGGCCGACAAACAGCGAGCACTCGAGTAATACCAGACTATAGAGTCTTAGGCCGATGCAAAAATAAAAGGTAGATGCGTTATGTAACTCAGCGATGACAAAAATGCACGCGGACAAGATCAAAAATTTACTTAACTCTATCCAAATACTGAAGAAAGAGAAAGCCTCAATATAGGGGCTGTCCAAATAGCACAAGCGTAGTAAACTTATATAACAACTCAACAAATAGATATCTGATCAGGATCTGGCTATCGAAGTGCTGAGGAAATGGGTATACGATAAAGAGGGCAAGGAAAAAGGTAGAGAAATTTGTGATGATGTTATTGTCAAAGCTCTAATTAAAGGACCTTAAAGAATTAGGCCTCTGTCTAGAGAGTAGCTTAAAATTTAAATTGATCGGCTCAAGTCTATCAATATTGGCCTATAAGCTAAATTAAACAATGGCAAAGGAACTCAGGGCAAAAAGAATAAACTAAGGGATGATTAAAGCGAGTAATTGAGTTAAGTTTCATCAGTAACTGAGCAATCTTTCGTCAACGCTAACGATGATGTGCTTAAAAAAATGAGACAACTACAATTCGAAAATGAGAATATGAAGTTGGAAGTCAACGCGAAGCTAAAAATTATTGAAAAATTGAAGACTGACCTCAAGTAAACAGATAAGTTAAGGACTGAACTTTAAATTTATAAAAATGACGTTGAAGTAGCGACTAAAAAGTTCACCACTCTAGAGAAACTAATGAAAGAGTCGAAAGAAAACACTAATGCTAAACTTATTGAACTATATGAACGATAGATTAAAGTATAAGAGCTAGAGATGGTTTCAAAGGAAAACAGAGATAAACTAAAACAGGCTCAATAAAGCCATAATATTTTATTGGAATAGATAAAACTAGAAAAAGAACAGTTACAGGCATAAATCGATGGATTGAAATCATAAAATGAACAGATTATTCTTGAGAACATCTCTCAGAAAAAGAGAATAGATGAATTCAAGAATGCGATCAAAGAGATGGAAAATTTACACGGCAAACAGAAATAAGATTTAAAATCAAAAGTGCAGGCATTTTAACAATAAATACAAAGGATGATGTTGGACAATAAAAAGTACAACGATGCTTACCGTAATGTGGAAACCACTCTGTTTGAGGAAAGAGCGAAATGGGTGGAATAGAAAGCTCAGCTTATCGATGAAATGCAAAAAGCACAACATAAAAAGGCTAATGTCTAGCTAATTAACAAATACTTGGAGGACATTTCCACTTTGAGAAATTAAAATGAAGAGCTTAAGCAACTACTTGATGGAGGAACTGGCACTGTTGGAAGCGATAAAGTATTACTTTCCAGATTGGCCTCACTTGAACAGAAGTTGAAGTTTTATGAGTCAAAAGGTAAAATGTCTGAAAACGAACGATATAACGAACTTTATGAACAGTATAATGACCTTCTTCATAAATACTAAGAACTTCTTCAATAGTTTGAAAATTTCAAGTTAAAATATGCACCAAAAGACAAAAAAGCACACCGAAAATAAATGATCAATGTAACTCAAAAATAGAAATCTTAATATGAAGCTATGTCTTCAGGAATATCACGACTCAATCTAGAAGATGTTGACTCGGACTTGTTGGATAACTTTGACTCTTCTTTTGAATACGAATTCGTTATAAACTAAAAAGGTGAAAGAGTGAGAATGCCGAAATTAACAGAAGCTGACAGAGAGTTACTTAAGTTGATGACATCTGATCTTTGGAATTTTGTCACTGATGACAAAATGGATAAGAATTTCCAAAAAGCTGTCGAATTTGTTGAAGATGATGACGATTTTAGACCACATGTCGATTATCAATAGATTAAAAAATTGAGAAATTTGTCAAATCCTAAAGGTAAAAAACTTGTAGTATATGAATAATAGCTTAATGGACTGGATAATATGAGCGATGGTGTATCAGTGACTTCAGCTATGGACAAGTAACTTAACAAATTCGACAGCGATGTTAATGTTTAAATAAAACGACTCCCAAACGGTGCAATGACCCGTCCGATGAACAAATACAAAGCCTAGAATGCTTCATTATCAGTGTCGGATTAGTCATCAATTTCGAACCCAGCTTTAGGTGATTCGAATATTGTGAAGAAGAAGAAAAAAACTGAATAAAAAGGCTCAAGGATTGATTTCAAGAAAATGCATTAGTCTCACAAATCTTCGTAATTTGAGAAGAGTTCAATCGGATCTTAGCTACTTGACAGTGATGTCTCATCCGCTGGAATCAGATAATCTCAGCTTGCAATGATTAATTCTGATGTTTCGACTGATTTTAAGAAGAAAAAGAAGTGATAATGATAATTGAAACTATAACCATATTTTTCATCATTTAACGTCTATAAACAATCATTTTTCAAAGATATGTAAAAATTCTTAGAATGAAATGACACCATTTCCAGTTTTGTTAATCTATTTTATCATTGAAGTCCATTCGGCTTCTGTAAACCTATTAGTGTGCTCATCAGACATCAGAATCTATTTTATTTCCTCAAATTAGATAGTGCCACTTTTATCTTTGTCTAACATATCAAATGCAATTTTTAAGTATTTTGGCTTCATGTAAATATTCTCATCGATCATGGCTGCTAAAAACTAAGTATAGCTTATACGACCATTCTTGTCAGTATCTATCCCATCAATAATTCTCGTAATTTATCCTTCGCTAAACTTTGATGCTTTTCTTAGTCCATTGCTAATTTATTATCTTGATAGTTGACCATCATTGTTGAGGTCTAAGCTTTTAAATAATTTTGCCAAATCTTCCACGTCCTTTGACTTGACTTGAGAGGCTATTATGGTAAGGACAAGTTTTTTCAAGCGATTTGATTCACTGAATCTTTTCATTGTTGCCACATCCATCTTTTGACTTATAGTGGCTCTCCTTTGCCTGTCTATTAGCCAAGGATGCTCAAGTATCTAGTGAGCTTTGATCCTCTTGTCTGGAGGCATCAGACATCTTGATATTAAATTTTTAGCAGTCGCACTGATCTCTTTCGGGACAATAACATTCTTCTTCATAATGTTATCCATAATTTATTTGTCTTATACTCCGTCAAAAGGTGCTTGTCCAGTCAATAGCACAATTAGTATCACTCCGAGAGACCAGACATCACAAGAGATATCATATTGAGACTCAAGCACTTCAGGAGAAATATAGTATACAGTGCCAACCATGGATTTGAGCTTATTGGCGGCGGATACAGTTGTCGATAATCCGAAGTCAGTGAGCTTAAGGATTGAGGCTGGCTTCTTATCCAAGAAGAGGAAATTCTCAGGTTTGAGGTCTCGATGACACACATTGCATGAGTGAAGATATGTGATCGCTTTAGCAATGTCTCTGAAAACTTATCTGGCATCTTTTTAACTCATTTTATTTCCGCCCTCTATTCTGCTGAAAAGTTAACCGCCCTCGCAGTATTCCATCACCAAGTAGATTTCGTTGTCAGTTTCGTAGGATTAGTAAAGTTTTACCAAGTTCGGATGATCAAGCTCTTTCATTAAATTAATTTCGGTAACAAGACGACTCGGTTAAGCAACTTTATCTTTACGGATGACTTTAATAGCACGAACTAAGTCAGTGCCAATGAGTGTAGCCTTATAAACTTCTCCGAATGCGCCCTATCCGACTTTCTGCATAAGATAAAATTTACATTAGCAAAGGTGTATCTTTTGAGGACTGCCTCCTTCTTAGCTTGGATGAACCACTCCTTCTTGAGATAAATGTCTTTGGACTCGTCCACCTCCTGAATGACAGGCAGTTTGGAAGCGGTAGCTCTTAGGACTGGCTTCTTGGGCATTCGATATATTATAATACTACTTTGCTAATCTATATTTTATATTAAGACTGCTAGCCATTAAATAATTATTGCCCAAAACTAAGATAATAACAAAATTCAATCATCCTATAGCTTTTCCAGATCAACATCTTCATGTGAAGAGGAAAGTGAGCTTGAAGATTTTCTATTGATGTCAAATGAGTCGTCACTGTCCTCTTCTTGCTCTAAGAGCAACTTTTAAACTTATCTTTTTATCTTTCCTATTAGACTTAATGTTGTCTCGTTGGAAGTGTTGGCTTATGCTTGCTATAATCTGACTATTGTAATTTACTCGCCTTATTTGAAATTCTGAGTTATCCAAATTTTAGCTGCTTGCTTTTCACTTTCCGGCCACTCCTCCGTGAAGCTGTCGAACCGGTCTATTGTTTTAATAATTTAACTTATAGGCACTGATTTAATGATCTATGATTGCTTTACTGATTATTAATTATTAATCTTCTGCTCGTTTGCTTTCTACTATTTTTATTAGTTCATACTCTTTTTATATTCTTAGTCTAACATTATTATTTATCTTTTGACTTATTAATCTAATACAAATGATAGTCTAAATATCAAGCCCAAACAGCATCGGGTAAATAATTAACTGGTCTCTCATGCCATCTCTCAGATTCGTGATATTTTTTGATCTCTGGTAATTCCCAGATTCTTTTTTGATGATTGACGATGTTAGGGAATGGCTCTAGAATTTTGCTATCCAATAGTCCGACAGCCTGCATGTTTTCGGCAACAACGAAGTCCACCCATGTGATATGTCCACAGAAGTACTCTTTTCCTTCCAAAAGTGCATTCAGTTTAGTTAACTCAGTACTCCATTCCGCAGTCTTCTTTTCCTTGTTAGCGAAGTCTTATTTCGAGCCGTAGACTAAGCTCACATACTTCTTATGATAGTCACGGTAGACTCCAATAGTAGTGGCAGCTAATACCTTCTACTCAGCATTGCGCCCAAGTAGTTCTGTCTTGTTAGCTTTGTGAATGGCATACACAATTATAGCATCGCTCTCTGAAATAATCCTGTCACCATCAATCAGGTATGGTAAGTTAGCTGCAGGGTTTTTCTTAATGAATTCCGGCTTCTCCTAATTGAACCACTTCTGTTCATTATCGGCATTGTACTTGTTCTCGGTGTATGGGATACCGACATACTCAAGTACCATTCTGATTTTCTCAGCAAGTCCTCTGATATTCCAATAGCCTAACACGACTGTCCCTTTGTTGCCGTCCATATCTTATTAATAATGCTAGAATTACAAAAAAGTATATGATGTAAATTTAATACTAATATGCACATCAACTAAGTTAAGACCATCATGGCTGTTTCTGCAGGTTTTGGTTAGCATTTTCAGCGGCAATAACAAGACACCCCATCATGAGTCCCATGAATACTAAAATATATATGGGAGTCACAGTCACGAACAAGTAAAATCTGTATAAATTACCCTCTCCAATGCACTTGGATGTCCATGGGCAATGATGATCATACCCGTTAATGCACACATCACACTATCTACAATGATACGTTCTTCTCTTTGATTCAGCACCACATTTTTTGCACACTCTGCTTATGTTTTCAGTTGTGTATTATTTTATTGGGTTGTTCTAGCGTAGAGATATATTTGGATTTGATAATGCCACCAGCATGTACGATCCGCATTGCAGTGCGCTTATTATATATGTGAACCAAATTATTTTTTAGTTCTCGAACACTGAAGGCACTGTCCTGCACAAAAAGTAAGCCAACAAGCAGAAGAATGTAAACCCAGCAGCAAAGCAGGTGTCTATATATCAGAAATTGTACAATCTGGACCGATAGTAATTAGCAATCGACCTTTCTCGAGTAGCACAATCATGCGCCCATATCGTGGTCGATTCTATTATATTTCCAATATGACCGGTCTGGGTGCTAATTTTTTGTTCTCAGACATTTCCTGGGTAGTTTCAGTTATGCTTTCCTCAGACTCCTTGATGAGCTCAGCGTCGTTGTCCATAATATTAAAATATTATAAGTATAGTCAGAAATAAATGTTAGGCTAATCGGCTACTTGCTATAAACACTTTGGCATTGGCTTTATCTGTCTTAAGTTCATATTCTCCAGTTTGAGTTTCTCATATTTGGTCAATAATTTTTCAATCTAATTCTATAAGCTTGAACACTTGGAAACTAGCAGTCTATAATGTGCAGGCCAATCATCATTCGGTATATTTTAAGCGTTGATCTTACGTCTTTTTTTACTAACGAGTTTCTCAATCGGTGAATAGATGTCCTCATCGTCATTTATACGACTGTCATTACTCTAGATCTTTGTGCTTTCGTTGTGTATGCTATGAGTAAGTCTTTTCTCAATTTTGTTTGTATTACTTATTTGTTGTTTTATTATCAGATTTTCATTTCGTAGGTTATCTACTTATTACATTAATTCGTAAACTTGTTATTGGAGCTGTGATGATCTTTCTTTATGTTTCTGAAGTTATTATTGTTATGGCCTTTCTTAAGTGGTTGATATTTTTCTATCTTTTTTACGGGGAGCAAGCTTATCTTTAAATTTTTGAACTTAGGCCTCTAAATTTTCAATGATGGCGTCTTTCATTTTTACACATTCTATGCTTCTGAATACTTATGATTTCTATTCTCGCAGCCACTCCTTTAACTTAGTTACTTATTTGTTCGCGAAATTAAGTTATTATTGTTTATGTTTTAATATTTTATCGAGTTTGTTATCTGTAATACTGGCCTCATTATTGTGTTTTTCCCTCATGTGCTAGATAGTATTCATGAGATACTCTTCCTGCAGTTTCAACTCCCTAATTTGTTCCTGTAGTGCTGATACTGCTCTGCGTTGTTATTGCAGTTCACAGCTGATATCCTAAATGCACGTTTCATAATGAATCCGCTACTACTGGTACCGCAGGCATGATTTACAGTGCTACCGGAAATCAGGGGTCTGCTGTAAAGTAGTAGCAGCATCTGGTGGCGATTGGTTCTGGAAGTAACTCTGCATCACCTGGGCTTATATGCGCTGGCTTGGCGATTATTATGCATGTTTCTGGCCCAATTTTATGCGTGAAGGGGATGAAGCTGATTGTTTCAACTCAATAGTTACCGGCTTAGATTCAGCCTATTTACTCGACGCTATCGAATCGCTTAATTTCATATTATAATTAGTAAAAACAATTATTGTGATCGAAAAGCAAAAGCTGATGATATAGTAACCAAGAGGATCATTGCGAGTGTCAATGGTCCACTAGCATACCATTCAGGACTAAATAATATCTCACATCTTAAGCTAACGAATTCCTCCTGACACTTACATTAAGGTAATCACTAACAACTCCAATTTCGCACCCATATATTTCTACACAGTGGAGTACAGATAGATCGAATAGGAATTTAGAAAGAGCAATAAAAGTGTAATCAAGATGAATCCAACTTTGCATGAGCACATATTCAGATTTGGCAGTCAGGTCTATCTTAAAATGCTGCCATAGCCTAACGCAAATGATAAAATCGGAAATAACTAACTTCATTATCAGGTCACTTAAGTGCGGCGAATACAGAATAAAATATACTCACAGTTCAGTTTGTTCTAAGTACTTATAAAGGGTCAGTTTCTGACACGTCGTAGTGACGAAATTAAGCTTATCGATTAGTCGGAAAATGAAAGCATTTGGGCACTCGAACAAATATAAGATGGGAATTTGTATAGAATTTGCAATATTTCCAGTAATCAGTATCTTTGCTCTCAGCGCAGAGTTGATGCGCACAAAGAGAAATTCATGCTGGGACTATCTAAATCAGCAGATGATCCTAGTACTATCTTCATAATCGAACGTAAAAGTGAAGAACACGTATAATATCTAACTTTGACTCCGCAGAAGAGCCAGCGCAAAGCTTCCTCTTTATCTCCTTCACTGTAAATAAATACTTTATCAGAGATAGTCTTAGTCATATCGTATTTCGTTGCAGCCCGCCGGTAACTCGGTAGCCAATTTAGTGTATGAGCTGAGCTTTGCTGAAGAAATGCTAGCTAACAGTCCTTCACTACATTTTTTGAACGAGTTCATTCAGGAGCTTATTTATTACAACATATCCTAATTTGGTGAAAACGAGACTCTTCTGTCTGCTCCAATTCAAAGTTTGCTAGCAGATAGTCTGTCTCTTAAAATATTTAAATTCTTGAGTGAGCAGATATCTACTTCCAATTATAACAGCTAACTTGCCTTTGTGGTAGAAAGCAAAATACGACTACTTTGTCTGGGTAGTCCATAGAACTCGTAAATATTCAGCAAATTAATATCATAATTATTGGATTCGTTTGATCAGTCTTCGTATTTACCTTGTTTGATTAAATTAGTTGCAGGAAATAATGATTTAATCAGAAGATTTCAAAGTAATGGCTGGTGTACATTCCTTTTTCAGAAACTGTAGTTAGCGTATAGCACAAAGGATTTTTTAGCATTTCACCATTTATTGCTACTAATTGCGTAGTTCTGCAAAGGCACTCGCTCTTTAGCCAATAAGTATTTGGTTATGCATATACTGGATGCAATCCACAATGATAACTCAATAATGGAAAGTAATAATAATTTTGGAAGTCAAACTAACTGGAATAAAAATTAAGGCCCCAAAAAGGTCAATTATTGGATAAGATTCTTCAAGGACGGAATATATGAGTATGTTTAAATTTAGGAAGGCAACAAACTGAAAGAAATAGAACTGGAAACTTACCTTAACACTGATCCAAGCCATAGACTGATTTACATAGGCTAGATGACACTCATGAGTGCTTTATGTTAAGGCTTTAGTTTAAACTCAATAAACAAGTACTATAAAATATTCAAAGAAGTTTCGTCGTATTGCTTCAATTAAACCTACCCGTTCTTCGGTAATGCAGATTGCAAATAACAAACCCTAAGGGCAATAGCAACCAGTTTTGACTGGACTGACAGTAATCATCGTCTATAGAATAAATATAACATCGGGTGTGTGTTCGGAGACAGTGATGGCAGTAGGCTTTAAAAAGGGTCACGCGATAGGAATATCAGTAAAATCAAAATTTAACTAGTCGGTAATCGTAGTATGTACTATAAGGAGAGTGAGACCATTACTGATGTTTTTAGACATTTTGTGATTGAATTTCAAAATTGTATGAGCTGGGCTTACAGGAAATGTAAATAGAGAAATATTTCAATTGCTAATTTCATGCTTTCCAATGAGTATACTCAAGAAAAGTTTGGAGGAAATATAAAACACTGGATCAAAATTTTTGTTATCGCTTTAGATGCTAGACTTATAACTGTACTCAAGAAAAGAACTGGTCCATACATCGAGTATTTTAAAAAAATATTTGACACAAAAAAAACTCCGTAGAAAAATCTTCCCAAAAAATCAACGACTCCAATGAAGAAACAAAATAATCGTGGTTAATCTCCTTCCAGTTTTCCTTTTTAAATCGATAAATAATTTTAAAACTAAACAAATGTGTTGTTAGACTTGCTTACTAAAATAGTAAAATATAACTAAACTTACGAAACGTATATATAGTATATCAATTCAACAGGTCCAGCAATCAAGGCAAACCGTGAAACATTCATGGAACGAATGCTGAACCCAGGTCGTAAATCCGCTAAACGACTCAGCCAAAAAAATACTAATGAGCCAGGCAGTAAAACTAAAACATAAGATTATAACAAAGTAATTTTTATTGAAGGAGTCCTCTCTTAAAATAAAAAGGAGAATATTAACTATGTGAACTCTGTAAAACTTTAATCTTGCAAAGTTATTACTCTAATCTACCAGAACATCATTGAGGAAAATATATAATACGAAATAAAGAACCTTGGATATGCAGTACAAGGGTCAACTAAATTTACAAACAATATTTTAACATTAGAGCAAGGATTTAAAAAATTTCCATTCGTAGATGAAGCCTTCCGATTGAGTCTTTGGTAGAACTGGTATATCACATCACATCCTTAGAATTTGAACGAATTTACAAATGTACTGCGCTATGTTTATGATCAACCTTAAATATATTTACGTGCAATGAATACAACTCTGGCTCTTTTTAGTAACGAGACTGTATATTTTTATGAAGGATTTCAAGCTTCAATGCTACAAGCTCAAAGATTAACTATGTGCATTGAAACGTGGTATATACCTCAAATACTAAAGACCTCGCCAATATATTTGTAAAATTATAAAATGTTAGATCAGGCTTTGCGCACAGTTAACAGTCAGGTTAGAAAATTGAGCATTACGTAAAAATACGATATGGAAAATGCACAATAAATTTTATAGAATCTTGGACTGTTTGATATTTCTTCAAAATTACTAGCTCAACTTAATCAATTGGAATTGATAGGAATGCGTCAACCGAAATAAGCAAACTCAATAAAAATTGCATAGGTTCGCAGTTTAGCTAACTAATCAAGTGCACTATATAATGAGCTGACTCAAATTCTATAATTTTACGTGCATAACAATAAAAGGAATAAGTTTAAACTGTTAGTTTCGATAGGCGAACACCTATGTTAATCTGTTAGTGCTATCAGTATTTTGATGTTTTTGCTAAAGGAGCCCACCGATATGTAAAAATCAATTGCTTTTCTGACCAGCCCCATGATTTAATCAATTGTGTTGATGTTGCCTCACACTCATTAATTTCTATAAGTTGTTCTTCTACTCTACGACGCTCAGTTTATTTTGGTCATTGATGAAGTTTCGCGAGTTTTAATGAAACAGAGCAAATAAGCTAATTTGCCTTAGAAAATGGAAAAACAGATTATTAAAGATCGAGGCTGTTTTAAAACAGTATGTAAAGTGGTGTATCGAGTTTTACTTTTATACAGCTGTTGTTAAATGTACTTAGAATGGTTCTATGATAAGATCCTATGTCTTTACTTATAGACATATCTTTCTGCAAATGCTCATTTTCTGCGATAAAAATTTCAATCTATACCGTTAAGCCTAGTATAAGAGAAGTCAATCGTTGCATTTTTAATTAATGCACTGTATTTCAGCAACAAGTCTAGTACACTCGAGATGAACAGAATAAAGAGACAGCAACCAGCCAGAATCGGAGATCAGCTTTAATCATATGGAAGCTAACTGAAAAATCCATTAGGTTTAGTCGTAGTTCAAAACTACATTCTATCTTAGCTTTTTGTTACCGTTATTGAAAATGATCTTAAGCAAATTGCGCCATATATTGAATACTATCTATGCGATCTGTTACCTTTATTACGAGTATTCAATGGTAGAATTAGCAAGGATGACACTAAAAATATTCTTAACAAGTGCAAGGAATATTTAGACATTTACAACACTAACAATATGGATAAGAGTAATGAAAATCTAACAGCAAGCATGACCGGCAAGGAAGTTAAAACTAAACTTAAGTTAATGCCTAGTATTAATTATGATTAAAAAGCCACTTTGTTCAATCCTGATAAAAAATTAATAGACATACAAAAATTCTTACAATAGGATATCATACCACAAAACTTTTCTCCAAGAGTAAAATATATTATACCACCGGCTCGTCCATAAATCTAATCTCCACACTCACCGCGGAAAATTCAAAAGTCCAAACTTGATATTTCTTAATCATTAAAGCAGAAGGCAGATAGTTTTTAAAAGATGAGCAAGAAGGCAACCAAACTATGGACCAAAGCCAAACAAACAATTAATTAAAACAAAGAGAGTTATATTAACCGAGATAAATGGACCGAAGACTTAAAAAAATTGGGTACTCAGTACGAGACAACACAAAGATAGAAGCTAATCAATTCATCTGATATTATTTCAAAGATCATTTCCATTATCCTCAACATGAACATTATTGTACTCGACCCATAAAATATACTGTTTTTGATTAAAAATCTTACAAACTGGGTGCAGAAAATAGCAGAGCTTAAAACGAAGAAGAAAAAGAAGGGAGACATTACAAAGAACAACCAGACACAATAAAGCATATACTTAATTAAAAAGATATAAGTTTAATCAACTATAATTTCACTACTTGAATTAGTATAACAAGTCTCACACAACAAATTCAAGAATGTAATGTTTTTGTGTTACCTTCTTAAACTGATATCTTTGCTGATCGATGTTATGGAGTGCTCATTTTCTATGCAATCTGAATAGAAAATCTGTAATAGTATTTCGTAGATTGCAACTCATCTTACTAATGCATTCACTATTCATTAATTTATGATTTCGGAGTACAAAGAGACCAGAGTGCTTGATTCGTCAATGTCGACCACAGACTGGACTCCCATAAAACTACTATCCTAAATAGCTATTAAAATATGCAAAGTTTAAATTTTTAGTCTGTCATCAGTTAAATTGCTCGCTAAATCATTCGTCATTATGAAAATTCGATTGGGCAAAAGAAGGGGTAATGGACCTTAGCTGTAGATTGTTGATGCAATAGATTAACTCAAGAGACAAGGCGAATAAACATTTAAATAAGCATAAAAGTAAGTAATATTTAATAATCTAGCATATGAAGTCTTAAACAATATTGATTTTTGACAAAATATATACAAAATAAATATCAAATATCAAATTTAATCGCTCTCCGCGTACTTCTTTCCTATTCTCAAATATCTGTATCCGATGGAGTTCATTTTCTCTTCATCCAAGATCAATCGATTGTCGAAAATGTAGGCCGGTTTATTCATCAGCTGAAAATATTATTCATATGGCAGTGTTTTAAATTCGTCCCACTCTGTTATGATCACTATTGCATGGGCTTATTTGACGGCGTCTACAGGGTCTTTAAATTGAATTAGCCTTTATGAAAAATGGTCATTCCATACTCCATTATATTTCATTTCTGAAATAAACTACTTTAATATAAAAATACATTTTAACGGGAACTTTGTGGATCGACTAAGTGCAATATTGCTCCTTCGATTAGCAGATCTTTGCAAATATCAATGGCAGGACTTTATCGGTTGTCACATGTACCTTTTTTGAATGCTGTACCGAATATAGCTATCGGTTTCGATTTTAAATTACTATTCAAGTATCTATATATTCGTTGAAATATTCGCGACTTGCGGTAGTTATTGAGCTCTATCACGGCATTCCAGTAGCTGGCCACTTTGGTTAAGCCCTTACATTATGCAAGATAGACTAAAGCCAGTATATCTTTCTGGAAGCAACTGCCTCCGAAACCAGGTCCACTATTTAAAAATTTATCGCCAAGCCGATTATCAGATCCGATACATTTCTTGACTTCCTGGACATCAGCACTATACTCCTCACATATGAGGGCAATACTGTTGATGGAAGATACTCTTTGAGCGAGGAAGCAGTTAGCTGCTAACTTACTCAATTCAGATGAGGCTGAACCTGTGTAAATTATTCTGTCTGACACGTAGCCATACAGTTTGCTAAGATTATCTATATTAGAGCCGGGAATATGGCTTCCAAGTACTACTCTGTCTGGGTTCTTCAAATCATCAATAGCAGTCCCTTATGCAAGAAATTACGGATTACTCGCAATCACAAACTTGCTTCTGTTTTATGGTATAAGTAGTGACATCAGATTTTTGTAAATTATCTTGGATGTCCCAATTGGCACTGTAGATTTCTCGACTATGATTACTCCATTCACCATTTTGCTGGGATTGCTGTTGTAGTATTTAGCGATGTTTGTGATTGCTATTTATGTAAAACTTAAATCGTAAGCCTTGCCTGCCTGCTCACCCGAAGTCTTAGTGGGGGTGGGCAAAGCTAAGAATATGACTGAGGTCGAATCTAATGTCTCTTCTATATTATAGGTTAAACTCAAATTTTTGCTATATACTTTCTGGAACGTTTCCAATAAATTAGGTTAAAATACTGGCATTTTTCCTTATTTGCAAGTCTATATTTTCCTTTGGTCGATGTCGAACACCGAGAACTAAATTTGATGCACCAGTTACATCGACATCAGGGTTATTAAGTGCGAGAACACATGACGTAGGTAGCCCAACAAATCCTGCTCCGAAACAGCTCACCTTCGTTCTGCCTTGCATTCAGTTGAATAATATTAGATATTTATGATTTTATTATATATTAATCTCACTGTCTAGTATTATTGACTAGTATTATAAATAGATAGTAAAAGATAATAATTATAGTTGTCTCTCGGTTATTGTAAGCAAATTCGGATGAATTGTTATAACAGAACTATATTATATTGCTGACAATGGCCACTAAAATAAAATATTCAAGTCCTGTTAAAATTAGAAAATCGCGTCCAAAACCTCTTAAAACTCAATTAAATCATTCACAATAGTAAGCTGCAAAACAAAAGTTAATAGAATGCTCTGAAATATAATATCAACATGATTCTTCAGATCATTTCACGAAGTTTGGTTAGGACAGTCGTGTTAATAAAACACAAAGCTGTCACAGAAATGACATGAAAGTTATCTAATTAATACCTAAAAAAAGTTTGTCGTTCAACTTTAACGAATCTCACAGAAAACAAGTATTCAGTCCAAGACGTGAATGTTAAATCAGAAGAGACTAATTATCATATAGAATTCATAGAAACCACCATAGTGAATAGAAGACTGACCCTATGCGTGAGCAACTAGCCCTGAGTAAAGCCCTTAATTAAAATAGGTAATTATTGGGTCACAGGACATCGTCACTCGTCTGAGAAGTCATACAACATCCACGCACCAAAATCATAATATATCGTCAGAATGCGTAGAAATTCAAAAAAGCTGCGAAGAATGCAAGACAAAAGATAACAATAAGAAGATAAAGCGCGAGTTAGTGTTTTCGATGCGATACTGGCCGAACGTGAAGCTCGTCAATTATTGGGGTTAAAGACAGTGCTTCTCAGAAGTAAATGGGAGTGCACCAAAATTACGTAATATTTAAATGAGAAGGAGATATCTCAATTCCAGAGATCACCTTGATTTTACAATAACAAAATTTATAAAATAATGAAACTGTTATCATGAGTATATTTTGGGGTTGTCAATAAGACTTTCAAATGTCTTAAGTACTTGCTTCTCGCTCTCGCCCCAAGGCAAAATCTGAATTTTATTATTCTATTTCAAGTGCTCAACAACAGCATGGTATTACTCAATTTCATGTTTATACTTCTCAATTGAAGGTTTTTAGTGGCCTTAATTATTAAAAATGTACTTTGGAATATTTAAGGATCCCCTGCTTCTAACTTTGAAAATTAATCCTCACATGTTTGATGATCCAAGTCAAACACAAATATCAAATGCGGCGATAAGTATTTCTCTTTTAGAAATGATAAGTGATGCTTTTTAGTTGGCCATCCAGAAAGTAAAAATCTATATATATTAAAATAGTATACCCTTTATTTTTGGCTGCAGCTGATTTGCACTAAGTTTATATTAAAGCGAGCTCAATTTATTTCGATAGTCCTCCATTTTGTCTCACATATTTTTCCACATAGTCCTTAAAATTCTGCTTTTTGCTTAACCGAGCTAAGCACTTCTGTACATTAACATGATGCAAAGAGTACTGCTTGAGTACAGTATCGAGAGTGAGCGGCGCAAGATATGGAGGGTGTACAAAAATCACTCGGGGCGATTCGTAGGGTAAATGCTTTTTGTTTATCTTCATGTTTAGTGTAGATGTGAGAATTTATGATGATCGTTAAACGTCGATAGGCAATACATCAAGCATGTCTCCCAGCCCAGAATGTAGTTATTTATTCTCCATTTGGTTCCTTTTTATGATATCCTTTATCTCTGATTCTGAATGAGTTGTTTTTAATTGTTCACGGACTTTATCTTCGGTATATGGCAGTGTAAAATATCGATCGGGCAGAAATCCTGATTTTTGGATGAAATCTACCTGCTGAATGTTATTAGGGTACCCTGATACAATTATGCCCTTGTATATAGTCTCGCTTGCCTTGAGCTAGCTTAATACTTTTTCATTAAGCTTCGCTTCACCCTCAAGATGATAATCTTTCCCTCCGTAAATATCACTCAGTTCGATAAGCTTAAAATTTAACTTGTTCGACATTATCTTTGCAAGTCGTTTGCGCTGTTCATCATCATAGCCCTGCAAGCACACTAAAATTCGGCGTGGGCGTTTGTCTAGATACGTAATGAGATGTTAGATGGGGTTATCAGGTCTCTTGAGAAGTACTTCACGCACTAAATCAGCGAACATGGGCTTAATCTGATTTTTCTCCATGTACTGCTTCATCTTACGATCGGCCTGCACTGCCTATTATCGCTTCATCAGTTATATATATTTAATGTTTTAAATACCAAATCAATCCCTAAGTCAATATTACAATACACAATCTAAGCACTAGCCATAAATTACTAAAATATGTTGAGTTTATGCTGAATACATGCGAAATAGTATTAAATTAGAATTGAGTATTATAATAAAATAGCAAAATTCGATGAATGGAATAAGGTTCTAAGTAGAAAAGTTGACCCAATAAATAAACGCATTACTACTTCATCCAAAGCTGCCGCTCACTCAGCACTTATACGATATGAATTTTTACTCCTTTTCTCAGAAAGTATTGCATTCGGTCATCATGCTAATTTAGTTGGTCGAGTTTGACTCCACTGTTAAAGTTCAATTCCAGAAATTAATTAAAATTACGAAATAAGCAGCAAAGGCTAGGCCAAACTAGGATAGCGAAGACGAGGAAGTGTTAATTCCTTAAGGAGATTAAATTACGGCATTTTTGAGTAACAGGAAAAAAATACTTGATACCAAAGTTGATCAACCTGACAGAGTCGAATTGTATAAATTTCTTGCGTCTAGGGAGCAAAAGTAGAAAGATAATTCCACCTTTTTGCAGAACCTTAACAAAATTAAGACTAATAAAACCTAATAAAAGGATAAAAAAGTAAAAACAAATGTAAGCTAAACTCAAACAGATATTTCATGGATCAAAAGCTTTGATATTAAAGGCGAGCTCTCTTAGTTTGAGAAGAGTGAGCTGAAGAAACAGTTCGAAAAATATGCAGGTAGTACTTACTGTGTGCAAATATAAAGGTAAAAAGATCAGAAAAAAGTAGGCAGCTATCAGCCAATAGTGTTATAAACCAAATCTAAGTAAATAAAGAGCAAAGGTAAAGGTATCGTTGAGAAATCAATGGATTCCAAGAAATCACATATTAGCATTGGCAGCTTAAAAAAGACCTAACCTGCAGTGGATGAGTCATCAGATATTGAAGATACAAGCCTATTGCCTACTAAAAAGTCCATTCCAATTAAAAAGAACACATCGAAGGCTAAAATTATAAAGCAGGTCTCAAAAGTAAAGCGGTTAACAAATGATGAGTCAGTATCGAACAAATCTGCATAATTGAACTCAACTTTTAAATAGTAATAAGTAAGCTAGACAAAGACAGTTGAGTTTAAATTTAATGAAGAAAAACATTAAGAGTATAATTAAGGAGTAAAATAGTTATTACATTATGATGAACACAAGGGATTATAAAATTAGGTTCGAAAATAAAAATGTACTGGTATTGATATAATTGAAAAATAACCTTAAATTGTGCTTCGATAGCATCCTATCAAAGCTGAAGTGAAGCAGAATAACAACAAATTCTAATCTAAATTAGACAAATAGATTCAATAACAAAATTCCATTAACATTAAATAAAGAAGCAAAGAGAGATTAAATTAACTTGATTCTAAAATAATTACTAAATAATTATTGAATATTGAATAAAAGTAGTAAAAGAAAGAATTATTGAGCCCACCGACGCTCAACGATAGTTAAATTAACACAAGATAATCTGAAGCAGAACCCAAAAAGTAACTAAAGCTACGAACAAAAAGCACGCTCCCATTGTTAAAAAAATCGACAGCAAAGATAAACAAGGCGGACTATCAACCGCAGTCATAAATAATATATGAAGATGATGCCGAGTGCAGTCTCTAAAGTTTAGAAGATTGCAAGACTAGATTAACAGATAAAGCCACTGTTTAGCACTCGCATTTCAAATATGAGAATTAGAATAAACAGAGATCGAACACATTCGATAAGATATCGCCATTTTATAAGCATAATACTATCAGCAAATGGGAGTAAAATACAAGTAATAGGTTGAGATAAAAATAGAACTTACCGGCTATCAACAACTTGGGAAGTGATTAGAAGAGAGATCAGTCTATTACTAAAAACAGAGAGAAGCTTAAAATATTAAGCAACTCATATCACGCAGGCTCAAATAAAAATACATAAATTACAAGAATTAACAAATCGCATCACGAATAGTTGAGCAATGGTCGAAGTTCTATCACAGGTTTGAAGCAAAGATTACAATAAATAATGGAGAAGGGCAATACAGTTGGAGCAGAATAGTTGGCGGAGAGCGATGAAAAAGCAATGTAAACATTGACGAGATTCAAAATGAAAAATGCTCACAACGACAAAAAAGCGTACTTTAATCAGCATCAATTGAGGGAAATCTAGCAATGCACAAAGATGATGGAGACTGTTCATATGACAGTTTGTGGTCGGGGATGCAAGCATTTGCAAAGATTCTTTTCTTTCTTAAAATTTGCCAGAAGTACAGTTAAGAAATAATTTAAAATAGTAAATTATCTAATCGATAGCCAAATGATTCAATGAGTTCTATTTAGTACCAATTATAATAAAAGAGAGTAAGTGTAGTTTACATATATCTGTTTCGTAATTTTTAATAATATTTTATTTCTACTACTTTTTAAATAATTGACCTTAGCTAGCTTGAGAAGTAAACATTTTACATTAGAATTTATAGTATAAAAACGAAAAAGTTTGTTACTAATAAATAAATACAAAATATTTAAAGGCAGGTCAAACTGCTTAACTGTATAATAAAAATTAGCTTCTCATATAATAATAATGGAAGACAAAGAAAATTTTAATTAGCAATGCATTTTGCTACCGACCTGTTGTTCGTCTGCTGAATAAATTAAGCAATTGCCTGCTGCGCCTCGGCGCACTCGTCTCATAAAAAGGCGCAAGAAACCAGTGGAAAAATCTAAAGATTTAGAAAAAGTGCGGCACAGGAAAAAGCGAAAAATAAAACAAGCAAACTCATAGTAAGCATCTGGAGCTAAAATCAGTGTAGTATTAGAGAAACCTTAGAATGGCGAGCACAGCCTTCGAAATTAATCAGCAGGCTCAAATTTAATATTAAACAGAAAGAGACTCCATAAAATGAGTTTCGATCCAACGATATTGCCTTCAGACTTACAGCAGCTATACGATAAACAATAAAAATTGAAGAACACTGATTTGATGATTCCTGGAGTCAAGTTTGTCCACATTTTAACCGCCGACTCAATTGCCAAGTGGTAAAAAGCGTTAATAATTTATCAGCAAAAATACAAGAAAAATGAGAGAGTGCATTTCGGATTGCTGATCAAACTAGGACAACGATTAATTAGCTTTGACGGAATACTGAAGCTGTGGCCGATAAAAGGAATCGAGAAGTCTTTCCATTGGACTGCCCAGGAAGATACATGGTCATGTGGTTACCGAGTTTTGTTCTGGGTGAGTAAAATTCAAGCGATAGGCATTTAGCGATGGGTTAGTTAAATGGAACATCCTTAGTCTTAATCGCAAGTAGAGAACCTAGATTTGCATTGATACTGTATAGTTTATAACTTGATTAATAATAATTAGATAATGTCAAAGAAGTTCTGGACACTCAGACCCGCTCAGTTTTATACAAAGCAGTTGCCAGGCGGAGGCAGAAACTAAATCGCATGGGCCGTTGTAGGTAATTTCATTGTAAAGCTTAGGATGCGCTTTATTGTTTTGGGCAAGAACAAGATCTTGGTGCCCGAACGTATAGGCTGGGAGTAAGAACTAGCAAGTACACAAAGGATCATCTTGGTTCTGAGTGATATATAAATAAGCTTATTAGGATAATCATTAATTAATTACGCAACTTATTGGCATTCATTATTCAATATTGTGGTTTCGTATCATAAAAATGTCAGCACAAGGCAGAAGTTGAATAAAGTAATTATTAGACAAAGAAATACTTAAATCATTGGCATGCTAGGACAATGCCTGTGAAATCTATCTCATAGTATGTTAAGTGGTCCAGCACATTGATGTCAGCTCTGTATTTGTCTGAGCAACCTGCATCTTAACGAGTGGAATTATCTAGACAGGTGACATACCCTTCCCAAATGAATGCTCGGTAGAATATTTAATGTGGCACGTGAGTGAATCCCCATTAAGAAGGAGGCAAATGAGGCACAGGATCACGAGCGTGAGTCACTCTTACTTTGTTGTTTGTTGTTTTTATGTAAGTGTCAAACCAGGTTGTAAATTTACTGTCACCTACACGAGGAGATCCAAAGGTGTAGAATTAAGACACGGAAAGTCCTGCTCTAATGACATCGATTGCTGCGTGGGTTGCTAGTGCACCTCCTAGACTGTGTCCTGCGATTCTAGATAAATAAAAATTTACATCACATTTGAATATCCAAATCGAGTTTGGTATTCCTTGAGTGTCTTAAAGACCTAAGTTGCAATCTCAAGGTAAGCGTGATAAAATCCACGATGGACTTCACAGCTATTATTGCATAGTGGGAAGCTAGTTTTAATGAAGTTTATATCCTATATCCAATTTTTCATATCCCAAGGTAAAGTGCCCCTGAATACCAAAACTAAAGATCATACAGTTTATACATATTCCGCTAGGAGCAGCTGACGTGCCAATCAACCCCAGCACATCACCGGTTGAGTTACTGAAAGGTTTAACATTTGCGAGCTTAATGGGTGAGTCTACGCATGGCTTGCAAGTCCATTATTTGACCTTAGCGGGAGCGCAGTACGAAGCTACAGTCAGCCGACACAGTTTGGTGCCAAGATCAGGACTGTAGTTTGCAAAAGCGACTACGAGGACAAGAGTCAATATTAAAGCCCCTTTTTGCATTAGATAGATTAATGATAAACTGAAGATTGCACTATTATTAAGCAATAAGAAGCAATACTTAAAAAGCCTGCTGTAAAATAAAGGGTAATAGATCAATCACTCGGTAATCATTAGCTAATTCTCCTGTTGAGTTGACAGTTTTTAATTTTACTCCTTGCTTTCTATTTTTTGTGAAGTACTCTCATGATCTTATTGCTGTAACTTTTGCGACACCGAGAAAAAATCCGATAACTTACTCTGAGACTCCTAACCGAACTGATTTTTGTTTTATTTTTAATCCCACTTAATTTTGAATTTTGTGACTCTAGGTTTATCGCTGATGATAATCCTTTTTATTTTTGATGTCAATTCGCTTAGTGGGATTTAATCAATGTTAATATATTCGCCTTGTTCAACTAGCTGATTATGCACATAATAACCGACTCTGATAAACTCCTGGTTCAAATAGCTGGCTGTTATTATGAGCGCAGTGACACCTAAGTAAAGTATTATATACATAGGAGCTCCTTCCTAGGGATTTTGTCGGGGTCTGGGTTCTTGCAGCCGATGTCGAACTTCATGGTCCCACAGTTCTCGATGGGGCCGATGTCAAATTCCTCCAACGTCTGGTCGTAGTCCTCGCTTTACGCAGATCCCACATAAGTAATTTTCCAGTTGAGCGGATGAACTAGGGGCTCAACCACAGTGAAGGTGACTTAGAGGGTAATCTCATCGGTGAAGGACGCAGGAGCGCTGCTGGTTATTATGTTGTCGAGAATGATCTTGGATGACATGGGTGGCGGAAACTCTTAATTTAAATATATAGACATTCACGATTGTGGTCAGGAATTAAGCCAAAATGTACGCCTGCTCGCTCGCATATTTTCCGCCCCTAAAAATTTAATATATTTATTCCAAAATATCACGTCCCCGGCTCAGCCTACAAAATGAAGAGTCTCATGCTCTGTTTGTTCGTAATGCCACAGTGCCTTTGGATAATATATAGAGTATGAAGACGGTAGATAATATGCGTAAGCGTCCAAAAAACAAGCTCAGCAATATTTCGATATAAGAATATAAGAATTTCTATATTCTGAACTAGGAATCATTCCTAACTGTTTTTCTGCCATCCTGTTCATTTACAGGGAAAACTGACTTCTTCGGCAGTTCAGTTGACAATTATATTTCAAATATATTTGTCAATAACGATTAATTTTTTTTAAATTTTATTTTATATTGTAAATATTTGTGTTTGCTCGCTTTTGTTGCTTAGCTTTGTTGTCATTTGTTTAATTGATGATTTAGAGGCATGGATTTATCTATTTGATTGTATATTCATTTATATTTCGATTTTGTTAAATAAGTAAATTAACAATCAATTATCAATATTCATTCAGTTTTTGATCCACTATTACTGAAATACTGCTCAACTGTTTGCTTAAATCGATCACAGTCTTCCACATTCATAAACTGAATTTTAACAATTTCTCTCATCATCTTAGCAATTTCGTTCGTTTCAGTGGCCACCATTGTCTTTCTAATCACATCGAATTTGAGATTGTCTGGTTTGCCCATGAAGTGCTCCATTTTCGATATGTTTTTTACAATTACACCTTGGAAAACTAAAACTTTGGTCGTATTGCTGCGGATTAATAAATACAATGAGCTTGGTTGATTTTCTAGGCTTTATAGAGTCACGTAAATCTATTCTCTTGCAGCTGATGTACCGTTTTTGAACTTACGGATAGGCATTGTTATAACTTTATCAAGCTCTGATTTGTATTCGTACTTCATTACTTTAACATCGGGTTCAGTCTTGAATAAATTTTGACTTCTTTCATGTGTTTATGCAACTTAGTCGTCCCCATTAGATTTATCCTCGTTTGAATCTGAGTCTTTGCTTTAAACTGTAGCATTTTGTTGGGAATTAAATATATTTTTAGCATTTTGTGGCGCGCTATCGGCTGGTATTTATCGAGGCTTTATTTGAAATAGATTTACTGATTTTCTACCTGTGTCAAATAAACTAGCTCCCTCAGGTTTTTTTAACTTAGCAAATATATTGACTCCCTTGACATTTTATTTGATCTCATTGCTTTATTGATGACGGTTCTACGAGTGATTGTCGGCTTTGATCTTTTCACTCTTTCGTTGAGCTTCTTACTGAGATTATAATGATTAATACTTCGACTTGCTTGCGGAGTTATTCAATGATGCTTTCGCTATTGTTGCTGTTGTCCATACCGCTAAATTATAATAAGCCGATGATTATTTAAACTTTATCGCAAAATCATATAGCTACTCTGTAAGTAGTATAAAGGCCTGCAGTCTAACTTTTACGAGTAATCTTCACTACTTGACCTTTTCTTAGTCCTAGGAATCGAGCAGCCGGATCGCTTACTAATATTTTAGGTAACTGTGACTCTTTAACTTTACTGAATCAAATAATAATTACTAATAAGCAAGAATTTCTGCCTTTTCTTCTTATTTAAGAATTTTGTGTTTAGGAACTAGGTCATGCTTCAACACATTGAAAAGTAAATCTTCTTATTTGAAGATCTATATTCTTACGTCAGTCATTGAGAACACTTTATGCTGAACTTGCTTATCGGTTTCTTTGTCACCGTCCTTCTTGGGGCCGGACACGAAGATAATGGTACTGAATTAGGCTTTCCAAATATCGATATACTTGTTGACTAAATTCTCATCTATTTTATCCCTCCCAAAATTGCAATGAATTCCAAGTGCTTTCTTCTGTTAATCCGTATCGTCAAGGTAGAATATTTGTCTTTCGAGGTCAGGCATGCTCCTTTCAAATTCAAGAGGCGATGCTATCTTCTTGGCTTCTGGTACATAGTAACCTACAGATGAGTATTCATGTACCTCTTTCTTCCACTATTTCAAGCAGGGTAGTGTATACTCGGAATTGACGTTTGGCGTTGTTGCTGACTTAAATCTCTTCGTTCATTATTAGCTTATTAATGTAGAAATTTATGCAATTATAAGAGTCAAATCAATATCATTAAGAATGTATTTAACTCATATATATAAACAGTGTCGTTGAGTCCATAGCTTGACGAATGATTAAAATATAAATAAAAGCTTTTATTAATACCAAATAAAGATAATTTTGTTTGTGATATTATATTAATAAAATATTTAAAATAAATCAGGACTCAAAGAAATAAAATCATTAAATTTTATTCTTGTCTTGAATCAATAGCCTTAATAATTCTTAAATTTTTGGTTAATCTTTTTTCTATCAATTCAACCTTGTGACATAATTAATGTGATTATTATTTACCCACACATTGTTCAACCTTGCTGCACAATTTATAGACCTCCTGTTTTGTTACGCATTGCTCTACCTTTCGGCACAGATTATTGAATTAGTTTCTCATAACAAAATATCCGTTCTAATCTTTTTCATCATTGTTCATAAATTCTTAGGACCGACTAAATACGCTAACTTGTTTCACTGTTCCAGTAGATTCGTACAAATAATCAAGTTTCAAGAGTGGAACTTTAATTATATTCTATCCTAGTTGATAATGAGACATAGCATATTTCTCTTAAGTGCCTTATGAATATCGAAGTCCTGAGCAACCATCAATACTATATACATAATGTGGACGAATTAAATTTCTTAATCTAATACGATGGCGTTTTGGCCGATCATGTCTTGTAGTTACAGCATATCTTTTCAAACTTCTTAAATTTGGTAATTATTATTAATATACTAATTACCTATAACTGATAAAAAGTTTCTTTAACATACAGCAGTATATAATAAGAATAATAGTTACATATCAGTTAACCCATAATTTTTAATCAACAATATAATTTGTAATAGGAAGTTTGCCAAATATAATTAATTTAAATTTGATTAGCGACTTTAATAACAAATTTGTTAACTAACATTGACTAAGTTTACAAATTCTATATTCTTTAATTAATTAATCCAGAATATTATATATTAGATAAGTCTGATCAAAAATACATCATAACCTTGACAACATAATTGAAAAATGTTTTACATTTTTTTAATTAATGTATGAACAAATTTATTAATTAATTCACTTGGTTCATCATTAAATTTATCATTTTAGCCTGTTGATTGCTAAGAATGTATGATAAAACTTGATAAATTACAAAACGAAAGCAAAATTAGTTATAATAAAAGTTAGATTGAACTAATATGATTTAGATATTGCTGCAATAATTTATTTTTGTGAAATATCTAAATTGAAGTAAAAATTGAGTAATAATTAAGTATCAGTGGAATGCAACGAGCCTGTTCATCAAAGACTATTTTTTCTGCATTTTGATTTTCAAATTATCTAAATAGATACACAATTACATTCAAATTAATTGATGAAGGATTCAGGAATCGTAGCCTGGTACTATTTACCTATTTTTATAGCTCTGTCTCGTTGAGGTCTATCTTTCATGACTAGCTCCATAATTCTCTCAATACTTTGTTTTTTCTCCCGGGTTTCTCTAAGACTGACACTCTCAACATACACCATTTATCTTTTCTTTTTCTTTTTGGGTTATTAAGGTTCATAAGGATTCAAGTCTGCACCATGTTTAGCCTCTTTAGGTTTATGTTTTTACTATGATTTGCGGTTTGGGGTTTGACTTGATGACGACTGTGCAATTTTTATCTATTTCTTCTGAGGCTTCTTCTATTTCGATTTCTACAATGACGCAGCAGGTAACGAGGCAACTTTAGGGACAGTTTTTTTTATCTCCTATTCACCTGTTGTCTGAGACAGAGCTTGTGGCGGGAAATACATTGCCGGATTGAAAAATGGAGGCATTGGTCTTCCGTAATATGGCCTATTACCTATATTTTTTTACTAGGCTTATTTAAGACCTTTAGAATTTTATAGGAGTGGCGGAGGAATTAAATTATTCCTCGGCATTGGCATATATGGTGGAAATGGCTGTGGCATGGGGAACATGTTATACCCTCCATAGTAAGGGTTCATAAATCTCGGTGGCATGAATGGTGGACCTCCTTGACCTTCAGGAATGGGAGTTGAGTTCAGATTCGGAGGCATATTTGGTTCCATACCAGGCATCATCATTTTGTTTTTGTCGGGCATCATGTAGGGGTAAGGATAAGGCGGGTACCTGTAGGGCATGCCAGGAAATGGAAACTTTTGCGGTTGCGTCATTTTAATAATTATTAAATGCTCCTCTACCATATTTTAAAAATCAGACTTTTGGCTTGTTGACTCTTTCTTCTAAGTCGTTCAGCTTGTTTTATATTAGACTTCTTAAATTTAGAATTTTAAATTGTATTTTCGCAACTGGCCAGAGACTTTTAAAAAGCTTTTTCGTTCATTAGCTACAGAAAGATCGATTATAAGGTTAGAAAAGTTTCCTATAAACCGGAATGGATTATGAGTCAAAAAATATTTTTGTAATGCTTAACTACACATTCGTGGCTATAATAAATGGAATAAAAAAATACCCAGATGATAAACTCTTAACATAAAACAATGTGCCTCAACGTGAAGTATTAAAGCTGTCAACGTCATGATGAGGGACTTTAAACTTAATTTTTTCTAACTATTTGACAACTTCAAATTAATAATAGGTTAAGTCATATAACAAAAAATTATAAATTGCCATGATCTTACCATCTAATAAGCGAGATAATCGATTTATTTCGACGCCGAAAGCTCTATAAGCTTTGCTCAGTTTTAACATTTTAATTTTTTTATATATTCTAAAAAAACTTGCTCTTTTTTTCTAAGCTTGGCAATCGAGTTGGCAACTATTTAAAAAGAAACTTTAGGACTTCCCTTATTCAAAATTTCTTATTATTTTAGACTAAGCTAGAAATTATTAATATCGATACTTATGAGTTTTGAAGAAAAAAATTGTTTGCAGCCCCACAATAAAAATTTAAGTGAATCAAGAAGCTTAATGAATGAAATAAACAATTAAGCATTCATAGTTTGTAAAACAGAGTAAAAGTTTTGAAACGAAAAAAAGAAAGTAATCAAATTGGAGTGAGTCACTATTTTGATTGGAGGACTAAAAGAGTAGACTCTTTAATAATATCTATTCAAAATTATCTGGGCTTATCGATGCAAGAAATAAAAAAATGGCTGATAATGCTATCACTTGCATTATTCTTGATAACAAAATCTTATCCATTGAGCATCACCGTCTTTATTCTTGTATGGTTTGTACTTTACATCAACTCTTTTATTAATAGTAGACTGCGAAATCAATGCATTCTTAATTATGTCAGGGGATTTGAAAATATAAAATTCTGTCATCAGAGTTTTAGTCAACTTGTCTAGAACATGAAAAGAGGCAGAATGATGTAAAAATTATGGTCACTTCAACAAAACAAAGAATGGCTTTCTCAAGAGTTATTATAAGTTAATATAAATTACTAATTTCTGATACTAGAATATTTAAAAGGAATTCAACAAAACATACAAAAAATTCATTCTCTTCAAGTCCCACAGATATTTTATTGGACAAATCATTAAGCTAGATCATATGAGAATGATACGATGCGCGCCTCAGTATTGTAAAAATTTCATTCAAAAACACGGAAAATCATGGAGTATACTCTCAAATAGTTGCAGCTTAACATCAATACCAATTCATTACCATATAGTTTATTGAGTTTGCTTAAACTTAGCAAAACTATCATATAATTCAAAAAACGGTGTTAATAATTCAAATGTTGTCTTGAGCGCTATGTGAGTGATATCTTTTAATAAACTGCAATTTCATCTCCAGGCAATGAAAATGATGCAATATCTGCTATCCAGAAGGTGTTTAACATGGCTGATGATGTAAAAAATTAATAAAAGAAAAGATTGATTTCTCTAGCTTTATCAAAAATAGTTGATTAGCTTAAATCTGCCTCAGCTTCCAAATCATATATTAGACCTCAATAGATAAAAACATATGAGATTAATTCAATTAGCGAAAAAGATAACATTAATTATTCACAAGTAAAATAATCTCAAAATTGGGACTATAACAAAAAAGATTTTAAGTCAAACCTGAATGCATTATTACTTAAGGGTCTGCAAGAACGTAGAAAAATATAAATTTAACAGCAAGAACGAGATTAAGAAAAGCAATAAATTATGAAGACTAATGTTGTGTTTGATGGCACTACTAAAGAGATTAAAGTGGTGGATTTAGAAGAGTCAGAAAAATATATTTCTGAAAGTCCTGCTGATTGAAGATGTTAACATTTCTATATTTAAAAATTAACTATAAATCATCATATTACTTAGTTTATCATTAAAACCGAGACAAATTCTTAGTCTTGTATTAAGAATTATTTATTATTATGTTTCTAATTTTAAGATCCTATTGAAAAAAGTCGCTAAGTTGATTACGGGACCTTTAACAATTTAATAAATTTTCGGGCTGCAAATTATTAACTATTTGCGCGAATAGTGGAAACAATCATATATAAATTTTGCACTTTTGCGGCATATTTTAAAATTTATTACATTTAATAAAGGAAATACATATGAATACGAGCTTTATTTACAGCACATTGAGTGAGATATCGATTTACCTCGATGAGCCAACTCTCGAAGAAATAAAAAAGTTCATCGACACTTTCATTGGCGATTCATGGCAGATCAACCAGAGGCTTTTTATTTATGTAAGCACAGCTGTGGTAGGGGAATGTAAAAAAGTTCCGGCCGTACAGTCTCATATGCAAGTTCCTTTAGGATTAAGCGTTGAGAAGCTCATGAAGTACTGTTCCGATATTTCAAAATAGTAGTTTATTAACTCGGTGATCAGCGTGGTTCAAAAGTGGCCAACCTGCCCAGCTCCCTTTATGCATAAATTGGAGAATTTGAAGCTGAGCTTTCGGATCTTTAAGAAGTATAGGCTGACCTGCAAATCAATCGGTGAAAAATTTAGCATTGATCAATCCAGTAACTATCTAATATCCTCGCTCTTCTGGCTTATTTACCTTATCGCTAAGCACCTCAACAACGAGTCAGATTCTCTCGAAATAATGACCGCAGTTGTCCCTTATCTCATTTTTCAAGCCTACAGTAACTTTGTGCAGGTAGGATCTCCTGAAGCCGTACAGGATACGATTGGAAAATACTTCAGCTTACCCGACTCAACAAGTCCCGTGATCAAGGAAATATATGATCGCTACGACCGCGAATTCAACAGAATTCTGACTGAAAGTTACTCCCGTCGATATCTTGCATAGCTTCCCAGCTTCAGCTTGCTGGTCTCAAAGCCTACAGTCCTGGAAAGACTTCTCGATGATCTCAGTAATGTTTTTGCTAAGGCCAATTAAGTGGGCACCGAGTTTGTTGTAGATTAGATGAGTTTCCTTTAGCTGAAGAAAGATATTGCTCCTGAGGGGTTCCATCCAAAGATTGATAAGAACGGAATTATAATAAGCTAAAAAATATCATTTGACGGTGATAGACCTGCCAGTCAATAAATTCAAACACCAAAGATTTATAACCCTCCTCGCAAATTTTAACAAATCTAGGAAACTCCTCTAACAATGAGAATGCACAATCTTGCATGGATTAGAAGCAAGATTGAGCACTTGGAGGAGCAAAAATTTGTAAATGTATAGCTTTGTTATAAAATGAACAATTCTCTGGACTTCGAGTCTTTTGAACAAAAAATATCTGACATCTTGGAGAAAGTCATAGCTTAATTTTCTCCTACCTATCGAGATATAAAAAGAAGAAAATCTTAGATTTACAAGTTTTTCGTTTATTGCATCAATATTGCCATTGGAATGTACAAAGGTGACTAGATTCAAAAAATATTCAAAACAGATCTTTCAATCTTGTCTATATTTTGCCTAAGTACTGAAATTTTTAATTTCGTGTACCAGACCTACAGTGGCAGCTACTCGCGATATTGTTAATTGTTTGAAGTAGACCAAGTAAATGCCTTCTGGCCAATTAACTGGTTTGGTTACTTTATTAAATTGCCCAAAGCTGTTGATGATCATCTTTACGAACTTTAGCGCAAATTTCTACTCAAATAAATTTGGACTATGGACTTAGGCTATAAAATCATCACAAATCATGACGATGTCGTACGCATCAATGAAAAGAGAATGTTATAAAGATTACAACAACATACTAAATGCAGAATTGATGAGATTTGTAGGGAAACAATTGGCTAAAAGATGGTGAAAAAAGTGTACAACATGGTTATTAATTTAATTGAAAGAAAACCTATTTTACTAAAGCGAAACAATATCGACCAAATAATTATCTGTAGCATCACAGCGTGTCTTAGTATCAATGAAGATACTAACAAACTTTCACTTTAGAAAATATTTTCTTTCTACCAGAAAGTGAGTCTGAGTAACCAAGAAAACAAGGAAGGGTTGTATGACACCAATGAGAATAAAATGAGCATAGTTGATTTCTATAATGATGTGTTTCTAGAAGAAGTTGAAGAAATTACCCACAAATTTCCATAATCTTTAAACTACTTATTGACTCCAAAAAGACTGGAGATGGTTGAAAAGTACAAATAGGGTATTCAATCAACACCATTCCGACAAAAATATAAATAAAGCGAATCTGCATTTTTGAAGAAACGAAACGACTCGGATAATAAGCAACCTTATCAACTCAGGTAATAATTTTATTAATTTAGCTTGGCTTTTAATGTGAAGAAGGAAAGTGAGGCGATGATCGACGAAGACGTCGAATCTTCAGTTTCCAGTTAAAGTTCACCCAACCCTAGCATGTTGGACTAATCCAAGTGATTTATTTTTCCAGATACGCCATAATGAATGAAATAAATAATAAACAATTAAAAATTCATAAAAACACATATTATTAATTGGTCTTACTGTGGATCTGAGGCAGCTCCACACTAAAATCCGAAGTGCTCTTTTCTCTTTTGATCGGCTTGAGAGGAGATGCAACTTTGTAAAGCCTTCTTGTCGACTCGTCAAGAGCTGCTCGACTTGTAGATTGCCTTTGAATCATTTGACTTTATCTTGCAGTCAGCTATTCTAGAAGTTTTTACCTATTCGATCTCCTACTTTCGAATTTATTTCCTTATCTTGCAAACCCTTACTTGAAACTCGATTTTTTACTGAAGAAATATTCAGCTATATGCTACTTCTGAAGCTTTTCCATCTCGTTTATTACTTTTCTTCTTTGAATTTTTGTTGTAATTTCCTATATTTTCATTTTCTCAATACTTTTCTCGTTTTATTCGCTTTATTGTTTGACTTTTTCGAATTATTTTCTTCTGCCACTTATTAGATCTTCCTTGACTATCTTTTTGATTTGAGTTCTTTGATTATTAAAAGCATCAATTCTTTATTTACTTTTTTATCGACTTTCAATAAGATTTTAGATGTGCTTTATTTTCTTCTTTTTGTCTTTAGCGATTGCTTGTTGGACTTGAGAGTGAAATTATAGTCTTCTTTAATTTTATTTCGCTCGCTTCTAATTCTTTTAATCTCTGATCGACAGTACTGACAATCTTCTTTTGAGAGCATCGATATGATCTTCTGTTTTTTTCAAATTTTTCAAGGCCATTGTGCTCTGATTAATAACACGACTTTCGTTAGTTTTAGTTTCTTTTTCTGCGGAGTTTTCCTCTTCGTTATTGGGATTTGCGTATCTCTCCAGGATGAACTTTATCATATAAAATTAATATGATGAACGGCAAACAAGCAAAAATACTGAAGCAACAAAATATAACCCCATTGTGAAAAATATTAAAGATTGAGAATATATTCAAAAATGTGTCGTGTATGGGCATTGTCAAAGATAGCATAAGTATGAAGGCCAAATGCTCCCGTCCATGCCCCTCTGGTCTCAGAATCAGCCAGTAAAGCTAGAATATTAAATTCAAGTCTTTTTCAAATGCCGACTCTGGTGTTGATATTAATTAAATTATTTATATAATATCCAACAATAAATCATAAATAAACTGATGATCCAACTTTGCAATATTTTCATAGTTATCAATATAAATAAATTGTCTCTGTTCCAGACAAAAAAAACAAAAAAATATTTTCCAAAGTTACACTAAAAATAAATATGACTCGTAGAAATTTGTAAATTGTGAAGTACCACTTGGATTCGGCTCGTGGAAGCATAAATATGGCTCTAGGCCACCGTTTAAATCTGGGTTAGATTTGCAGTCTTGTATAATATATAGCAGCACGAATGATTGAAGTCACTGAATTCGAAGGTTCACAACAGAAATTGGATCTCTTTGAGTAAATTCTCATGATCAGCTCTACCGATAGTATCAATCCCAGTCCTGATTTCTTCTGGTTTGATCACGGGTCAGAGAAGCCATGCTCCATCATCTCCACCGACACGCCCGTTGAGCCTGGGCTAACTTCCTTTGAGTCTCCGTTGAAGAGTGGAGGCTGTAATTGCACCAGGTCCAAGTGCCTTAAGAATTATTGCCCTTGCCATCGAGATGGAAATAAGTGTAATGAGAGCTGCCATTGTACAGAATGCAAGAACACTCCATTCATCCCAAAAAGACTAACTTATTTGATGGGGACGATAGGCCACTTTTCTGCTCTACCTTTCACTCTGTGACGTGATCATCTATATTTTTGTTTTTTGAAATCCCCAGCTTCATCGATAAATGCCAGCCACAAGTTCAGCACCAGATTTGAGTAAACCACTTGACTCCCTGACCTTTGAACGTCGTCGGATGACGCCATTCTTTGCCTTAGTCTACTTTTATGTCCTAAGTTAGCCCCTTTGTATTAATGTATATATAGTGATATAAGTATCAAATTTATTAAAATCAATAGAGACAATGCATGGAGAGCACAATTTTACATAAGTCAATAAATATAGTTCAAGAGTAAGCAAAAATAATTCAAAATAAAGCATCATTAAGCACAATCTTCTTAAAAGTATTAAGAATGAGCGTTATTTTGCATTGTTATAAGCTGATGCTACACCTGCAGTGAGTCAACAACTTCTATTTTTATATTCTACGATCCCAGCTTATTATTATTTTTACTTAGTTGTATTTTTTAATTCTTTTATAAAAAGTATAAAAGATAAAATGTAAAGAATTCCTGATTTTTGCCATCAGGTTGATTATTATATGCTGAATTGTTTCAAATTCAGGTCTAGCCAAGTATTTGCTCTCGGCTGTTGTTATTATGTGTCGATCTCGAAGCCAGCTCGATCTGGTGCGCAGGTCACTAAAAACTAATAAGATGATAAATACTTGAATACCAAACTGATTCTAGTCGATACTCGCCTAGTTGCTATGGACTGACTTCGAGTAATTATTACTTATTACCAATATTTCAAGTATTTATATTATGAGATCTGTTTAAATCTGACATTAAGATAATAATGTAAAAATATCAATTCTATGATTTGATTAATCAATTGACTTTGTACTATCAATTCAATATTTAATAATAGTCAATGAAATAATAAAGTCTAGGAGTACGGATTTATTAAAATGCAAACATACTGCTGCAGATGTTCGCTGAACAGTCAGGTGATAGCCAAGTGTTAATTGGCAAGATAAATCTGCAGCCAAAAAAAGTAATGCTACCGCCAAGGCTGCTCATATAATTCAAGGGGGTTTATAAAATATGGAACTGCAATAAGAAGGAAGATCAAAATAGCACATATAGTCACTTCGACATTTCATAAACACTCAATGATCTATAATTCGGCACAACCAAAAGGCAAGATCAAATTAAAATGGTCATTAATTCATATGAGGATTTAGAAAGAGAGGAATGTTTCTTGGAGGGAGCACAAAAAATTACTCAAGTTAATTAGCAGACTGAAATATAATTGAATAAAGCAGTTTCATATCCTTTTGTTTTCAATGTACCATAGAAGACACCGCCAAGTCTAGCTGGAATCTGGTTCGCAGGGAAGCGTATCTAAATCAAATACATGCTAATTATTAAGGGAAAATAAATTGATACTAAAAATGAGCTATTTAATGCTGAATTCGACATTCAGATCAGTCAATCTTCAATAAAAACCCAACCTGAGAATAAATTTTGCAACATTGTGCAATATAGATGTTTCACCCGCTGTTTTAAATGTTTAGGCACGTATCATGTTTAATTAAGTGCGACTGTTCTACACCCAGGTCAGCTTCAAGTAGAAGGACGTATATTTCGAGAGGGTAAGAAGACTTAATTAATTGCAACAGAAATAGATATCACTTTGATGGGTGAGATTGCAAACGTGAAGAAACTCACTATCGGTCACAAGAAAATGTTACTCAAAGTGAACGAGTTTGAAATGCTCGATGGTGAAGTTCTGATTGGTTATGACCCTGATCTTAGATCTTTCGAAAGCGAACTCATTACAATCAGGTTCTGGATCTAATGTAAGGTCTAATTTTTACCCCATGTATGGAAAATGGCAAAGAAGCAAGTCACCTCTGAAATCGAACTGTGAGACAGTTAATAATATTGTGTTTTAATTTTATCTCCTTTATTGTAGAGTGGAAAAGCATAATAATAATAATATAACTGATGTCAAAACTTGGAGCAGATCCATTCCCCGCATACTCAACAGTATTCGCTCACTTATGATAGGCCGGACTGAAAAAAGAAGCTCGCGATTAATCAACAGCCGTGTGCTTACAACCGCCAAACCGAGGCATAGCAACTCCTGATGATATCAAGCACTATAGAAAATCGTACAAAGAGCAAGCTGGAGTCACCATTGTATTTAATCGTTGATTTAGTTACACTATGGACATGTTAAGGACCCACTCCCAGATCATAAATTCACATATGGAATTCCGACTGAGAAATCGGAGGGAGTTAACAATATAATGAAAGCCAGTCACAAAGAAGCTATTGGGGCATTTGTGAACAATATTAAATAATCGAAGTATCAATCTTTAAAGAGATAACCATTGGGAACTACTATCGATCGTAAATATAACATGCCCAGTTAAATAAACAACGAGTTTAAGTTTGGATTGCCCACATAAAAGAATAAATTTGATGTGAAGGAAACTATTTACTCAGGCGAAAACATGCCAGAAGAAGAGCACATTAGACAGATGTACCTGAAATCACATCTCGATTATGATCCAGGAGAGCAAAAGAAAAGGCCATACAACTGGCCTGTGGACTCAGCTGACTTCCGATTCGGTAAAATTGCCAAAAATATTATACATAATGAAATGAAGCAGGTGATGGCTTCCGATGCTAATTCAACAAGTTTCCCTGAAACTAAACTTATTAAAACAAACCTCAATGATTTTATTGATAGGAAGGATAATAAGCTAGGGAAATCTTCAAACTTGGGCCAAAAACAGTTCCCACCAGATCATGTTTTCGGTATGAGAATTGAAGGCAATGAGTGGGATGCTGGTAAGTGTCTGAAAGGAGAAGGAACTTAATACGATGTCAGAGAAGACGATGATTTAGGAAAATGCACAAAACTTGGCAGCCGAAATGTCCCTAAGCCAGGAGACTAAAATAGAGCCTTTGGTGTCTCAACTATTCGATATGATATTAAAAAACCATAAAGGCAAAGTGTTGCTGATCCAAACGTACATTGAAAATTAGATTAGAATTACGCTGATGAGACGACCGCTATCGAACTGCTATTCCCGAAATAGTTCAGTTCATTCGGAGTGGGTCAGGAAGATTTTGATTTACCTCGACCAAAAGCTGAAATTTACTAAATATTTACTAACATTGGATTTGAATTTAAAGGCAACGTATTTGAGGCTATTTTCTAAAGATCTAAGGTTATCCAAGGAACTATTTTAAACAAAGTAAGCTGCAGTTCTTTTAAGAAAGCTATAGTGTAGATGTGCGGTAAATGATTATTTGTGATCATATTTTAATGATTTATGTAAAAATTGATAAATAAAAGATTAATTTCAAGCGAACAGTGGATACTATTTTGATAATAATTTTATCATATATATGTCCGTGGACTTCTACCGAACATACCAATCGCCAATAAACAATTCCTCATCAAAGCAGCTATACTCATTCTCAAGAGCCAATCGCTTTGAACAATCTAAAAGATCTTTGTACCCAATTATTAATGCAGATGTAAACAAACATTTTATGAAATAAGCAGAGGAGCATTCGAGAAAAGAGCAACTTCCTTTGGATTTGGAAATAAAATTAATTTTGTCAACACATAGGGAGTACCTGATGCAGGAGTCTATACAAAGTTAAGTTAATTTACGGATAATAAAACAAAAAGACGAGGCTTTAGTTTTGGTAAAGACTAAAATCGATCGCTTATTGATAATCCTCAGGAGGTTAGAAAGCTTCCTGGGCCAGGTTCTTACATTTCCATAAATGAGAAACATAAAACTGGCTATGGCTCATCTTTCTAAAAAATATCCTACTCCATGAGAGGCAAGTATTAAGATCCACTATCGAAACATGGAAATGTAGCATTATTATAATTTAGGACCTGGGACCTGGGCATTATCCAACCACTGGATCAATAAGTGCAAGAGGAATTTACTTTAACACAAAGTTCTAAAATTCAAAAAGCCCAATTTTGAGTAAAAATACAAGATTTTAAGCATAACGAGTCTAAACACCAGGGCCAGGTCATTGTAATTATGCGTTTATTTAGATTATGGAGAGAAAAAAGTCAATCTTAATGGAACAGGAATCTACTTTAACTCAAAACACTCAACAACAAAGGCTAACAACTTTGGACTGTCGGAGAGACCAAGTCCAGCTAAGAAAAATTAAGCTCCTGATCCAGGCTCATAGTAATCAATATATAATCTAGTCACTAATTTTCAGAGTTTGCTTTACGAAACAGGACACTTAAAGTCAGTCCTAATATGAAATGATTTTTAATAATAATAAATTACGACTATTAAACTTGCTTTTTTAATATGAATAAAATTCCAAAAATATAGTCGTATTTCATCATTTTAAATAAGTACTAAGCCACTTGAATCCTTAAGCATACCCAATTTTTTTAGCTACACTGCACATGAAAACCTAGATTGGTCTTATGCTTTTGTTTTGGCTCCAATTGGTAGCTCCTTTTTATTACAATCCTAGCACAGACCGAAGCTAATGCTAGGGTACCGCACCTGCCTTATCAATTTTATTGCCCAATACTACAATAGGCACTTTTTCCAGCTCTGGCATCTCGAGTACTCCTTGAAGTTAGTTTCTACTTTATTAGAATCGCTTTTGATTGCTCGCGTCTACAAGATAGATGATGCCGTCCACATCAGAAACGTAGTTTCTCCATGTTTTACGTGCTGCCTCGTGGCCACCAAGATCCCAAGCTTTGAATCGAATTTTTCCTACATTCAATAATAGATACCTAACACAAGTTCCTCTGAGTAGGGCTGCTGGGTAGGGTCCATTTGCTTCATGACGTCTTCCTTGAGTCTCAAGAGCAGAGTTGTCTTACCTGCATCATCTAGACCCAAGAATACGATTTTAGCTTTTTTATTCATTAGTCCCAGACTCTCAAGAGTGGACTTGAACCAATTTACTATCCACATTTCTATTAATTATAAACTGACGTGTTATAAAACTACAGCTTATATGCATAATATTCAATTCAAGTTAGGAAGGCTTGACTGCTCCACTTTGCACTGCTGGTCCGATTTATGCCTTCCTTTTTACCCTGAAAAATAACATTAGTGTCTAGATGTTATACGACACACTTGCCGAACACTTTGACTCCAGATGGCTGCTGCATGCATTTCATTTCAACCTTATCAAAATCTTCAGCCCACTTAGGAATCTTTTTCTCACCCACGTATAGTCTCTTGTTTCGGTGAGCTTTCTTAGGGCTTTTTAATAGCTATTTAGATGAAAAATTGAAGTTAAGCAAGTTGCTATTGCTACCTGTACTGCAAATGCTGTCAGATGATTGTCCCTTCGAAAATAGACCATTGAACAACGGTTTATCACTCACTTATTCGATGTAGTGTGGCGAATAGCTTGTATCCTAGTTTGAAGATTCGTTTGAAGAATAGTCAGTCATTGGGTATTCCCAGTCTTCATCTTACTCGATTGAGATACGCTCCTCCTTTTATTATTGTATTTTTTTCTTTGCTTTGTGCTGACTCGCTTGAATAATTTCGAAAACACTCTTATTCTCGTACTCTTTACTTCTGTTGCTTTTCTTCATTATTTCGTCTTCTTCATCCACTTCATCTAGATTGATTTAGTCATGACCGAGAGTCAACTTGCCTATTTTATGCGACAAAATGAGTTCATTTTACTTATTAGAATAGCTTTTGGGCTTCTTGACGCTGACTGGACAATTGAAAAAGTCCTCTTCGTAGATTTTAGCGTCATCATGTCCGAAGTTCTTGTTGCTAGACTACTCCGTAGACTGCATGTGAGTATTTTAGCAAGCATCCGCCATCACTCTCTTGTGCGCCAAGTACGATTGGAACAATGAACATAATGTTTGGATGCTGTCATCAGTTAGCTGGTTCATTTAGTGAGTGTATCTGCTTGTTATTTTGTTGCAAGAAGTTTAGTAAGCATTTAGCATGCCATTGTAGCTTTTAATTACTCTGCGCTCTTGAATCATGTACTTTTTTGAGTTATAATTTAATATTTTGTCGCTGTTAATTTTGGTACTTAAACTAAGTTTTAAATATTGTAATGCAAATTTTCATACTCTTTATAGGATGAGGTAAGTCTTAATTAAATAACATCAAATAACAACATAATCGATCAATTAGTCTTGCGCCTATAGAAGAGAATGTATGCGCCTGATCCCTTCACGCGACCTGCTTAAACAGGGGACACAGAGCTGTCGTTGAATGAATACCACTTTTCTCCATTCTTAGCAAATGCAGTATAATGGCCACCTCCTAAACTTCCATAGTGGTTGCTAATTGCATAAAGTTCATAAATTGGTTTGCCATTTTCAGGAACGGGCAGCTCATAAGAGGGATTGAGGTACAAATTTTGGGATTTTACGTATGGAATATACGCATTGATTGGCTCAGTGTTCACAATATAATCAGTCATGTCAAGCTAGAAGGGGAAATCTACATTAGCCTCGTTTTTAGATCTTCTGATAATACCTTTAACTTTAAATCTCTTTAAATGTAAGATTAAAATCTCAGGAGTTTTGTAGACATACAACTGCTTGGTGGCAAGTTTGTGATCTTTACAGTTTGAGCAATACCACTAATTACCTTTCTCCAGCTGTTAAGGAAGCTCCAATGCCTCGAAACACTCGTTCAATGTGACATTTTTATCTTATTAATTGCTTCTCCAATCATTTCCGCTGTCTTTTGTTTTATCAGTATAGTTCTTTAATCTTTCAACATTATATAGATCAAGACTTTCGTTTGTGAATCTTAAATCTATTTAATAGTCATTTATGTTTTTTATGTCTATAAACTCTTTCAACAACTGTTAGTCTTCGATAATTTTTTATTATTTAAATTCTGCTTCAAATGATGAAGAGTATGCTAGAGATTTCATGCTTTTTCCCCATCTTAAGAAAACTTTAAATGGCCTTGTTTTAAGCATAATTTTTTCATACTATTCATAAGACTTAGCTTAAAGTTCTTAGCTCTTTTTGAATTTAGAAATCTTTTGTTTTTCTTTCTCAATTCGACGCTCGCTAAAGTTATAAGTATCAGAATACAGATATTTAATAACTCTCTTGGTGACATCTAGTCCAGTAACTGTGTCTAAGTTGAAGAAGAAAGGTCTCTTAAACCAGAAGGATTCAATTCTTCCATATTATTTTTTGCTAAATCTACAAGTTAGCTCAACTTTGTTAGGATTATTTAGCAGTTACTTCTATTCAGGAGAGAGCTCAATAGCAAAGATGTAAGAACTCATGCTGTCTATTTTCGAGAACAATTCTGTCTTAGGAGTATAATCGAAAGGGTATATATTCTCGTTGAATGTCAATATGTACAAACGAATGTCTTATCTTTATTTTTTTATCAAATTGATTATTTTTTGGTATATTTACTCAATGTTCTTTTATTTGTACTGGACATTTATTTTTATTGTCTCTGTTTAATTGTTATTTGATAAAACGTAAAGGCTCATTTCAGAAGCTGTCTTTTCAGGAATAGGAAGGGTCAAAGTCAAGAATGGATCAAAAGTAATTGATTATTTACCACAATCTGGGCATATAACTTTCGATTTGTACTGACCAATCATGTTATCAGAAATGATAGATTGATTTCTCTTTATGTAAGCCAGCCAGCCTTCTCTTGATACTTATTCATCACTTCTATTGTTGCTATCAACTGATTAAACATATGGCTTCTTTTTAACTCTGTTCAAATCCTCATGTAGACCATCAACAAGGAAGGAAAATAGTTCCTGTGAATCGTGTTGAGCATAACCAGAAAACATTTTATTAATGTCGGCAATTGCGCTTTTGAGTCTATATGGTCTGTATACTGACTCTTCTTCACACCACATATTTTTAATAAAATTGGCATAAGCTTGAGCAAGTCTACCTTTAGATCCGATAGGATTATCTTGGTTTATTTAATCAGCATATGATTTATTAATGAAGTAACCGGTCAATGACAAAGTATGGGACAGGCACTGTAGACAACTATTCATGAAACAAGTATTTCCAAGATTCTCCAGTCCAACTAAACCTCGTCTGCTTTCAGGTCTCATCACCATATCAACAGCCTTCTTGAGTTCCTCTTATTCAACGAGTTTGCATCTTTGTTCGTGATATTTTCTATCCTTTTTGAGGCATTACTCAGAGCAGTAAGATACAAGTTTGCACCCACACCAATGTGTGATTTTCTTGAAAGCATAACAAGACTCACATTTGCCTTCATCAGGGGAAGTAATGAAAGTTTTTTAATGTTCGATGCACTAAAGTACAAAATACTCGCCATCTTGCAAATTGAGTTAACCAATTTTATCATCTTCGTTATCTATCTTCTTGCCTAATCCCTTAATTTTCATTGCCTCATAACCGAGTGGTTTACAGCTTACGATAATATGATTATAGAGGTCATCCAAAGTGATATCCTTGTCATGTTTCCATAGTCTTGTGGTGAAGCTACTCGATATAATTTCAGCCGCGACAATTTAACTCATTAAATCTCTGATACTGTTGTTTTGAGAGAGACTTGTGACTTGACTCAGTTTCAGATTAGTTCTGTTTTTTTGTTTCTTGTCAAATTATTGCAAATCTTTTTGTTTTAGAGTTAAATAACTAATCGCAACTGTATGAATAGGTACTTTCTTCTACCCTAGTTAGCCGTATGATACTCTTCTAAGTACGGCATGTGCTGGAAAATCTTCAAAGACTTTATACAATTTTTCGGGGACGATTTGAAAATTTTCAATTTCGAGCTGCCCGTCAAGCAGCATTTTGGTTTAATTATTGACGATGTCGAAGTTCATAGGCTGAGGTTGCATTCTTGTGGAAGAGGTTTCCTTGCAGAACTTCGTCCACTGTTGGATAAACTTGTTTGATACTAGATAGTAGATGCGGTCGGTGGATTGTTGAAACTAGAGTTGCAATTTTGGGAACTATAGCTCAAAATTCTCCACTTTCTGTAAGTACTTGGCTGCTTTGTCGGCAGTCACTTAAACTTCCATGCCATTTTGATTCGCAGTCAGATCCTACATTGACTTCTGGTTTACAAGAATTATTTATAAATAATTGAAAATTGCCACTGCCATAAATATTCTGACCAGCATTCAACATCAGTTATAGTATCTAGAATATAATTTTATTAGATAATTGAATATACTCGCAATCACAATTTAGTTACCTTGCATGACTCGATGCGGACTGGCTTTGATGGTCTGCCACTTTGGCTGCCCACTGCTTCCACTGCTTTCACAACTTGTTTGCCATCAGCGACCTTTCCGAACACAACATGTTTGCCATCGAGCCAGCTGGTCTCAGCAGTCGTGATGAAGAACTGACTTCCGTTAGTATCTTTTCCTGCGTTGGCCATTGACAAACAGTATGGTTCGTGCTT
>APMI01009670.1_pt1 | contig 52090 bp, 58 predicted proteins | sample 667938 | NCBI WGS metagenome assembly APMI01 (sample SAMN01084076, study PRJNA167559) | wastewater metagenome | biome: Wastewater | place: Denmark: Ejby Moelle, Odense | collected 2011-11-28
TGACCGACGCCGCCGCCGAGACCAACAGGGAAATAGCCCGCGTCATGCGCCGCCGCGGCTGACGCTCGTCGCGCGGGCCGCTCGCCGGCCCGCGCATCCTCGGCTCACTGGATCGCTCCCATGTCGCAAACGCTTGCCCGCTCGCGGCGCAACGAGGCCCTGCTCGCCTATCTCCTGCTGGCGCCCTCGCTGCTGTTCCTGGTCATGTTCACCTACTGGCCCATCCTGCGCTCGCTGTGGTTCAGCCTGCACGACGTGCTGCTCGGCGATCCAAAGATCTACTGGATGGGCGACGAGAACTACCGCCGCCTGCTCGCAGACCCGCTGTTCTGGAAGACGCTGGGCAACACCGCCTTCTACACGCTGATCACCGTGCCGACGGCGATCGTGGTGGCACTGCTGCTGGCGGTCGCCCTCGACAGCAAGTTGCGCGGCATGGCGATCTACCGTTCGGCCTTCTTCTACCCGGTGATGATCCCCAGCGTCGCCGCCGGCATGGTCTGGGTGTTTCTCTACGCACCCGCCTACGGACCGCTGAATTCGGCGCTCGGCGCGCTCGGGCTGCCGCGGGTGAACTGGCTCTACGATCGCGACTGGGCGCTGCCGGCGATCATGTTCATGAGCATCTGGAAATATTCCGGCTATTTCATGCTGATCCTGCTGGCGGCGCTGAAGCTGGTGCCTTCCGACCTCTACGAGGCCGCCAAGCTCGATGGCGTTTCGGGATGGCAGCGGCTGCTCTACATCACCGTGCCGCTGATCTCGCCGACGCTGTATTTCGTCACCGTCATCGGCATCCTGCACAGCTACCAGATCTTCGACTACGTCTACGTCATGACGCAGGGCGGACCCGCCGACGCCACCAATGTCCTGACATTCTACATCTACCAGGTCGGCTTCCAGTATCAGGACATCGGTTACGCCTCGACGCTGGCCAATGTGCTGCTGCTGTTCGTGCTCGGCCTGATCGGCCTGATCGCCGTCACATTCGGGCGCCGCGTCCATTATCTGGGGGAACGTTGATGAGCGATGTAGCGATCCCCGCAGCGGCGGCGCCGGTGGCGGCGCGCCGCGAAAACCGTCGCCGCGGCGGAATTCGCTGGCTGCATCTTTTGATGGCGCCCCTGGCTCTGCTGTGGATGAGCCCGCTGATCTGGATCGTGCTCACCTCGCTGAAGACCAAGGCGGAGGTGTTCGATCCCAATGCCGGCCTGTTTCCCGCCGTCTTCCAGTTCGGCAACTATCCGGCGACGCTGACGGTCGCGCCGTTCGACACCTATCTGATCAATTCGATCATCGTGACCGGCTCCATCCTGGCGTCGCAGTTGGTGACGATCACGCTGGCCGCCTACGCCTTCGCGCGGCTCGAATTCCCGCTCAAGAAGCTACTCTTCTCGCTGTTCCTGCTGCAGGTGATGTTCCCGATCTACGCGACGTTCCTGACCAATTTCGTCACCGTGCGTGAGCTCGGCCTGATCAATTCGCTGCCGGCGATGATCGTGCCGTTCGTCGCCTCGGGCTACGGCACCTTCATGCTGCGCCAGTCGTTCCGGCAGGTGCCTTCGGATCTGTCCGACGCCGCGCGGCTGGACGGTTGCGGTCATCTGGCGACGCTGTGGCACGTCTATCTGCCGCTGGTGAAGCCGACGCTGATAGCCTTCGGCATCATCTCGGTCGTCACCCACTGGAACGACTATATGTGGCCGCTTCTGGTGACCAATTCCGACGGCGTGCGCACGCTGCCGATCGGGCTCGGCCTGCTGGCCAAGGCCGACAGCGGCGCCGACTGGACCCGGCTGATGGCAGGCACCATGATCGTGGTGTCTCCGCTGCTGTTGTTCTTCGTCATCTTCCAGCGCCGCTTTGTCGACAGCTTCATGCACACCGGCGTCAAGTGACGCCCAAACCGGAGACCGGCCATGGCCACCGTGCAACTGATCAATGTCAGCAAGTCCTACGACAAGGTAGAGACCGTGCACGACATCAATCTCAACATCGAAGACAAGGAATTCATGGTGCTTGTCGGTCCGTCGGGCTGCGGCAAGTCGACGACGCTGCGCATGATTGCCGGCCTTGAGGACATCACCTCCGGCCAGCTGCTGATCGATGGCCGTGACGTCACCGACGTCGCGCCGCAGAAGCGCGACATCGCCATGGTGTTCCAGTCCTATGCGCTCTACCCGCACATGACCGCCTACAACAACATGGCGTTTGGCCTGCGCAAGACGACGACGCTGGCGAAGTCGGAGATCGATCGCAGGGTTCGCGAAGCCGCCGAAATCCTCCACATCACCGACCTTCTGGAACGGCGGCCGAAAGCCCTGTCCGGCGGCGAGCGCCAGCGGGTAGCGATCGGCCGGGCGCTGGTGCGCCAGCCAAAAGTCTTCCTCTTCGACGAGCCGCTGTCGAACCTGGACGCCAAGCTCAGGAACCGCATGCGCGGCGAGCTGAAGCGGCTGCACCAGGAACTGGGCCTGACGGTCATCTATGTCACCCATGACCAGATCGAGGCGATGACGCTTGGAACCCGCGTCGCGACCATGTCGAAAGGCCATCTGCAACAGGTCGGCGCGCCGATGGATATCTACATGAATCCGGCCAACACCTTTGTCGCGACCTTTATCGGGTCGCCCGAAATGTCCCTGGTGCACTGCAGGGCCGGCGCCGGCGGCCTGATCGGCCACCCCTCGTTCAACGCGGAAATCCAGACCGGCCAGCCGCTGGCCGGCGACGTCATCCTCGGCGTCCGTCCCGAGGAGTTCAGCTTCTCGGCGCGCGGCATGGCGCGGGGCAGGGTCGAGCGGGCCGAACTGATCGGGGCCGAGGCGATTGTCGAGGTCATGCTCGACAAGGACCGCATCACCGTCCGCAGCCCGGTGTCCGACGCGCCGAAACCGGGAAGCGACGTCGGCGTCAACTTCGACATGCGGCGCGCGCGGCTGTTCGACGCGCGCAACGGTCAGGCGATAGCATCGGGCATCTGACTCAGCCGGGACAAGCAAAATGGCTCGAACACCGCGACAGCAGCAGATCCTTGCCGCCCTGGAGAAATCCGGCAAGATCGCAATCGCCGACCTGGCCGAGACTTTTGAGGTTTCGGACGAGACGATCAGGCGCGATCTGAAAATACTGTCGGCGGAGGGAAGCGTCGAGAAATATCACGGCGGCGTCCGGCTTTCGATCCCGCGCGCCGAGCCTCCGTTCGACCACCGGCTGTACGATGCGACCGACGAAAAATCCGCCATCGCCACGCTGGCGGTCAGCCATGTGCGTGAAGGCGCGACGGTGCTGCTCGACAACAGTTCGACGGCCTGCTTCTTCGCCCGCGCGCTGGCCTATCGTGAACCGATGACGATCCTGACGATCTCGCTCGAGGTTGCCCGGATTCTCGGCTCGGCCGGCAGCCGGCACCGCGTCATCGTGCCGGGCGGCGAATTGCGCAATTCCGACAGGACGATCATCGGGCCAGGCGCCATCGAATTCCTGTCGCAGTTCGCGCCGAGCTATTTCGTCACCTCGATGGTCGCCGGCACGTCGCGGGGATGTTTCGATTTCGATCTGTTCGAGGCCGAGTTCAAACGCGCGATGATACCGCTCGCCGACCAGACAATGGTGCTGATGGACAACAGCAAATTCGGCAAATCCGGCCTGATCCATGTCTGCGACTGGTCGGAGGTCGATATCCTCGTCACCAACTCGCCTATTGCGGAACTGGACGGCCATTTGAGCGATTGCGAGATTCTGATCGCCGAGTAAGCCGGTCGCGTATCGCAAACCTTTTCACGGAAAGCGAGCCGGAACACCGGCTGAGCCTCGGAATCGGGGTCGCCCGATGCAGGTTGCCTGTATGCAACCGCGAAAGCAGCAGAGTAGCAAGATCGGAAATGGTACGCCCAAGGGGAATCGAACCCCTGTTTGCGCCGTGAGAGGGCGCCGTCCTAACCGCTAGACGATGGGCGCAAGCCGGAACCAGGCCGATATAGGCCGAGACGGAGGCGAATGCAACCAAGTCGTGACGGGCGGCAGGGGGCGCGGCCGGCATTCACACAATTGTCGAATTCCTCGCCGATACGCTCCCTCACAACACAAGGGAACGACCATGCAGACCGTCAAGGCCCGCATCCTGCTTGCCGCAACAGCAATCGCCTGCGCCGCGCCCGCCGCGCGCGCCGAATCCTTTCGCGTCGACTATTCGGTGTCGCTTTATGGGCTGAACATCGCCCGCAGCTCGTTCAGCAGCAGGATCGATGCCGACAGTTTCCACATTGACGGCCGCCTGGCGTCGGCGGGCGTCGCCAAGATTTTCGATTCCACGAAGGGCACGGCAACGGTGTCGGGCGGCTTCGGCGCCGACACCGCCAGCGCCAACCGCTATCTCATCAACTACACCAGCGGCGACAAGAAGAAGAAGACCGAGGTGGCCTTCTCCAACGGCCGTGTCACGTCGACCGAAAACGTGCCGCCGCCGCGTGCCAACCGCAAGAACTGGATCGACGTCAGCGAGAGCGACCTCGCCTCGGTGACCGACCCGCTGTCGGCGACGATGGTGCGGGCCGCCAGCCTCAATGACGTCTGCACCAAGACGATGAAGTTCTACGACGGCGAATTGCGCGCCGATCTGAAACTGTCTTTCGTCAAGACGGAGGCGGTCGAGGCCAAGGGGTACAGCGGCCAGGGCGTCACCTGCAGTGCCCGCTTCATTCCGCTGGGCGGTTATCGCGGCACCAACAAGTCGATCGCCTTTCTCAAGAACCGGTCGAAAATCCTGATCACCTTCGCGCCGCTCGGCGGCACCGGCGTCTATGCGCCGATCAAGGCTTCCGCTACAACGGAAATCGGAACGGTCGTCGTCACGGCCGGGCGGTTCGAAACCGTTCAGTAGCGGCTGGCGACCCCGGCCCGGAGCATGTGAGAGGCGCTGTTGGGCAAGGCTACCCTGACCGGGTTCTGCGCGGTTGCGATGTGGGCGCTGCTGGCGTTGCTGACCGACGCGTCGGGCGATACGCCGCCCTTTCTGCTGTCGGCGATGACGTTTTCGATCGGCTCCGCGATCGGCTTCGCGGCGCGCGCCGTTGGTCTGTCCAGCCCCGCCCGCGAGCCGGTTCCGCCGGTGGTGTGGCTGATCGGCATCGGCGGCCTGTTCGGCTACCATTTCCTGTATTTCACTGCGCTGCGCAACGTGCCGGCCGTCGAGGCCAGCCTGATTGCCTATCTGTGGCCGCTGTTCATCGTCGTCGGATCGGCGTTGATGCCCGGCGAGAGACTGCGCTGGTACCACATCGCCGGCGCGCTGATGGGTCTGGCCGGCACGGTGCTGATCGTCACCAAGGGCGGTCAGTTCAGCTTCGACGCCCGCTATGCCTTCGGCTACGCCATGGCGTTCGCCGCCGCGATTGTCTGGGCGACCTACTCGCTCCTGTCGCGACGGTTTTCCTCGGCGCCGACATCGATCGTCACCTGGTTCTGCCTCGCCACCGCGATCCTGTCGCTGATCTGCCACCTGCTGCTCGAACAGACGGTCCTGCCGCAGGCAACCGGCCAGTGGCTGGCGGTGCTTGGACTTGGGCTGATGCCGGTCGGCGCCGCCTTCTACGCCTGGGACTACGGGGTCAAGCACGGCAATATCCAGGTGCTGGGCGCCGCCAGCTATGCCGCGCCGCTGCTGTCGACGCTGGCGCTGATCGCATCGGGCTTCGCCGAGGCCGATCCGACCATCGTCGCAGCCTGCGTGCTGATCACCGCCGGCGCGGTGCTGGCGGCAAGCAACATGCTGTTTGGCCGCAGGGCCCGGCCGACGCCGGCAACAGGAGGATAATACCGATGATGCCATTCCCCGGCGGCGTCTCCAACGTCTCGAACGGCACGCTGATCTTCTCCGCCCTGTTTGCGATCGCCTACGCCTTCATGATCTTTCGCCGGCCCTCGAAGCGAAGGGCCATCGTCAAGACCGGCGCGGTGCTGCTGCTGGCGATGCTCGCCGCGCTCGAAGGCGGACCCTGGCTGCTGATCGCGGCGCTGATCCTGAGCTCCACGGGCGACGCCTTCCTCGCCTATGATGGCGACCGTGCGTTCATGGCCGGGCTCGGCAGTTTTCTTGCAGCCCACATCGCCTATGTCGCGCTATTTCTGCTGGTCGGAGGTGAACCGATCGTCGGATGGCGGCTGATCGCGGCAGCCGCAATGACGGTGTTCGCGGCCGGCTTTCTCGTCTGGCTGTGGAACAAGGTCCCCGCCGCGTTGCGGGTTCCGGTCGCGATCTACGCGGCGGCAATCCTCGGCATGGGCCTGGCCTCGCTGACGGTCGCAAATCCGATGGTTGCGCTCGGTGCGACGCTGTTCATCGCCTCCGACGCACTCCTTGCCAGCGGCAGGTTCGCACTCGCGCCTGATTCGCCCCGCCGCGTCCCGTTCGGCTATGCGGTCTGGAGCCTCTATTGTGCGGCCCAGGTTCTGCTGACGCTGTCGGTGCTGTCGAGCGTCGTCAGGACCTGACGCCTGAAGCGGTCTACCCCTCCGGGGCGGGCTCCGGGGCCGCCGCCGGCTTTTCGTCGATGCACACGCCGACGCCGAAATTGTCGGACGCGATGCGCCGTTCGACGAGACGCGCAGCGGCGAGCAGGTCGCGCTCGACGCCTGCGACCTTTTCGATCGCCGCCACCGCCAGGTCGGTGGCGATCCAATCGGGCTTGTGGCCGAGATTGTGCACCCAGATCAGCTCCGCGCCAGGAATGTCGCGCGCCAGTCCGACTGAATGGATTTCCTCAAACACCACCGTATCGCGATCGCCAGACACAACCACGGTCGGGACCGCGATTTCGCGATATCGTGGCGCAGCCTTCAGCGCATGCCGGTAGAGACCCTCGACATCGAGTGAGTTCGACCGGAAGGCTGACGGACGCAGCACCAGTTCGATCGACGCGTCGCGCAGATAGTTTTCCGGCGTCGGATTGGGCGCGAAGACGCAGTCGGTCGCCGCCCGCATTCTCAGCATGCCGCCCGGCCAGGCAAGCGTTTCGGCAAACAGCCACCCAAGCAGCGGAACGGTCGCCAGATCGTAGTACCAGGAAGTCTTGCCGCCCGGCCATGGATGACTCGCCGCCGACATGAACACCAGCCCGGCGACGCGATCGGGAAAATCGAGCGCGAAGATCGCGGCGACCGCGCCGCCGAAGGAATGGCCAACGATGATCGCCCTGTCGATGCCGACCCGGTCCATCAGCGCCGCAACCGTCGCCGACTGGCCGCCCGGATCGCCATTGCTGGTCCCGCGCGTCGACCAGCCGTGACCGGGGCGGTCGAAGAACAGCATTTCCGCCCGCCCTGCCAGCGCTCGGGAGAAGGGAACCATCTGGTCCTTGAGATTGCCACTGGCGCCGTGGATGAAAACGATCGGCGGCAGGTCGCAGGTCGGCGGCCGCCGGCCGCCGCTGATGGACATGGTGGATCTGCGCACCACCAATGTCGACGAACGCGCCGACCGGCGGATTGCGGCGCTCGATGATCCAAGCGCCGATACGCGTCGCGCCAGCCAGTGCGACGACCACGGCGAGAAGGAACAGCACGAACGCGGCGAGAAGGTTCATGTGGCCCGTGCGGATTGTGTCAGATGCCCTGGCCGGCGAGTTCGTCGCTCAAGGTCACAACCTCGGCCTGGGCGCTGCGCATCATCGGATAGATCTGCAGCACCCGCTCATAGGCGTCGAGGGCCAGTTGCTTTCGCCCGGTGTCCTTGAGGATCTGCGCCATACCCGCCAGCGCGCCGAAATGGCGCGGCTCCAGCCGCAGCGTCCGCTCGATGTCGGCCATCGACTTGCGGTAGTTCTTCATCATGAAATGAACGGTGGCACGGCGGTTCCACCCTTCGGCGAAATCCGGGGCCAGCACGGTGACACGGTCGAGAAAATCCAGCGCCACGGCCCACTTCTCGGCTTTCGCCGCATCGTCGGCCCACTGCATCATCACATCGATCGAGGCACTGCCCGAATCCCGCCATCTGGTCCAGATCCGGTCGGCGATACGTTTTGCGGCGTATTCCTTCGATTCGCGCCTGAGATCGGCGAACAGCTGGTCAAGCGGTGCCGGGCGCTCGACCGAGACGGGCTTTGAGCTCGCCGGACCTGCCTCCTGAGCGGACGCGGCCGCCGGCGCGGCCAGCAAGACGGCGGCTGTGAGACAAAGCAAAACGCTGCGCATACCGGGAGATTATTCCCGAATTGCGCAGCGTCAAACAGAATTTGCCGTGAACGGGCGTGTCAGCCCTGGCGCGCCTTGTAGCGCGGAGCCGTCTTGTTGATGATGTAGATACGGCCTTTGCGGCGCACCAGACGATTGTCGCGGTGACGGGCCTTGAGCGCCTTGAGCGAGTTCTTGATCTTCATTGTCGTAGTCCGTCAGTCAGGCCCCGAAGGACCAAAATGAAAGCGCGCCAGAACCGGCGCGCCGAAATGATGGGCGTCCATACCGGGGCCGGCTGGATGTGTCAAGTTCGGGTGCGCGGCGCGATCCGGTTGAAATGGCCCATCTTGCGGCCGGGCCGCGCCTTGGTCTTGCCGTAGAGGTGGATCGACACGCCGCTTTCGGCCGCGAGCGCGGGCGTGCGGGCAATCTCATCGCCGATCAGGTTCTCCATAACGCAATCACTGTGGCGGCAGGCGTCGCCCAGCGGCAGGCCGGCAACGGCGCGGATATGGTTGTCGAACTGCGAGACGACGCAGCCGGCTTCGGTCCAATGACCGGAATTGTGAACGCGCGGCGCAATCTCGTTCACCAGAACCTGACCATCAGCCAGAACAAAGAACTCGACGCCGATGACGCCGACATAGGCCAGGCGTTCGAGAATGGCGGTTGCGATCCGGCGCGCACTGACCGTCGTTGCCGCCGTCACATTCGCCGGAACCCTCGACATACGCAAAATTCCGTCGCGATGCACGTTCTCGGCCGGATCGTAGCAGACCGCCTGACCGTCGTGGCCGCGTGCGGCGATGATCGAGATTTCGCGCTCGAACGGCACGAACTGTTCCAGGATCAGCGGCACGGCGCCCATCGCGGCAAAAATTCCGGCGGTGGCGTCGGGATCGTCGAGCACACGCTGGCCCTTGCCGTCATAGCCCATACGCCGGGTTTTCAGCACGCCCTTGCCGCCCATCGCGAGAAGTTCGCGGGCCAGGTCGGCGTCGGCGTCGATGCGGGCAAAGCGCGCTGTCGGCGCACCGATGTCGTTCAGGAACGTTTTTTCGACCAGCCGATCCTGGGAGACTTCCAGCGCACTCTGCGGCGGACAGACAGGGACCAATCGCGCCAGCCGTTCGGCCGCGTTGACCGGCACATTCTCGAATTCATAGGTGACGACGTCGCAAGACTTCGCCAGTTCAGCGAGCGCGCCCGGGTCGTCGTAAGCGGCGACAATCTGCCGGTTCGCCACCTGCGCCGCCGGGCAGTCGGCCTGCGGCTCGAGGACAATCGTCCGATAGCCCAGCCGCGCCGCCGCCATCGCCAGCATGCGTCCGAGCTGTCCGCCGCCGATGATGCCGATAGTCGATCCGGGAGACAGCGGCGTCGCCATCACGCGTCGTCCGACGGCGCCAGCGCCACCTTGTCTGTCTGCGCCTTGCGCCAGTCGTCGAGGCGGCCAGCCAGCGCGGCGTCAGCGAGCGCCAGCACGGCGGCCGCAAGCAAAGCCGCGTTGACCGCCCCTGCCCTGCCAATGGCCAGGGTGCCGACCGGCACGCCCGCCGGCATCTGCACGATCGACAGCAGCGAATCCTGCCCCGAAAGCGCCTTCGATTCGACCGGCACGCCGAACACCGGCAACGGCGTCATCGAGGCCGTCATGCCGGGCAGATGCGCCGCGCCGCCGGCGCCGGCGATGATGATCTTGAAGCCGTTCGGCCTGGCCGAGCGGGCGAAGTCGAACAACCTTTCGGGAGTGCGATGCGCCGAGACGATCAGGCTCTCGTGGGAAATGTCGAGCGTCTTCAGCGTTTCGGCGGCATGGCGCATGGTGGCCCAGTCCGACTGGCTGCCCATGATGATCGCGACGTCTTTGCCGGCCATGCCTGATCCCCGTTCGAAGCGCGCGGCCTAAAGGAAATGTAGTTGCGGCGCAAGTCGCTTGCGGCGGTTCAGGCCGCCCCGGTCAGGTACTAACGCTGCAGCCGCCGGCACAAATCGTCGAGCTGCTCCAGCGACTTGTAGGCGATGCGCAGCTCGCCGCCGTTTTCGCGGTGGGCGATCGCGACTTTCAGTCCGGTGACGTCGGTCAGCAACTGTTCCAGCGCCCTCGTGTCGGCGTCCTTTTCCTCGACCACGCGCGCGGCATGTTGCGGCCTCGGTTGCGCCGCGGCCTGCGCCAGCGCCTCGGCCTGGCGAACCGACAATCCGTCGCGGATGATCTTTTGCGCCAGCCCGGCCGGATCGGAAGCAGTCACCAGCGTGCGCGCATGACCGGCCGACAGCGCCCCGTCGGCAACCAGCATCCTCACCTCGTCCGGCAGTTTCAGCAGCCTCAGTGTGTTGGCGACATGACTGCGGCTCTTGCCGATGATCTGCGCCAGATCGGTCTGGACATAGTCGTGCTCGTCGATCAGTTGCTGGTAACCCAGCGCCTCTTCCAGCGGATTGAGGTCGGCGCGCTGGACGTTTTCGACAATCGCGATCTCGAGCGAGGTGCGGTCGTCGACATTACGGATAATGACCGGAACATCCGTGACACCGGCGCGCTGCGCCGCGCGCCAGCGCCGTTCACCGGCGATGATCTCGTAGCGTCCGGCCTTAGTCGGCGACGGCCGCACCACGATCGGCTGGACGATGCCGTGCTGCCGGATCGACGCCGCCAGGTCCTCAAGGTCGGCCTCGGCGAAAGTGCGCCGCGGATTGCGCGGATTGGGCCCGACATGTTCGACCGGCACGGTCCGGTCAGGCGCCGGCGTCGCCGCCTGCGGCTTTGCGTCGGCGCGCTGCGGCGTGTCCATGTCGCCGATCAGGGCTGCGAGGCCACGGCCAAGGCGTTTGCGGGAAGAATCGTCACTCATGAAACTGGTCCGTTGGTTGGTTGCGTTCGCAGCCTGTCAGGCGGCGCGCAGACGGCGTTCGCGGCGGATGACCTCCGACGCCAGCGACAGATAGGCCTGGCTGCCGGTACACTTCAGATCGTAGAGGATCGCCGGTTTGCCGTAGGACGGCGCTTCGGAAATGCGCACATTGCGCGGGATGATCGTGTCGTACACCTTCTCGCCCATGTGTTCGCGCACATCGGCGACCACCTGGTTGGCGAGATTGTTGCGGCCGTCATACATGGTCAGCACGATGCCCTGGATTTCCAGCGCCGGATTGATCGAGCCGCGCACCTGCTCAACCGTCTCGAGCAACTGGCTCAACCCTTCCAGCGCGAAAAACTCGCACTGAAGCGGCACAAGCACCGAATCGGCGGCCGCCATCGAATTCAGCGTCAGCAGGTTGAGTGAAGGCGGGCAGTCGATCAGCACATAGCTGAACCCGCTGCGATCCTCGCCGGACCGGCGCAACGCGTTGCGCAGCCGCAACACCCGGTCGGGCGCGGCGGCGATCTCCATCTCGATGCCAAGCAGGTCGAGCGTCGAGGCGATGATCGACAGGCCGGGCACGGCGGTCTGGATGGCGGCTTCGGCGATCGTCGCATCGCCGGTCAGGACGTCGTAAGACGAGACGTCGCGATCCTTCCGGTCGATGCCCAGCCCGGTCGATGCGTTGCCCTGCGGATCGAGGTCGACGACCAGCACCTTTTCGCCGATGGCGGCGAGCGCGGTTGCAAGATTGATGGCGGTGGTCGTCTTGCCCACGCCGCCCTTCTGATTGGCTACAGTGATGATTCTCATGGTCTTTTCCGGCGCTTCCGCTCGGCGTCACCGCCGCTTCAAGCCTGATATATCAAGGATGACGCTTTCTGCGTCGATCACGCTGCGATGTTCTATCAAATCGAAACGCCAACCGTCATGGCATTTCTCGATTTCCGAGGCGTAATCCCGGCCTTTGTGGAACAGGGCGCGCGCCCCGGCCGACAACCACGGTTCGGCAAGTTGGAAAAGCAATTCGAGCGGCGCCAGCGCCCGCGCCGTAACGATTTCTGGCGTCGCAACCTGCCCCGGCGCGTCCTCGATGCGGATCGGAATGACTTTCGCCGGCGCCTTGGCCGAAGCCAGGCTGGTTTGCAGGAACGCAGCCTTCTTGCGATTGCTCTCGACAAGAGAAATCGACGCTCCGGACCGGTCTTTCAGCAGGATCGCCACGACCGCGCCGGGAAATCCACCGCCCGAGCCGATATCCAGCCAGTTGAGCGCACTGGGGGCCAGCGGCATCAACTGCGCGCTGTCGAGGATATGGCGCGACCACAGATCGGGAAGCGTCGACGGCGCGGCCAGATTGATCCGTGTCGACCATCGCCGGAATTCCTGTTCGAACGCCTCCAGCCGGGCAGCCGTTTCACGTGAAACATGTCCGGCCACATCGCAGAGTTGTACGTAACGATCCATCAGGCGGCGCCGCGCAGCTGTCGGCCGCCCTGGCGAACATGCGCGAGTATGATTGCCAGCGCTGCCGGCGTCATCCCGTCGATACGCTGCGCCTCTGCCAGCGTGCGCGGCCGACGCGTCGCGATCTTGTGCCGCAATTCGTTGGAAAGTCCGGGCACCGCCGAGAAATCCAGATCTTCAGGAATGGAACGCGATTCCTCCTTACGGACGATCTCGGCTTCGGCCTTCTGCCGGTCGAGATATACCGCATACTTGGCGTCGGTCTCGACAGCGTCACGCGCCACCGTACCAATGGCGCCCAGTTCAGGCGCGATCGCCTGAAGTCTGGCGACCGACACGCCATCCATAGCCAGAATCTCAAAACCGCTTCGGCGCACGCCATCGAGATTCATCATAATGCCATGCCGGCGCGCCTCGTTCGGTGTCATCGACACCGCATCGAGCAGCGCTCGGGCCTCGGTGATCTCTGCCTCGCGCGCTTCAAATCGCCACCACCGGTCGGCTGTCACAATGCCCAATTCGCGACCGAGAGGCGTCAGCCGCCGGTCTGCATTATCCGCTCGCAACGACAGCCGGAACTCTGCCCGCGACGTAAACATGCGATAGGGCTCCGACACACCGCGGCTGGTCAGGTCATCGGCCATGACGCCGATGTAAGCCTCACTGCGGCTCAACGCGACCGGATCAGTTCCCGACGCGCGCCGCGCTGCGTTGACGCCGGCCAATATGCCCTGGGCGCCCGCCTCCTCATAGCCGGTCGTGCCGTTGATCTGCCCGGCAAGAAACAGTCCCCGGATCCTGCGCGTCTCGAATGTCGCGTCGAGTTCGCGCGGATCGACATGGTCATATTCGATTGCATAGCCGGGCTGGGTGATGACCGCCCGCTCCAGGCCCGGGATCGAATGAACGAAATCACGCTGCACATCCTCCGGCAGGGACGTCGAAATCCCGTTGGGATAGACCGTATCGTCGTCTAAGCCTTCGGGCTCGAGAAAAATCTGGTGGCCGTCCCGCTCGCCGAACTTGACGATCTTGTCCTCGATCGACGGGCAATAGCGCGGCCCGACGCCTTCGATCGAGCCGGAATACATCGCTGAACGGTGAAGATTGTCGCGGATCATCCGGTGGCCGGCCTCCGTCGTGCGGGTAATGCCGCAGGCGATCTGCGGCGTCGAGATGTGATCGGTCATCAGCGAGAACGGTGTCGGTTCTTCGTCCGCGTGCTGCATTTGCAGCGACGACCAGTCGATCGTGTGCCCGTCAAGCCGCGGTGGTGTGCCTGTCTTGAGTCTGCCCAGTTGGAACCCCGCCCCAATCAGCGTCGCCGAAAGCAGGTCAGCTCCCTTCTCGTTCATTCGGCCGGCCGGGATTTTCCTTTCCCCGATATGAATCAATCCCTTGAGAAAGGTACCGGTAGTCAGCACCACGGCGCCGGCCCCCAGAACACGGCCGTCGGAGAGCGTCAGCCCTTCTATCCGGCCGCTGGTGACGTCGAGCGCAACAACCTCGCCTTCGACAATCCCGAGTCCTTCCTGCCCGGCAAGAAGCGCAGCGACAGCTTGTCGGTAGAGCTTTCGATCGGCCTGTGTCCGCGGGCCACGGACCGCAGGCCCCTTGCTCCGGTTGAGCATTCGGAACTGAATACCCGCGAGATCCGCCGCCCGCCCCATCATGCCATCAAGCGCATCGATCTCGCGAACCAGATGACCCTTGCCAAGCCCGCCGATCGCGGGATTGCAGGACATCACGCCGATCTTGTCCGCCCGAAGCGTGACCAATGCCGTTTTCGCCCCGGCGCGCGCGGATGCAGCAGCCGCTTCACAACCCGCGTGACCTCCGCCGACAACAATGACGTCGAACTTGTGCATGGAGTTCCCTTACAAAAGAGGGTGAGCCATCGTCTCCCGAACAGCCAAAGTCAAGCCTCGTCCTGTTTCACGTGAAACATAACAAGTACGAGGATCGGCGGCGCGTCCCATGTTTCACGTGAATCATTTTCCGATACAGAAGCGGCTGAAGATCTCTCCCAACATCTCTTCGGTATCGATCATGCCAACAATCCGCCCAAGCTCCCAGGCCGCCATCCGCAACTCCTCGGCCGCCAGCTCTGCCACAAGCCCTGAGTTTGCAGATCTTTCCAGCGAACCGGCGGCTGCAAGAAGGTGTCGGACATGCCGTTCCCGAGTTGGCCAGACCTCGCCTTTGCCCTCGACGCCGCACCGTGCCTGATTGCCGATCAGCTCCAGAAGCGCTGCGAGACCGTCACCGGACACGCTCGAAACGATAACGTCATAGTCGGCGCCCGTCTCGGCGATATCCGCCTTGGAGCCGATCTCCGCCACTGGAGCCGATGTCTCAATCTCGACCCGCACCGGATCGCTCATGTCGATCAGCCGAAGCACCAGGTCAGCCTCGCGCACCAAGCCGCGCGCCTTTTCAATGCCCATCGCCTCGACCCGACCGGCGTCATCGCGCACGCCGGCCGTGTCGGTGACCACGACCTTGTAGCCGCCAATATCGAGCGACACCGACACCGCGTCCCGCGTCGTCCCCGGCTCGTCCGATACCAAGGCGACGTCACGCAATGCCAGTGCGTTGAGCAGGCTTGATTTTCCCGCATTCGGCGCGCCGACGATCACCACGTTGAAACCGGAGCGGACAATCTCCGCCTGCCGGAAACGCATCGCATGCTGTCTGATTGCCGCAGCCAGGTCCAACGAGCTCGCGCGAATGCCGGCTATCTCAAGTTGCGGCACATCCTCCTGATCGGAAAAATCCAACGCAGACTCGAGCATGGCTCGAGAGACGAGAATTCGCCGTCGCCAATCAAGATAGATTTCCGACTGCCGCCGCCCCATTGTATTGGCCAGTTCCAGCTGGCGCTCGGTCTCCGCGGCCAGCAAGTCGGACAGAGCTTCCGCCCCGGTCAGGTCGAGCTTGCCGTTAAGAAAGGCTCGCCGCGTGAACTCGCCCGGTTCAGCAGGCCGAAGCCCTGGCAAACTCTCCAACATGGTTAACGCCGTCTTAACTACGGCAACGCCGCCATGCAGGTGAAACTCACCGCAATCCTCGCCGGTGACGCTCCCGGGACCCGGAAAGAACAGGCAGATACCGCGGTCGAAAACGTCATGGCCGTGCCGAAACGCCCCATAGCGCGCGCTCCGCGCATCAGGAACCGACCCAAACATCGTTTCGATCGCAAATCGAGTTGCCGATCCGCTCATCCGGACAACAGCGATGCCGGCAGGCAGCTTGCCCGACGACAGGGCAAAGATCGTATCTGCCAAAGCCATGCTCACAATTTCACATCCAACAACCGAACCTGTAATCTGGTTCCGAACGAGACGCCCCAAGATGAATCTGCTCGCAAACGAGACAAGTCCCTATCTGCGCCAGCACGCCGAAAATCCGGTTCATTGGCGACCATGGTCGCCACAAACCCTCGAAGCGGCCCGCAACGCCGACAAGCCGATCCTGCTCTCGATCGGCTATGCAGCATGTCACTGGTGCCATGTCATGGCGCATGAAAGCTTTGAAGACCCGGCGACGGCTGCTGTCATGAACGAGCTTTTCATCAACATCAAGGTCGACCGCGAGGAACGGCCGGACATCGACCAGATCTACATGGCGGCACTGAACGCCACGGGAGAGCAAGGCGGTTGGCCGCTGACGATGTTCCTGACCCCAGACGCACGGCCGTTCTGGGGCGGCACCTATTTCCCGCCAAAACCCGCACACGGACGTCCGTCGTTCCAGGAGGTGCTGCACGCTGTATCGAGAGCCTGGACCGAGAAGCGGGTTCAACTACTGGGCAGCGCCGACGCCCTGTCCAGCCATGTCTTGGCGCGCCTGGCGCCGACCGCAACCCCGATTCAGCCATCAAGCCAGCCCCTCGACGACCTGACCCGACAATTGTCGACGCTGATCGATCCGGACCTCGGCGGACTGCGCGGCGCACCGAAATTTCCCAATGCGCCTTTCATGCAGGCGCTGTGGATCTCCGGTCTCAATACCGGCAAATCCGAACTCAACGAAATGGCGACCGACAGTCTGCAAAAGATGCTTCGCGGCGGTATTCACGACCATGTAGGTGGCGGTCTGTGCCGCTATTCCACCGACGCGCACTGGATCGTCCCGCATTTCGAAAAGATGCTCTACGACAATGCGCAACTGGTTTTGCTCGTCTGCCTGGCCCATGCCAGATCGCCAGATCCCCTCCTCAAACAGGCCATCGACGGCGCGCTGACATGGATCGACCGCGAACTGTCGGTGGACGGCGGCGGATTTGCCTCGAGCCTCGATGCCGACAGCGATGGCGAAGAGGGGTCGTTCTACACCTGGACCGAGCAGCAGGTCGTCGAAACCCTGGGGAGCGAAAAGGCGGAAACCTTCTTCCAATCTTTCCAGCTTGCCCGACCGGTCAATTGGGAAGGTGACCCGATCATCATCCGCCAGAATCGTTCCGCACATGAATCGAGCATAGATATCCGGGAAATCACGGCCCAATTGCTGGCGGCTCGCGCGAAGCGCACCCCCCCGGCCCGCGACGACAAGGTGCTGACCGACTGGAACGGGCTGGCGATCAGGGCATTTGCCGAGGCCGGCCGCTTGTTCAACCACACGGGCTGGATCGATCGAGCAGAATGCGCATTTCGTTTCATAACCGAATCGGAATCCGCCGATGGCCGTTTGCCGCATTCGTCACTCGGCGAACACCGGCTCTATCCGGCCCTATCGAGCGACTATGCATCGGCGATCAACGCCGCAGTCGCGCTGTTCGAGGCGACCGCCGCCGACACCTACCTCCTCGCCGCAGTCCGCTATGCCGACCAACTCGATCGCTGGCATTCGGACGGGCAGGGAAGTCACTACCTGACCGCGTCGGACGCCCAGGATACACCGATGCGCATCCGTGGCGACACAGACGATCCCGTCCCGTCCGCCACCGCCCAGATCATCGATGCGCTCACCCGTCTGTCGTCGGCGACCTCAGACGCCGGGCTGTTTCTCCGCGCCAGGCGCGCGGCGGAACTGGGGCTTGGCCGGGCCATATCCCAGGTCCACGGCCAGGCCGGCATTTTCACCGCCGCAGCGCTTGCGGAAAATCCGATTAAACTCGTCATCGCAGCACCGGCCGGCAGCGACCTTGTCCGCGTCGCCGCCGAAAACCCGGACCCGCGCCGGGTCGACATCATCGCAACGCAACCGAATCAATTGCCGCAAGGCTTCGATTTCCCAGCCTCGGCCTCAGCCTGGCTCTGCACCGGCGCGACTTGTCTGGCGCCAGTTCAGGACGCATTGCAATTGCGATCGCTACTATTGTCCTGACGGCGATCAGGTGTTCATCGAATCGAAGAATTCCGCATTGGTCTTCGTCTGCTTCAGCTTGTCGATCAGGAACTCGATCGCGTCGGTCGTTCCCATCGGCGCCAGAATGCGGCGCAGTACAAAAATCTTCTGCAGGTCGGAGCGTGGAACCAGCAGGTCTTCCTTGCGCGTCCCGGACTTGAGAATGTCGATCGCCGGATAGATCCGCTTGTCAGCCACCTTGCGGTCGAGCTGGATTTCGCAGTTGCCGGTGCCCTTGAACTCTTCGAAGATCACTTCGTCCATACGGCTGCCGGTGTCGATCAGCGCCGTGGCGATAATAGTCAACGACCCGCCTTCCTCGATATTGCGCGCCGCGCCGAAGAAACGCTTCGGCCGTTGTAGCGCGTTGGCGTCGACGCCGCCGGTCAGAACCTTGCCGGATGACGGCACCACCGTGTTGTAGGCCCGGCCCAGGCGGGTGATCGAATCGAGCAGGATGACGACATCGCGGCCATGTTCGACCAGGCGCTTCGCCTTCTCGATCACCATTTCGGCGACCTGAACGTGCCGCACGGCCGGCTCGTCGAAGGTCGAGGAGACGACTTCGCCCTTCACCGAGCGCTGCATGTCGGTCACTTCTTCCGGCCGCTCGTCAATCAGCAGAACGATCAGGTAGCATTCCGGGTGATTGGCCGAGATCGAATGGGCGATGTTTTGCAGCAGCACCGTCTTGCCGGTCCGCGGCTGTGCATTGATCAACGCGCGCTGTCCCTTGCCGATCGGCGCAACCAGATCGATGACGCGCGGCGAGATGTCCTTGGTCGTCGGATTCTCAAGCTCCATCTTCAGACGTTCGGTCGGATAGAGCGGCGTCAGATTGTCGAAATGGATCTTGTGGCGGATCTTTTCCGGATCGTCGAAATTGATCGTGTTGACCTTCAACAGCGCGAAATAGCGTTCGCCTTCCTTGGGGCTGCGAATCGGCCCTTCCACCGTGTCGCCCGTCTTCAGCGAGAAGCGGCGGATCTGCGACGGCGAAATGTAGATGTCATCGGGACCCGGCAGATAGTTGGCGTTGGCCGAACGCAGGAAACCGAACCCGTCCTGCAGCACCTCGACGACGCCGTCGCCGATGATCTCGATGTCCTGCGCAGCCAGCTTCTTCAGGATAGCGAACATCAGTTCCTGCTTGCGCATCACGCTGGCATTCTCGACCTCGAGCGATTCGGCATAGGCGATCAGCTCTGGCGGCTTCTTATTCTTGAACTCTGCGAGTTTCATTTCCTGCATGGCGGAACTCTGAAGGTAGGATTGTAGGCGGGGAGGCCGAAAGCCGGCGGGTCTGCGACAGATGACAAGGCATTGCGCGCAAGAGGAGGGAAGAACCGCCTTTTACGCGCGCACGGCCGAAAGCGCAAGATCGCCCAGCCATCGAATGCCTGAAGGCGCCACTAGAACGGTTTGACCACCACCAGAACAACAATCGCGATCATCAGCACCGTCGGAACCTCGTTGACGATTCGCCAGTGCCGCGCCGGCTTGTCGTTGCGATCCTCGGCGAAGCGGCGCACCGCGATCGACAGATAACCGTGCATGGCCGACATCAGCACCACCAATGCGATCTTCGTGTGCAGCCAGCCGCCGTGAAACGCAAATCCCTTCCACGCCAGCCAGACGCCGAAACCCCAGGCCGCGACCATCGCCGGATTGATGATCGCGCGCAGCAGCCGCCTTTCCATCACCTTGAACGTTTCCGACTGAACGGAGCCGGGTTGCGCGTCCGCATGATAGACGAACAGCCGCGGCAGATAGAGCATGCCGGCCATCCATGCGATGACGGCGATGACATGACCAGCCTTCATCCAGAGATACAGCCCGTCTGGCGCCAGCCACAACAGCAGCGCCGTCAGCGCGGCGAACACCGCAACCGAAATCGCGGCGCGGCGCACCGCAAGCCGTCCTCTCTGCTCGCGCTCCGCCATCAGCCGGCGTTCCTCACCTGCGCCAGCATCGCCTCGACATGGGCGACAGGCGTTTCAGGCGTGATGCCGTGTCCGAGGTTGAACACCAGCGGTCCCTTGCCAAGACCGTCCAGGATGCGGCCAACCCCTTCCGAAAGCGCCTTGCCGCCGGCGACCAGTCGCATCGGGTCAAGATTGCCCTGCACCGCCGACTGCGCCTGCACCGACCGAGCGAGGTCCATCGGAACGGTCCAGTCGAGCCCCACCGCATCGACGCCGGTCCTCTGCTTGTAGGTCTGGTAGCGCACTCCCGCACCACGCGGAAAACCGATGATCAAAGCCCCTGGCGCTGCCGCCCTGACCGCCGCCACCATGCGCGCCACCGGTTCCACGCAAAAAGCCTCGAAGCCCGCATCGTCGAGCACGCCCGACCAACTGTCGAAAATCTGCACCGCGTCTGCGCCCGCCCTGACCTGCCTTACCAGATATTCGGCCGAGACATCCGCCAGCCGGTTCAGCAAAGCCTTGAAGGCGGCGGGGTGGCGATAGGCGAACAGCCTTGTGGCGGCCTGGTCGGGCGAGCCCTTGCCCGCGACCATATAGGTCGCCACGGTCCACGGCGCCCCGCAAAAGCCGAGCAAGGTCGTCTCAGCAGGCAGCTCAGCGCGCAAGCGGCGCACCGTTTCGTAGACCGGCGCCAGATTCACGTGAAACATCGAGGCGTCGAGACGGTCGATCTCCTTGACGCCGATCGGCGTCATCACCGGACCATGCCCTTCCTCAAAGCGAAGGTCCCGGCCAAGCGCATGCGGAACGACAAGGATATCGGAAAACAGGATTGATGCGTCAAAGCCGAAGCGACGGATCGGCTGCAGCGTGACCTCGACGGCGAAATCAGGATTGTAGCAGAGATCGAGGAAGCCGCCGGCCGTGGCGCGCGTCGCCCTGTATTCGGGAAGGTAGCGCCCAGCCTGTCGCATCAGCCATACCGGAGGCGGGAAAACCGTCTCGCCCTTCAATACCCGAACGACCTTGCGCTTCAATGCTGGCACCGGCTTTTCCCGTCCTGCCTGAAACAAAGATTCAAGATTTTTCTGAATCTTTTGATTCTATGACTCTGTTGGTTGTGGGGATCGCTCGCGGCCCCCAACTTGTCCAGCACTAGGCCTTTCGGACCTCGAATGTCCAGCGCAACGCTGGTGTGGATAATTCCGGGCACAGTTACAATTCAACCTGAAATTTCATCGAGATGGAACACGGCCTCCGAATTCCGGCCTGTGCATCGCGGCGGCGATGAGTCGCAACTTCCCGCAATCCACAATCCGCTCGCCAGACAGATCGATCGGGTTTCAATTGTGGATGAAACGGCCATTCTCTACAGTCGTCCCGTCCGCTCCGGTTTGCCGGTCGGGTTTTCCACATCCGCCAACAGGCCTGCCGATCCCTGTGAACAAACCTCAAAGCTTTTTCCATCTGCATCTGATCTCCGACGCCACCGGCGAAACGCTGCTGGCCGCCGGCCGCGCCGCGTCGGCGCAATACAAGGATGCGCGCGCCATCGAGCACATCTATCCGCTGATCCGCACCGAAAAGCAGTTGCAAAAGGTAATGGACGAAATCGACGCCGAGCCAGGCATCGTACTCTATACGGTCGTCGACAAGGATCTGGCGCACATCATCGACAGCCGCTGCGCCGCCATGGGTCTGCCATGCGTCTCGGTGCTGGAGCCGGTCCTGAGCGTGTTCCAGTCCTATCTCGGCGCGCCGGCCGGAAGACGCGTCGGCGCCCAGCACGTGCTCGACGCCGAATATTTCCGCCGCATCGACGCACTCAACTTCACCATGGAGCACGATGACGGCCAGTTGCCGGCCGACATCGAGGAAGCCGATGTCGTGCTGATTGGCATTTCGCGCACGTCGAAGACGCCGACCTCGATCTATCTCGCCAATCGCGGCATCAAGACCGCCAATATTCCCATCGTCCTCGGCGTGCCCTTGCCCGATAGCCTGATCCACGCCCGAAAACCGCTGATCGTCGGCCTGATCGCCACCGCCGAACGGATTTCGCACGTCCGGCAGAACCGCATCCTCGGCGCAACGACAGGCTTCCAGTCGGAGACCTATGTCGACCGCAGCATCATCGCCGAAGAACTGACCTACGCCCGCCAGCTCTGCTCGCGCCACAACTGGCCGATGATCGACGTGTCGCGCCGCTCGATCGAAGAAACCGCGGCGGCAATCGTTGCCCTGCGCGGCCGTTCGCGATAACGGCGGCGTCATGAGCGACAATATCATCCTGGCCTCGACCAGCCCGTTCCGCCGCGACATGCTGGCCCGCGCCGGCGTCGTCGCCCAGGGCGTCGCGCCCGACATCGACGAGCGCGCCGTCGAAGCGGCGACCGGCGGCGAATTGGCCCCCGACGACCTGGCGCTGGTGCTGGCCGAAGCCAAGGCGATCGACGTCAGCGAACGACATCCGAACGCCTGGGTGATCGGGTCGGACCAGACGCTGTCGCTGGGCGACGAGGTGCTGCACAAATCGACCGACTTGGAAGACGCCCGCCGCAAGCTTATCCGCCTGTCGGCCAAGACCCATCATCTCAATTCGGCCGTCGTCCTGGCCAGGTCGGGCGAGGCGGTGTGGCGGCACGTATCGATCGCGCGGATGACCATGCGGCCGCTGTCGCCGCAATTCATCGGGCATTACCTGTCGCGCGTCGGCGAACCGGCCTTGCGCAGCGTCGGCGCCTATCAGATCGAGGGCGAGGGCGCGCAGCTGTTCTCGGACATCGAGGGCGACCATTTCACCATCGTCGGATTGCCCTTGCTGCCGCTGCTGGCCGAACTGCGCCGGGTGGGGGCGATCGATGGCTGAACCGGGACTGCGCGCCTTTGTCTGCGGCCAGCCGATCGCGCATTCGCGCTCGCCGATGATCCATCGTCACTGGCTTAGCCAATACGCCATCGACGGCTCCTATGATCCGATCGAAGTCGCCCCGGCTGACTTTTCCGGCTTTGTTTCCTCGCTTGCGGAGAACGGACTTGCCGGCGGCAATGTCACCATTCCAAACAAGGAGGCGGCGTTCGCCGCGGTCGATCGGCGCGACGGCGAGGCCGGGGCTGTCGGCGCTGTCAACACGCTCTGGTTCGACAAGGGCCGACTTGTCGGCGGCAACACCGACGCGCTCGGCTTCGCCGCCAATCTAGACGCCTTTGCGCCGCAATGGCGCGATCGCGGCCGGGCGCTGATCGTCGGCGCCGGCGGCGCGTCTCGGGCGGTCGTGCACGCCATCCTGCAGGCCGGCTTCGACCGCATCGACATCGTCAATCGAACGGCCGCGCGCGGTCAGGATCTCGCCGACCGATTCGGCCGCAAGGTGGTCGCGCATGGCCTCGACCAGCTGTCGACGCTGACGCCGACCGCGGGTCTCGTCGTCAACACGACGTCTCTGGGCATGGATGGCGGCGACAGCGCGCCGCTCGAGGTCGATCGCCTGCCGGACGATTCGGTCGTCACCGACATCGTCTATGTTCCGCTGGTGACGCCGCTGCTTGCGGCCGCCGCCGGGCGCGGGCTGGCGACGGTCGACGGGCTCGGCATGTTGCTGCATCAGGCGGCGCCAGGTTTCGCCCGCTGGTTCGGGGTTACGCCGCAGGTGACCGAGGAATTGCGCAACCTGGTGATCGCCGATCTGGAGCGTCATCGATGATCGTGCTTGGACTGACCGGATCGATCGGCATGGGCAAATCCACCACGGCGAAGATGTTTGCCGAGGAAGGCGTGCCGGTTCACGATTCGGATCTTGCGGTGCATCGGCTTTACGCCGGCGCGGCGGCTCCAAAGATCGAGGCGGCCTTTCCTGGAACGGTCAAAGACGGTGTCGTCGACCGGACGATCCTTGCCGCGAAAGTGCTTGGCGACGCCGAGGCGATCAGGCGGCTGGAGGCGATCGTCCATCCACTGGTCCGCGCTGAAGCGGACGCCTTTCTCAAGCGCAACCGCGACGCCGGCGCGCCGGTCGTCGTGCTGGACATTCCGCTGTTGTTCGAAACCGGCGGCCGCGCCCGCGTCGACAAGGTCGTGGTCGTCACCGCGCCCGCCGACATCCAGCGTCGACGCGTGCTGGCGAGGCCCGGCATGACGAACGAAAAGTTCGAGGCGATCCTGGCGCGCCAGACGCCGGATGCCGACAAGCGCCGCATGGCCGATTTTGTCGTCGACACCGGCGCCGGCATGGACGCGGCGAGACAGGCAGTGCGCGCCATTGTCGCCGAACTCACAGGCAAGAGGGGTTAGCCGCTTGCCCGCGCTGGCCGGCGTCGCCAGCATGACCTGTGCCCTGGAGTGATTCGATGCGCGAGATCATTTTCGATACGGAAACGACCGGACTGGACAATCGTGTCGAGCGGGTGATCGAAATCGGCGCCGTCGAGCTGGTCAATCGCTTTCCCACCGGTCGCACCTTCCATGTCTATATCAATCCCGATGGCCGCGAGATTCATCCCGACGCCCAGGCGGTTCATGGCATTTCGATGGCCGACCTCGCCGGCAAGCCGGTTTTCGCCGACATTCTCGACGAGTTCGCCGCCTTCATCGACGGTGCGACGCTGGTCGCCCACAATGCCGGCTTCGACATGGGGTTCATCAATGCGGAGTTCGCAAGACTCGGCCGGCCGGCCGTCGACCCCGCCCTGGTGGTCGACACGCTCGCCATGGCCCGGCGCAAGCACCCGATGGGACCGAATTCGCTTGACGCGCTGTGCAAGCGCTACGGCGTCGACAACAGCCACCGCACCCGTCACGGCGCATTGCTCGACGCCGGGCTGCTGGCGGATGTCTACATCGAACTGATTGGCGGAAAACAGGCCGCGTTCGGGCTCGAGACGGTCAGCGCCAGCGCCGGAAACGCGGCGCAGGAGAAGGCGGAGGTGGTGATTCTGGCGCGGGCCGAACCGTTGCCGCCACGCCTGACAGACGTGGAAAGGGCGGCTCACGCCGCCCTTGTCAAAAAACTTGGAGAAAAGGCGCTGTGGCTCAGGCCTGAATACGGTCTCGGCCAGCCTGACTCGGAATAATCAGCTTGCTTTCACCTTGGCGCGGGCCTGTTCCTCGGCCATGCGGGCCTGGAACATCTGCGCGAAATCGATCGGATCGATCATCAGCGGCGGGAAGCCGCCATTGCGGGTGCATTCCGCGATGATCTGACGCGCGAACGGGAACAGCAGGCGCGGGCATTCGATGAACAGCAGCGGCAGCGTGTGTTCCTGCGGAAAGCCGGACAGGCGGAATACGCCGCCATAGACCAGTTCGACGTTGAACAGCACGTCCTTGTCGCCGCCGGCCTTGGCTGCAATCGTCAGATTGACGTCGAACTCGGTGTCCGAGAGCGGGTTGGCATTGACATTGACATTGATGTTGATGCCGGGGCTGCTTTCGCGGGCGCGCAGCGAGTTCGGCGCGCCGGGGCTCTCGAACGACAGATCCTTGACGTATTGCGCCAGGATGTTGAGCGAGGGCTGGGTTCCGTTGCCGGCCTGCGCTGCAGCTGCTTCGCCGGCCTTTTCTTTCTTGTCCGCCATTGTCGTTCCTTGAGATCGGGCCAAACCCGGCCCGCATGGGTGAAAAATCGCGGTTTGGCTAGCATGCCGGGCAGGTCATATCAAGTTTGGCCCGATCGACCGGCCGCGCCAGTCAGCCTTCGGGATCGTTGCGCAGCCAGGGGGAGTTGGGATCGACATGCCGGTAGTCGCCGGTGTCGAGGTCGATCACCTTGCCGTCGCGCTGCGGTCCGCGCGTCCACGACGCGCCCGTTGTCGTCGTTGTCACGACGGTCATGCGCGACCGCACGAAACGCCAGGCGACATCGCGAATTGCGGGAATGAACAGCAACAGGCCGAAAACGTCGGTGATGAAGCCGGGAATGATCAGCAGCACGCCGGCGATCAGGATCATTGCCCCGTGGGCAATCTCGCGGTCGGGCTCGCCGCCGATTGCCGCCGCCGCCTGGGCCCGGCGCAGCGCGCCAAAACCCTGGTGGCGCAGCAGCATGGCGCCCAAGACAGTGGACGCGACGACCAGCGCCACCGTCGCCAGCGCGCCGATCTGGCTGCCAACGATGACGAAACCTGCTATTTCCAGCAATGGAAGCAGCAGCACAAATAGCGCAACGATCGATCTACCCACTGTCAGCGTCCATTTGGAGAACCATGTTTCCTTAGATAGGTAGTGTTGTCGTCATTTGAATGATCTGCGACGGCGCTCTATATGAACGGCTTAGCCATTGTATCGCCGCGCTTGGCGTTCGATAATGGCAAAAGGCGCCGAGGCGTCCTGCAGCAGTGAATTTGGCGGACAATGATGGAATTCCTCGATTTGGGAACATTGGTTTTTTTGGTCGCGGCTGTGGTGATCTTCATTCAGCTCCGCAACGTTCTCGGTCGCCGAACCGGCAATGAGCGCCCGCCCTTCGATCCCTATACGGCCGGTCGCCGCAGCGAAGCCGACCCGAAGGCGGCGCAGGACAATGTCGTGTCGCTGCCGCGCCGCAAGCCTGCCGAAACCGCCGAGGAGACCTATGCCGCCATCGACAAGGTCGCGCCGGCCGGCACCGATCTGAACAAAGGCATGCGCGCCATTCGCGACGCAGATGCGAATTTTGAGCCCAAATCGTTCGTCGACGGCGCCAAGATGGCCTATGAGATGATCGTGATGGCCTATGCCGATGGCGACCGCAAGACGCTGAAGAACCTGCTGTCCAAGGAAGTCTATGACGGCTTCGTCCAGGCGATCGGCGAGCGCGAGAAGCGCAGTGAAAAGATCCAGTCGTCCTTTGTCGGCATCGACAAGGCCGAAATCGTCGGCGCCGAGATGAAGGGCGGCGAGGCGCATGTCACCATGCGAATCGTCAGCGAGTTGATCTCGGCGACCCGCGACAAGGCCGGCGCGGTGATCGACGGCGATCCGGAAACCGTCGCCGAGGTCAAGGATGTGTGGACCTTCGCGCGCGACACCCGGTCGAAGGACCCGAACTGGAAGCTGGTCGCGACCGAAGCCGAAGACTGAGCAAGGCAGCGGCGATGTCGCCTTCGTCGCATCTTATCCCGGTCACGTATGACGACCTGACCGGCTGGTCGACCGACGATCATGCCGCGGCCTATGCCGCTTTCAGGCGTTCGGCGTTCCGCTTTGCCGAAAAACCGTATCGCACCGGTTCGCTCGGCATCGCCGCCGACGCCTTTGCGGCCGCCTATGCGCAAGCCCGGCTGATCGACGGGCCGACGTCGCGCGACGCCCGGGAATTCTTCGAGCGCCATTTTGCGCCATACCGCGTGATCCTGGGCGACGACGCCAGCCATGGTTTCGTCACCGGCTTCTACGAACCGGAGGCGGACGCCTCGCCGGTGCGCGGCGGCCATTTCCAGTATCCGCTGCTGTCGCGTCCGGCCGACCTTGTCGATGTCGACGACGGCAATCGCCCGGCCGGTTTCGATCCTTATCTGGCGTTCGCGCGCCAGACACCGGACGGCCTTGTCGAATATTACGACCGCGAGGCGATCGAGGGCGGCGTGCTTGACGGTCGCGGCCTTGAAATGGCCTGGCTGGCCGATCCGGTGGATGTGTTCTTCATCCATGTCCAGGGCGCCGCCCGGTTGAAGATGACGGACGGCTCGATCCGGCCGGTGACCTATGCGGCCAAGAGCGGTCACCGCTTCACCGGCGTCGGCAAGATTCTCGCCGAAATGGGCGAGATCCCGCTGAAGCAGGTGACGATGCAGTCGATCCGCGCCTGGTTCGCCCGCCATCCCGAACGCGTCGAGGAGATTCTCTGGCGCAATCGCTCCTTCATCTTTTTCCGCGACGCGCCGGTTCCCGATCCGGCGCTCGGTCCCGTCGCCGCGGCGAAGGTCCAACTGACTGCGGGTCGGTCGGTGGCGGTCGACCGCCTCTTGCACACTTTTGGTACGCCGTTCTTCATCCATGCAGAAACGCTGACGGTATTCGACGGCCGGCCGTTTCGGCGTCTGATGATCGCCCAGGACACCGGTTCGGCAATCGTCGGGCCGGCGCGCGGCGACCTGTTTGCAGGGTCCGGCCCCCGGGCCGGCGAGATCGCCGGCGTCATCAAGCACCCGGCAGATTTTGTCGCGCTCGTGCCGCGGCAGCTGGCGAAAAGCTGGCTGCCATGAACCGCAAACGCGAGTTGAGCGACGAAGAGCGCGTTTTGTGGAATATCGTCGCCCGAACGGCAAGGCCGCTGCCCGGCCGAAAGCAGCATGAGGTCGAGCCCGCGTCCGAAACAAAGCCCGCAGCGGAGCCATCCGAACCCAGGGCGCGGCCGCCGCGCGCCGCGCCGTCCGCAACCGCCCATAAACTGCAGGTGCAGCATATCGACAGGCATACCCAGAAAAAGATCGCCCGCGGCAAGCTGGCGCTGGAGGCGCGTATCGACCTGCACGGACTGCGGCAGGACGCCGCCTACGGCATGCTGCTGTCGTTCCTGGCAAGCGCCCATGCCCGCGGCGTCCGCTATGTCCTGGTGATCACCGGCAAGGGGTCGTCGTCGGCCAGCGACGGCGTACTGAAGCGGTCGGTTCCCGGCTGGCTGTCGACGCCGCCGTTCCGGCAGGTCGTCAGCGGTTATGAGGATGCCGCCAAGACCCATGGCGGCGACGGCGCGCTCTATGTGCGGTTGCGGCGGCTGCCGCGCGATACCGCGCCATGACTCCATTCGGCGAGCGCCTGCGTGCCATGCGCACCGAGCGCGGCGTGTCGCAAAAGGACATGGCCGCCGCCATCGGCGTCAGCCCGGCCTATCTGTCGGCGCTCGAACATGGCCGGCGCGGCACCCCGACCTGGGCGATGGTTCAGAAGATCATCGGCTATTTCAACGTCATCTGGGACGAGGCCGAGGAGCTGCAGATGCTGGCGCAAACGTCTGACCCGCGCGTGGTCATCGACACCGCCGGACTTGATCCGCGCGCAACCGCGCTGGCCAACCTGCTGGCGCGCCGGATTTCGGCGATGTCGGATGAGGAGATCGCTGCGGCGACAGCCGCAATCAGCGCCGCCCGCCGCTCAGAATAGGGCTTTCAGGTCGGCGATGCGGTCGTTTACCAGCCAGCCATAATAGTTTTCTTCCGGAAACTTCGGCGGTTCGCCCGCCGCCGCCCGCCGTTCGTTTTCCGCTTTCAGCGCGCGGGCGCGGGCGTCTGGGTTGCCGACATTGTAAAGCGTGGCGGTAAGGCCGGGATTGCCGGAAATGTCGAACCCGGCGATCGCCGCATAGACGTCGATCGACCTTTTCAGTGTTGCGGCGACATAGGGCAAAGTCTGGTCGGGATCCATGATCGTCGCATAGACGTCGGCGGGCCTGCGATAATCGAGTTTCGGCAGGCCGGAAATGCGCGACACCGTATCGCTCATCATAAGCGCCGTCAGCGGATTGAGCTGGCCGATGCCGAACGTCTGGCCGGCGTAGAACGGCTGGAAGAAGACAGCGGAAAAGCGGTTGTTCTCATAGCGTCTGCCGTCGACGGTCCTGCCGCGGAACGACGCATTCCAGACACTCTCGCGGCAGGTCCACGCCGCGTAGCTGCCCTTGGCGGCCTCGCAGACGGAAAACTGCGGCCGGGCGATGAAGTCGCCGACATTCTCGCCATTGTATTCGAACCGGAAGCTCGACCCGAGATAGGACGCGGCCTTGACGTAGTATTGCTGCAGCCGGTCATAGGCGTCGACATTGTAGGTGTGCTCGCCGACGATCGCGCCGGCGATGTGCAGCGGGCTGATGCCGTATTGCGACGCCACCTGGACGATCTTGGCGCGCAACGGCTTGTCGTTGCGCAGCAGCGCGATCACCTTACGGTATTTGGCTTCGTAGCTAGTCCCGAGCGCTTTGGTGCGCGACGCGGAGCCGCCGGGAACGTCGGGCTGTTCGGCATTGCGATTGCCGTCCGGCACCGGCGTTGCGGCGAAGCCGACGGTAGCCAGCGCCATCGTCACGCCGAAAACTGAGGCCAGAAGCGTTTTCATTCCGTCGCCCGATCCCGCAAGCCCGACTTCGAGCCTCACGCCCGACTAATCACAAAAGACTTCGACGAGTCGAGCAACCTTCGGCCGGGCCGCCGATTCGCGGCCCCGCCGTTGCAGTTTCGTTACAGGATGAACCGGGACAAATCTGTGTTCCTGGCGATGTCGCCGATCTGCTTTCCGACATAATCGGCGTCGACCGTCATCTTCGAGCCATCGCGATCGGGCGCCTCGAAGGAAATCTCGTCGAGCACCCGCTCCATCACCGTCTGCAGACGTCGCGCCCCGATGTTCTCGACGCTGGCGTTGAGATCGACGGCGATGCCGGCGAGCCGATCGATGGCGTCGTCGGTAAAGTCCAGTTCGATGCCTTCGGTCGCCATCAGTGCGACATACTGCTTGACCAGCGATGCCTCGGGTTCGAGCAGGATGCGCTTGAAGTCGTCCTTTTCCAGTGCCCTGAGTTCGACGCGGATCGGCAGGCGGCCCTGCAGTTCCGGCAGCAGGTCGGACGGCTTGGCCACGTGAAATGCGCCGGATGCGATGAACAGGATATGGTCGGTCTTGATCGGCCCGTATTTGGTCGCCACCGTCGTGCCTTCGACCAGCGGCAGCAGGTCGCGCTGCACGCCTTCTCGCGACGGACCGCCGGAAATGCCTTCCTGCCGGTGCGCCACCTTATCGATCTCGTCGATGAAGACGATGCCGTCGTTCTCCGCCGATTCGAGCGCGCGCCGGGTCACCTCGTCCTGGTCGAGCAGCTTGTCGGATTCGTCATTGATCAAAAGGTCGTAGGATTCCTTGACCGTGGTTTTGCGCGTCTTGGTGCGCCTGCCGCCCATCGCCTTCGACAGGATGTCGTTGATGTTCATCACATTGGCGCCGGTCATGCCGGGGATTTCGAAGCTCGGCATGCCGCCGGCGCCGCTGTCGGACACCTCGACCTCGATTTCCTTGTCGTCGAGTTCGCCGTCGCGCAGCTTTTTGCGGAAACTGTCGCGGGTCGCCGGACTGGCGGTCTTGCCGACCAGCGCCTCGAGCACCCGTTCCTCGGCGTTGAGATGGGCGCGCGCCTTGACGTCCTCGCGCATCTTTTCGCGCTGCAGGCCGATCGATACCTCGACCAGGTCGCGCACGATCTGTTCGACGTCGCGACCGACATAGCCGACCTCGGTGAACTTGGTGGCTTCGACCTTGATGAACGGCGCGTTGGCCAGCTTCGCCAGCCGGCGCGCGATCTCGGTCTTGCCGACGCCTGTCGGCCCGATCATCAGGATATTCTTCGGCATCACCTCCTCGCGCATCTGGCCGGTCAGTTGCTGGCGGCGCCAGCGATTGCGCAGCGCAATCGCCACGGCGCGCTTGGCGTCCTTCTGGCCGATGATGTAGCGGTCGAGTTCCGAAACGGTCTCGCGTGGGGAAAGGTTCGTCATGGCGATATCTCTTCAGGTGCGTCAAGCGCCATCATGTGGGCCGGACCGTAGATTGTGTGTCTGGTGTCGAAATGGCGGAATCCCGCCTTCTCATAGGCTCTGATCGCGCGGCCGTTGTCGGGGTGCGGATCGATGACCAACCGCGGTGCGCCCTCGTCAAACAGGGCCGCCGCGAACTGGCGCAGGATGGCGCTGCCGTGACCCTTGCCGACCAGCTCGGCCGGCCCGATCGACAGATCGAGCCCGAGTGTGCCGAACGGCTGGTCCTGATAAGGATGACCATCCTCCAGATGCGGATCGTAGCTTTGCAGGTAGGCGACCGGTTCGCCGTCCAGTTCGACGATCAGCGGTTCGGTCGCGTCGTCGCCGATGGCTGCGCGGATTTCATCGATGGCCTCGTCGGCGTCACCCCACCATTCGCGCCAGTGGCTTTGCTCAAGCCAGGACGCGATCAGCGGCAGGTCGTCGGCCTCGACCTCGCGGAAGGAATAGACCTCACGCGGCATCGAGCGATTCGACCGTTACCGAGGCATTGGTGTAGATGCAGATCTCGGCCGCGATCTGCATCGCCTTGCGAGCGATGGTTTCGGCGTCCTGGTCGGTGTCGATCAGCGCGCGCGCCGCGGCCAGCGCATAATTGCCGCCGGAGCCGATCGCCATGACGCCGTGTTCGGGTTCGAGCACGTCGCCGGTGCCGGTCAGGGCCAGCGTCACGTTCTTGTCGGCGACCAGCATCATCGCCTCAAGCCGGCGCAGATAGCGGTCGGTGCGCCAGTCCTTGGCCAGTTCGACGCAGGCGCGCGTCAACTGGTCGGGATATTGTTCGAGCTTGGCCTCAAGCCGTTCGAGCAGGGTGAACGCGTCGGCGGTTGCGCCGGCAAAACCGGCAATGACATTGCCCTTGCCGAGGCGGCGCACTTTTCGGGCATTGCCCTTCATCACCGTATTGCCCAGGCTGACCTGGCCGTCGCCGGCGATCACGACTTTTCCGCCCTTGCGCACGGTCACGATGGTTGTTCCGTGCATGATGATTTCATTTGACATCGATTACTCCGATCGCAAGGCGACCCGGCCTGTCAACAAGCGCCGCGCATCGCCTCCGTGAGCGACAATGTAGGCATGGCAGCCACAATTTCAAACCGGTGCGGTTCAGGCCCCTCATATGCCTGACTCAACTGGCATTTGCGCAGGCGCGCTGTTATGAGGCGCTCGACGAACAAGGCGAAGGATCGACACATGCCTGCCAGCCCGTCCGCCCGGACCGCACAGATTTCGCGCAAGACCAAGGAGACTGAGATCGAGGTCGCCGTCGATATCGACGGAACCGGCGCGTTCGACGTCTCGACCGGGGTCGGCTTCTTCGACCACATGCTCGAACAGCTGTCGCGTCACTCGCTGATCGACATCAAGGTGCGCGCCAAGGGCGACCTGCACATCGACGACCACCACACGGTGGAGGATGTCGGCATCGCGCTCGGTCAGGCGATTTCGAAGGCGCTTGGCGAACGCCGCGGCATCGTCCGTTACGCCTCGCTCGACCTGGCGATGGACGAGACGCTGACCCGCGCGGCGGTCGATGTGTCGGGCCGACCGTTCCTGGTGTGGAACGTCGCCTTCACAGCCCCCAAGATCGGCGGTTTCGACACCGAACTGGTGCGCGAGTTCTTCCAGGCGCTGTCGCAGCACGCCGGCGTTACGCTGCATGTCGCAAATTTCTATGGCGCCAACAGCCACCACATCGCCGAAACCTGTTTCAAGGCGGTGGCCCGCGTGTTGCGCGCCGCAACCGAGATCGATCCGCGCCAGGCCGGCGCGATTCCGTCAACCAAGGGCACGCTCAAGGGCTGACCGATGGCAAGTTATGTGGTGATGCAAAGCCCGAACGGCAGGGACGCCGCCTATGTCCGGGACGGCTTTCATGTCTGGGCGTTCCTGTTGGGGCCGATCTGGCTGCTTTGGAACCGGTTGTGGATCGAGGCGCTGCTGGTTTTTGCCGCGATGCTGGTCGTCTCGGTTGCGACCAGCATGGGCGGCGCGCCGCAGGCGGCGGCCTGGCTGTCGTTGCTGATGTCGGTCTTTGTCGGTCTTGAAGGCCCGGCGCTGCGGCTGGTCGCCTATCGACGACGCGGCTGGATCGATGCGGGCATTGTGATCGCCGACAATGCCGACGACGCCGAAATCCGCCATGTCTATGCGTTCGCGGCGTCCGAACGTCAGCCAGTCCCGGCTTCGTCGCCGGCTTCAGTCGCGCCGACGCCGGTTCGGGTCGCGCAGACCGGTCCGGTGCTCGGCCTGCTGTCCTATCCGGGATCGCGCTGATGATGCGCGTCGCCATCATCGACTACGGCTCGGGCAATCTGCGCTCCGCGACCAAGGCGTTTGAGCGCGCCGCGCGCGAGACAGGCGTCGACGCAACCGTCGACCTGACGTCCGACGCCGACCGCGTTCGCCTCGCCGACCGCATCGTGCTGCCGGGCGTCGGCGCTTACGCCGATTGCCGCGCCGGTCTCGACGCGGTGCCCGGCATGGTCGAGGCGATCGACGAAGTGGTGGTCAAGCGCGGCCGGCCGTTCCTCGGCATCTGCGTCGGCATGCAGCTGATGTCGCAACGCGGGCTGGAAAAGACCGTCACCAACGGGCTGGGCTGGATCGCCGGCGACGTCAGGGAAATCGAACCGGCCGATCCGGCGCTGAAGATACCGCAGATCGGCTGGAACACGCTGACGCTGGTCGGCTCGCATCCGCTGTTTGACGGCATCCCGACCGGGCCAGACGGCCTGCACGCCTATTTTGTCCATTCCTATCATCTGGCGGCGACCAGACCCGAACAGGTCCTGGCCACAACCGATTACGGCGGACCGGTGACCGCGGCGGTCGCGGTCGACAACCGCGCCGGAACCCAGTTTCATCCCGAAAAGAGCCAGGCGCTCGGCCTGGCTCTCATCGCCAATTTCCTGAGGTGGAAAGCATGACGCAGAAGAAGGGCTACTGGATGGCCATGGTCGACATCGCCGACCCTGACGGCTACCCGCAATATATCGCCGCCAACAAGGCGGCCTTCGACAAATACGGCGCGCGCTTCATCGTCCGCGGCGGCCAGGGCCAGGTGTTCGAGGGGCCGGCGGCGACACGGCTGGTCGTCATCGAGTTCGAGAGCTACCAGACCGCGCTCGACTGCTTCCATTCGCCGGAATACCAGGCGGCGCTCGCCATCCGGCAAAAATACGCGACGGCGCATTTTGCGATTGTCGAAGGCGTCTGACGCATGATCCTGTTCCCTGCGATCGACCTGAAGGACGGCCATTGCGTGCGCCTGAAGCTCGGCGACATGGCCACCGCCACCGTCTACAATGACGACCCGGGCGCGCAGGCGAAGGCTTTTCAGGACCAGGGGTTCGAGTGGCTGCATGTCGTCGACCTGAACGGCGCGTTCAAGGGCGCGAGCGTCAACACCGCCGCCGTCGGCGCGATCCTCAAGGCGACGACGAATCCGGTGCAGCTTGGCGGCGGCATCCGCACCCTGCCGCAGATCGAGGACTGGCTGGCGCGCGGTCTGGCGCGCGTCATCCTCGGCACGGTCGCGGTGCGCGATCCCGATCTGGTGCGCGAGGCCTGCCGGCTGTTTCCCGGAAAAGTCGCCGTCGGCATCGACGCCAAGGGCGGCAAGGTCGCGGTCGAGGGCTGGGCCGAGGCATCTGAACTGGGCGTCGTCGAATTGGCGAAAAACTTCGAGGGCGCCGGCGTCGCGGCGATCATCTACACCGACATCGACCGCGACGGTGTGCTGGCCGGGATCAACTGGGAATCGACCATTGCGCTCGCCGACGCCGTCTCCATTCCGGTCATCGCCTCGGGCGGGCTGGCGTCGCTCGCCGATATCGTGCGCATGACCATGCCGGACGCGGCGAAGCTCGAAGGCGCGATCTCGGGCCGTGCGCTCTATGACGGTCGCATCGACCCGGCGCAGGCGCTGGCGATCCTGAAAAGTGTTTCAATTGAATCGCTTACGTGAATCTAACTAGCCAATTGATTCCAATGAATTTTCTCTTGATTTTCTTAGGCGTACAACCTATATTGCAACCAAGTGGATTGGGGTTTCCCGGTCGGCGTCAGGCCTTGGAGTAATCCGAGGCCTTTCGCTTTTCTAGGGGATCAATATCCCACGACTAGGTTTTGCGTAGCGCCGGATCCGATAGATCTTTGTCTCTATGAGATTGAAAGCCCTATTTGCCTGATCGGTTCGAAATACGCTTAGCCCGATTGGTCTCGCTGTGAGATCGGCCACTTGCATACCCGTCGAATTAGTTCGCTTGTCAACGAAATGAATCGAAAACCCGTCGAATGCGACGCCAAGATCGTTTTGCCCTGCCACAATCCGATGAAACTCTAGTTCTAATTGCGAGTCTTCCGTTTTTCCCCGCTTCTCAAAGATAAAATGTGTTCGCAGTCCGAGTTGGCCTTTCCGGTTCAAAAAATGATAAGCCTGTTGAAGACATATCCTTAGTGAAATCATGTATGGATTCTCAGGGAAAAGCTCAAATCGTAGATCTGGCTTAAAAATTACGGTCGAAAATAATCTAAATGGACTCTTAGCGAGGCATTTAGACAAGTCTGAAATAAATGACTCCCGAACAATCTTGTCGGTTAGAATTCGGAAATCAACATTTTGTTTTCTAATATCATGTTCATGCAATACGACGGCATCATGTCCGAAGTATTTAAATTTTAGTCTCTGGAATGAAGGAACTACCCGCGAGCAGTACGATTGTTTTTTAAATGCACATAATGAAAGGACAAATACCGGGTAGTTTAAATCAATTGAGGTTAATGAGTGATCACCACTCTCATCAGCATAGAATATGTAATCGGATTCGCCTGTACCAATTTCCATCTTCGGAACCTAAACTAAAAGCCCTCGCAGAAAAAAGAAAAAATGACCCTCAAAGCCCGCGTCATTCCCTGCCTCGACGTCAAGGACGGCCGCGTCGTCAAGGGCGTCAATTTTGTCGACCTGATCGACGCCGGCGATCCGGTCCAGGCGGCGAAGGCCTATGATGCGGCCGGCGCCGACGAACTGACCTTCCTCGACATCACCGCTTCGTCGGACAATCGCGACACCATTTTCGACGTGGTCGCCCGCACCGCCGAACAGTGCTTCATGCCGCTGACGGTGGGCGGCGGGGTGCGCCAGGTCGGCGATATCCGCAAACTGCTTCTGGCCGGCGCCGACAAGGTGTCGATCAACAGCGCCGCGGTGGCCGATCCGGATTTTGTCGCGCGGGCCGCCGACAAGTTCGGCAACCAGTGCATCGTCGTCGCCATCGACGCCAAGAAGGCGTCCGCGCCGGGCGAAGCCGACCGCTGGGAGATCTTCACCCATGGCGGCCGCCGGGCCACCGGCATCGACGCCGTCGAGTTCGCGCGAAAGGTGGTCGACCTTGGCGCCGGCGAGATCCTGCTCACCTCGATGGACCGCGACGGCACCAAATCGGGCTACGACATCGCCCTGACCCGCGCCGTGGCGGATGCGGTGCGCGCGCCGGTGATCGCGTCAGGCGGCGTCGGCGGGCTCGACCACTTTGTCGAGGGCATACGCGACGGCCACGCGACCGCGGTGCTGGCGGCGTCGGTATTCCATTTCGGCGTCTTTTCGATCGGCCAGGTGAAACGGCATATGGCCGCCGCCGGCCTGCCGATGCGACTCGACACGCTGGCTCCGGCGTCCTAGACCGTTTCATGGCCAGATGGAAACACTCTGCCGGAGATGGTTTGGGACAAGGTCGAGGCTTTTCGCGCAGGTCGGGCTGGTGGCCCGGCCAAGTGGAAAGCCGACGGATTTGGCCCAAACCGGCCCGGCCCACCGATCAAACCCCGCTGCTGCGCAGCGGGAGAAGTTTGATCGGCAGGGAATATTTGTCTGTCGAATTGCGAATGGCAATTCGACAGGCAGGGTTTCCGTTTGGCCGACGCCCGGTTCGTCGAGCCGATTGGCCAATGAACCGCATCGACCTGCCCGTCTCTCCTGCCGGATCGCCTCGCCAAACGAGAAACACAGTGATTCCATCTAGCCATGAAACGGTCTAAACCCCAGTCGATGAGCAGCTTTTCGCTTTCCGACCTGGAAAAGATCGTTTCGGAACGCGCCCGTTCCGGCGCCGCCGATTCGTGGACGGCGACCTTGTTTCGCAAGGGCATCGACAAGGCTGCCCAGAAGATGGGCGAAGAGGCGGTCGAAACGGTGATCGCCGCCGTCAAGGGCGACGAACGGGGACTTGTCGGCGAGAGCGCCGACCTGCTTTATCACTGGCTGGTGGTGCTGACCATCGCCGGCGTGCCGGTGGCCGACGTGATGGCCGAGCTCGAGCGGCGCACCGCGCAATCGGGACTGGCCGAAAAGGCCTCGCGGCCGGCGGGCTGAAGACAGGAGGGGATGATGGATCAGACCTCGCGCGGCGAAAAATACTCCCCCTACCGCTTCTTTTCCGCCGAAGACTGGGCCCAGTTTCGCGCCGACACGCCGCTGACGCTGACCGAGGACGATCTGAAACGGCTGTCGTCGCTGAACGACCCGATCGATCTGGACGAGGTGCGCCGCATCTATCTGTCGATGTCGCGGCTCCTCTCCGCCCATGTCGAGGCGACCCAGGCGCTGTTCAAGCAGCGGGCGCGTTTCCTCAATGTGCCGGACGCGGTGAAGACGCCCTTCATCATCGGCATTGCCGGGTCGGTGTCGGTCGGCAAGTCGACCACGGCGCGCATCCTGAAAGAGCTGCTGCGGCGCTGGCCCTCCAGCCCGAAGGTCGATCTGGTGACCACTGACGGGTTCCTGTTTCCCAACGAGATCCTGCGCGAGCGCAATCTGATGGACCGCAAGGGTTTTCCCGAATCCTACGATGTCGGCGCCTTGCTGCGGTTCCTGTCGGCGGTCAAATCCGGCCTGATGGACGTGCGCGCGCCGCTCTATTCGCACCTGACCTACGACGTGTTGCCGGACGACTTTGTCGAGATCGACCGCCCCGACATCCTGATCTTCGAGGGCATCAACGTGTTGCAGCCGGGCGAACTGCCCAAGGACGGCAAGATCGTGCCGTTCCTGTCGGACTTTTTCGATTTTTCGATCTATGTCGACGCCGACGAGGACATTCTCGAGCGCTGGTACGTTGCCCGCTTCATGAAGCTGCGCGAGACCGCGTTCCGCGACAAGGAGTCCTTCTTCCACCGGTTCTCGGAACTGACCGAGGACGCCGCCAGGGCGGTCGCCATCGACATCTGGCAAAACATCAACCTGAAGAACCTGCGCGAGAACATTCTGCCGACCCGCCCGCGCGCCGACCTGATCCTCAAGAAGGGCGGGGATCACCGGGTCAAGGAAGTCGCGCTGAGGAAACTCTGAGCCCACCTGGCGATGCGGTTAATCGCCCCTTAAGGCCGCGCGCCTAAGCTGCCGACGCAAATCCAACAGCGTCGGCGTCCAATGACAGTTGCAGTGCCAAGCCAGCATATCGAACCGAGCCGGGCAGGGATTGAACGCCCGGCGCGCGCCGTCGTGTCATTGATCGTGCCTGTTCACAATGAAGAGGAGGCGATCGACGGCTTTCTCGCCTAACTCGCCAGGCACGAAGCGGCGATTTCCGCCCGCGGCGTCACGCTCGAGGTCGTCTTCGTCAATGACGGAAGCCTCGACGGCACGCTCGCCAGACTGATCGGCGCGACCAGGCGCGACGCCCGCATCCGGGTGATCGATCTGTCGCGCAATTTCGGCAAGGAATCGGCCATCACCGCCGGACTGGACAATTGCCGCGGCGACGCCGCGATCCCGATCGACGTCGATCTCCAGGACCCGCCGAAAGTCATCCCGCTGCTGATCGACAAATGGCGCGAAGGTTTTGACGTGGTTCTGGCCAAACGGGCGGACCGGTCGAGCGACACCCTGCTCAAGCAGCGTTCGGCGTCGATGTTCTACCGCGTCCACAACTGGATGGCCGCCCAGAAGATACCCCCCAATGTCGGCGATTTCCGGCTCGTCGACCGCGAGGTGATCGAGGCGTTGAAAACGCTGCCCGAACGCCGCCGTTTCATGAAGGGCCTGTTCGCCTGGGTCGGCTTTCCGACCGCGACGGTGGACTATGTGCGCGACCAGCGCATTGCCGGACGCACCAAGTTCTCCGGCTGGAAGCTGTGGAACTTCGCGCTGGAGGGCATCACCAGTTTCTCCACCGTGCCGCTGGAGATCTGGTCCTATGTCGGCGCGCTGATTTCGCTGTCGTCTTTTGTCTACGGTCTCTTCATCGCCGGCAGGACACTGATCTTCGGCGTCGACGTTCCCGGCTACGCGTCGCTGCTGGTGTCGGTGCTGTTCCTCGGGGGCGTCCAGATCCTGGGCATCGGCATCCTCGGCCAGTATCTCGGCCGCGTCTATTCCGAGATCAAGCAGCGGCCGATCTACATTGTCCGCCGCAACTACGGGAGCAATTGATGGAACTCGCCGAATACTTGAAGATGGCCGAGACCGAGAGCGAGCACTGGTGGTTTTGCGGCCGTCGCGCGATCGTCGGTGCGGTTCTGTCAACGCTTGACCTTCCGCCCGACGCCGCCATCGTGGAAATCGGCGCCGGCACGGGCGGCAATCTCGACATGCTGGAACGCTACGGCAAGGTAGCAGCCATCGAAATGAGCGAGGTGGCGCGCGAAATCGTGCGGGAGCGTAGCGGTCGCGACATTTTTGATGGCTATCTGCCGGACAATATTCCGGCCGCGGTTTCAGGCGCCGATCTCGTATGCCTGTTCGATGTGCTGGAACATGTCGAACACGACGCTCAGTCGCTTTCGGCGATCCATCAGATGCTGCATCCAGGTGGCCGGCTTTTGCTGACCGTGCCGGCGCATCAGTGGATGTGGAGCGCCCATGACGAGAGCCTGCATCATTTTCGTCGCTACTCCCGCAGCGGCCTGCGCTCGCGCCTCGAAGCGGCGGGCTTTGCCGTCGAGCGGCTGACCTACACCAATGCCGCGCTGTTTCCGGTCGCGGCGCTGGCGAGGCTTGCCGACAGGCTCCGCGGATCCGACAGTCCTTCCGGCCACGACACGCCGCCCGCTCCGCTCAATGCCGCGATGAAGGCGCTGTTTTCGGCCGAAAGCCTGGTCGTGCCGCACGTCAATCTGCCGATGGGGGTCTCCCTGCTGGCGGTCTGCCGCAAGACCGACGCCGACGCGTCGGCGGCCGCGTGAGCCGGCCATGAAGGACAGGGGCGCGCGCATGTCGAGGTTTGCCGCGGTCGGCCTGGCCGCGACCGGGCTCTATGCGGCCTTCGCCTTCCTGCTCTCGTCCTTCATGTCCGCAACCCTTGCCTCGGTGTGCGCCTATGGCGTAGCCGCGATCTTTTCCTATCTGGGCCACAAGTCGCTGACATTCGCGTCGAACGGAGCGCACGGCGTCGAGGCGCCTCGCTTTCTGACCTTGACCGTCACGGGAGTGGCGATTTCCTGGGCTTTGCCGTTCCTGCTGTCTGACAGGCTGCAAATGCCGGCGCTTGTCCCGATCGTCGCGACCTGCCTTTTCATTCCGGTCTTCAACTATGTCGTGCTCGACCGATGGGTGTTTCGTGGCGCTCACTGACGCTTCACATCGGCTGACAACCGGCAGCGGCGCGTCACCTGCCGCGCCGCTGCTGGTTTCGGTTCTTGTCGCGATCCTGGCGGCATTGCTGTCGCTGCATGTGATGACGCCGAATGTCGACGTCTCCTGGCTGCTGGTCGCCGGCGAACGGCTGATCGGCGGCGCCGAACTTCACCGCGACATCATCGAGGTCAATCCGCCCTTCTCGGTCTGGCTCTACATGCCGTTTCTGTATGGCGAACGCGCTACCGGCATTCACGCCGAGACCCTGCTGGCCTTCCTGTTGCCGCTGTTTGCGCTGGCGAGCCTGCTTGTGTCGGGATCGATCCTGCGCAGGGCGGGCTGGTTGGCCGAACCGGCGAGCCTTTGGCTGCTGCCGGTCGCGACCTTGCTTCTCTCTTGGCTGTTTCCCGGCGATTTCGGCCAGCGCGAGCAGATTGCGACGATCGCGCTGCTGCCGTGGCTAGCGCTGCTGGCGGCGCGCGACCGGTCGCCCGATTTCGACGCCGGCTCGAAATGGCAGATCCTGCTTGCGGGCTTGGGCGCGGCTGTTTTCGTGATGATCAAGCCGCCGATGGCTGCCCTGGCGCTCGCCGCACCCGCTTTGTGGGTCGCTGCGATGCGGCGCTCGCTGCGTCCGCTGTTTGCGCCTGAAACGCTGATTGGCGCTGCGGTCACAAGCGGATATGTCGTCTACGTACTGGTTTTCGACAGGGCGTTTCTGACCGAGGTGGCGCCGTCGCTCACCGCCTACTATCTGCCGTTGCGACTTTCGTTCATGGAATTGCTGGCAATATCGCCGCTCGTTGCGCCGGCGTTTTTCGCCGCCGTGACCTGGCTGTTCTCGCGTCCGCAGAACATCAATCGCGCATCGGCGATATTACTGATCGCCGGTGCGGGCTATCTCCCGGGATTCCTCTTGATGGGCAAGGGATGGACCTATCAGGCGATGCCGTTCCTCTTTTTTGGCCCCTTCGCCTTTTTCATGCAGGTCGAGCGGTCGAGATTTTCGTTCAGCGGTTCGCCGGTGCGATCGGCCTGCCTGCTCATGGTCGTCGCACTCATGGGTTTCTTCTTCTTCGGCTCCTACTATTCCCCGCAGCCGCCGCCGCCTCGGCTTGCGGGCGAGATTGTCGATCTGACCGGCCCGCATCCAACGGTGATGTCGATCGCCGTGCGATTGCAACCCGCGCATCCGCTGACCCGAATGATCGGCGCACGCTATCTTTCGCGCGACCCGGCGCTGTGGCGCGCCCACAATGCCGAACTGTTGGCGGACAGGCAGACCGATGAAACCGCGCGCGTCGCCTACCTGGCGCAGCGTGACCGGGACATCGCAGACGCTGCAGCCCGGATCGAAAACCTGAGGCCTGATGTCGTCATCGCCGGCGGCGTCAATTTGGCGCCGGCCGAAGCCGCGATCGCGGCTTCACCGGAAATCGCCGCCGCACTTCTGCCTTATGCAATATTCTACCGCGACGCGGGCACAACGGTGTTCGTGCGCAAGCGTCTTCCCACCGGGCGTTGATCGGAACGAGCCTTCCACAGCAGATAGGCCGACACCGCCGCGGGAACCAGCACGCCTATTCCAATTCCCTTGTAGTTGAGCATATGCACCGACATGGGAAACAGCCAGGCGATGGACAAAAGCGCCAGCTTGGGCTGTCTTGATGTTGCATAGATCCACGCCAGGGCCAGACACATCGGCACGGTGTCATAGGAATAGCCATAGGGCGTCGCCAGGATGGCGAGAGAGGCGGTAGCGACGGCGCGCTGGCGGTGGTCGATCGGGTTCGACGGGCGCCACAGCCAGGTTACCGCGACAATCGCCGTCAGCGTCGCGGCGGCCTGGACCAGATAAGAACCAGTCAGCCCCAACCCCAGTGAACGCGCCATGATGAATATTGTGATCGCATTGGCATGGTAGGTCTGGGGATAGGGCGCTTCCATGATCTTTGTCATCAACGGCCCGGTCTGGTTGATGAAATCGGGCCAGACCTGGAAGCCGAAGACCAGCCCGGTGACGGCGGCGATCACGATCGTGGTGACGCCGGCCGAAATGATCGCGCGCCAGTTCCAGCTCGCCAGCAGGCAGAAGGGCACGAGAATGCCGAGATGCGGCTTGATCGTCAGCAAGCCGAACAGCGCCCCGGCGACGATCGGGCGTTTTGGCGCAAGCAGCAGACCGCCGATCAGCAGCGCCGCCGTCACCGAGCCATTCTGGCCAAACATCGCGTTCATGAACACCGGCGGCGAGAAGGTCGCGGCAAGGTGAACCGGCAAGGGCAGGCCCATCGGCTTGATCGCGACATGCAGCAGTGCGATGGAGCCGGCGGTCCAGATCGAATAGGCGGCGAAGATCGGCAGCGCCGCCAGCGGCGCGCCGATCAACAGGATGTTCGGCGGATAGCTCCACTCCTGATTGGGCAATAGCGGCGAAAACATCGCTCTCAGGGCGGCGCGATAGGCCTCGACGTCGAACAGGTCGCCGACGCGGCCCTCGACCGCCAGCTTCGATCCGGCCCACAGATTGGTGAAGTCCCAATAGGGCAGCCGCTCCGACATTACCGAGAAGCCGTTCTCGTCGAGAGTCCAGAGCTGGACTTGGTAGATCAGCCCGACGACAAGTCCGCCCAGGAAGACGAACAGAGCGAAGCGGGCCTGCTCGGGCGTCTTGATCGGGAATTCAGCCTGCGCCATGAAAAATGCCGGATTGTGTGACGGGTCAAGTGACACTATCCGGCGGCGCTTGACCGAGCCTTGCCGGCCCGGTTTCGGTCGGGAATCCCATTGCCGCATCGGCCCGAAAATCGGAATCGATTTTCGGGCCGATGCAGCAGATTCAAAGTGTTGGAGCGTCCTTCGCGCGTCCGATTGGACGCGCGGCGCTCCAATGGGTATGCGACCTAGAGTGCGGGGATGCGCAGCACCTGGCCCGGATAGATCTTGTCGGGGTGCTTGAGCATCGGCTTGTTGGCCTCGAAGATGACGGTGTATTTCGACGCCTTGCCCTTGCCGTACTGCGCCTCGGCGATCTTCGACAGGTTGTCGCCCTTCTTGACGGTATAGAACACCGGCTGGGCGGCGGGGATGGAGGCCTTCACCAGGTCGGTGATGCTGACATTGGGATCGAGCTTCAGCCCCGAATCCGGCGGCACGATCTTCAGCTCGCCGGCTTCCACCTTCGACACGCCGAGCGTGTTGCCGATGGCGATGACGGCCTTTTCGAAGATCGACTGGTCGGCGACCACGCCCTTGAGGATCGCCTTGTCGCCCTGCACTTCGACCTCGACTTTTTCGGTGCCGAGCTTGTGCGAATCGAGCTCTTTCTTGAGCGCGTCAGCCGATGGCGCCTCGCCGTCGCCGATGCCAAGCTTTGCTCCGACCGATTTGACGAAATCGAAAATGCCCATGAATACCTCTCCTGTGATGTTGGGTTCGCGCGGAAAAGTGATGTTGCGACCGGGGATGTCAATGCTCGACGTCAATCCTCGCCGACGCGGCCGCGCATCTTCTTGACGGTGGAGCGCCCCGATTTGGCCTTCAGGCGGCGTTCGACAGCGCCCTTGGACGGTTTTGTCTTGCGGCGCGGTTTCGGCGGCGGCTCCGCCGCCTTGGCGACCAGTTCGGCCAGGCGTTGCCGGGCGTCGTCGCGGTTGCGTTCCTGGGTGCGGAAGCGCGCCGCCTCGATGACGATCTCGCCGTCCTTGGTGGCGCGCTGGCCCGCGAGGCGAATGAGGTTGTCGCGCACGCGCTCCGGCAGGCCGCGGGCGTTTTGCGCGTCGAAGCGCAGCTGCACCGCGGTCGCGACCTTGTTGACGTTCTGGCCGCCCGGGCCGGAAGCGCGGATGAAGCTCTCCCTCAATTCGTCGCCGAAAATGACGACGCCGGGCGCAATGTCGATGTCGCCGTCTGCCATCGCCCTATGTCGCGCGCCGGCACGCAAAAGAAAAGGCCCGGCGCGCGGCCGGGCCTGACTTACTGGAGACAGCAGACCGGCGGCCCTATTCGGCCGCCTGCCGCAGCTGCGGCGCAGCGCCCCTGACCGATGCGTCGACATGGTCCTCGAACTTGCCGAAATTGTCGATGAACATCGAGACCAGCTTCTTGGCCTGGTTGTCATAGGCGGCCGGATCGGACCAGGTCGAACGCGGATCGAGGATGACGCTGTCGACGCCCGCCACGGCGACCGGCGCTTCGAAGCCGAAATTCGGATCGGTGCGGAATTCGACATCCTTCAGCGACCCGTCGAGCGCCGCCGTCAGCAGCGCGCGCGTCGCCTTGATCGGCATGCGCTTGCCGACGCCATAGGCGCCGCCGGTCCAGCCGGTGTTGACCAGCCAGCAATCGACCTTGTGTTCCGCGATCAGCTTGCGCAGCAGGTTGCCGTATTCCGACGGATGACGCGGCATGAACGGCGCGCCGAAGCAGGTGGAGAAGGTCGCTTCCGGCTCGGTGACGCCGCGCTCGGTGCCGGCCACCTTGGCGGTGTAGCCGGACAGGAAGTGATACATCGCCTGCGCCGGCGTCAGCCTTGCGATCGGCGGCATCACGCCAAACGCGTCGGCGGTCAGCATGATGATATTCTTCGGATGGCCGGCGCGGCCGGTCCCGCTGGCGTTGGGGATGAAGTCGAGCGGATAGGCGCAACGGGTGTTTTCGGTCAGCGATCCGTCGTCGAAATCCGGGCGGCGGCGGTCGTCGAGCACGACGTTTTCGAGCACCGTTCCGAACCGCTGCGTCGTGGCGTAGATTTCCGGTTCGGCTTCGGCCGACAGCCGGATCGTCTTGGCGTAGCAGCCGCCCTCAAAGTTGAAGATGCCGTCCTTGCCCCAGCCGTGCTCGTCGTCGCCGATCAGCGTGCGCGACGGATCGGCCGACAAGGTCGTCTTGCCGGTGCCCGACAGGCCGAAGAACACCGCCGAATCGCCGGCCGGGCCGACATTGGCCGAGCAGTGCATCGGCATGACGCCATTGTCCGGCAGCAGGTAGTTCAGCGCGGTGAAGACGGACTTTTTCATCTCGCCCGCGTAAGCCGTGCCGCCGATCAGCACGATCATGCGGGTCAGGTCGACCGCGATCACGGTGTCGGTGCGCGTGCCGTGGCGGGCCGGATCGGCCTTGAACGACGGCAGGTTGATGATGGTCATCTTCGGAACGAACGTCGCCAGCTCGGCGCGTTCGGGGCGGATCAGCAGGTTGCGGATGAACAGCGAGTGCCAGGCGAACTCGGCAATGACGCGCACCGGCAGCGTGTTGGCCGGATCGGCGCCGCCGCGCAGGTCCTGGACGAACAGGTCCTTCGATCTGGCGTGGGCGACGAAATCGGCGTGCAGCGCCTCGAACTGGGCCGGCGAGATCGACTTGTTGTTGTCCCACCACACCTTGTTTTCGGTGTTGGCGTCGCGCACCACGAACTTGTCCTTGGGCGAACGGCCGGTGTGCTGGCCGGTATAGGCGACGAGCGCGCCATTCGCCGTCAGCCTGGCTTCGCCGCCGCGCAGCGCCAGCTCATAGAGGTCGGCTGCTTCGAGATTGTAGCGGACCGCGCCCAGGCCGGAGAGGCCGCTGGCGCTGATTCCGCACGATTTGTTGAACGCGCCGGTTTCCGTCTTGGGCATTTTGATCCTCCTGTCCGCGACCAGGTCCAGATGTAAAAAATCGGCCCGCCGACTATCTGTCAGGGGCCAACGCCATCATCGCCAGCGTGGAAAACAGAAAAGATCAGCGATTTCAAATCATTAATCGATTTAAAGATTTTGAGTTCTGGTTAAATCGTTTATATTCTTTGAAGATCGCCATTGTGTCGCGCGGGATTGCAGTTGTTGGAGCGCGCTGCCACATTTTGTACCCAGTTTGTCCGCAACACCCCTTCGCAAAAGAAGGGACACATCCTCATGAAGGAGCCGTTCGATATGGCAACGATCGCCCTGGTTGACGACGATCGCAATATTCTCACTTCGGTGTCGATCGCACTGGAGTCCGAGGGCTACCGCGTGGAGACTTATACCGACGGCGCGTCCGCGCTCGAGGGACTGTCGGCAAGGCCGCCGAACCTGGCGATCCTCGACATCAAGATGCCGCGCATGGACGGCATGGAGCTGCTGCGCCGTCTGCGCCAGAAGACCGACCTTCCGGTGATCTTCCTGACCTCGAAGGACGACGAGATCGACGAACTGTTCGGTCTCAAGATGGGCGCCGACGATTTTATCAAGAAGCCGTTCTCGCAGCGGCTCCTGGTGGAGCGCGTGCGCGCCGTGCTCAGGCGCGGCGCCGCCAAGGACGCGGCGGCGAAAGCGCCGGGCCAGCAGGCGCGTTCGCTGGAGCGCGGCCAGCTGGTGATGGACCAGGAACGCCACACCTGCACCTGGAAGGGCGAGCCTGTGACCCTCACGGTCACCGAGTTTCTGATCCTGCATTCGCTCGCCCAGCGGCCAGGCGTGGTCAAGAGCCGTGACGCGCTGATGGATTCGGCCTATGATGAGCAGGTCTATGTGGACGACCGGACGATCGACAGCCACATCAAGCGGCTGCGCAAGAAGTTCAAGTCGGTTGACGACGACTTCGACATGATCGAGACGCTCTATGGCGTCGGCTACCGGTTCCGCGAGATGTGATGAACCGATCGCGCCGGCGCGTTGTAGCCGGCTGGAACAGGTGGCAAGCGAGACTGAATGACGGCTGAAACCGACATCGGGATGCCTGCGGAGATGCGACCCGCAGCGCGGCGCGGGCGGCTGTCTGCGCGCATCGCCATGTCGCTGCGGCGATTTCTTGGCCACCACATCTTTTCCAGCCTGACCCGGCGCATCCTGATCCTGAACCTGGCCGGCCTGGCGGTGCTGGTGTCCGGCGTGCTCTATCTGAGCCAGTTCCGCGAGGGGCTGATCGAGGCGCGGGTCGAAAGCCTGATGACGCAGAGCGAGATCATCGCCGCGGCCATCGCCGCGTCGGCCAGCGTCGAGACCGACGCGATCACCATCGATCCGCAAAAACTGCTCGAACTCCAGGCCGGCGAAAGCGTCGGGCCGTCGACCGACCAGCTCGACAGCCTCGACTTTCCGATCAACCCGGAGGTCGTCGCGCCGGTGCTGCGCCGGCTGATCTCGCCGACGCGCACCCGCGCCCGCATTTTCGACCGCGACGCCAACCTGCTGCTCGATTCCAAACATCTCTATTCGCGCGGCCAGATCCTGCGCTACCAGCTGCCGCCGATCGAAAAGGTGGAGCGCAGTTTCTACGAACGGGCGCTGAAATCGGTCACCGACTTCTTCGCCCCCAACAATCTGCCGGTCTATCGCGAGCAGCCCGGCGGCAGCGGCGCGATCTATCCCGAGGTGATCAAGGCGCTGACCGGCAATCGCGCCACGGTGGTGCGTGTCAATGAAGACGGCGAGCAGGTCGTGTCGGTCGCCGTTCCGGTACAGCGGTTCCGCGGCGTGCTCGGCGTGCTGATGCTGTCGACGGAAGGCGGCGACATCGACAATATCCTCGCCGGCGAGCGTCAGGCGATCCTGCGCGTCTTCGGCGTCGCCGCCTTCGTCATGGCGATCCTGTCGCTGCTGCTGGCCTCGACGATCGCAAATCCGCTGCGCCGGCTGGCGGCGGCGGCGGTGCGGGTGCGGCGCGGCGTCAAGAACCGCGAGGAAATTCCCGACTTCTCCTATCGCCAGGACGAGATCGGCAATCTGTCGATCGCGCTGCGCGACATGACCAATGCGCTCTACGCCCGCATCGAGGCGATCGAGAGTTTTGCCGCCGATGTCAGCCACGAATTGAAGAACCCGCTGACCTCGCTGCGCAGCGCCGTGGAAACCCTGCCGCTGGCGCGCACGGACGATTCGAAGAAGCGCCTGCTCGATATCATCCAGCACGACGTGCGCCGCCTCGACCGCCTGATCAGCGATATCTCCGACGCCTCGCGGCTCGATGCGGAACTGGCGCGCAGCGATGCGCGCACCGTCGATCTCGAAAAGCTGCTCGGCGACCTCATCGACATCTCGCGCCAAGTCAACACGCGCAAGAAGCCTGTCAGCCTCGATTTCGTCGTCGACCGCAAGGACAATCCGAAGACCAAGTTCGAGATTTCGGGCTATGAGCTGCGCATCGGCCAGATCGTCACCAATCTGATCGAAAATGCCCGCTCCTTCGTGCCGGATCCCGGCGGGCGCATCGTCGTGCGCCTGTCGCGCGGCCGCAACGACCGCTGCATCATCCAGGTCGAGGACAATGGCCCCGGCATCCAGGCCGAAAACATCGACCGCATCTTCGAGCGGTTCTACACGGACCGCCCGGCGACCGAGGATTTTGGGCAGAATTCCGGCCTTGGCCTCTCCATCTCGCGCCAGATCGCCGAGGCCCATGGCGGCACGCTGAAGGCCGACAACATCGTCGACAAGACGACCGGCACCCTCTCCGGCGCGCGCTTCACGCTTTCCCTGCCGGCCGGCACCCAGAAATGACCGCGCCCGCCAACGTGCACGCAACGGCAATCGTCATCGGCACGACGGGACTTCTTTTCACCGGCCCCTCCGGCGCGGGCAAAAGCGCCATCGCCCTGCACTGCATCGAGGAAGCCCGCTCGCGCGGCCTGTTTTCGGCGATGGTCAGCGACGATCAGGTGCTGGTATCGGAGGCGAACGGCCGGCTTATCGCGCGGGCGCCGAAAAGTATCGCAGGGCTGGCGGAGGTGCGCGGCGCGGGCATCGTCACCGTCGAGACCGTCGAGGCGGCGGTGTTGCACCGGGCAGTGCGGCCGCTCGAAGGGCCTTTCGCCGAGCGCCTGCCAACGGAGGAGGAAAGGATCGAGGTGCTTCCAGCGCGCTTCCTTCCGCTCACCCGCCTGCCGCTCTTTACCGGCGCCACGGCCTTCTCGATTTTGACCGCAATTCACCCGGAATTGCTGCGCTGCTGAACGCAAAAGCCCCGTCAAAACGCGAAATCGGCCATTTAGGGCTTGCACTTGGGCTTTTCATTGACAAGATGGCCACCCCAGCGGTGGACGGAATTGTTGCATTGCGGTATTCGGCCGACCGTTTCGAGTTGGGAAAGTGGAGCGATTGCTGATGATCGGACTGGTGCTTGTCACCCATGGCAGGCTGGCGGAGGAATTTCGTCACGCGCTGGAGCATGTTGTCGGTCCGCAGAAGGCGATCGAGACCGTCTGCATCGGGCCCGAGGACGACATGGACCAGCGCCGCCAGGACATCCTGGAAGCGGTCCAGTCCGCCGACCAGGGTCACGGCGTCATCATCCTCACCGACATGTTCGGCGGCACGCCCTCGAACCTTGCCATCTCGGTCATGACGGGCAACAGCATCGAGGTGATCGCCGGGGTTAACCTGCCCATGCTGATCAAGCTCGCGGGCATCCGCGGCGAGAACAACATGGAAAAGGCGCTGATCGACGCGTCCGAAGCCGGCCGGAAATATATCAACGTGGCAAGCCGCGTCCTCAGCGGCAAGTAAGGTCCCCTGCCCTCCATGACCGTCTCGAAAGAGCTTCTCATCATCAACAAGCGCGGCCTGCACGCCCGCGCTTCGGCCAAGTTCGTCCAGACGGTCGATGGCTACGACGCGGAAGTGACCGTCTCCAAGGACGGCATGACGGTGGGGGGCACCTCGATCATGGGCCTGATGATGCTGGCCGCCAGCCCCGGCTGCTCCGTCTTCGTGACGGCGACGGGCGCTGAGGCGCAGGCCGTGCTCGACGCACTCGACGCGCTCATCGCCGACAAGTTCGGCGAGGAGATGTAAGCATCCCGTTAATATAAGGATATAAAGACTTCTTTATGTCCTGTTGCTCCAGCGGCCGTTTCCTGATAGGAAGCGCCATCACCAAAAAAACGTTATTGTTTTTCGCAATTCCGAACGCAAAACCGTAAACACTTTTGCTGGAATTGCTCAGAAGGCTGGAGACCTCATGACCACCACCCACGACTACCACGTCGCCGATATCGCGCTTGCCGATTTCGGCCGCAAGGAAATCCAGATCGCCGAGACGGAAATGCCGGGCCTGATGGCCTGCCGCGAAGAGTTCGGCGCATCCAAGCCCCTCAAGGGCGCGCGCATCACCGGCTCGCTGCACATGACCATCCAGACCGCCGTTCTCATCGAGACGCTGGTGGCGCTGGGCGCCGACGTGCGCTGGGCCTCGTGCAACATCTTCTCCACGCAGGACCACGCCGCCGCCGCGATCGCCGCCGCCGGCATCCCGGTCTATGCCGTGAAGGGCGAGACGCTGACGGAATACTGGGAATACACCGACAAGATCTTCCAGTGGACCGATGGCGGCTTCTCCAACATGATCCTCGACGACGGCGGCGACGCCACCATGTACATCCTGCTCGGCGCCCGCGCCGAAGCCGGTGAAAACATCCTGGTGAACCCCGGTTCGGAAGAAGAGGAAATCCTCTTCGCACAGATCAAAAAGCGCCTTGCCGCTTCCCCGGGCTGGTTCACCAAACAGCGCGACGCCATCCAGGGCGTGACGGAAGAGACGACCACCGGCGTCAACCGTCTTTACCAGCTGCAGCAGAAGGGCCTCCTGCCCTTCCCGGCGATCAACGTCAACGACTCGGTCACCAAGTCGAAGTTCGACAACAAGTACGGCTGCAAGGAATCGCTGGTCGACGGCATCCGCCGGGGCACCGACGTGATGATGGCCGGCAAGGTCGCCGTCGTCTGCGGCTATGGCGACGTGGGCAAGGGCTCTGCTGCTTCGCTGCGTGGCGCCGGCGCCCGCGTGAAGGTCACGGAAATCGACCCGATCTGCGCCCTGCAGGCCGCCATGGACGGCTTTGAAGTCGTTCAGCTGGAAGACGTCGTCTCCTCCGCCGACATCTTCATCACCACCACCGGCAACAAGGACGTCATTCGCATCGAGCATATGCGCGAGATGAAGGACATGGCGATCGTCGGCAATATCGGCCACTTCGACAACGAGATCCAGGTCGCCTCGCTGCGTAACCTGAAGTGGACGAATATCAAGCCGCAGGTCGACATGATCGAGTTCCCGAAGGGCAACCGCATGATTCTCCTTTCGGAAGGTCGCCTGCTCAACCTCGGCAACGCCACCGGCCACCCGTCCTTCGTCATGTCCGCCTCGTTCTCCAACCAGGTGCTGGCGCAGATCGAGCTCTACACCAAGGGCGAGAACTACAAGAACGAAGTCTATGTCCTGCCCAAGCAGCTCGACGAGAAGGTCGCCCGCCTGCACCTCGCCAAGCTCGGCGC
>APMI01001694.1_pt1 | contig 51924 bp, 55 predicted proteins | sample 667938 | NCBI WGS metagenome assembly APMI01 (sample SAMN01084076, study PRJNA167559) | wastewater metagenome | biome: Wastewater | place: Denmark: Ejby Moelle, Odense | collected 2011-11-28
AAAGAGCGTGCTGCTGAACGTCTTCAAAAAGAAGAAGATGCAAAAGCTGCTGCTGCTGAGGCTGCTGCTGCACCGGCTGAAGAAGTTGCAACCGAAGAAGCGGCTTCTGAATAATTTATGTCTGATAACAACCAAGTATTAATTGGTGTTATACAAGGTGCCTTTGGGGTGCGTGGTGAATTGCGTGTGAAGTCGTTCACCGCCGACCCCGAGGCAATCTTTGAATATTCGCCCTTTTTGAATGAAAAGGGCGATATTTTATTTGAAGTAAAATCATGGCGCGCCATTAAAGAGGGATTTTCATTTTTTCCGAAAAAATCCGTCACTCGTGAAGAAGCAATGGCATTGCGCAATGTGAAACTTTATGTGCCGCGTGATAAATTCCCCGAACTTGAAGAAGATGAATATTATCAGGTTGATTTAATCGGCCTAAAGCTTGAGGATTTGGACGGCAATTATATGGGTCGCATCAAGGCAATCATCACAACAGGTGAAGATTTGCTTGAAGTTGAAGATACCCCAAATGTCAAAAAAAGCTGGTTTGTGCCGTTTACGCGCGCCAATGTGCCAATTGTTGATATAAAAAACAAAAAACTGGTTTGCGATTTACCAGATGGCTTCTTAGAGCCAGAAGAAAAAGAACAATAATTATTTCGTCAATAAACTAAAGATCGTAAGCATCAAATCTTCAGGGTTTGTTGTGTGCGGCTCTTCGCCTGCAAGCAAATGCATGTTTTCAAGCGTTAGTGCGCCAATGCAGGTTGACCATAATAATAACGCAATTTTTTCAGGGGTTTGCCCCTTGATTGGGCGTGGTGCATAGCTAGTGAAGGTTTTGATTATATAATCTTTTGCCTTTGTACTCATGTCTTCAAATTCGGGTAGGGTGTCTTCCCATTTGCGGAATATAAGGGCAAAGCGATAGGGGTATTTTTGCGCCCAATGGATGAAAAAATTCATCATTGAAACCACTTTGCCATAAGATGGTGTCGCCTGCACCGCAGGGATAGATTTTATGATATTATCAATTTCAATTGATGCCAGGCGTAATAAAAGCACGCCATTATCGGCAAAGTAATTTTTACCGGAACCGGGCGTAAGTTGATACATTTCTTCAATTTTTTGTATATCAACAAAATGATGCCCCTTGTCGTCAAGGATGCGAAACGCACCATTTATTATTATCTCTTCTGTCCCGCCAGCCATAATACACACCCTAAGCGCGGAATAGCATGTAGTAATTATTTCTACAAGTAGCCAAGAGTTGTAATTATATTTGCTTTTTATGATTGAAATGCATGCAAAGTCCATCTAAACAAGCCGAAACAGAAAGATATTCTATGACAAACCGCCCGTCGCAACGACAAAATAATGAAACCCGTAAAATCGAACTTATCCCCAATTTTTCACCTTATGCCGAAGGTTCGTGCTTGGCAAAATTTGGCAATACCCATGTTCTTGTCACCGCCACGGTTGAAGAAAAGATTCCAAATTGGTTAAAGGGGCAAAAAAAGGGTTGGATTACCGCCGAATATGGCATGTTGCCACGCGCCACCCATACGCGCGGTCGTCGTGAAGCGGCATCGGGCAAACAATCGGGGCGCACCCAAGAAATTCAGCGTCTTATTGGTCGCGGTCTTAGAAGTGTGGTTGATTTGGAAAAACTGGGCGAACGCCAAATCTTGCTTGATTGCGATGTGATTCAGGCCGATGGCGGCACCCGCACCGCAAGTTTGACTGGTGCATATGTGGCATTACAGGGTGCGATTAAATACCTTATCGAAGAAGGTTTGTTGACCGAAAACCCAATCAAGGCGGCGGTTGCGGCGATTTCTTGCGGCATTTATGAAGGTCAACCCGTGCTAGATTTGGATTATGCCGAAGATTCGAACGCCGAAGCCGATGCAAACTTTATCATTGCCGAAGGTTTGGGCTTGATTGAGGTGCAGGCAACCGGTGAAGAACGCCCATTTACCGAGGCCGAATTCCAAGAGCTATTAAACCTTGCAAAACAAGGCTGTAGCGAATTGTTTGAATTGCAACGCGCGGCATTAGGATAGATTTATTTGTTGGGATGTCTGCCGGAAAACCCAAAGGAAAATTCCGGTATGACAGCACTTAACTCCTTCCCTCAAGGAAAGCAGTTAAAAAATACTATCCACCACCCCTTCATTTACCCTTATAATATGGTCATATCCGCCAAATCAAAAACTGATGTTTGGTTGAAAATGTCAACAAATGTCAGCTTTTTTGGCGAATTGCGAAAAAAAACGCCATTAAAAATCGCGTAATTAATTGATTTATAATGATTTTATTTGCAAAAAATGCTGTTACAAACTGTCAAAAACGTTACAAAATAGGGGGAAATTGTTACATTTCTGAATTTTGGGGTGAATTTATTGGTTAAATTCCGGCATGATAAGGTTTGTAATTCTAAACCATTTCTCCAAGCAAAAATTCACCATCAACACCTATAATGCGGGCATTTATTATGTCGCCCGAGGCGTCATGTGGGATTTTTACGCGGGTAAAATTGTCCAACCTGCCTTGATTATTGTTTTCAAGCAAAACCTGCTGCACCTTGCCCACTTCGGCATTCAATAGTTTTTGAAGCGCCGTTGCCGCATGATCACGCAAAATCTTTGCGCGCTCTTTAATAAGCCCGCGTGGATGTTGCGGCATCTTTGCCGCCGGCGTCATTGGGCGTGGGGAATAGGGGAATACATGAACAAAGCTAAGACCGGCTTCATCAATTAATGAAAGGCTATCGGCGAAATGTTCTTCGTCTTCGGTTGGGAAACCCGCAATAATATCTGCGCCAAAGGCAATTTCGGGGCGCACGGCTTTAAGGCGGGTGGTGATTTCAATTGCTTGTTCACGGCTATGGCGGCGCTTCATCCGTTTTAGGATAAGGTTATTCCCATGCTGCAAAGACAAATGCAAATGTGGCATTAAACGTGGGTTTTCGGCAAAATGTCGGAAAAGTGTATCGTCAATTTCCACCGCATCAATTGATGATAATCTAAGGCGCGGTAAATCTGGGCAAAGCCTGAAAATTCTATCAACCAAATTGCCAAGGTTTGGCGCGCCCGGCAAATCCGCACCCCATGCAGTTAAATCAACGCCGGAAAGGACAACTTCTTTGATGCCTTTATCAACCAAGCGATTGATAACACGAACAATTTCCGTCGCGGGAACCGAGCGGGAATTACCACGCCCAAAAGGAATAACGCAAAATGTGCAACGGTGATCACAACCGTTTTGAACCTGAATATATGCCCTTGTGCGGCCCTCTATACCATCAATCAAATGCCCTGCGGTCTCTTTGATTGACATGATGTCATCGACCACGATTTTTGCATCATCATGAAAAAGATTGAGATAGGTTTTTTCATCCGCCTTTTGGGAATTGCCGATAACTTTGGTAACCTCTTCCATATCGGCAAAGCTTGCGGGGTCAATTTGTGCGGCACAGCCAGAAACAAGAATTTGCGCCCCCGGGTTTTCGCGTTTTGCCTTGCGGATTGCCTGTTTTGCTTGGCGCACTGCCTCGGCGGTAACGGCGCAAGTATTAACAAGGATAACAGGTTGATTAAGACCGCGTGCGGCTTTTTTCATCGCCTCGGTTTCATATAAATTAAGACGGCAGCCCAAAGTAATCGCCTTGATATTTCCTTCGGAGGCGATATTAATTTCAAAATCTTCTTTATTTTCTTGCTTGTTGTTTTTTGGGCTATCTGTCATTAAAATATTGTCAAATCTAATTTATGCCCCATATATAGACAAAAAGGGATTATTACAATGTTAGAGATGTTTCAGCGTTTGGCACATGGCGGTGGCGGTTTTTGGCTTTTTGTACATTTTGTTTTGGCGGTTTGGGCGGTTTATTCAATTTTTCAAAACCAAACTAGTGGCGGCCTTGCCAAGGCACTATGGGCATGTTTGGTATTCTTCTTCCCCGGTGGCGGCTTGATTTTATGGTTCTTCTTTGGGCCAAAAGCACCGAAGAAATTGGGATAGAAACCAAAAGATAAAATTTATTTGGGGGATGTTTATCCCCCATATTTATTTGCGGAATATAATTTAAAACTTCGCCGAAAATTCTTTTATTGCCGCAATTGCTTCGGGTTCATCCAAAATTGGGGCGTGACCAACATTGGGGACATCGCGCACAATTAAATCTGCCTTTACTTCGTGCATTTTGGCAACAATGTCGGGGGTATTAAGGTCGCTTATTGCGCCGCGTATCAACATGGTTGGGATGGCAATATTCGCCTTGAATTGTGGCCAAATATCAGGAAGTGGTGCATCGGGGTCGGCGCTTGCGACGCTTTCACGGATTTGCGGATCATAATCAAGAATAAAGCCATCATCGATTTTGCGGCAGGTGCGCCCCGCAAATTCAAGCCAGAATTTATCGTCATCACCACGGCTTGGGAAAGCATCAAGGTTTATTGCCTTTACCGCCGCCGCTGCATCATCAAGGGTTTTGAATAATGAAACGCTACCAACATAAGAGCGGATGCGTTTAATGCCGCCCAATGCCACCTCTGGCCCGACATCGTTTAAAATTATGCCTTTGAACAAATCGAGGCGGAAGGAGGCAAGAAGCATTGAAATCAACCCGCCCATTGAGGTGCCAATAAAAATGGCGGGTGGGATTTTTAATTCTTCAAAAATCGCGACGACATCCATCGCATAGGTTACGGGGTTATAATTGGCGACAATCTTATCATAATCAGATTTACCGCGACCACGCACATCAATTGCAAAAATCTCATGCCCTAAACCCAAAAGAGTGTCAAAAATTGGTGCAAAGTCTTTATGATTACGGGTTAAACCATGTATAAGAAACACCGGTGGCTTTGCACTTGGTGTTTGTGGTTTTAGATTAAGAACAAATGTTTTTACGCCATCTTTGCCAGCAATGTAAAATTCTTGCATTTTTCCCCCGTAAATATGCTTACAAGTTTCATTGATTTGGCGCGTTTTTATTTAACAACATAATTGCTGGACTACAAAGCGAAAATAACATATGAAACCAAAATCAATAAACCCCCGGGGAGCCATGCTTTGGCTGAGAGGTATAGGTTGCGCTATACGACCCGTAGAACCTGTAAGTTAAAACTTGCGAAGGGAAGGGATTGCGGAATATCCGCCACGCCCCCTTTTCGCCTTATAATGAGAGAAACCAAATGGCGAATAATCTTAATGTAACAACCGGTCCAATCCGTGGCAGCCGCAAAATCTATGTTGGTGATTATAAGGTTGCGATGCGTGAAATCGATCTTGAACCAAGTGCGAATGAACCTTCTGTTCGGGTTTATGATACATCTGGCCCATATACTGACCCAAATATCAATATTGATATTGAAAAGGGGCTTAACCCACTGCGCCGTGATTGGATTATGGCACGTGGCGATGTTGAGGAATATGATGGTCGTGCCCTAAAGCCAGAAGACAATGGACAGCTTGGCCCCGATCGTTCAGGTGGTGTTAAACCGTTTCCGAATGTGCCTTTAAAGCCTTTGCGTGCGAAATCTGGCATGAATGTTTCGCAAATGCATTATGCAAAACAAGGGATTATTACCCCTGAAATGCATTATGTTGCCGAGCGTGAAAATCTTGGTCGTGCGCGTCTTAAGGAATATGTGCGCGATGGTATGGATTTCGGCGCAAGCATACCTGATTATGTGACCCCTGAATTTGTGCGTGATGAAATTGCACGTGGTCGTGCCATTATCCCTTGTAATATCAACCACCCGGAAACCGAGCCGATGGCAATCGGGCGTAATTTCTTGGTCAAAATTAATGCCAATATTGGTAATTCTGCGGTGGCCTCTGACGTTGCCAATGAGGTTGATAAAATGGTGTGGTCAATCCGTTGGGGTGCCGATACGGTTATGGATTTGTCAACCGGTCGCAATATTCACGACACACGTGAATGGATTATCCGCAATTCACCTGTGCCAATTGGTACTGTTCCAATTTATCAGGCATTGGAAAAAGTGGGCGGCATTGCCGAAGAATTAACATGGGAAATTTTCCGTGACACCTTGATTGAACAAGCCGAACAAGGCGTTGATTATTTCACAATTCACGCCGGTGTGCGCCTTGCTTATATTCCGCTTTCAGCAAAGCGGGTTACGGGGATTGTTTCGCGTGGTGGCTCTATCATGGCGAAATGGTGCTTGTCGCATCATAAAGAAAGTTTCCTTTACGATAATTTTGAGGAAATTTGCCACATCATGAAGCAATATGACATTGCATTCTCACTTGGTGATGGTCTGCGCCCTGGCTCAATTGCCGATGCCAATGATGAGGCGCAATTTGCCGAACTTTATACGTTGGGTGAGCTTACCAAAATCGCGTGGAAGCATGATGTTCAGGTAATGATTGAAGGCCCTGGACACGTCCCAATGCACAAAATCAAACAAAATATGGATAAGCAGCTTGAGGCATGTGGTGAAGCGCCATTCTATACCTTAGGACCCCTAACCACTGATATTGCACCGGGATATGACCATATTACATCAGGTATTGGTGCGGCAATGATTGGCTGGTACGGTACGGCGATGCTTTGCTATGTAACCCCGAAAGAGCATTTGGGCTTACCTGACCGCGATGACGTTAAAGTTGGTGTGGTGACATATAAATTGGCAGCCCATGCGGCGGATTTGGCAAAAGGGCATCCGGCGGCAAAGGTGCGTGATGACGCCCTATCGCGTGCGCGCTTTGAATTCCGTTGGCGTGACCAGTTTAATTTATCACTCGACCCCGACACCGCAGAACAATATCACGACCAGACACTTCCAGCCGAAGGTGCGAAAACCGCGCATTTCTGCTCAATGTGTGGTCCGAAATTCTGTTCAATGAAAATTACCCAAGAAGTCCGGGACTTTGCCGCAAAGCAAAATTCACAAGAATTTGTTGCGTCGCAAATCGAAAACGCAGAAGATGGCATGAAACAAATGAGTGAAAAATTCCATGAACAAGGCGGGGAACTTTATATTCCCGCAAAATAGGGTTTTGCATGAAGAAATTATTTATCGCCCTTTTGATACTTTGCCTGCCGCAGATTGCGGCGGCAGAGCCATCCCAAGAAGATCATAATTCCGCGGATATTTTTTATGGAACGATAGAAAATAAGGGCGATAAATTAATTTTAAAACGGTGCGATATCGGTTCGCACGAATATGTTTTGCTAAATTCACCAACAACTAAAACCCCAATGTTGGATAATCTTAAAAAGATTAAATTCAAAAACCCAACTTCTATAATGATTGTTGGGCATTATACCGAAATTGCGGCGGGTAATGGTATGACTGAACCAATGGTCTCGGCGCTTGAAATCATTGATTATGATGAAATTCAAGAGGGAAGTTCATGCCATCTTATGGATGCCTTTCCTGAGCCTGCCATAAATAAACCGCACTGATTTTTTATTTTTGATTCCCTAAGAAAACAACAAACAATATAAATTTTCAGGGGAGCAAAATGGCAAAATATGAATTATCAATAGATCGCATAATAAATGCCACACCAGAAAAGATTTGGCAGGCGTGGACAAAGGCCGAAATTCTCGAATTATGGTTTTGCCCCAAGCCATGGCATGTAAAAGTTCATGAGCTTGATGTTCGGGTTGGCGGCGCATCAAGAATGACGATGTATGGGCCAAATGCCGAAGAGTTTCCAAACGATGGTGTTTATTTAGCGGTTGAACCAAATAAACGTCTTGTTTTTACCGATGCCTTTACCAAAGACTGGATGCCATCAGCACGGGCGTTTTTTGTTGGCGAAATTTTACTTGAAGATTTGGGTAATGGAACCACAAAATATATTGCAACCGCCCGCCATTGGACAGAAGAAGCAATGAAAGAGCATGAACAAATGGGCTTTCACGAAGGTTGGAATATTTGCGCCACCCAAATGGAAGAAATTATACAAGATTTATAACAAAAACCCCGCCTTTTGGGCGGGGGCTTTATTTTATTTTCTTTCAACTTCGGCAATAAGCTCATCAAGTTTTTGAACTACGACTTTGGATGCCTCATCCATTTTAAAGAATGATTCGAGTGCACCATGGCGGTCGCCATTGTTAAACAATCTGGCGGCTTCTTTACCATACTCATGCACTAATTTGTGCGGTGCCTCGATGGCATAGAAAGCGTTGCTAAGGTCGGCGCGTTCAACTTTCATATTATTCCACCACTTGCCAAGGCGGCATGAGTTATGGTCGGTTAATTCGCTTTCGTTCAATGATGACATTCCAGAAATCAAACCTGCAAGGCGTTTCTTCCATAATAAGTGATCTGATTTTGCGCGGTAAAGCACGTAATTATCAACATTCGCTTGTTCAAGGATTGCAAATTGTTGGTTTACGCTGTTTTCAGATTCTGCAACCACACCAACGGCTTCATTGATTAAATCCATTGCGCCACTTGCCGAATTTGCGGCGCGGCTTGCACTTTGGGTTAATTCATCAACCGCCATTTTCTGTTCACCAAGGACATGGGCAACATTTGCAACACCGTGTGCGCCCTGGGCAACTTCGCTTGATGCCTCGGAAACACTATTGGCTGCCATATGTGCGGCTGATGTTGCCTCCGATGCTGCGCTTTTGGCGGTGTTAATTGCATCGATAATTGAGTTTAAAGCTTCTTCAAGGCGACCAATACGAACACGAATTGTTTCGGTTGATTTGGCGGTTTGCGATGATAATTGTTTTACTTCCTGTGCAACCACGGCAAAACCACGACCTGCCTCACCGGCGCGTGCCGCTTCAATTGTGGCGTTTAGTGCCAATAGGTTGGTTTGTGATGCGATGTTTTCAATTTCTTGGGCCATGCCACGAATATCGCCAGTGGCTTCGGAAAGGTTTTTTAAATCCGTATCAACAAGGTTAAGTGCTTCGTTCACGCTTTCGCTGGATTTTGCTGCACCAACAACCTCTTGTGCACCTTGTGATGATTTTGCGGCGGCAGCCTCTAATGAAACATCGGTATCCTTGGCAAGGTTAGCAATTTGTGAAATCGAGGCGGTCAATTCCTCAATGGCCGATGCCATTGCCGAGATTTCGCTTTCACTAGTTTTCATTTCCGCATAAGAGCGGGCGATTGATGCCTGAATATTGCTGGCATTAAGCGATGAATTAACCGCAAATGCAAGTGCATTACGATCGCTTTCTTTTATTTTTGCCTGTGCAAGGTTTATTATTGGCGAAAATTCACTTTTTGGAATCTCGCAATTAATTGATTCTCGATTTAATACAGAACCCAATATTGCAAGATTATCTTTAAAAAACGTTTGATTTTCAGTTACTTCGTTATTTGCAGAACTTGCGAATACAGAATCATTATTTGCTTTTAAAGTATTAAACACTTTTACAACCTCTTATTTACTTACCTAAATAAGGTTATTGAGTAAACAAAAGGCTAAAAATGTAGCAAACGTGACAAAATTGCACAATTATTAGACAGTTCTAATATGATGCTATTTGTGCAATGGTATTAATTTAAAAAAGCCCCATTTTTATGGGGCTTTTAAAATTTATTTTCTTTCAGCTTCGGCGATTAGGTCATCAAGTAGTTTAACAACTTGTTTTGAGGCCTCGTCCATTCTGAAATATGCATCCATTGCGCCTTTCGCATCACCCGCTTTATAAAGTCTTGCGGCTTCTTTGCCATTGTCGTGCACCAATTTATGTGGCGCATCGAGTGCGTGGAAGGTTGAAGATAGGCTTGCGCTTTGGTTTTTCATTTCGCCCCACCATTTACCAAGACGGCAAGAATGGTGATCGGTTAATTCACGTTCATCAAGGCTTGCCATGCCGGAAATCAAGCTGGCTAGCTTTTTCTTCCATAGAATGTGATCTGATTTTGCACGATAAAGAATGTAATTATCAACATGCGCCATTTCCAAAACATGAAGCTGTTGTTCAATTAATGTGTCTGAGTGGGTTGCGACCTCAACCGATTCGTTAAGGAGGTTCATTGCCTCGGTAGCCGAATTTGCAGCACGGCTTGCACTTTGGGTTAATTCATCAACCGCCATTTTTTGTTCACCAAGGACATGGGCAACATTGGCAACACCGTGTGCGCCTTGGGCAACTTCGCTTGATGCTTCGGAAACACTATTAGCCGCCATTTGTGCTGCACTTGCCGCTTCGTTTGCTGCATGTTTCGCTGTGCTTATGGCATTAACAATTGAATGCAAGGCTTGTTCAAGGCGACCAATACGAACACGAATTGTTTCGGTTGATTTGGCGGTTTGTGATGATAATTGTTTTACCTCTTGTGCCACAACGGCGAAACCACGACCTGCCTCACCGGCGCGCGCCGCTTCAATTGTGGCGTTAAGTGCCAATAGGTTGGTTTGTGATGCGATATTTTCAATTTCTTGGGCCATGCCACGAATATCGCCGGTGGCTTCGGAAAGGTTTTTTAAATCCGTATCAACAAGGTTAAGTGCTTCATTAACGCTTTCGCTGGATTTTGCCGCACCAACAACCTCTTGTGCGCCTTGTGATGATTTTGCGGCGGCAGCTTCTAATGAAACATCGGTATCTTTGGCAAGGGTCGCAATTTGTGAAATCGAGGCGGTCAATTCCTCAATGGCCGATGCCATTGCCGAAATTTCGCTTTCACTATTTTTAAGTTCAGAAAAAGAACGTGCGATTGATGCCTGAATATTGCTAGCACTAAGTGAGGTGTTTACAGTAAATGCAAGCGCGTTACGGTCACTTTCTTTAATTCTTGTTTGCGCAAGATGAATTACCGGAGAGAATTCATTGGCTGGAATTTCACTATCCACATGCTCACGATTAAGGATGCTGCCCAAAATTTTTAAACTTGTTTGAAAGTCACTAGCTGAATTTTGGGGATAAGTTTCCGTTGAATTTGAATTTAGTACATTAAGCATAAGCTTCCTCCGGCATAATTAGCTGATTCTAATGTATGCCGGTAAAGAAAGCCCTAATATTCTAATAATTATTGTATGCAATATGTCACAATTGTCATAAAGCTGTCATAGATATTATTAATGCAGGCCAAAATCTGGGTGCCCATGCGGTTCACCGTCTTCATCAGGGTCCGCGTGAATGATTGTATCAGTATCTGGATAGGCTTCGCGGATGCGTGCCTCGGCCTCAACAACGATTGGGTGTGCTTCTTGCAATGTTAGTTCAGGTGGAAGTTCAAGGTGCAATTGCACATGAAGCCATTTTCCAGAAACCCGTGTTCTTAGATCATGCATTCCGCGTACTTTATCAATCGAAAGAATGATTTCGCGGATTTTTTCACGCACTTCTTCGGGGGCTTCTTTATCTAGAAGGTGGTCGATTGCTTCGGCTGCAATGTGCCATGCGCCAATTAAAAGCCAAATTGTGATAAATAAGCCGGCGATGGCATCGGCAAAAAGAATCTTAAATTTGATTGCCAAGAAAATACCGATTAATGCCACTGCGTTCGATAATAAATCGCTTAGGTAATGCGCCCTGTCGCCCTTGGTTGCAATTGAACCAGTTTGACGTAATGCCCAAGTTTGAAAGCTTATAAGTGCGGTGGTGAGAACAATCGAAATTGCCATAACCCAAATTGCACCACCTTCTGGGCGGATTTCAACAGGGCTAAAAAGCCTTCCAATTGAGCTTGTACCAATCAGAACACAAGAAATTGCAACCAGACCCGCCTGAAACATTCCGGCAAGTGCTTCTGCCTTGCCGTGGCCATAACGGTGATCTTCATCAGGCGGTGCCTGCGCATAGCGTACAGAGAATAAGGTTATTAATGATGCCACTAAGTCCAGGCCGGAATCCGCCAAAGATGCCAATACTGCATTAGAACCTGAATATCTTACAGAAATTGCCTTTATAACTACTAGAATAAATGCAACACTTACCGAAGCTATTGAGCTAAGCATAAGGATTTTTTCGCGCGAATTGGTGTTTGTTGGGGGGGAGGCCGCCATTTTTTTGTGATTCTCCATATATTTTGTAAGAATGTTCAGCAAAAACACATCTACAAGATTGACTTTTTCAATCAAGACCAATAACAGCAGCCACTTGTTTTTTATTCGTAACTTTTACAGTTACTCAATTACCTCTGTTTGGAGAAACTACCGTGAAACGGACATATCAACCTTCTAAACTCGTTCGCAAACGCCGCCATGGTTTCCGTGCGCGCATGGCTACCCGTGGTGGTCAGGCTGTTTTGGCACGTCGCCGTGCAAAAGGACGCAAACGTTTAAGCGCCTAATTTAGGCGTTTGAACGAAGGCATTTTTGCGGAACATGTACCACGAATATGCCTTTTTATGGGGAATGTAATGGTCAAAGACGAAAGCCTGATTATTGCAGTCCTTAAAAAAAGAGCTGAATTTCTTTATGTCGCCCAGGGAGAAAGAGCCGGTGGGCGATTTTTGTCGTTGCAGGCACGAAAGCCAAAGCCTCGATTGGGTGAAAACCCTGATGAAAGCGATAAAGAAAATAGTTTAATACGTTATGGTATTACCGCTTCAAAAAAGGTTGGTAATGCTGTAATGCGCAATCGTGCCAAACGGCGCCTGCGGGTATTGTTAAAAAACCATCTGCCACAAAAAGGGCATCGTGGTTTTGACTACGTGGCAATTGCACGGCCACAAACCACAAGCGCAGATTGGCAAGAGCTTGAGCAAGATTTGCTCAAGTTATTAAACAGACTTACAAAACCAAAGTCTGGCACTATATAGAGTAATTGTGAAATAAAGCATTAGGGCTAAATATGCAGCAAAATCCAAATACACCTGATACCAAGAATTTTTTGATTGCTATCACTGCTTCGCTATTAATATTGTTTGGTTATCAGACATTTTGGGCAGGCCCTCGTGAAAAAGAGCGTCAGGCTGCTGTAAAAGCACAACAGGCGCAACTTGCCAAAAACCCTAATGCAACGGCGCCATCTGCGACAGCAGTTGAAAAAATTGTTCCGCGAGATCAGGCATTGAAAATGACCCAACGGGTGCAAGTTGATGCGCCATTGGTAAAAGGCTCGATTTCGACATTTGGTTCACGCCTTGATGATGTTTCATTAAAAAATTACAAGCAAACTATTGAAAAGAATTCACCCGATGTAACCCTTCTTAGCCCACAGGGTTCTGAATTTGGTTATTATGCGGCTTATGGTTGGGCAGATGTCAATAATTCAAACGTTAATGTGCCGACCCCAAATACTGTTTGGAAAGTTGTATCGGGCACAACATTAACCCCAACCACACCTGTAACTCTTGAATATGATAATGGTCAGGGGATTAAATTCACCCGTAAGATTGAAATTGATAAAGGCTATGTCTTTACCTTTACCGATAGCGTGACCAATAACGGAACTGCTGCAGTTAAATTGCAGCCTTATGGTGTTGTACGCCGCTTTGAAGAGCCGCCACCTGCAAAATCTGGTGCCAACCACCAAGGTACTGTTGGTGTAATTTCGGATAAATTGTCACGCCTTACTTACCGCGATCTTAAAAAAGGTAAATCAGTTGATTTAAGCTCTGATAAAGGTTGGCTTGGCTTTTCTGATGAATATTGGTTGGTTTCATTGTTGCCAAAACAAGGTGAAACCTTCAAAGCCAATATGAAGGCCGAAGATTTAGGTGATAAGAAATATATTTATGAAACTTCTTTCTTTGGTAGCGCGCATGATATCGGTGCGGGGCAAACCATTTCTAATGTTGAGCATATTTATTCTGGTGCAAAAGATACCAATACCCTTGAGGCATATGGCAAACAATTAAATCTTCCACGTTTTGAAGATGCTATTGATTGGGGTAAATTATGGTTTATCACCAAACCATTCCATTGGTTCTTGATATTCCTTGATAAAAATATTGGTTCTTTGGGCTTGGCGATTTTGGCATTTACTGTTGTGGTAAAAGTTGCGACCTTCCCACTTGTGTATCAATCATACAAAAGCTTTGCCAAAATGCGCGACCTTGGCCCGAAAATGAAAGAAATTCAGGAAAAGTACAAGGACGACAAACAAAAGCAACAACAGGCAACTTTGGAATTCTATCAAAAAGAAAAAGTAAATCCTGTTGCGGGTTGTATTCCAATGATTATGACCATGCCAATCTTCTTGGCGCTTTATAAAACTTTGTCTGTGGCGATTGAATTGCGTCATGCGCCGTTTTATGGCTGGATTAAGGACTTGTCGGCAAAAGATCCGACTTCAATTTTGAACTTGTTTGGATTGTTACCATATGACCCAAGCCATATTCCACTTATTGGCGTTGCATTAGGTATTGGTATTTGGCCAATTCTTTATGGGCTTTCGATGGTGTTGTTGCAAAAAATGCAATCAACCGCACCGCAAACCGACCCAACAATGCAGCAGGTGATGACTTTGATGCCAATCATGTTCACCTTCATGTTTGCTAGCTTCTCATCAGGCTTGGTTATTTATTATACTTGGTCAAACCTTCTTACTATTGTGCAGCAATATGTAATTGCGAAACGTCAAGGTAGCTCAACCCCAATTGATGAATTCTTCACTAAGCTAAAACAGAAAAAAGGTGCTTAATTGACTGAAGAGGGCGTAATAGACAGCGAGTTTTTGCGTTTATCACCCGAATTCCTTTGGGCGTCAAAAAACATGTCAGATTTGCCGCCAATGTCGGTGACTGAGATTGCTTTTGCTGGTCGTTCAAATGTTGGCAAGTCAAGTTTGGTGAATGGGGTTCTTAATCGTAAAGGTTTGGCGCGTGCCTCATCTGAACCTGGAAGAACCCGCGAGTTGATATTCTTTGCCCTAAAAAACATTGAAGGCAATGAAGTTATTCGTATAGTTGACTTGCCTGGTTATGGTTATGCCCGCGCGCCAAAAACTGAAATTAAACGATGGACCGATGCGACACGTGAATTTTTGATGGGACGCGCGGTTTTAAAGCGTGTTTTCGTTTTGGTTGATTCACGTCATGGCATAAAAGAATCTGATGAAGAAGTTATGCGCGCCCTTGATAAGGCGGCGGTAAATTATCAAATTGTTTTGACTAAAATTGATAAAATTTCTGCGGCAGAACTTGAAAAAGTTAAAAGCAAAACCCTTGATGCGATTAAAAAACGTCCCGCGGCGCATCCAGCACTAATTTGCGCATCATCCCACAAAAATGTTGGTATGTCGCAATTGCGCTATGAAATGATGAATTTGCTTTAGCTTGAATTAACAAGCTTTTTTAAAGCCGTCAGTTGTATCGCAGTATAATTTATTTAGAACCGCCATTATTTCATATACTTCGTCCGATGCAATGCGGTAATAAATATGTTGCGCCTCGCGGCGAGTTGCCACTAATTTTAGGGCGCGTAATTTTGCCAAATGCTGTGACAATGCTGCCTGATTAAGCGTAACCCTCTCTGCCAAATCATTCACAGAAATCTCACCCCCCAAAAGGTTGCAAAGTATCAATAAACGTTTTGGGTTTCCCATCGCTGTCAAAAGCTGTGATGCTTCTTCGGCAATTACTTCCATTTCAACATGTGTAAGTTTTATATCTGTATCAGTAGCCATGACTATATATTAGCATATACGCATATTTATGCAAATGCGATAAAATGACCCTATTAATTTTGTGCATATTTATTATAGTAAAACTATGACTAAATTCGATGAAAAAGAGCGCGAAATTCTGAAAACTGCGAAATTTGTTGGTGACAAAGTCATTGATAGATTTGAAGAAATTGGAATTTACACCTGTGTTGCGCTGTCACAAAAGACGGTTGATGAAATTTGCACATTGGTGGCGGCGCATTTGGGCGCAAGCTGTTGGAAAAATTCACCGCAGTCAAAAGCGGCGGTTGTAAATGCCATTAATACCGCCAATGAATACCTAAAAACAAAAGGGTAGAAGATTTCAATTTTTCTTCCCTTTGGGCATTAATACATCAAGAGTGCGGATAATGTCACAAAAGTGTCGTGACTCTTTGGAAAAACAAGCTAAAACTAATCCGCCGTATTAAATAATATAAGATTCGGGGCTGAATGTGGGCAAAATTTTAGAAGCCAAAAATCTCGTGCGTACTTATGGCACACGCCGCGCACTAGATAATGTTTCCGTAAAAGTAAAAGAAGGTGAAATGGTTGCACTTATCGGGCCGTCTGGTTCGGGTAAATCAACTCTTTTGCGTGCTACTACCGGTTTGATTTTAACCGATAAAAATGGTGGCGAAGTTTCATTAATGGGTATTCCGGTTCAGAAAGACGGTGAGCTTTGTAATAGTGTTCGCGCCGCCCGTTCAAAAGTGGGCTTCGTTTTTCAACAATTTAACCTTGTTGGTCGCCTAAGCCTATTTGAGAACGTAATGCTTGGTGCGCTTGGTCGCTTGCCTTTCTGGAAAGGCTTTTTCGGTAATTGGCCGCAAAAAGACCAAGAACTTGCCATGAAGGCATTAGACCGCGTGGGTGTTGCCGAATATGCAGCGCAGCGTGCAAATGTCCTATCTGGTGGACAGCAGCAGCGCGGCGCAATCGCACGTGCCTTGGTGCAGGGGGCAAAGGCAATTTTCCTTGATGAACCTGTGGCATCTTTGGATCCGGTTTCAGCCCGTAAAGTTATGGAATTGCTTGAAGATCTCAATAAAAATGACGGTGTGACTGTAGTTGTTGTGCTTCACCAAATTGAATATGCTCTTAAATTCTGTGATCGTGTGGTTGCACTAAAAGCGGGTAAAATCGTTTATGATGGCCCGAAAGAAGGTCTTGTTCGCGACAAATTGATTGAGATATATGGTGCGGAATATGATGAGGAATCTGGTGGTGCCGCGCCATTAGAAGAAACCCCACCACCACTTGAAACAACAAAAAAATCAAATATCTTCCTTACAATTGCGCAGTGGTTAGTTGCCTTGGCAATTGTTTCGGCGGCTGGCTTTATGCTTTATAAGCAAAGTTCACATAAGCAGGCGGATATTAATTTCTCAATTCTTGCAACCGAAAATTCGCAAAATGCCAAAGAACGCTGGAAGCCATTTCTTGACGATATGCGCAAACAAACTGGCCTTGATATTAAACCTTATTTCCAAAGCCAATATGCCGGCCTTGTGCAGGCAATGGCATTTGGCCAAACACAGGTTGGTTGGTTCTCAAATAAATCTGGTTTAGAGGCGGTAAAATCTGGTAAAGCAGAAGTGTTCTTGCGTTCGGCTGATACTTCTGGGGTTGATGGCTATCAATCAGTTTTGATTGTTAATTCTAAGTCTAAGATTAGTCTTGATGATGTGTTAAAATGCGATCGCTCATTGGAATTTGGTATGGGGGATGCATCTTCAACCTCTGGCACACTGGTTCCGATGGTTTATTTGTTCGCGCCGAATAATGTTGACCCACAAAATTGCTTCAAAGTTGTTCGCTCAGCAGGACATGAGGCCAACTTCTATTCCGTTGCCAATGGTCAAATACCGGTTGCCACTAATAACTCAACTTCTTTGCAAGTAATTGGTAAAGAGCATCCAGAATTATTGAAAAACGTCCGTGTTATTTGGACTTCACCAACCTTACCGGAAGATCCAATCATTTGGCGCAAAGACTTGCCGGCAGATAAAAAAGATAAAATTCGTAAGTTTTTCTTAAATTATGGTCGTCAAGGCGATGCCGCACAACAAAAGCGTGAGCGTGATATTCTTAAATCATTATCATTCGGTCTTTTCCAACCGGCAAATGACACACATTTGTTGATTGTGCGTGATATGGAAGCCAAGCTGGATTTAATTAACGCCAAAAAGACCGGTGATGTCGCCAAGATTTCACAGGCTCAAAAAGTTGTCGATGCAATTGAACAAGAACAGAAAACTGCAAAACCAGTTCCGCTTTTGTGGTCTGAACCAACCGACCCTGTCGAGGCTGCTGCTGTTCAAAAGGCTATGAAACTTAATAACGCTCAACCAACAACTAAACCTGATAATGGTGCAAAATAATGGCTAGTGAAGATAAAAATGCCAAAGGTTTTTATGCCGAAAATAAAGGTCGTGTTTTAACGCCGCCAACCCGTCCATTTTCTGATAAAATGTTTGATTATATTTTATGGGGCGGCATTATTTTATTATTGGTCGTAAGTTTTGCGCCAACTGAAATTTTCAAAGTTACAAAACTATTTGAAAATTCCGAAAATATGAGCAACTTTATATCACGCTTCTTGCATCCTGATTTTTCGGATTGGAAGAATTATGTCCGTGACATGTGGCTTACCATTCAGATTGCTTTATGGGGCACATTCTTTGCGGTTGTAATGGCAATTCCACTTGGTTTTATGTGCGCATCGAACGTTTCACCACAATGGTTGGTTTTGCCAATGCGCCGCCTAATGGACTTTTTACGCTCTGTTGATGGTCTCGTAATGGGTACTGTTTTCTTGGTTGCAGTTGGTCTTGGGCCATTGGCTGGTGTTTTGGCTTTGGCACTAAACACCGCTGGTGTATTGGGGAAATTATTCTCAGAAGCCGTAGAAGCAACCGATTCTCGTCCTGTTGAGGGGGTACGGGCAACCGGCGCAACCAAACTTCATGAAATCAAATGGGGTGTCTTGCCACAGGTTGCGCCATTGTGGACATCATTCTCGCTATATCGTTTCGAATCAAATGCGCGTTCGGCAACGGTTTTAGGCTTGATTGGTGCTGGTGGTATTGGTCAAACTTTGTTTGAATCAATCAACGCATTTAAATACGAGGAAACTTCGGCAATTGTTGTGGTTCTTGTGATTGCGGTGTCACTAATCGACCTTTTGTCACAAGCAATGCGGTCACGTTTATTGTAATTGTCATAAAAATTTTACAAGTGTCATAATAAATCGGGTATTTGTCACACGCTTGTCATAAAAACTTTATAAACGGCCGCAAACAAGTGGGGTTCTATGAAGTTTTTAGGTGGATTAATTTTATTACCAATCATGTTTTATGCCTCTTTTGCATATGCAAAAGAGTTTGAACCAGAATATAAATTTGATAATGGCGCCAGTGTAACATTATCTGCCCGCTTGACTGTAGATACGTATAATCTAAAAAATGATTATGAAACTGGTGTAGATACAAAATTTAATGATACTTCGCCCACACGTGCCACTTTTATCGTATCAGGCAAATTAAACCCAAAAATACATTATAAATTAGAAGCCTGGGTATTGAATGGCGATGTGACATGGGATGATGTCTATATTGAATATGAACCCAATAAAAACACCACAGTTTGGCTTGGATCAAATTATCAAACTTCAGCAATTGATGGCGGAACATCGTCACAAGTACAAACATTTTCTCAAAAAAGCTTGGCATCAGGTGCATTTACACAAGCATCGCGAAATGTCGGCATTGCAGTTCGTAAAAATGGCAAAAATTGGCAATGGACCAGTGGTTATTATGGCGGTTCATTGGCACTTCCAATGGACAGGCTATTTTCACAAAGTAATTTTGTCCAAAGTAGGTTTTCAATTGCTCCAATTAATGATGATAACCTAACCCTGCACCTTGGAACCAGTTTACGTTATCGAACCCGTGAAGATGATGGGCGTTATTCATATTCAGCCCGTCCAATACAAATGAATTATAATGATTCATTGTTAAAAACTGGGGCAATTGGCAAAAATGATACTAATATTGGGCTAGAGGCCGCCTTATCAAAAGGTCCATATTGGATAATTTTGGATGCCCAACATAATAATGTTAAGTCCAATAGCGTTGCATATAAATTTAATGGCGCAAGCCTAGAAGCCGCATATGTTTTAAGCGGTGAACATCGCTCATATAGCGTGAAAAACGGTAATTTTGGTGCAATAAAACCCAAAAAATCGGTTTATAGCGGTGGCGCTGGGGCGTGGGCATTGACCGGACGTTATGATTATCTTGATTTGCAAGATAATGGTCTTGGTGGCACTGAAAAAGGCTATACTTTGGGGCTTAATTGGTATCTCGCCCAAAAAACAATAATTCGTTTTAACTATGCGCATAGTGACTTTAATTTTGCGCAAACCACAAACCGCGACATCAAGAGCAATATTTTCAATATCAGGCTGCAAATAGGGTTTTGATGAAGTTTCACAATTTTGTGACAATAAACAATTAGAGACAAATTATCCAAACGATAGATTTATCACGGAGAGATTTATGGAAAACAAATTTATTAAATATGGTATGATGTTTATGGCTGTTGCTGCCATTGGTCTTGCCGGATGTGGAAAGAAAGAAGAAGTCCGCAACCGAATTGCGATCGTTGGTTCTTCAACAGTATTTCCTTTTTCATCTGTTGTTGCCGAGCAATTCGCAACATCAAGCGGCAATCAGGTTCCAAAAGTTGAATCAACTGGTACTGGCGGTGGCATGAAAATTTTCTGTTCAAGCACTGGCCTTTCAGGTGTTGATATTACCAATGCATCGCGGCCAATGAAAAAATCAGAATGGGACGATTGTCAGAAAAACGGCATCAAAGACATCATCGAGCTTAAAATAGGCTATGACGGTATTGTTATTGCAGATTCAAAAGATGGTGCAGAATTAAACCTTAGCCGTAAAGACATTTATCTGGCGCTTGCCAAACAAGTTCCTGTTGATGGCAAATTAGTTGATAACCCTTATAAACTTTGGAGTGATGTAAACCCTGCACTTCCGAAAACCAAAATCGAGGTAATGGGCCCGCCACCAACTTCTGGAACGCGCGACGCCTTCGTTGAATTAATTATGGAAAAAGGCGCTGAAGAAATTCCACTATTAAAAGCATTAAAAGAAAAAGACAAAGATGCGTTCAAAGCCGCCTCAACTGCAATCCGTGAAGACGGTGCGTGGAAAGACATGGGTGAAAATGACAATCTTATTGTTCAAGCACTTACCACCAACAAAGAGGCATATGGCATTTTTGGTTATTCTTTCTATGAAGAAAACAAAGATCGTCTAAAAGCGGCAACAATTGATGGGGAGATTCCAGAACTTCACAAGATTATTGAAGGTAAATATCCGGCGTCACGTTCATTGTATTTTTACACCAAAAAAGCCAATATTCCTTTAATTCCAAGCATCAAAGATTATTTGCTTGAATTTACTTCGGCTAAAGCAGCGGGCGAAAAAGGCTATTTGGTTTCGCGTGGACTTATTCCGCTAAAAGCTGAGGATTTGGCGGTACAAGCAAAAATTGCGGCATCGCAAACCACTATGGCAGCACCAAAAGAATAGTTTGAAAATATGAACTTAAAAGGGCGGTTAATTACCGCCCTTTTTAATATTGCCAATATTGCCTAGACTGTGTGTCGGGCTTTTGTTTTTTTGTGAATGGCATAAAAAACATTATGACCAAATTAATTCTTGTTGTTGCCGCCGCCCTAATTGATGAAAATAACCATGTCCTTCTTGCGCAAAGGCCAAAAGGTAAAAGTCTTGCCGACCTTTGGGAGTTTCCAGGTGGGAAGATAGAAGAAGGCGAACGCCCAGAACAAGCACTTATCCGTGAGCTTGAAGAGGAATTAGGCATAAAAGTTAATGAAAAAAACTTAATTCCACTAACATTTGTTAGTTTTTGTTATCAAGATTTTCATCTTTTAATGCCACTATGGGCAATCAGGGAGTGGAAAGGGGCAATCCATCCTTATGAACATCAGGCGCTAAGCTGGGTGTCAAAGGAGGGGCTTGATAATTTCAACATGCCACCTGCCGATATTCCTTTAAAGGAATTTTTATATAAGTATTTGTGACATGGAAAAATTAACGCTGAAACTTAAAAATCTTTCTAAAGACACGCGGGGCGCGACGGCCATGGAATATGGTCTTATAATCGCCCTTATGGTTATCGGCATCATTGCAGGCGTTTCAAATTTTTCTGGTGCAACCACCAATATGTATAACGTTATCACAAATAAAATCACAGCGTCCACTGGTGTTTAATATTATAACTTTCTAGTGATTTAAGGCTTTAAAAAGCCGCAAAATCCATTAAGGGATATTGCGGGAGTTTATTTTATGAGAGTTTTGGTCATCGGTTCTGGTGGGCGTGAGCACGCCTTGGTTTGGAAAATTTCACAATCAAAATCTATTAGCTTTTTGGGTGCTGCACCGGGCAATGCCGGTATTGCCAAAATTGCAAAGTGTTTTGCCGTTGGTGCCGAAGATGTTGACGGTCTTGTAAAACTTGCTGTCGCCGAAAAAATTGACCTTGTTGTGGTCGGGCCCGAGGTTGCGTTGTCTTTGGGGGTTGCTGATAAATTGCGTGAACTGGGAATTGCCACCTTTGGTCCATCACAAGCGGCCGCACAATTGGAGTCGTCCAAAGCGTTTTCAAAAGATTTCATGGCACGCCAAAATATTCCAACTGCTGCTTATGGTGTTTTTACCCAAAGTGATGCCGCAATAAAATTCTTGGAAACCTTATCCGCGCCATATGTCTTGAAGGCATCTGGTCTTGCCGCGGGTAAAGGCGTTGTAATTGCTGAAACGCTTGAACAAGCCAAAGAAGAAGTGAATGAAATGCTTTCTGGCAAATTTGGCGATGCTTCAAGCGAATTAGTAATTGAAGAATTCATGCAAGGCGAAGAGGCAAGTTTCTTTGTGCTTTGCAATTCAAAAAACATTATTCCTCTTCCGGTTTGTCAGGATCACAAACGTGCTTTTGATAATGATGAAGGCCTTAATACCGGTGGGATGGGGGCATATGCACCAACTACTTTGGTTGATGAAAATGTCAAAGCACGAATTATGCAAGAGATTGTTATCCCATCGGTCAAAGGCATGGCAAAGGAGGGCAACCCATATAATGGTGTGCTTTATGTCGGGCTTATGATTAAAGATGGTGTTCCGCGTGTGGTCGAATATAATTGCCGTTTTGGTGACCCCGAATGTCAAATTCTAATGCAATTCATGCCAGATGATTTTGCCGAAATTTTGGGAAAAATAGCACGCGAAGAAAAAATAGAAACCGCTTTAGACTTTGCTGGTAAAAGTGCGGTGACTGTGGTTATGGCTGCCAAAGGTTATCCTGAAAACTATGAAAAAAATGGCGCAATTAACAATATTGACAATGCCGAAAACGAAACCGGCGCATTTGTATTCCATGCTGGTACTAAAATTGACGATGCAGGGCAGTTACGCGCCAATGGTGGGCGGGTTTTGAATGTGACTGCAAATGGCGATACTTTGCAGGATGCATTAGACAAGGTCTATGCCGCCGTTAAAAAAATCGATGCGCCATCATTATTTTATCGAAATGATATTGGGCAAAAGGAAATACGCCGCAATAATTAACCAAACAATTAATCAGGAAAAGACATGATTATTTTTTATCCAAAATCAAATCCATCATTGCCAAGTAATGATTTGGAAAATTTGAATAAGGTTGATTGTCTTTGGGTTGATATTTTGGGCAATAATGATGCCGAAACCGATGCGGTTGAGAAGATATTTGGAATAGATATTGTGACCCAGTCGGAAAATCGCGGTATCGAAGAATCAGCACGTTTTTATGAAGATGGCGGAAACTTATATCTTAATATTTTTGTTCCTGCCCGCATTGGTGCGCGCCCTTATGAACCAATTCCACCAACTGCGGTTTATCATCGTTCAACATTGGGTTTAATCCTTACACCTGATGTTTTGATTTCTTATCATGAGCATGCCCTAAAGGCATTGGAAACAGGAAAAACCCGTGCATCGGTACGGCTTGATGGGGTGAAAACTCCGGCAGATACTTTGCAAGTAATGCTTGAGGCATTAATTGAACGCCAAGCAGGGTTACTAGCCCGAATTGGTAATGATTTGGATGCTGTTTCATTACCAGTTTTAGCGGAAAAACAATTAATAAAGGCAGAGCCGCGCCTTAAAAAACTTGGGCAGTTGGGTGCGCAATTGGCGCTTTGCCGTGATTGCTTGTTTGATTTGGCACGCATGAACGCATTTTTGCATTCATATGAGGGAAAATTTGGGTTTAGTCGTGATGGGTTAACTGCATTTAAAGATGATATTGCGGATTTGTTGAACTTAAACCAATCACAGACAAATGATTTAACATTTTTGCTTGATGCAACATTGGGTCTTATTAATGCCCGCCAGAGCAGCGCACTAAGCTTTATGGCGGTGGTTACGTTGCTCTTTGCGCCACCAACTTTGTTGGCATCAATATTTGGGATGAACTTCAGCCACTGGACGATTTTTAATTCACCGGAAGGGCATTGGTTCGCGCTTATATTAATGGGCTTCTCGGCATTAATGGTACTGCTTATTGCCAAGTTGGCGAGGTTGTTTTGATGCAAATATTTAAATCAAATTATGACGCCCCATTTGGTAAAATCTACTTATTCTATGATGCTGATGGCGTTGTTTATGTCCTCGGTTTCAATGAGGATTATAAGAATTATTTTGATAATGCCTTGGGTGCGGGTAACTATAAAATTACATCTGCACCACTGGTAGAGTTCCTTAATAAAGCGCTTGATGCCTATTTTGCTGGTGAAAAAAACGTTTTTGATAATATCAAATTAAAAACCTTTGGCACAGCATTTCAACAAAAAGCATGGGATGCAATGAAAACAATTCCCTATGGCAAAACCATTTCATACCAACAAGAAGCTGAAATTGCGGGAAATATAAAGGCCGTTCGGGCAATTGGTGGCGCAAATAATAAAAACCCGATTGCAATTATAATCCCATGCCACCGCGTGATTGGAAAAAATGGTAAAATGGTCGGTTATGGCGGTGGACTTCATATAAAAGAATGGCTTCTTCAACACGAAACAAAATAATGACAAAAACACCAATCTTACAATTTGAAAACGTTAACCTTCGTTATAGCGAAACCGAAATTTTAAAGAACATTAATCTTGAAATTGCCGATGGTGAACATTGCGCGATACTTGGACCTAATGGCTCTGGTAAATCAACACTTATCAAACTGATTAGTAGTGAGCTTTACCCATCAATTGTAAAAGAACACTCACAACGAAAAATCCTCGGTGAAGCTGGTTGGAATATTGCTGAATTACGCCGCCATATTGGTATTGTAACCAATGATTTACATAATTCATTCAGTGTTGATGGCGGTAATTTGACTGGCCTTGAAACAGTTATGAGCGGGTTTTTCGGGACATTGGGGCTTTTTCCGCATCAAATTATTGAAAATGATTATGAGCCAAAGGCAAAATTGGCACTAGAGAGGCTTGGAATTGCGCGTCTTGAAACCCAAAAAATTGGAACAATGTCAACGGGGGAGTTGCGCAAATGTCTTGTAGCGCGGGCGTTGGTTCATCCGGTTCGTGCGATATTGCTTGACGAGCCAACAGTTGGCCTTGATATAAAAGCACAGCTAGATTTTATTGAAATGATGCGCTCCCTTGCCAATGATGGCACGACAATAATACTTATTACCCATCACATTGAAGAGGTTTTTGAAGAAATCTCAAAAGTACTTTTGATCAAGGATGGACGTATTTTCGCACAAGGCGCAAAGCAAGAAGTATTAAATGCAACCAATTTATCGCAAGTGTTTGATGTTAATCTTTCGCTTAACCATAAAAATGGGCGTTATAGCATTGAAGTAAATTAGATTACTTACGTGCTTCCCAATTGGGAACCGCGCCTTCAAGTTGGGCAACATCTGAAAAATCATTCCAAACATAGGCGATTGATATAAGTGTGCCGTTATTTAGTGTGTCTTCGCGACGACCAGCAGGAGTAGCGCCCAAATCTTCACAGAAGTTGCAGCCTTGAACATTGTCTTCGGCAACCCATGTGCCGCCGGTAAATAAACCACGGCTTATAAGCCAGCGCGAAACAGCAAGCATTAATGCCTTGCCTAGGCCATAACCCTGATGATCGCGGCGTAGATAAAGTTCATAAATTTCGCCCTGGCCAAGAATTTTTTGCGCCCGACTATTAGTTGCGCCACAAGATGCAAAACCAATTATTTCATTATCTTCATTTTCAATAACGAAAATTGCACGGTCCGCATCATTTATTTGATCTACAAAATCGCCACGCCATTTTTTAAGCGCTGATTCAAAAGTTATTTCAGCAAGATCTTTGGCGTGCAAAATATCCGAATAGGTCTCGTGCCAGCATTTCACATAAGCCCGCGCGAGATTGTCAATATCATTAACATTGGCATTTCTAAGAACAAACTTCATAATGACAGACTTCTTTCATTCATCAGATTTTGCAAGAATATTATAAATCTTACTCTAATTTATTAAGATATTGGTCTTATTTGCCAAATATTCAAGCACACTATTTACGTTTTTTCGCAAAAAAAGATTTTAGCAGTTCTGAGCATTCGTTTTCCAATATCCCGCCAATAATTTCTGGCCGATGGTGGCATTGAGGTGATGAAAAGAATTTTACGCCGTTTTCAACTGCACCACCTTTTTTATCAAATGCACCAAATACGATTGTTTTTATACGTGCAAATGAAATTGCGCCGGCGCACATTGTGCATGGCTCAAGCGTTACGTAAAGGCATAGTTCGGGTTTAAGGCGATAGTTTTCAAGTGCTTGTGCTGCGCTACGTAATGCAATCACTTCGGCGTGGGCGGTTGGGTCATGAGATTTTATGGGTTGATTATAGCCGCGTGAAATTATTTCGCCGCTTTGGGAATCAACAATTATTGCGCCAATTGGGACTTCGCCAATTTCTTCTGCCTTCTTTGCCTCTTCGATGGCAAGGCGCATAAATTCAACATGTTTATCCATCTTTATTCTCATAACAAAAAACATTATAGAAAACAAACCACCTGTGAAGGGCGTGTTCTGAAAGGATAGAAAATGGAAAAAGAATTTAGTGGTGAACGTATTGCCAAAACTATGGCGCGTGCTGGTGTTTGTTCACGCCGTGAAGCTGAAAAAATCATCGAAGAAGGTCGCGTAAAAGTAAATGGCAAGGTTATTACCTCGCCCGCATTAAACGTTACCGATGACGATAAAATAATGGTCGATGACAAACCATTGGCGCAGAAAGAGGCAACTCGTCTTTGGATATATCATAAACCACCTGGTCTTGTTACCACCCACTCAGACCCTGACGGTAGGCCGACCGTTTTCCAAAATTTACCATCTGATTTGGGGCGTGTGATTTCAGTTGGGCGTCTGGATTTGAATTCAGAAGGTCTTTTACTTTTGACCAATGACGGTGAATTAGCGCGCCTTTTGGAATTGCCGCGTTCGGGAATTGAACGCATTTACCGCGCCCGCGCCTTTGGCGATATTACTCAAGAAAAACTAAACACACTACAAGATGGGATTGAAGTTGACGGTGTTCATTATGGTTCAATTGATGCCATTCTTGAGCGTGATGCCACAAAAAATGCCTGGATCCGTGTGGTTCTACGTGAAGGGAAGAACCGTGAGATTCGTAAAGTTCTTGCCGCGCTTGGTTTACAGGTAAATCGTCTTATTCGCGTTAAATATGGTGATTTTGAACTTGGTTCTTTGGAACGTGGTGAGCTTTCTGAAGTCCCACAACAAAAAGTCAAAAAAACTTTTACAAAACTTGCTCAGGCAATTAAGTCTGCGCCGGCGCCATCACGCCCTTTTTCTTTCAAGAAATCAGGAAAGAGTTTTAAAAATAATTCCAAAAGAACCACAAAAAACAACAAATAGACAATGCCGCCAAAATAGGCTTCGTCACCAATTTGTTTATTGTCCATTTGGCCAATTATTGCGCCAACCATGAAATTATTCATTATGTGCGCACCCATTGATAATTCAATGCCATTGGTGCGCCATGTTGAATACGCAAATGAAAGCCCCATACAAGCGGTCATCAAAAGCACACTTTTATCAATGCCCGGTTGGAAGTGCAGCATGCCAAAAATTCCATTAGATATAATTGCTGCAAGCCATATTGGGGCCTTTAATCTTCTTAAATGTTGCATGAATCCGGCGCGGATAAAAACTTCTTCAAATGTTGACTGCACACCAAATGCAAGTAAATAAATTGGCAATAAAACTATATAATGCTCAAAGCCCAATGCGTTAAATCTTGATGCCATTGCGGCAAAGCTATTTTCGCCGCCGACAAGTGATAAAAGCGCTGAAATAATAATTATTGAGGGTGCAATCATTGCACCCAAAAAGAATAGTCTTAAGCGGAAATAACTTGCACCACTAAAAAGCGTTAAAATTGGCAATTTTTCAAATAGTTTGCGCCAGAAAATTGCGGTCAAAAGCCCGATACCAAATGAAAAGAATAATACGAAAACTGCAAACCGTATTTCGGCTGCAAAGTTGCCTTGGGGAATTTTGGCAAGACCACTTACCTTTTCGAGGAATTCACTTTGGTCAAATGGAAGGCCGCTTTTTAATGAAGGCATCATTTCATAAAGTGCAAGGCCAAGAATTGCCGCGACTTGTGCTAAATTCCACAGAACAAAAATAACAATCAAGCTTGAGAGCATAAGGGCAAAACCAGTTGCGATGTTTCGCGGTCTTTGGTCTTTAAGAATGTCTTCAAACTTATTCATTTATTATGCCTATTGTCATATCTGCTTCATTGGAATTGGTATGTGAATTAACCCGCATAAGGGTTAGTACATCTATTCTTTTTGCCCCCGCGCGCTTTAAAGCCTTGGAACAGGCATTTATAGTCGCACCCGTGGTAAATACATCATCAATTAATAAAATACTCTTACCTGTAACAGGTTTTTGCACAAAAAACGCCGATTTTACGTTATTTTTGCGCCCAATTTGGCTTAGGCCATTTTGTGAAGGCGTATTTTTAGTGCGCTTAAGAATAAAGGCATCAAAATCCTTGTTTAAAATTTTTGCTAATTCCTGCCCTAACCATACTGATTGATTAAATCCACGATCGAAAAGGCGCTTTTTATGGATTGGTACGGGTATTATCACATCAACCAATTCAGGATTAATTGCGCAATCACGCATCATGGTGGCAAAGGTTTTTACCCCGTCACGTCGGCCTGCGTGTTTTAATTGTAATATCAGTTGTTTTGAATTGTCATCATACGATAATGGTGCGCGTGCACTATCAAAAAAAGGTGGCTCAGCAAGGCATTGCCCGCAAATAGTTTCTGGGTTTGGCGCATCGTTCAGTTTGACCCCGCAGCAATGGCATTTGGGGCCATAATTAAAAGTTAGATTTTGCCATTTTTCAATTTCAATCGTGCCATTAATTTTTACCCTATTATCACTAAGCAGCGAAATAGGTGGCCATATAAGGTCGATAATGGTGTTAAAAAATGCAAATTTCATATTTTTATGATTTTACCTGCGTAGCAAATATGTCTATTAGCAAAATATGGCATTGGGGGCATCCGATTTATTATTTGATACTGCACTTTTCCTGTCCCGCAGGCAAAAGGCTTTGGCGCGTGCGCAACTAAATCCAAAAAGCCCATTTTTCCTTCATAATTTTGCGCTTGAAGGAAATGTTGATACCATAAAAACCCTTAAGCCAGATTTTGATAATGCCTTGGAATTATTTTCGGGAAATGGTGAATTTGCTACTGCATTGGCGGATGAAAATCTTTTGGGTGCGGGCGGAAAGATAAAGTCCCTAAAGCTTTATGAGCCAGCATTTTCGCATTTTATTGGCGCAAAATGCATTAATGAACTTGAGGACCTGCCGCTCGAAGATGGTGTGTATGATTTAATAATTGCCAATAGCTGCCTTAATTGGGTTAATGACCTACCTGGGCTTTTGGCACGAATTAAACGTGCATTAAAAAAAGATGGTTTGTTTATTGCCTCATTCCTTGGTGGGCGTACATTGAATGAATTACGCCAATCGTTTCTTGCGGTTGAGGCCGAAGAAACTGGTGGGGCATCAATGCGAATTTCGCCAATGATTGATTTGGAAAATGCCGCCGCTTTATTGCGCCGCGCTGGCTTTTTATCGCCTGTAAGCTCTTCAGAGGTTTTGCGTGCGCGTTATGACAATGTTTTTGCGCTCTTCCGTGATCTTAAAGCGATGGGTGAGAATTCTGCCTTTGCGGTTCGAAATGCGGCACCATTAAACCGTGGCTTAATTTCCAAAATCGCCACAAATTATCAGGAAAAAAATGCTGATAGCGATGGTCGTGTTGGTGCAACATATGAAATCGTCACGGTTTCTGCGTGGAATTAGACATTACTTTGAAATAATTTTAATTGAAATTATACAAAAAACCTATTTACTTGCTTTATGTCTGATGGATTTTTTGATTTTGGCAATATAGGAGGCAAAGCGCGCGCAATCGCGTTTGCTGAAAGCCCGTTTGATGAAAACGGCTTTCCCAAGCCTTGGGTTCTTGCCATTACAGTTTTTGGGCATTTATTATTATTGGTCACGCTTATTAATATCGAACCAATGATAATTAAAAAAGACAATGTGGTTTATGGTGTTGATATTGTAAAACTTCCACCAATAGAAAAACCACAAGAGCCACCGGTTGAGACCAAAAAAACTTTGCAGGAAAATAAACCGGTTCCGCAACAAGAATTGCCACCAATTGCGCAGCAAACTATTCCAGAGCCAGAGCAGCAGCAAGCGCCGCAAATAGTGCCACAAGAACAAGTTCCAGAAGAAGTTAAGCAAGAAATTGTTCAACCAGCAAAGGTTCAGCTTTCGCCACAACAAATCCAAATGCAAAAGGTGCAAAAATTAAAAGCGCCAAACATCGATAAAATTGAGGAACAAGAAGAAATAAATCTTGCCCCCGTTCCCAATCTTAACATCCAAGCGCCGCAATTAAATAAATTACAAAATCGGGACGTTGATGTTAAGCGACCAATTAATGCACAAAAACTTGATGCGCCAAATAATATTAAAACCGCTAATCCAAATATTAATCGCCCGGCAAATGATTTAAAAATTAATGTTGATGAATTAAATCGCAATTATGAAGAGCAACAACGACAGGCGGATATGGCGCGCCAAAAGGCTCTTGATGAACAAAGACAAAAGCAAGATGCAATTCGCCAAAGCGCAAACGCACCCAAGGCAAATGGTGGAGAACTTGCGCCACCATCTGGTAGTTCAAGTGGTGTAACGGCAATTGGCGGCGGCGGTGCGCCAGCTAGTGGTGGGGCATCCGGTGGCGTTTTGCCAAATGCACCAAAATCTTATGGTGGCCGCAATGTATTTGAAGAAACTGAAAACGGCTCATTGCTTGCTAGAATGGGGCGTACTGCTGACTGCGCGTCATTGAACCGTCAGCGTGATGAAAAATGCCCGAATTGGGAACCCTTGGATGGGCATTTGGGCGGAAAAATCGCCCCAAAAGTTCAACCGCAGTATAAAGCACCACCAACACATGTTGATCCGCTTCCGATTTGCCCACCAGGGACACCGAAATCAAATTTCGGTCTAAGCTGTTTGCCTGCGAAAAATTAATTTAATTATCGGCCATTCAGATTTGCGAGCAAAGCCCACGAATTAGCCGTGAGGTATAAATTTATGGCATTGGTCGTTTGCCAAAGCGTAATCCCGCCAATAATGGAATGGGATCTGGGATTTTGGCCTTGAATTCACGAAATTTGAATTTTGCTTTTTCGATTTGCATAATATTTTCAATGCGGCGATCAAGAAATTCCCACGTTTCAATATTATCTTCACTTTCATCACCCAAAAAACAGGCTGCTGTTGATGCGTCAACGGCCAAAAGCATGGTGCGTTTTGAGTAATAGTTAAAGTCAGTTGATTTATCACCAAATGCCCGCCAAACCTTATCCGTAAAGCGATAACCAATAGCCAAAGAATGAGGCAGATTTTGCGGCAAGGCAAGAATCATAAGCGCATGCCGAAGTGCTTCACGATGTTGCCCCAAAAACTCAAGGCGGCTGCGTACAGCTAATGTTGCTTTTTCACGTATTTTAAGTGATTTTCTTGCGGCGAGTGTGGCAATAACAAAGTCATCGGCCTGTAAAAACCAATAATCAATCATTGAAATTATACCATTGGGGGCAAGAATTTGTAATTCTCCATAATCAAGGCCAATTTTGTGTGCGGCGGCCTTAAGCCCCTTTGTTGAAAACCCGTCAAAGGCAGCATTTTCTAAAAACGCTTGTAATAGAGTGCTTTTTTCAGAAGTTAATTCAACGTCGGTCATTTGATAATGGCTTTTAAATATGCTATATAATCAGCGGAAACTAATTTTGACGTGTCGCATGTGCAAAGTCAAGATTTGGTTTTTGCATTTTGCCCATTACTTTTAACCTTTCTTATGCGATTTTTTTATGAATCGCAGGGTTTAATTGACTAAAGGTGTGGACATGGCGGCTAGTTTTGGTTATAGCCGCCCATCATTTTATTTTAGATTAACTCTTATTTACAGGAGAAGGACCCTGGTTCAGATTATAGTGCGCGAAAACAACGTTGATCAAGCGTTGAAAGCTCTTAAGAAAAAAATGCAACGTGAAGGCACTTTCCGTGAAATGAAACGTCGCAATCATTTTGAAAAACCATCTGAAAAACGCGCTCGCGAACAAGCGGAAGCTGTGCGTCGTACCCGCAAATTGCAGCGTAAACGCGCGCAACGTGAAGGCCTATTGGCAATCAGATAATCGCAAAATAAAATGTTTCTGAATGCCGCCACGATTAATATCGGGCGGCTTTTGGTGTTTATGATTCTTGTTGTTATTTCTGTTTAGCTTTGCAGCCCAAACTTGCGTTGGGCAAAATCCAGCAATATATCGCACGCCATGCTTGTATATTTACGTGAATATCTTTGTGCAGGGTGGAAGGTGCCTTGTTCATCAAAGCTATGGGTGGCATTTTCAAAAAATGTGGTTTCAATATCGACGCCATCTCTTCTAAGGCGTTCAACTGTCTTATTTAAGAAGAAGTCGCCAACCACCATGTCGCGTCCACCAATAATCATATGTGCAGGGATGTGCCGCCTCCAGCCATAGGCAAAAGAATAAGAGCCAGCGCCACACCATGGGTAAACCATGAAAGCAAATTTAAGATTTTCGAGCGGGGTTTTGCCAATATCGTTTAAATATGCATTGGTTCCGATTTTATCTTCTTGAGATAATGCATCCATTATCGTCCAACCACCGTGTGACCAACCGGCGGCACCAATTTTTTCTTTATTAATCCAATCTTGTGATCCCGCCCAATGTAGTGCTGTAACAACGTCACCAGAACGCTCTTTGCCATGAAATTTTAGGCCGGTGCAGATAAGTGTTCCCGCTTCGACCAAATTAACATCACGCGGAGTATAAGAATCAACCAAGACAGCGGCAATGCCCGCTTTTTGTAAAGTTTCGGCGTAGGCGACCATTGGCGATGTTGGACGTCCGCAACCATGAAACATAAAAACCACTGCAAAAGGACCATTTCCTTCGGGGCGAAAGATCTCAAAATTTTGCGATAAACGCGTGGCACGCTCATTAACGGTTTCAACTGGAAATTTTTTCATAAATCAAACATAGCAAAGATTTGTTAGCTTGATAAATAAACTTTATGTTAAAAATTAAAAAAGGCCTGCCATTGACAAGCCTTTAATTTGAAATTGTAAATAAAACCCAATTCATAAGTATGCAAAACGCACACAGGTTAGAATTTTTGCTTATTTAGTGTCTAAAATGTCTTTGACCTGTAAAGACCATTGCAATGCCGTGCTCGTCTGCGGCCTTGATAACTTCTTCATCGCGGATAGAGCCACCAGGTTGAATAACCGATGTTGCCCCTGCTTCAATAGCTTCAAGTAGGCCATCAGCGAATGGGAAGAAAGCATCAGATGCAACCGCTGAGCCAATGGTTTTCGCTTTATCCCAGCCTGCCATTTTTGCAGCCTCAACGGCACGTTTTGCGGCGATATATGCGCTGTCGCGGCGGTTCATTTGCCCTGCGCCAATCCCCGCGGTTGCAAGGTCTTTTGCATAAACGATGGCATTTGACTTAACGTGCTTGGCCACTTTAAAGGCAAAAAGCATATCTTCGATTTCTTTGTCTGTTGGTGCGCGTTTGGTAACTACTTTAAGGTTTTCACGTAAAACTGGTTTGTTATCGCGTGACTGCACCAAGAAGCCGCCGGCAATGTTACGATAGTTTACGGCGTCAGTAGTTGGGTCAGGAAGGCCGCCGGCAACAAGCAAGCGAAGGTTCTTTTTGGCAGCAAATACCGCTTTTGCTTCTTCGGTTACTTCCGGTGCGATAACAACTTCTGTGAAGATTTCGGCGATTGCTTTTGCGGTTTCCCCATCCAAAATTTGGTTGCACGCAACAATGCCGCCAAATGCTGAAACAGGGTCACATGCAAGCGCGTTTTGATATGCTTCTAAAAGGCTTGAGCCAACTGCAACGCCGCATGGGTTTGCATGTTTGATGATTGCAATTGCAGGCTTTTCTTTTGGAGAGAATTCCGCAACCAATTCATAAGCGGCATCAGTATCATTCAAATTATTGTATGAAAGTTCTTTGCCCTGAAGCTGTTTTGCCGTGGAAACACCAAAGCGCTTGTCGCCATTTGAGTAGAAGGCCGCCTTTTGGTGTGGGTTTTCGCCATAGCGCATTTCCTGCACTTTAACGCCGCCCATTGTGCGATATTTTGGGCTTTCCTCTTTGGTTTGTTCAAAGTACCAATTTGAAATCACTGCATCATATGCAGAGGTGCGTGAATAGGCGCGTGCCGCAAGTTTTTTGCGGGTTTCGTGGCTTGTGCCACCCAAAGCTTCTAAGTCGGTAAGCACAAGTTCGATGTCATCATTGTCTGTGGCAACCGCAGTAAAACCATGGTTTTTAGCTCCTGCACGAATCATTGCGGGGCCGCCAATATCGATATTCTCAATCATTTCATCAAAATCAGCATTTTTTGCCAAGGTTTCTTCAAATGGATAAAGATTAACCCACAAAAGATCGATACCGGTAATTCCATGTTCGCTCATCGCCTTGGCGTGGTCTGGGTTATCACGAAGTGCAAGTAGCCCTCCATGAACCATTGGATGAAGGGTTTTAACGCGGCCGTCCATCATTTCAGGAAAATTGGTGATTTCTGAAACATCAATAACCGGAATACCCAAATCTTTTAGCGCTTTTGACGTTCCGCCAGTTGATAAAATTTCAACATTTTTTGCCGCCAATACCTTGGCAACTTTTTCTAAAGACGATTTATCTGATAACGAAATCAGCGCGCGTTTAAGCGGAACAATATTTTGTGACATGAAACCTACCAAACCAAATTTTGCGAAATAAAATTATTTCTTGGATACCTTATACCCGGGAACAATTCGCTCTAATAATTTCAAGGTTTCCCGAATATCATTCTTGGTAGCTGCTTTAACGGTTTTCTCGATTAATTCAATTAGATTTTCATCCAATTCCTTGCTGGATTTCACGCCAAGAACGCCATCAACCGGTGTTTCGACCGCTTTTTCATAATCATAGAAGATTTCTTCGTGAATTTTTTCACCAGGTCGGACGCCGGTTTCAATAATATCAATATCCTTGTATGGCTCATAACCTTTTAATCGTATCATTGCCTCAGCAAAGGATATGATTTTCATTGGTTCACCCATATCAAGGACGAAAAGCGGATAATTATATTTTACCTTTTTACCGTTTTTGCCGGTAATCATGCCGCCGCCCAATGCCGCCGATTGCAATACTAGGCCAACGGCCTCTTTAACCGTCATAAACCAACGGGTCATTTCTTTAGAGGTTACGGTAACGGGGCCCATTGCTGAAATCTGTCGCTCAAAAAGCGGCATAACAGAACCAGAAGAACCAAGCACGTTGCCAAATCGTGTTGAAAAGAATTTGCTGCCACTTTTTTCGAAACAATAACGAACATATAATTCAGCCGCACGTTTTGCGGCACCCATAAGGTTGGTTGGGTTCACAGCCTTATCAGTTGAAATCAGAATGAATGCCTCCACACCGGTTCTAAGGGCGGCATCGGCAACATTCTTTGTTCCACCAAGGTTAACCATTATTGCTTCACGCGGATGTTCTTCCATCAGTGGTACATGTTTATTGGCGGCAGCGTGGAACACAATTTGCGGCAAATACGTATCGAATAAATCATCAATCGAGCGATAATCACGAATATCTTTTAATCGAATAACGGTTTCAATTTGAGGGAAACGCTCGCCTATAATTTGGTTGATTGTATATAAATTATTCTCTGAATTATCGACAATAACAATCTTTTTAGGATTAAAAGTTGCAACCTGAAGCGCAAGCTCAGAGCCAATAGTGCCACCGCCCCCAGTGATAAGAATTGTTTTGCCTTCAATAAGCTTTGATGGGCCACTCGGGTCAAGGTCATACTTATGGCGGCCAAGAACATCCTCGGGGTTAACGTTAGAAAGTCTTTTAGAGCCAATCTCTGGCATACGAGAAAGTCGAACTTTTTTATCGTTCATCGCGCCGATTGCAGCCTGCTTCACATATTCAGGGTGATTATCGCCGACCAATATGATTCGTACGTGGCTATAATTATATTCAGTTAGTGCGCGTTTAATTAATTGTTGGAGTGTTTCATTAAAGTTTTCGCCTGAATATACACGTGCCCCTGAATATACTTTTCCAATTTGGTTGCCTTTTGTGGAAATAATTGCAAGTGGTTTGAATGGTAATGGCCCGCTTTTTCTGGCTTGGTGAATTGCTAATGTTACCATATCGGTTCCACCAACCATAATTGCCGGTGGGGCATTTGGTAATGCAGGCCTGAACAGCGCGCTTAACGCCATAATATTACCGCCGGTCGAAATGAAGCGCGCAAGACCGCGTGCCCCCATCATGAAAGATAATAATAGCAAAGATACAATTATCGGAACTTTTGGCGTAAAGCGTAAATTAAGCGATACAATAATAATTACATAAAGAACCGATGTGATTAAAACCGCCTGTGCAATTCGCAGCAAATCATCAGATGTAGTCCAACGCCACACCATCTGCCATGATCTTGTTAGTAGTAAAGAAAGGAACAAAGCACCGAAGTAAATAAATATTTTGGTGAGTATTAAATTTTCATCATTTGTTTCTGTGTCAATAGATGATAGTATACCGATAAGTATTGCAATTAATCCAATAAATAAATCGGCAAACAACCCTTTCGTAAAGGGCGATCTTATAGTATCTTTCACCTGCCACCTATCAGAAACATTTATTGCTATCCAGTTTGTATGCACTGGCTTGCTGAATTACATAAAACACAAAGTCCGCTACTATTAAATCAGCTCGAAAAATTTATCAAACAATTATATTAAATTGTTTCAGTATTATGGCTAATGTATGTCTATTTTTTACGCTAACTGAAATATTATATTAGTGTTGGAAAATTATTTGGTGGAAATATGAGTGTTTACAATTCAAAGGTTATTGAGCTTGCGACGCAAATCGAAAACATCGATAAGATATTGGAAATAAATGATAATTTATTTGGAGAGGCAAAAAAGACATCTCGCGTCTGTGGTTCCACCATTGGTTTGAAAATTTCTTATAATAACAAAGACAACGTGGTCATGGATTTCTCAATTGATCCAAAAGCTTGTGCATTAGGGCAGGCAAGTGCGGCAATTTTGTCACGCAATTTAGTTGGTGCAACGCCACAAGAAATATTCAAAGCCAGAGATGATTTGCGAGCGATGCTAAAAGAGGGCGGCAAACCACCTGAAGGTCGATTCTGGGAGTTGCGCTATCTTGAGGCAGTTGCTGATTACCCGCCGCGACATGCTTCTGTAATGCTTGCATGGGAAGCTGCTTGTGCAATTTTTGACGAAATGTTTGCAAAAGAATAATATTTGTATTATAGGCGTTTTTCATGCCAATAGCGTTCTTATATACATCTACAACAACCACTACCGCTTAATGCCGGCGGCGTTGTGTGGGCGCGTCGCAAGCGGCAGGTAATTCCCACAAAAAAACGCTTCAAATTCAAAACAAAGGGTTAGTTTTGACTGATACTAGCAATAATGGCAAAGTCTCAATTCCTGCCTTGTTATTACTGGGTTTATATCGGCTTTATAAAATTTTTCTGTCACCTTTAATTGGTAATCAATGTCGCTATCTGCCAACATGTTCGGATTATGCGGCCGATTGTGTTAGAAAGCATGGTGCATGGAAAGGAGCATGGATGGGATTTGCAAGGGTTTGCAGATGTCATCCGAAAGGTGGTCATGGTTTTGATCCTGCACCTGAAACTGCGCCGGTGGCGAAATGGTATAAACCATGGGATTATGGTGATTGGGATAATCGGTTCAGGGACCCAAAAGACTATAAACCACCTAAAGACTTAAAACCAAAAGAATTTGAAAATTTAAATAAATCACTTCAAGAAGAACAAAATATAGAGAAGCAATAATGTTTGAATTAAAATTTCCAGATGGCGCCATACGTCAATATGAAAATAATATCTCCCCATTAGAAATTGCCGAAGGCATTTCAAAATCACTTGCAAAGCGTGTGGTTGGCGCAAAAATCGACGGACAGGTTTGGGATTTATCGCGCCCAATCGAACCCAAAGATACTCCACAAACATTTGAATTAATCAACCGCGATAGTGACGATGGACTTGAGATTATTCGCCACGATGCGGCACATATTATGGCGCAAGCAGTACAGGAATTATTCCCTGATACTCAAATCACAATTGGCCCATCAATCGAAGATGGCTATTATTATGATTTTGTACGCGAAGAGAAATTTTCGACTGATGATTTCGAAAAAATCGAAGCTAAAATGCGTGAAATCGTTGATCGTGATTTACCAATCGTCCGTGAGGAATGGGACCGCGAAGTAGCAATTAAACATTTCAATGAAATCGGTGAAATTTACAAAGCAAAAATCATCGAGGAAATCATCCCAGAAGGTGAAACCCTTACTGTTTATAAACAAGGTGACAATTGGAAAGATTTGTGCCGTGGACCGCATATGCCGTCCACTGGTCGTCTTGGTAAAGCCTTTAAATTGATGAAGCTTGCGGGGGCATATTGGCGTGGCGATGCAAAGAATGCACAGCTTCAGCGTATTTATGGTACTGCATGGGCCGATGAAAAAGGTCTTAAAGATTATTTGGTTCGCCTTGAAGAAGCCGAAAAACGTGACCACCGTAAATTGGGTCGTCAATTAAACCTATTCCATATGCAAGAAGAAGCAAAAGGCATGGTTTTCTGGCATCCAAAAGGTTGGACCATGTATCGTGCGCTTGAAAACTATATTCGTCGCAAAATTGAAGCTTCTGATTATGTTGAGGTTAAAACCCCACAATTGATGGATAAAACCCTATGGGAAAAATCTGGACATTGGGAAAAGTTTGGCCACGCAATGTTTACTTGTGAGACTGTTGAGGAAGAAATTCTTGCGGTTAAACCGATGAACTGCCCGGGGCATGTCCAAATCTTTAACCAAGGGCAAAAATCATATCGTGATTTGCCGTTACGTATGGCGGAAATGGGTTGTTGTCACCGATTTGAACCATCTGGTGGTTTGCACGGTATTATGCGTGTGCGTAACTTTACCCAAGATGATGGCCACATTTTCTGTCGTGTTGATCAGATTTATTCGGAAACTAAGGATTTTTGCGAACTTTTACGTACAGTTTATAATGATTTGGGTGTTGAGCTGCATTCTGTTAAACTTGCACTTCGTCCTGATGTTCGGGCGGGATCTGATGAAACTTGGGATTATGCCGAAAAGATGCTTAAAGAAGCCGCCGAGGCAGCAGGAGAAATCGTAGAATTGCTTCCTAATGAAGGTGCATTCTATGGCCCTAAACTTGAGTTCCATCTAAAAGATGCAATCGGCCGTACATGGCAATGTGGTACTTTACAGCTTGATTTTGTGTTACCTGAACGTCTTGATGCTGAATATACTGGTGAAGATGGTCAAAAGCACCGCCCGGTAATGCTTCACCGTGCAATTTTGGGAACTTTTGAACGTTTCTTGGGTATCTTAATTGAAAACCATGCCGGTAATTTCCCAATGTGGCTTGCCCCAGTGCAGGTAGTGGTTGCCAATATCACCTCTGATTCAGAACAATATGCAAAAGACGTTTGCCACAAATTGCGTGCTGCTGGCATTCGCGCTGAAACTGATGTGCGTAATGAAAAAATCAACTTTAAAATCCGTGAGCATTCTTTGCAAAAAGTTCCTGTTATTGCAGTTGTTGGTTCGCGTGAAGCCGCAGAGGGCAAGGTTGCGCTTCGCCGTTTTGGTTCACAGGCACAAGAAATCTTGTCACTTGAAGAGGCAATGGCGATGCTTTCAACAGAAAGCCTGCCACCAGATATGAAATAGGCTTAGAATATAATGGTGAAATCTACTCAAAAGGGTGCAATTGCTGGTGTTACTGGCATCGGGCTTGGTCTTATGACTTTGTTTGGTGGCGTTGATATTCCGACATTGGCGGCAATAACTTCACTTTGGGCATTGATTGTAGCCATTGTACAAGGCGGTATTATTGATGTGATAAAGGGCGTGTTAAAGCGCCCTTTTTCGTCAATGTTTTTTATTGCTGCCCTTGCTTATCTTGTGCTTACCCGCATTAATCAGGCCGAAGTTTTAAATGAAACGGCACGTAGTCTTTTGGTGGGGGTATTGTTTTTGCCGTTTATGTCTTGGGCCTTTATGACAGGTAATGCAGAAGATAAAAAAATCGCGGGGCGGGGCCTGATTGCGGGCTTTGTATTTGCCGCGGTTTTATTATCATATGAGGCTGTGAGTGGTTATCAGTTATACCATCTTGCTGTCCCACACCAAGATCCACTAGAAATGGAGCGTAATCTTGGGCGCGGGGCATATATACTTATTATAATGCTATTCCCTGTGCTTCTGACGATAAAAGCGCAGCATTTAGACATTAAGCTTAAGATTTTTGTGATTGTAGCCGCTATTTTTCTCTCAACCCGTTTTGGGATTGATTTGAATATAATAACTATTGCTGTTGCAGGCATTGTTTACGGCTTGGCATTGGTTTTTCCAAGGGTGGCAATCATTTCTGTAAATCTGGTTGCAAGTTTTTTAATTGCATTTGCGCCATTCATTTATGAAATAATTGCCAAGTTTGCAAAGTCTTTGTGGACACCAGATACAATTCCATTGTCATATGGTCGCCGTGCCGATATGTGGCTTTACGCAATTGATCGTATAAAAGAAAAGCCAATTTGGGGCTGGGGTCTGGATGCAGCAAAGACTTTTAATCAACCTATAAAATGGCGTGGCTTTGATTGGACCGTACTTCAAATGCACCCGCATTCTGCACCGTTGAATTTGTGGTTAGAAGGTGGCGCAGTTGGGGCGCTTTTGTTTGTTGTTGCAATTAATTCTGGTAGCATTTGGTTGCTTCGTTCTGTTGGTAAAAACCGTGAACTTGCGGCGACGATTTCCGCAAGCTTGACTGCAATCATTTTTGGTTGGGCGGTGACATATGGTGCATGGCAACAATGGCTTTGGGTTTGTCTGTTCTTTGCGATTATTTATCCATTCTTGAACGATATGCCAAAGCAAAGGTCAAAAAAGGCATCCGAGGAATTACAAGAAATTGTCTGATAATAAACGCATTAGCATTATAATCGTAACATACCACACAGGTGATGCGGTTTTTGACGCTATTAATTCTGCGCTTTTGCAAGATGCTTTTGAGATAATTGTGGTTGATAATGGTAATGATGACGGCACGCGCTGTCGGTTGCAACAAATGTCAATTGATACACCAAATCTAACCTATATAATTAATAATGAAAATATTGGCTTTGGTGCGGCATGTAACAAAGGGGCAAAGGCTTCAAAAGGTGAAATACTGGTCTTCTTAAATCCCGATGCGAAATTAGAAAAAAATGCGCTTTTTGAAATGGAAAAAACTGCCCCTAATCAAATTATGGGTGGTTTAATAAAAAACCATGATGGTATTGAGCAAAGGGGTGCACGCCGCAATGAATTAACCCTTAAAAATGCAATCTTTGCCTTTATGGGAATTAAAGATGAATTCAACCTTGATAAAAACCCGATGCCAAATGAAATAACGCCAGTTGCCAATATAAGTGGGGCATTTTTTGCAATCCATAGGTCAGACTTCAAAAATCTTAAAGGTTTTGATGAAAAGTTTTTCCTGCATGTTGAAGATATTGATATTTGTACAAGGTTTAAAAAAGCAGGGGGCGAAGTTGTTTTTAACCCCAACGCCCAAGCATTCCATATTGGTGGAACCTCCAAGGCATTAAAAATTCGGGTTGAATATTATAAATTTATGGGCTTTGGAAGGTTTTTTATAAAAAACGGCAATTGGGGCGAAAAGATAGGCTTTTTATTTGTTGCGCCGTTTTTATTCTTGGCAATGATGTTTCGTGCAATAATATCGCAAAAACGCCATTAAATACTTGCTAAATCGGCAAAAATTGTTCATTTGCAAAATATCATGACCAATAAACAAGACGAAACCGATATTGCCCTTTTACGTGCCCGCATTGATGAAATTGATGCCGAAATAGCGCATCTTTTGGTGCGTCGTACGGAAATTGCGCAAAAGGTTGCATTTTCAAAAATTCAGGATGCAAAACTTGCAAATATTGAACTTGGTTTTGGTTGGCGTCCAAAGCGTGAAGTGGAGATAATTCGCGAAATTTTACGGCGCGAACCCACATTGGGTCGGCGCCTTTCTTATATGGTCTGGCGGGCGATGATTACACGTAACCTCGCCAATCAGGCCCCTATGGAAGTGGTTTGTGTCGAAAGCTCGAATGCTGCAAGTCGTATGGGATTTGGCGCAGCGGTCGTTCCACAAATCGCCACCGATTGCGACAGTGCAATTAAAATTGCCTCAGAGAAGGAAAATATGATTCTTTCTTTGCCTTTCCCTGATGACAATCAGGATTGGTGGCAAAAACTATTGTTACCACAATATCAGGCATTAAAAATCAACATGGCTCTTCCGCATATTGAGGATGTTCAACCAGAGGCATTGTGCCTTGCCAAAATCATACCGCTTGAAACCGGCAATGATTATTCTTTAATAGCTGCGCCAAATGATAAAAATCTTACTGGAAAAGTGGTTTCAAAATCTTCAAGTCATAATCTTTGGCTTTTAAAAGGGTTTCATGAAACCTTGGCTGATAATGCCAACGGCATTTATTTCCTTGGCGCATATTCAATTGCCTAAATTTTTGTTTTTCTATATATGTTGCGCCATAAAATTTAACGGAAAAAATAATGCGTCCACAACCAATTAATAATATTATGGATATTGTGCCTTATAAAGGCGGGGAATCAAAAATCGCTGGCTTTGATAAGGTTCACAAGCTATCTTCAAACGAAAATCCACTGGAATGTTCGCCGCTTGCAAGACAAGCATTTATTGAAGAGGCACAAAACCTTCACGCATATCCTGATGGTGCGCACGTTAAATTACGTGAAGCAATCGCAACCCGCTATGGCCTTGATGTAAATCGTATAATTTGCGGCAACGGATCTGATGAATTGTTTCAGCTTTTGGGGCGATCGTTTATTGCGCCAGGTGATGAGATTATTCAATCTGAATATGGTTTCCTTGCTTATGGCTTGTTGGCACAGCAGCAGGGTGCAAAGTGTATCTCTGCCAAGACCAAGGATTATGTGACCCAGGTTGACGCCATCATTTCCGCAATTACCCCAAAGACCAAGGCAATTTTTCTTGATAATCCATCAAACCCAACCGGAACTTATATCAGCTTTGATGAGGTAAAGCGTCTTCATGCCGCAATACCATCGGATATAATTTTGGTTCTTGATGCCGCATATGCCGAATATGTAAATAATAATGATTATTCGGCCGGCCTTGAATTGGCGGGCGAATTTGAAAATGTCATTATGACCCGTACATTCTCAAAAATTCACGGGCTTGCGGCGCTACGAATTGGCTGGGCATATGGTGCACAAAATATTATTGATGCCATGAACCGCGTTCGTGACCCTTTTAATCTTAACTCTGCGGCTATTGCGGCAGGGGTTGCGGCATTAAACGACTACGAATTTGTTGCAGCTTCCAATGCCCATAATAGCAAATGGCTTGAGATTTTGAGCGCTGAATTCAATGATAATGGTTTTAAGGCAATTCCAAGTGTGACCAATTTCATAATGGTGGAGTTTGATAGTGAAAACACTGCCAACAGGTTTGATGAGCATTTGAAATCATATGGCGTAATTGCCCGTAAAATCGGTTCTTATAAATTATCACAAAATATACGTATTTCTATTGGCACAGATGAGGCCAACCAATTGCTTATAAAGGCGATGAAAGAGTTTAAATGATGTTTGAAAAGCTCGCGATAATTGGTATCGGATTGATTGGATCTTCTATTGCGCACAAAGTTAATGCGGAAAAACTTGCCAAAGAAACCGCGCTTTATGATGCATCTGAAACCGTGCGGGCGCGTGCCAAAGAGCTTGGATTGGGTGTGGTTTACGATAATTATACCCACCTTTTGCACGGTGCAGAATTGGTTATAATTTGTACGCCATCTGGGGTTATTGCCAATGTGGCGCAGGAAATTATGCCATATCTTGATAGCGGTGCTATTTTATCAGATGTGGGTTCGGTAAAAGGGGAAATTATTAAAAACATTACCCCTTTATTGCGCGATGATGTTTATTTTGTTCCCGGTCACCCACTTGCGGGTACAGAGTTTTCAGGACCTGACGCTGGTTTTGCAAGTTTGTTTGAAAATCGTTGGTCGATTATTTGTCCACTTGATGATGATCGTGCAGAATATAATGCCGCGCAGGAAAAATTGGTCAATTTTTGGAAAGCGTTGGGTGCAAATGTTGAAGTCATGAATGCACAACGCCACGATATGGTTTTGGCGGTAACTTCACATATTCCGCATTTGATTGCTTTTACCATTGTTACGACTGCCGAAGATATTGAACATGTTACTGAATCCGAGGTGGTGCAATATTCTGCATCAGGTTTCCGTGACTTTACCCGTATTGCCGCATCAGATCCAACAATGTGGCGCGATGTCTTCCTTTTGAACAAAGATGCGATTCTTGAGGTTTTAAGTCGCTTTTCAGAAGATCTAACTGCGCTTAAGCGCGCAATTCGCTGGGATGATGGGCAGCTTTTGTTTGATACAATCACCCGCGCCCGCAGAATGCGCAAAGAAGTTATCGATGCAGGACAAGATATTAATAAACCTAACTTCGGTAGGTGATTGTAAATATTGTTATTATTTGAAATCGATTGCTTATCAATTACTTAGGTAAAATTAGCGTGGTGAATGCTATAAAAACCCTACTAACACTATGTAATTATTGTTTATATTGCACATTGGTTTTTGTTAATGCTTCATTCATGTTGCTATGAGTTAAATTATAATTCATACTAAAAAGGACTTACTTGCGATATTTTAATTGTTGCATTTAGAATATTATAATGTATGGACTTATAAAAATATAAATTTGTGGTTAGATATGAAATTAAATATTATTATTACTTCGACCCGTCCAAATAGGGTAAGCCCTTGCATAGGTAAGTGGTTTTACGAAGTTGCAAGGCAGAATAACAACGGTCTTCAGGTGGTTTTAACTGATTTGGCAGATGTGAATTTGCCATTGCTTGATGAGCCATATCACCCATCAAAGCATCAATATCTTCATGAGCATACTAAAATATGGTCAAATATTATTGAAACATCTGATGCGTTTGTCTTTATTTTGCCGGAATATAATTCATGTGCACCGCCATCATTTGTTAATGCAATCGATTATTTATATAATGAATGGAATTTCAAGCCCGTTGGTTTTGTTGGTTACGGTGCAATTAATGGTGGCCGTCACTCTGTTGACAATGCAAAGAACCTTATGGAAGCGGTAATGGCGCTTCCTGTTGAACAATCCGTAATTATTGAACATGCGGTTGACCAAATGAGCGATGACAAATTTATCGCCAAAGATACGCAAATAAGTGCGGCAAAGCGCATGATTGAAAGCATTGCTGTCGTCGCCTCCGAGCTGCGCGAAATGCGCACCCCGGGCAATATAGAAGCGGTTAAGAAAGTGTCGTGGAACAAATTCTCGCCTTGGCACGCAGATATTCTTTCTCAAGCCGGTCAGTAATTTTGGCAATTGGTGCGATTTCTTTGATTGCGCCAATCCCTTGACCCGAACCCCAGATATCTTTCCACGCTTTTGCGCCCGTTGCCGCCGCACCAAAATCCATTTTGCTTTTGTCGGCATCGGGAAGGTTATCAGGATCAAGCCCAGATTTTGTAATTGATGGCTTTAGATAATTACCATGAATTCCAGTGAAATAATTGGAATAAACAATATCATTGGCATTAGAATCAACAATCATTTGTTTATATTCATCTGCGGCGCGCGCTTCGTTGGATGCAATGAATACAGATCCGGCATAGGCAACATCCGCACCCATCGCCTGTGCTGCCAAAATAGCGTCACCTGTGGCGATTGCACCAGATAGTGCAAGTGGGCCATCAAACCATTCACGAATTTCTTGAATAAGCGCAAAGGGGGATAATGTTCCCGCATGGCCGCCCGCACCGGCAGCAACAGCAATCAGACCATCTGCACCTTTTGAGATTGCCGATTTGGCGTGGCGGTTGTTTATAATATCGTGCATAACCACGCCGCCGTATGAATGAATGGCATCATTAACCATTGGTACAGCACCAAGCGAAGTAATCACAAGCGGAACTTTGTATTTAACGCATGCCTCAACATCATGTTGCAAGCGGGCATTTGAATTATGGACAATTTGATTAACGCCAAATGGTGCGGCGGGTTTATCAGGATTTTGGGCATTATAATTACCCAATGTGTCGGTAATTTCATCCAGCCACTCATGAAGCTGTGCTTCGGGGCGCGCATTAAGCGCAGGGAAGGTGCCAATTATGCCAGATTTACATTGCTCAATCACCATTTTTGGATTTGAAATAATAAACATCGGTGAGCCAATAAGCGGCAAGCGAAGATTTTTGAATAATTTGTGCATGGTTCCGTCCCTTATGCTTTTATAGGATAATAGATTACGGGGAGTTGAAATGTCAAACGATTGTTTGAATTTGGGGGCAGTTTTAAAACTAAGATATAGAAGGAAAATAATTGCCCGCTATTAGTTTGCTACGTAATGCTTGGCATAGACTATCAAATCGCGCGTTTGGAAGATCTTGCATGAGATATTCATTATTTGACCATCGTTCGGAACGGTGGGTGAAAAATAGGGCAATCCATAATTCGATTGCCGAATAATCCCATGTTAATGAGTTGTCGTAATTTGCATAAATATCGCGTGTAATTTTGCCGGCAGCCTTTGTCCATTCGCCCATATCTTGGGGTGGAATTGCCAACCCTAGTAAATATGGGGCGTCATAACCTTTTATAAAAAGTGCAAAATCTCGTGAAGTAAAGAAACGAAAATCACACGGTATTGCCGCCCAATCCGGATTTTCTATATCTTTGAAAACATCTTTTGTGATGTCGTCATCAATTGTATTAATTTCAACAAAAAAATCTTGGATTTTAGGTTGTTTCAATTGTTGCAATAAATCTCTCCAAGAAGGGAATATAAAATAATATCCCATCTATTTGGGGCATAACTTGAAAACCAATTTTCTATATTAGTATAAATGGTTTTGAATGGCTTTTACTTCCTGCCTATTGCGTCACAACCTTCATGGTCACCAAGGTTGCAGCCTTTGGTATAAAGTTCTTTGGCCTTTGCAGGGTTCATATCCACGCCATATCCCTTGTCATACATATTGGCAAGGTGGGTACAGCCAGGGCCATTATTCATGCCGCAAGCCATTTTGAAAAACTTTATGGCGTTTTCATCCGATGGATCCATGCCGCTTCCCATATAATACATATGCCCAAGTAAAAAGCAGGCATCGCCCTCATTGGCTTCACATGCCTTTTGAAATTTACCTTTTGCAGATGAATAGTCTTTTTCTTCTAGCGCGGCTTGTCCGGCTTTTACATTGGCGCTTTGCGCACAAGCATTTGTTGCAATGCCAATAGCAGCCATTACGGCGATTGAGGCATAAATCAATTTTAATGCACTTTTCAATGAGCGTTTCATTTTACCCTCCGAAAACCTGCACTGTGCCTTGGCTCTACATTTGTTTTTAAAACACAGTGCCTCAAGGTGGGGGTATAATAGGCCTAGATTCAGGCCCCCGCTATATGCGAATTGTCGCAACTAATTCTATTAATCTATAACTGAAAACAAACAAAAGCCCCGAAATTTTTCGGGGCTTTTCTGAATTTATATTTCGAAGATTTAAGCTATTATGCTTCTTTCGCCATTTTAGCGGCTTTTTCGATTGCTTCGTCGATGTTGCCAACCATGTAGAACGCTTGTTCTGGAAGATGGTCATAAGTACCTTCTACAAGACCTTTAAAGCCTTTGATGGTGTCTTCAAGAGCAACCAATTTACCAGGTGAACCAGTGAACACTTCCGCAACGTGGAACGGTTGAGACAAGAAACGTTCAACTTTACGTGCACGAGAAACCACCAATTTGTCATCTTCTGACAATTCGTCCATACCAAGGATGGCGATGATATCTTGAAGTGCTTTATATTGTTGCAAGATTTCTTGAACTTTACGAGCAGTTTCATAGTGATCTTTACCAACAACGCGTGGCTCAAGGATACGAGATGTTGAGTCAAGTGGGTCAACCGCAGGGTAAATACCTTTTTCCGCGATTGAACGGTTAAGAACTGTGGTTGCGTCCAAGTGGGCGAATGATGCCGCAGGAGCAGGGTCGGTCAAGTCATCCGCAGGAACGTAAATCGCCTGAACCGAAGTAATTGAACCTTTTGTAGTTGAAGTAATACGTTCTTGAAGGCCGCCCATGTCGGTTGCAAGTGTTGGCTGATAGCCCACCGCAGAAGGAATACGACCAAGAAGTGCGGACACTTCTGAACCCGCTTGAGTGAAACGGAAAATGTTATCAACGAAGAACAACACGTCTTTGCCTTCTTCATCGCGGAAATATTCGCAGATTGATAGACCTGTCAAAGCCACACGAGCACGTGCGCCAGGAGGTTCGTTCATCTGACCATAAACAAGTGTACAACGAGAGCCTTCAGTAGAACCATTGTTTTCTTTAGGGTCAACGTTCACTTTAGATTCAATCATCTCGTGATAAAGGTCGTTACCTTCACGGGTACGTTCACCAACACCCGCAAGCACAGAATAACCACCGTATGCTTTTGCGATGTTGTTGATAAGTTCTTGAATAAGAACTGTTTTACCAACGCCCGCACCGCCGAACAGACCAATTTTACCACCTTTTGCATATGGGCAAAGAAGGTCAACAACTTTGATACCTGTTACCAAGATTTCTGGGTTAGGTTTTTGGTCTTTAAAGTCAGGAGCTGGTTTATGGATTGAACGAACGCCTTCAGGTGCGTTGATTGGGCCAGCTTCGTCGATTGGCTCGCCAACAACGTTCATGATACGACCCAAAGTGCCAGGACCAACTGGAATAGAAATAGGTGCACCAGTATCTGAAACCGCTTGACCGCGAACAAGACCTTCAGTTGCGTCCATCGCGATGGTACGAACAGAGTTTTCGCCCAAATGCTGTGCAACTTCAAGAACAAGGCGTTTACCTTGGTTCGTAGTTTCCAATGCGTTCAAAATATCCGGTAGTGCGCCTTCAAATACAACGTCCACAACCGCACCAATTACCTGTGAAACTTTGCCTTTCGCTTCGATAGACATATCTTTTCTCACTCTCTAAAAATCATTTCGCCCATTCGGGGCAACAAATTAAACGGCTTGCGCCCCTGCGATAATCTCTGTCAATTCGGTGGTAATCATTGCTTGACGTTTGCGGTTCATTTGCAGCGTCAGTTTCTTGATTAAATCACCGGCATTGCGCGTTGCGTTGTCCATAGCACCCATTTGCGCGCCATAGAAACCAGCGTTGTTTTCCAACAGACCACGAAGAATTTGGCTATTCAAATAACGTGGCAATAATGCCTCAAGAATAGTTTCTTCTGATGGTTCATATTCATAGACACCAGAATTGGCGTCATTCTTTGCCTCGGCTTCGGTAAGGTCAACCTTAACCGGAATAAGCTGCTGCACAGTTGGAATTTGCGAAATTACAGAGCGGAATTTTGAATAAACAAAATGCGCAACATCAATTTCACCTGCTTCAAAAACTGAAGTCATTTTGTCGGCAACTTCTTTTGATTGCGCCGCACCGATTGTACGAACGCTTGAGAAGTCGATGTGACCAATTGATAATTCGCCATAGAAACGTTTTAACTGGTCACGGCCTTTTTTACCGACAGTAAGGATTTTTACTTGTTTGCCTTGCGCCAAAAGATCCGCCACCAATTCACGAGATTTTTTCACGATATTGGTGTTGAAGCCGCCACAAAGACCGCGTTCAGATGTGGCAACCACCACCAAATGAACTTCGTCTTTGCCAGAGCCACGCAAAAGCTTTGGTGCAGATGCCGAACCCTGTACCGAAGCCGCAAGATTGGCAACCGTTCCTGCGATTTTTTCGGAATAAGGGCGCGCAGCCTCGGCGGCTTGTTGTGCGCGTCTTAATTTAGATGCCGCCACCATCTGCAATGCCTTGGTAATCTTTTGTGTAGATTTCACCGAGGCGATGCGGGTGCGAAAATCCTTTAAGGAAGCCATGTTTTAAATCCTTAAGCAGCAAAACCTTTGGTGAATTCATCAAGTGCAGCGATGATTTTATCTTCGATGCCATCTTTCTTGATGTCTTTTTTGTCTTTAACTTCTTGTGCCAAAGCTTTGTATTTACCAGCCAAAGCCTGACGCAATTCTTGCTCATAACGCTTAACTTGAGAAGTTTCGATACCGTCCAAGTAACCTTTTGTACCAGCGTAGATCAAGATAACTTGCTCTTCAACCGGAACCGGCGCGAACTGATCTTGTTTAAGAAGTTCGGTCAAACGTGCACCACGGTTAAGAGTTTTTTGGGTTGCCGCATCAAGGTCAGAACCGAATTTCGCAAACGCTGCCAATTCGCGGTATTGCGCCAATTCACCTTTTACAGGACCCGCAACTTGTTTCATTGCTTTAACCTGTGCTGATGAACCCACACGAGAAACTGATAGACCAACGTTAACCGCAGGACGGATACCTTGATAGAATAAGTCAGTTTCCAAGAAGATTTGGCCGTCGGTGATCGAAATCACGTTGGTTGGAATGTACGCAGAAACGTCGTTTGCTTGGGTTTCGATAACTGGAAGTGCAGTCATAGAACCTGCGCCATTGTCGTCATTCAATTTCGCCGCACGTTCAAGAAGGCGAGAGTGAAGGTAGAATACGTCACCAGGATAAGCTTCACGACCAGGAGGACGGCGAAGAAGAAGTGACATCTGACGATAAGCAACCGCTTGTTTGGTCAAATCGTCATAAATGATTAGTGAGTGCATACCGTTGTCACGGAAATATTCACCCATAGTAGCGCCAGTAAATGGTGCAATGTATTGAAGAGGTGCAGGGTCAGATGCAGTCGCCGCAACGATGATTGAATATTTCAATGCGCCGCGCTCTTCAAGAGTGTTTACAAGCTGTGCAACGGTTGAACGTTTTTGGCCGATAACCACGTAAACGCAATATAGTTTTTCTGATTCAGCAGCATCACGGTCATGTGCATCTTTTTGATAGATGATTGCGTCAATCGCGATTGCAGTTTTACCAGTTTGACGGTCACCGATGATCAACTCACGTTGGCCACGACCGATTGGGATAAGAGCATCGATTGATTTGATGCCGGTTTGCATTGGCTCATGCACAGATTTACGTGGAATGATGCCAGGTGCTTTTACGTCAACTTTTTTACGGTCATCGATATCAACCAATGAGCCTTTGCCATCGATTGGTTCGCCCAAAGCGTCAACAACGCGGCCAAGAAGACCTTTACCAACAGGAACAGACACGATTTCGCCAAGGCGTTTAACAGTGTCACCTTCTTTAATACCACGGTCATCACCGAAGATAACCACACCAACGTTGTCACGCTCTAGGTTAAGAGCCATGCCTTTAACGCCGGTTCCAAATTGAACCATCTCACCGGC
>APMI01000192.1_pt1 | contig 51918 bp, 45 predicted proteins | sample 667938 | NCBI WGS metagenome assembly APMI01 (sample SAMN01084076, study PRJNA167559) | wastewater metagenome | biome: Wastewater | place: Denmark: Ejby Moelle, Odense | collected 2011-11-28
CTGTGGGGCAAAAACTCTGGTGGCTTCACGATAATTCTCCTGCAGAATGATTATTCATTATGTCACGATGCCTGCATGAGCACAATAGGCCAGAGTATTGCCGCTGATCGCTGACCGGCGGCATGACGAGCGTCGTATAGAGATGCTAGTAACCTATGGGGTACATAAGTAGGCGGACAAGATTGCCGAGGATAGACACTGCAAATGGTAGCAAGATCAGCCCAAGGAGTGTCCACAGCACGATGCGCCCAGCTGAGGTGCGATGCGCTACGGGCTGAGCCTCTTTTGCAGAGACTTTAACCGGATGCTCCCTGCGATGCTGCTGCACTTGCAGATAAAACAGCACCGTAATTACCATACTAAGCGTTACATCGATCACAACCGAGGCGGCCACCATACGCCCAACGATACCATTCCACAGGTTCCATTCGCTTGGCGCCAGGGTAGCTAGCGCAAATAGCCCACAAGCCACCGCGATAAATAGATAGTTGGCCCAGATGTAATTGCGGAGTTTGGCGAGGATATCCTCGAGGTCGATCAGTGGCTTGGCGTACATGACGCCGCACAGCAGTGCAAAATACACCACGTGCAGACGCATCGGCATGTCGCCGGTGATAACGCCCCAGATACTAAGGATCGACGTGAGGTAGCTAGCACAGGTAAGCGCCAGCAGGCTGTTGGTGACAAACAGTGTCGAGCGCAGGTGCGCTTGATCGCGAATATGCGACAGCGTCGAGATGATGGCTAGCAGCAGCACGACATAGCACAGTGCCGCGACGATAGTCCAGATAACCCGCGTGATTAGATCGCTGGCGGTGCCGATGAGGATGACGCCAACCGCGACCGCCGCCGCCGCAATTACCGTGCCTAGCAGGATTTTGATCAGCACGTTTCTGATGTTGTCGTAAGTATTATGAGTAGGAGTAGCATTCATACCTGCTAGTATAATGAAAAAAAGCCTGCGAATCAATACGCTCATGGCTATCTACTAATTATAGCAATAAATATGCAAAAAGTCAAGATACAAACAGGGGTCGTGCTATAATAGCAATAATGATTGCCGATATCACTATTACCGAAAAATTCTTTGGCCCCAACGTGCTTATGACAGGGGTGAAATTCAGCGTGGATGATGGCGAAAAGGTCGGCATTGTTGGGCGGAATGGCATTGGCAAGTCTACGCTATTTGGCATTTTGGCTGGTGATGATCACGATTACACCGGCGAGGTAGTATATCGGCGCGGCACCACAGTAGTGGCGACGGCGCAGGAGCATCACGGCAATACGGACCAGACGGTGCTGCAGTATATTTTGGCGGGCCTGCCCGAATATTCGGCGCTCAGCCATAGTATCGAGACCTTGCCCGCGAGCATGGGCGAAAATATGCGGCTGATTGCAGAATATACAGAGGCACTTGAGCGGTTTGAGCAGCGTGGGTTTTACCAAATTGAGTCGGATATCGAGCGCGAACTTGAGGCATTTCAGCTGGCGGGCTACGCGCATAGGCAATTTGCGACGCTGTCGGGTGGCCAGAAGCGCTTGATCGAAGTGGTCAAGATTATGCATGCCGACGCGCATCTGGCGTTGATCGATGAGCCGACAAATCACATGGATTATGTGGCAAAGCGGCAATTTATCGACTGGATGCGCAGTGCTCGCGAGGCGATGCTGATTATCACCCATGATCGGGACGTGCTGGCCGAAGTGGACCGCATTATTGAGCTGCGCGATGGTGGCTGCCAGAGCTATCGTGGTAATTACGACGCTTACTTACGTCAAAATACCGTCAGTACGGGCGCCGAAATGAATGAGTTTGAAATGATTGAAAAGCGGATTGTCAATCTGAAAGCTAAGGTGCTCGACTACCAACGGCTCAAAGAAAAAGCACGCAATCCTGCTACCATCCAAAAATTCAAGCGCCTCGAGCAACAGGGGCGTCAAGAGTTAGCCGAGCTGGAGGCCAAAGAAAAGCCAACTTTTTGGATTGATCGCGAGTCGGTTGGGCAGCTTAATTACAAGGTCGCTGGCCAGTATCAGAAATTCAAGGCGCGTACGATTCGGGTGAAGCTGGCCGGTGATGCATCGCGCAGCAAGCACGTGCTGGTGAGCGCGCATGATCTGGCGCTGGGCTATGGCGACTCAGTATTGTTCGAGGGAGTGAACATCGACCTGCGCGAGGGCGAGGCGGTAGAGCTGCGCGGCCGCAATGGCGCGGGCAAGTCGACGTTGATTAAGGCGTTGCTGGGCGGCCTGCGTACCGTCAACGCGAGTGACCTTTCTTCTGAGACGATATCCCCGTCTCCTGCGCTAGAAGGAGACGACGGCTCAGGAGAAATGGTCCGAGCGGTGGCGGCGCCTGCCGCGGCAATTACCCTTTGGCAGGGTTCGTTGCAGCTCGATACGCACGTGCGCGTGGGTGTGTACGAGCAAGAAATCGACACCCGGTACTTTAAGCTGCCGCTGGCTCAGGCGATCGAGCGCATGTACCTGGACCGCGGCCTCAGCATATCTACGACAAAAATCCGCCAGTTGCTGGCCGACTACTTGTTTGCAGAATCAGACGGGCAGACTCCCCTATCGCGCCTGTCGGGCGGCCAAAAAGCGCGGTTTCAGCTGATTGCGATGCTGGCGAACGATCCGCAGCTATTGATCCTCGACGAGCCGACCAATCACCTAGACTTGCCCAGCATCGAAGAGCTCGAAGCGGCACTCGAGCGCTACGCTGGCGCTATACTGTATGTTAGCCACGATACGTATTTTTGCCGTACGATTGGTGGCGAAGTGGTGCTGGTCGGTCAGCAATAACTATTGCTTGATTAAGTTGGCAGACTTAAGCGCCTCTGTTAGTTTGGGGCGGTCGAATCCTAGCACGATAGTGCCGGCAACATCGGTAACGGGTACGCCGCTAAAAGTGCCGCCGTTTTTTGATAGCAATTCGGCTTGGGCAGCTGGGTCGGCCTCGATGTCTTTTTCGACGTAGGCGACGTTCATGGCGTCCATCCATTGCTTTTCGGTCTTGCAAAAGCCGCACCAGGTGGTGCTATAGATAATAACTTGGGGCTGATTAGACATAGTTGTTCCTCCTATTTATTCCCATTCTAGCATAAACACCAACGGCGGTGCTACAATAGTACCATGACGCTTATGTTTGGCGCGCGTCGCGACCGTGGGTTTGCATTGCCAACGATATTGTTGTTGACAGTGGTGTTATTAATCATGCTGCTCGCCGCAATTAGTTCGATGTCGACCGTGCGGCAAGCGCTGATGACCCAGCAGTATGATCGAATGGCGCAGCTGGCGGCCGAATCAGGCGTGAATTATGCCACCGACTGCCTAAGCGACGCGCAGATGCTGCCCGAGGCGGTCTGGACATCGCCGACTGCTACCCTGACCCCAAACACTGACTGCCAGGGCGCGACACTTCCGAGCAAGGTAGATGGCAACTATGTGATGATTGACGAGCCAACACATGTCAGGGCGACGTTTACCGTGCCTAAGCCACTGTTTATTAATGGCGCGCTGATTATGTCGGCGACAGGTGAAGTGCAGGTGCTGCGCGCTTCGGATGGCGCACCATGGAAGACCTACAGCTATGTCAGGAATGTCAAAATCGGCACTAATATTGGTGTGACTAGGGTGTCTTTTGGTTATTCGCTTGATGGCGGCGGCGGGTTTTTTACGACAATTAGCGGTGATGGGCTGATGTTGGCGATGGGCGCAAATAATTTTGGTCAGCTTGGCAATGGCACGACTACTGCTACTTCTACCCCGACGCCGTTTCGTGTCTATGGCAAAAAAGTCGTCAAAGCATTTGCCAATATCGTCTCGCAGGGCTATGCATTATTCGCGCTGACAGATACGGGAGAGCTGTGGGGCTCGGGCCTCAACATCAAAGGTCAGCTGGGTTCGTCGACTGTCGGGAACGTATCGACACCGGTCAGATACCAGGTGCCAACGGGCGAGAAGGTGGTGAATATGCTAAGTCTTGGTACGGCGACATTCGTGGTTACCGATACGGGTACGTTGTATGTGTCGGGCGCTTGCCTGAGCGGCCAACTAGGGATTGGGGCATGTGCGGACGAGGGTGTGTATAATATTCCGCAAAAAGTCCAAGGCTTACCACCGCCCAATACAGCTGATCCAAGCACTATGCCAGAAGAAATGGTCGGTGACTACCGCGGCGTATTGCTGCGCATGAAGGGTGGACAGGTGTACGGTTGGGGTATCAATCGATATGGCGAATTAGGCACCAACAACTTCGCCGTACAGACTACCGCTGTGCGCATGGGGTCGTTTGGCGATCCCGGGCAACCGGTAGCGCAGCAGATCCAATTTGACGGCGATACCAGCTACATTCGTGACAATAACGGTGATGTGTGGTGTGCTGGCCTCAACACATGGGGTGAGCTAGGTATTCCCGTGTCCACAGATAAGCGTCCCACGTTAGACAAAATCCCCGGCTTGCCCACTAAGGTTATTGGCATGTCGACCGACCAGTGGTCGGTGTCGATGGTAGGCAGTGACGGCAACGTATATTCGCTCGGCCTCAATAACGTCGGCCAGCTGGGTAACGGCGAGATTGGTAGCGATACCAAACCCTATAGCACCCCGCAAAAATTCTTGTTGCCGGCTGGCGCCAAAGCGGTAGACGTGATCAACACCTCGCTGGGTAAAGGTAGTAACGCGCGTTACAATAATGTCTTTGTTATGACCGAGGACGGCCAAGTATTTGGTGCGGGCTCGAATACATTTGGGCAGATTGGCCTTGGTACATCGAGCACCGCCAATGTGTCAGACCCAGCGAACAACGGCCATATGACGGTATTTGACGGCACGGTAGTTAAGGCCGCACAGGTGCTGGCGGGCTACGGCGAAACGATCATCAAGGCCACTAATGGCAGGGTGTACACCGTGGGCAACAATCAAGCTGGCCAGCTGGGCGACGGCACCACCACCAACGACAGTACGCCGCGGGCGCGTCAGTATGTTAATATGTATCCGCCGAGGACGTATTTTTAGGATGGCGGGATCGTGTGAGATGCCATCCGCTACACTGCTCGCAGTGATAGATGTAGAGTGTGAGGGTCATGGCAGTGAGCATTTGTAACTCAGCCGCTTGGCGGGCAGCAGATTCGTTAGCGTATCGGCGCTTAGCATCGCACGATGCTGGTGGAAGGTACCGAATGTGAGTAATGGGGGTATGGCGCCTGGGCATGACACCAGTATAGCTGGCGGTCGAGGCTGGGCGCAAGCGGCGGCAATGCATATGCGTAGATTTGCCACCAGGGGGACTACAGTATACAATATGCCTATGGCTATAGTACGATCCCCTCGCAACAGAGGATTTGCGCTTCCGACTATTCTGATACTTTCGTTGGTATTGCTGACGATGCTGCTGGCGGCGATTGCGGCCATGACGACCATCCGACAGGCACTGTTTAGCGCTCAGTATGATCGAGCGGCTAAGCTAGCGGCCGAGGCCGGCATTAATTATGCCGCTTCATGTATGACCAAAAATGGTTTTGTGAGCACCTGGACTGACGCTTCGCCGCTGGTGCCGGGGCGTGACTGTAATGGCGGCGCGCAGTGCGCGCCTAATCCAGATTGTGCAGTTGTCCGGACGCCCCAGTACCACTCTACTTTCAGCGTAGGTGCTCCGGTAGGCAATGGTACGGGGTCGCAATTTATTACTGCGCGCGGTGAAGTATCGTTGCAGCGCTCCTCATCTGCAACAAAATCCTGGAAAACCTACACCTACAATCTGCAGGCCCGTATCGGTGGCAGCATATTGGTCAATAATGTCGCCTTTGGCTATTCGAGCGCTGGCACCAATTTCTTTACGCTTGGCCGGGACGGCAATGTGCGCGCCGTGGGGGCAAATGGTGCGGGCCAGCTGGGAACTGGCAGTACCGCTAATGCATTGCTCCCGACGATCGTAAACATGCCGTCTGGTGCGCAAGCTTCTATGACTAATCCCAACCCCATCACTACCAACTTCCTTAACTCTGGATTTGCCGCCGGTATTGCTGCGAGCAATGGCAATGCTTATTTCTCGGGGCCTAACAACTACTACCAGCAAGGTATGACCGGATCGTCGCCCAATACCTTTGTCGCCTATCCACTACCCGGCCTGTCGAACGAGGGCAAGCCGCTTGGCCCAGTAGTAGCGGCGATCCCCGTGTTCTACAACAATTATGTTATTACGGCCAACGGCTACGTGTTTGCCAGTGGCAACTGCGAGCAGGGCCAAACAGGCACCTATATGATAGGTGATGGCTGCAAGGTGGCTACGCCGCGCCAGATTACGGCCCTGCCCGCGCCTCGTAGCGGTGACCCCTCTACCTTGCCAAAGACCATCACTGGTGACGATCAAGTGCGCCACATCCTGATGAAAGACGGGAGCGTCTATGGCTGGGGGCGTGACAATGATAGCCCTGGTTGGATGACAGGCTCGATCGGTATTGGTAATGGTATTAATAATGGCGTTTCCTATCCTCGGCCGATTATGCTAGAGGGCCAGCTAAACTGCACCACCACTGGGTCTTCGCTGTGCCCGATGGGTGCCCGTCAGAAAGAGTGCAAACTAGGCGACCTATCGACTATACACTGTGTGGTGAATGTCGAAGAAACTGGTCGCGCCACCTATCTACTAGCCAACGATGGTACGGTGTGGTCGGCGGGTTCAGACTGGGGACGGGGACTACTTGGCCTTGGCAGCAAAGATGCTCGCACCAGTACCTTTAAGCAAATTACCCAATTCCCGAACGATGGCTACAGCCACAAAGTCGTATCGATCCACGCTGACGCGTTTTCGCTATCAATGCTAACCGAAGAACCGGGCAAGCCATGGATGAGCGCCGTGTACACCGTGGGCTACAATGCCACAGGCCTGGCGGGCTGCGGAGTGCCAAGTGGCGTTGGCGGTGACGAGATAGGCTGCCCAGAGATTGCTACGAGGCCGGTGAGATTTAAGCTGCCAAGCGGCGTCTACCCGATATATATGTATAACACCTCTAACGTCACGACCGTCGGCGGATTCTTCATCGCGCAGACCGACAATCTTTATGTGATTGGTTCGGACAAAAAAACCTACGCCGCTGGCGATAATACCTTTGGGCAGCTGGGTGATCAGTGCGTCCTGCAGGGGCCGGCACCCTATAGTTCGTGCCAGTATGCCAGTAATGGCCAGCCGGCGAATCAAGTCGGTACGCCAGTGGTGATGTCGATATTGGATGGCTCAGACAAGTCGCGAACCGCACTGTCTATTCAGGCAGGTCGCGGCACGGCGGTGATCAAGGCCGAGTCGGGTATTGTCTATGCGGTCGGCCTGAATGATGGTGGTCAGCTGGGCGACGGCACGACTAATAATTCCTCGGTACCGCGCCCAAACAAATACCTTAACGCCACTGCCACCCTGTATTACTAGTTATATATAGCCTAACAGCGCACATTGACTAGTAATCATGGCCAGGACTTGCTATAGTAGAAGGAGTAAATGGGTATGAAATCGACACAGTCTAGTTCAAATTTGCCCGGTGAGCGTACCAATCGTACGACGGGGCTGTTGTTTGCGACACTTGCCGATACGACATGGCGGCTATTTGTGCCAACGGTGGGGCTGACGCTGCTTGGCGTTTGGCTCGACCAGCGCGCTACAACTCGGCCGTGGCTGATGATTGCGGGGATTGTCATCGGCACGCTGCTTGCGGTGGCATTGGTGCGCCGACAAATGCAGGCTACGAGCACGAGTGGCTCCCTTGGGGGTCGGCCATGATGTACGTCGCCGAGGCCGCACCACATATTAGTATTGCTGCCGAGCCGCTGTTTCATATCGGGCCATTTGCGCTCAGCAACTCTGGGCTGCTTGGTATCCTTGGCTATATCGTATTGATCGGGCTACTGATATATGCCGCGCGCTGGGCCCAGGCGCCTAGTGGCAGTCGGCGACCGCTTCTGGCTGCGCTCATTGCGTGGGGCTACGAGACGCTCTATGCCACCGTGCAGCAAATCATCCCCGATCGTCGCCTGGCGCGACAGCTTGCGCCGCTACCGATTACTATTTTCCTCTTCATTATTGTGCAGTACTGGATGGGGATTTTGCCGTTTGTTGGGCCAATTACCTGGGGTGGCGTGCCGCTGTTTCGCGGTCTTGCGGCCGACCTCAATACGACTTTTGCGCTTGCAATTGTAACTATGGTCGCGGTGCAGATCTATGCCATCAAGATCCACGGGTTCTTTGGCAACATTGGCCGCTATCTGCGCAATCCTTTCACCGATCCGGCGGGCGCATTCGAGGGGATCCTCGAGCTGATTGCCGAGTTTTCACGCCTGGTGGGCCTGAGTTTCCGTCTGTTTGGCAACGTATTTGCCGGCGAAGTGTTGCTGGTGATTATCGCCTTCCTCACCAAATACGCCGCGACGGTGGCGTTAGTGCCATTCTATATATTCGAGCTATTTATCGGTAGCATCCAGGCGTACATTTTCTTTATGCTGACGACGGTGTTTATTTCGCTTGGCTTTGCGTCGCACGGCGACGGTCATGCCGCCCCTGATCCTGCTCATTTGCCTACTGATACTTCAGCCGCGGCAAATGAACCATCATAACGTAAACCAAATAAATTAAAGGAGAGTAATAACAACTATGGAAGCACTCGCATTTGGTCTCACTTATGCCATCCCTGCCGGCCTCGCCGCCCTTGGCGCTGGGCTTGTCGCCTCGGCGGCAGTCAATGCCCTCGGCCGCAACCCCGAGAAAGAAAACCAAATCCGTACCATGATGATCCTCGGTATCTCGTTTATTGACGCCCTTGCCATCATCGGTATCATCGTTGCCATCATTGGCAAAGTCATGAAATAGTAGGTGCAAGAACGATGATCCTGCCACTCACCTATCTTGCCAGCGCCGAGGCCGCACCCAGTGGGGATTTGTTTGCTGCGCTAGGTATCGATTGGACGGCGCTGGTGATCAATATTGTGGCTTTTTTGATCCTGATGTGGTTTTTGGGCAAGTTTGTCTACCCGCCACTTAGTCGTAGCCTCGAAAAGCGCCAGGACGACATCGAAGCTGCTGCCCAGGCCGCTACCGAAACCCGTGAGCGCGCCGATAAGGTGGAGGCTGATGTACAAAAGCTACTCACTCGCGCCCGCAAAGATGCCGCCGAGATCATGGCTACCGCCAAGTCTGAGGCTACCGAACTGCTCGCCAAGTCCGAGCAGCGATCGCGCGAGCAGGCCAAAAACCTGGTAGATGCCGCCCACGACGATATCGCCAAAGAGGTCGAAAACGCCCGCAAAACCCTCTACAATGACGCTGTTGATCTGGTGGTGCAAGCAACCGCTCGGGTTACTCAGCAGACGGTAGATGCCGCCCACGACAAAAAACTCGTCGCCAAATCGCTAGAGGAAGCACGCTAGATGACGGGGGTAGCGACGATTTCGCGGCGCAAGCTTGCTGACTATGTGGCTCGTGAAATTGAGGCCGGCAGCGACATACGTCAGTTGATCGACCAAGTCGCCGCCTATCTAATAGAGGCCGGACGCGAGCGTGACGTCGAGCTGATGCGCCGCACTATCGAGATCGCGCTGGCCCATCGCGGCACTATTGTCGCCAATGTCACTACCGCTCACCCGCTGTCGGCGACCGAGCGAAAAGCCATCATTGCCAAGATTGATGCCCAGCGCGTCTACCTGCGCGAATCGGTCGATCCCGCCGTGATCGGTGGGGTGCGTATCGAGACCCCCGGCCGTCGCTTTGATGCGACCATCGCCCGCCATCTCAGTAGACTCTCAGCACTCAAAATCTAACCTCAGAAAGGACCAGCCGTGGCTGATTTAGCAGTAACAGAACTCTCTCAACAACTCCGCGACGCGATTAATCGCCTCGAAACCCGCGAGGGCCTCGAGCGTGTCGGTACCGTCACGCGCATCGGCGACGGTGTTGCCTGGATCCACGGCCTGCGCAGTGCAGGTTACAGCGAGGTGCTCGAAATCGAGACCGCCAGTGGCGTCGTCGAAGCATTTGCCCTCAACCTCATGGAAGATGAAATCGGCGCCGTACTACTCGGGAGCGACGCTCGAGTTTCGGCCGGCGACACCGTGCGCCTCAAGGGCGAGGTGCTGTCGGTGCCGGTCGGTCCCGAATTGTTAGGCCGCGTAGTAAATCCGCTCGGCGAGCCGCTCGATGGCGGGCCCGCTATCAAGACTACCCAGACTGGCCTGATCGAGCGCGAAGCCATCGGTGTGATGGGTCGCAAGCACGTCCACGAGCCAATGATGACTGGCATTATGGCGATCGATGCGATGTTCCCCATTGGCCGCGGCCAACGCGAGCTGATCATTGGCGACCGCCAGACCGGCAAAACCGCGATTGCGCTCGACACCATGATCAACCAAGCCCGCCAAAAAACCGGCGTCGTCAACGTCTATGTCGCCATCGGTCAAAAACTCTCCAAAGTCGCCCGCCTCGTCGAAACGCTCAAGCGTGAAGGCGTGATGGACCAGACGATTATCGTTGCTACTGGCCCCGCCGATCCCGCATCGCTGCTGTATCTTGCGCCCTATGCCGGCACCGCCATGGGCGAATATTTCCGCGATAATGCTCAGCACGCGCTGATGATCTACGACGACCTGACTAAGCACGCGGTCGCCTATCGCCAAATGTCACTGCTGCTCCGCCGCCCACCAGGTCGCGAAGCCTACCCTGGTGACGTCTTTTACCTGCACTCGCGTCTGCTCGAGCGCTCGGCCAAATTGTCCGACGAACTTGGCGCCGGTAGCTTGACCGCCCTGCCGATCATCGAAACACAGGCTGGTGACATTTCGGCGTATATTCCGACCAACGTTATCTCGATTACCGACGGTCAGATCTTCATGGAGACCGACCTGTTTTACCAGGGTATTCGCCCAGCAATCAGCGCCGGCCTGAGTGTCAGCCGTGTTGGCGGTGATGCCCAGACAAAGGCCGTCAAATCTGTCAGTGGCAACCTCAAGCTTGGTCTCAGTCAGTTCCGCGAGCTCGCGTCATTTGCACAGTTTGGATCAGACCTCGATGCCGTTACTAAGTCGCAGATCGATCGCGGTCAGCGTCTCACCGAGATGCTTAAGCAAGCACAATATCAGCCAATGAGTGTGTGGGAGCAAGTCGCCAGCATCCATGCCATTAGCGAGGGATGTTTCGACTCAGTCGCCGTTGCCAAGATCAAAGATGCCCAGGCCGCGACTCTCACCACCCTGTGGTCGGAGCACAAAGATGCCATGCGCCAGCTCAATCGCGGCGACGCCAAGCTCGAGGCCGACAGCGATGTCGCCAAGCTCATCCGCAAAGTCGCGAAATCCGCCGCCAAAGGATTCGAGGAGTAATAATGCCGAGCACCCAGCAGCTTAAGTCGCGTATCCGCTCGGTCAAATCGACCAAGCAGATTACCAAAGCCATGCAGATGGTTGCGGCGAGCAAAATGCGTCGCAGCCAAGACGCCACCAAGGCATCGGCAGCGTATGCGCTGGCGGCCAACGATCTGCTAACCTACCTAGCTGGTCAGGGCGCCACCGACGATCACCCACTGTTCGTCAAGCGCGCCATCAAATCCCGCCTGATCATCCTGATCGCCGCCGACAAGGGCCTGGCTGGCGCCTACAACTCCAATGTCTACCGCAAATATATCGAGCTGCTCCAGCGCGACGACGATCGCGGCATTCGCAACCACACCATTACGGTGGGGCGCAAGGCGTCGCAGTTTGCCTCGCGCCTGCGCGACACCGATGTCATCGGTAGCTACGACGACCTGCCCGACCATCCCGGTGGTCTGACGTTCCACACCATCCTCAATTCTGCCTGCGACATGTTTCGCGAGCAGCAGGTCGATGCCGTGACGGTTGTTTACACGCATTTTATCTCGAGTATCACCCAAGAAGCCACCTGGATGCGACTATTGCCTGCCGGTACTGCACCACTTTCTAATCCCGAAGAAATAAAAAATACAGAGGTCGAATCACGTTTTGAGCCGGATATTCCGGGCGTGCTCGATGCAGTGGCGCTGCGGCTGGTTGGCTCGCGACTGTTTCAGGCGCTGCTCGATGCCCGCGCCTCGGAGCACAGCATGCGCATGCTCGCCATGAAAAACGCCACCGACAATGCCAACAGCCTGGTCGATGATCTCACGCTCGAGATGAACAAAGCCCGCCAAGCCGCTATCACCCAAGAACTATCCGAAATCAGCGCCGGTGTGGAGGCGATGAAATAATGAACAAGGAGGAAATGATGACTAAACAAGACAAAGGTACGATAATTCAAATCGTCGGCGTGGTGATCGATGTGGAGTTTGCCGATGGCGTTACACTGCCAGCGATCAACGACGCCCTGCATGTGCCGCGTGACGACAAATCCACGCTGGTGCTCGAGGTTGCGCAGCACCTCGACCAACACACCGTGCGCACGATCGCACTCGCCAGCACCGATGGCTTGCGCCGCGGCGACGCGGTTACTACCACTGGTGGGCCGATCAGCGTGCCGGTCGGGCCAGAGACCCAAGGCCGCATGTTCAACGTGATCGGCGATCCAATCGACGGCAAGCCCGCGCCTACTGGCGCTCGCGCGCCTATCCACCGCGAACCACCTGCCCTGTCTGAGCAGTCCAACAAGTCCGAAATCCTCGAGACCGGCATCAAGGTCATCGACCTCATCGCGCCTATCCTAAAGGGCGGCAAGGTCGGCCTGTTCGCCGGTGCCGGCGTCGGCAAGACCGTTCTGATCACCGAGCTGATCAATAACATCGCCAAATTCCACAGCGGCAACTCCGTCTTCGCCGGTGTCGGTGAGCGCACCCGCGAGGGCAACGATCTCTATTACGAGATGGAAGAATCCGGCGTGCTCGACAAAACCTCGCTGGTGTTTGGCCAGATGAATGAGCCACCTGGGGCGCGTCTTCGCGTGGCGCTGACCGGCCTCGCTATGGCCGAGGCATTCCGCGACGAGGGCAAGGATGTGCTGCTATTTATCGACAATATCTTTCGATTCACTCAGGCCGGTGCCGAGGTTTCGGCGCTGCTTGGCCGCCTGCCGAGCGCCGTGGGCTATCAGCCCAACTTGCAGCAAGAAATGGGCGCCCTGCAAGAACGCATCACTAGCACCAAAAAGGGCTCGATTACCTCTGTACAGGCCGTCTACGTGCCGGCCGACGACCTGACCGACCCAGCGCCCGCCACCACCTTTGCCCACCTCGATACCACCATCGTCATGAACCGCGCCCTTACCGAAATCGGCATTTATCCAGCCGTCGACGTGCTTGATAGTAGCAGTACTAGCCTAGACCCAGAGGTCGTGGGCGAGGAGCATTACCAAGTGGCCCGCGAGGTACAGCGGGTGCTGCAGCAGTACAAAGAGCTGCAGGATATCATCGCCATCCTTGGTATGGAGGAGCTTTCTGACGACCAGAAGCAGATTGTCGGTCGCGCTCGCCGCCTGCAGCGATTCTTGGCCCAGCCATTCCACGTTGCCGAGCAATTTACCGGCAACCCTGGCGTCTACATCAAGCTCGAAGACACCGTAAAAGATGCCCGCGACATCCTGGCCGGCAAATACGACGATAAGCCCGAAAACTGGTTCTACATGGCTGCCGGCCCACTAAGCGAGAAAAAAGACTAGCTTTTTTACCTCATCTGCCGCTCAAACAACCCATTATTCCCTTCGAGCCATCGTGAGCGCACAAGTATCTCGGGCTACGCTCCGGGAAACTTGTACTGCTCAGCGAAGTAGCTATACTGTCTCGGCAGGAATAATGGGTTGTTTTCCCTACCCATCATTTACCGATAGAGTGGCTTGCATATTATAGCTTTTTGTGATATAATTAAATTAATGGCAGCCTGTCGCTACAAACGACACTGGCACCCCGCCAGGTTCGTTGACAGGGAGAGAGAGGATTCGTTATGGCTCGCAGGGATGTCACCTACTATCAGCACTGGTTCATCATCGCCGCGCTCCTTTTCTTCGTCCAGGCTCTGGTATATACCGTGGCCTACGGTAGGGGCTGGCAACTCTGGGCCGTGCTGGGGGTCGATGCAATCATCAGCTTCACGCTGGTGCTCGCATACGTAATCACGGTAACCCTTGGCGGTGGTGAGCGCGAGTAAGCTGGTCTCGCCCTGCCGGGGCGCGGAACTCTCGCTTGAGAGTTTCCGCGCCCCGCGGCCGCCCCTTCTCTGTCAACGACAGTTCTACGCTGCATTACCCCTCGCTCTCTGCGAGGTTTTTTGATATCATAGGTAGTATGCATTTGCAACTCATTACCCTCACTGGCAGCGGCGTCGACCAGGAGGTCTACGAGGTCGTTATCCCGACGATCGATGGCGAGATCGCAGTATTTCCGGGCCACGAGCCGCTGGTGACTGTCGCCAAGACCGGTGTTATCTCGGTGCGTCGGCGTAGGACCGATACCAATAGCCAAATGGAATACTTTGCCATCAGCGGTGGTGTGGTCGAGATTTCGCCCACCAATGTGCGCGTGCTTGTCGATGAGGCCGACCATGGTGCCGATATTGTCGAGGCTGAGTCGCAGGCTGCTCTGGAGCGCGCCCAAACCCTGCGCGACAACGCCAAGGATCAGGTCGAGCTCGAGAAAGCTCACCAGCTGGTCGATCGCCATATGGTGCGCCTTAAGGTCGCCGATTTGCATCGTCGCCACCATTAATCCCCACCATCTATAATCCCTACCACCGCTATTTGCTATGAAAGAAACCGATCCCGTAATCGAAACTCCTCGCTACATCGAGAACGCCACCCTCGATGGTATTGGCTATATTGCGCCGCGCGAATATCAGCGACAGCGGTTGCCAGAATTATTGACGAAGCTTGATCAAGCATACACGACCGTACAAGCTCCCTATCTGATACCGTACATGTGTATGGATGGGCGGCGTATCGAACGTGAGCCTGGCGACACGAGACCCGACGGCCCCACGGCTGCAGGAGGCACACTGACGCTGACCGTCGCGCGCGATCTGTCTGGCTATGACTATGTCGCATCAGACCTCGCAAGTCTTCACTATGAGCTTGCGAGTGACTTGCTTGATAACGGCTATCCAGTTGGCGGTCACTGCAAAAACATTCCCTCACTTCGCACTGGTGACCGTAACGTTACTGATCATAGCACTGGCTGCTGGGCGAATGATAATATGGATATCATCTACCGGATTCTTAGTGAGCGAGCAACTGATATTGCTCAATTTGCTGGAGTATGCGACATAGCTATTAGTCGGTCGACGATTGATATGGTGTCGCAGGCCGCGGCCGATCGACTAGAGCGAAAGCAATGGCTGCCTCAGCCAGACGATGGCGGGCTTAGGCTGGTCGCCGAGGAGCTTGATGAGGTTGATCGAACTGCCCTCGTAGAGTTGACGTCAGAACCGCACGCCGAATGCGCGGTAATTATCAATACACACGAACACACAACGATCGACCGCAGTGCTCTACGGCAGATGTTTGACGAGCAGCGCATGGATGTGTTTAGCATCGATCTATGGGCATTGCGCAAGGCTGCGTATGCGATTGGCGCAAGCTGCGAGGCGGATAGTGATGCACAGGTGGTGTGTCGAATTTCAGAATCTAGCGAAGCCGCTAGCGAGGAGTTATACGAAGCTATGGTGCTCTATAACTTCGCGGCGTTATTCAGCTGTTGTGGCCGCGGCATGCCCGTGGTGGTGCGCTAGAGCGTGGCGATAATCTGCCGCGCTTCATCGGTAGAGGTAGTGTGCATCAGCTGGTCACGCACCTCGCTTGCGCCATCAAAATCCCTGATATATATCTTGTAAAATCGCTTGAGCGTCTCGTACGGCCGGCCGGTTTGGGGCTGGTAATGATCGAATAGCTCAAGATGGTAGTATAGCAGGCCAACGAGGGCCTTTTTTCTCTGCTCCCCGCTCCCGTCGTCATCGCTATGCAGCTTGCCTGCCCTAAACGCAAACGGATCGGCAAATATTCCGCGCCCGATCATCGCGCCGTCTACGCGGTAGCGCTCGCAAAGCTCGAGGCCGTGGGCGCGGTTGCGGATGTCGCCATTGATGATCAGCAATGTATCGGGTGCAATCTGGTCGCGTAGGGCGCGAATGTCGGGGATTAATTCGTGGTGAGCGGGTACTTTGCTCATTTCGCGCTTGGTGCGCAGGTGGATGGTTAGCGCCGCTAGGTCTTGCCGTAGCAGTGTGGTCAGCCAGTCGCGCCACTCCTCGACATGGGTGTAGCCGAGGCGGGTTTTGACGCTCACCGGCAGGCCGGCAGCCTTGGCCACCTGGATGGCGGCGATGGCGACATCGGGCTTGCGGATGAGCGCTGAGCCGCCCGATTTGACAGCGCTTTTGGCGGGACAGCCCATGTTGATATCGATGCCATCATAGCCCAGCGTGGCGCAGTGCTGGGCAAATTGCTCCATGTCGCCGGGTTCACCGCCCCAGATCTGGGCAACGATGGGATGCTCGTTATCCTCGCGGATCAGCCGGCCGGCGATGGCTCGGTCGCCGGCGTGCACCCAGCCGGTGGCATTGGCAAATTCGGTGTAGACTACGTCTGGTGCGCCAGCGCGGGCGATGACGTGGCGAAACACCACGTCGGTTACGGCTTCCATGGGTGCGAGCACAAAAAAAGGCCGGGGTAACTCGTGCCAGAATGATTGCATAACTATAATTATACCATAAAAAATGGAAAAGGCCCGGTCGCATCATGCAACTCGGGCCGTAAGTGGTCAGATCACGCTCGATAGAGCGGTCGAGAGCTATCTGACGTAGCTCGCTGTCAAGGGGGGGGTGCCGAGGCGCGTGGCCGGGACGAATCCCGGACCACGCGCCTCGGCTACGAACGATCGTGTCGTTTAGCGGGCGTCGATCACGGCTGCCACCACCAGCTGCGCTTCCTCGGAGCCATATGGAACACCTCCTTGCTGCACTTTCCGTGTATGCCTTGTAGACATACGCACGTTAGGGCACTGCGCCAGGACGACGACAGTAATATTGAATATAACACTTACAATACTTAATGTCAACACTATTTCGTAATATTTTTGTATTTTTTTGCTAATTTACCAGTACAACAGGTAAGAAAAAGGCCCGCAATCTCAAAGAGAAAGGGGCCGAGACGGAGTCTTGGTCTGGGGTAAGGGCCGGGTGGGGCCACTTGTTAGACCGCGCGTACTCGCGAAAAGCGCTGGGGGTCCGCCGAGGCGGGAGGTGCAGCCTGTAGGGCAGCGCGCCTCCCGCCTCGTCCTGGGGCCATGGGGGTGGCCAACGCCAGGAACCGGATATGAGAGCTGGGGAGGATCATATCCGGTGCGGCAAAAGGGCGGGCTTGGGGGGAGCCACATGCCCTTTTGGTACTACTCGTCGGTGTACTTAATCGTAAGCGCACCGGGCATCGTTAGGCTAGCAAGCGAGGAGCCAGCCGCGACGTGCATGGCATGAATACTCATGCGCAGTATGGTTGGGGTGGCAGGCACACTACATTGGCGCGTGCCTGCCACCCATCCCGCGAGATGCGAGGCGAGAGAGCTGGTGTCATCCGTGGCCATCATCTCACATCTGTTGGGTATTGCCTGGTGTCCCTGTTGGCCCCTCCTCCACCAGGGACACCGGAGTATATTGTGAGCGCTCTTGGCGAGTGCTCATTAGAATACATTATACTACTCAGTTGATTCGGTGTCAAGTATGTTTTGTGTTTGTTCGGGCTGAATACGTCGTTGTTTGGTAGCCCTGCGGCGAGTGGCTTCTGCGTGGACCCCGCTAAGAACCGCTGCGAAGATCTCTAGGCTAGACATCGGGAGGTGTTCGTGGGTGGTGTGTTGGGTCTCGTGCGTCATCTGGTGGCCGCCACCCCCGATGGGGGTCGTGTACACTAGATGACGGACAGGAATAGCATGAAAAGCGCGTGAAGCGCTTATCTCCTGGCCGTCAGCTGCGCGCGGGCTGTGTGTCGTGGTCAGCTGCCGTGGATGCGCTCGTGACGCTTTGCTGCGTGATCGGCATTCTTGACCGACTGCATGCCGGCTGCGACGCCCTTGTCGACCAGAGCTTGCTCCTCTGTCGTGCGGTGCGAGGACAACTTCTTGGCGGCGTTGTCGTACTCGGCCTGGTTGGCCATGACATCACTTCCATTTCGGGAGAATGCGCTATTCCTGTCAAACGTGCGCCCGGCGCACATTCGATACTGGACCATCGGGATCCAGAGCCTCAGAAAACTCGCGCGGGTACGGAGAGGATTATATCCTATTTATACCTTGCCGTCAAGCAAATCCTGCTCAAATTGGCGAATGCCTTGGTACGTGGCGTCGTAGCCGCTGGTGTCGGGCAGGTCGAGTGCCATAATATGTTGCCATACCGCTTGGATTAGCTGGCTGAATTCGGCTAGTTCTGCCTCTGTAAACTCGGCATCCAGCGTGCAGATGTTGCCGCGTGGGCTGGGTTCGACAAATTGCAGCACGGCACCGCCGAATATATAGCGGCGATACTCGCGGGAATGCGCCACCAGCAGCTGATAAAACATCAGTTGCTGGCGGTATTTGTGTAGCTTGATACGCTCGTACTCGGTGCGGCCAGTCCACGAGCTGCTGGGCGTGCCGGTTTTGTAATCTGTCACCCGGATGTGGCCGTCGGTGATGTCGACTAGGTCGAGCGAGCCAGTTAGCCGTGCTTCGCCCAGGATGGCGCCCTGCCCTGCAAAGCTGAGCTCGGTGCGCTGCGTGGGGGCAAAGGTGTCGTAGCGCGCCTCCAAAAAGGCACTGAGCGCGTCGGTGCCGCGGCGCAGTAGTTTGTCGTGCTCGTCGCTGGTGAGGTATTGTTCGTCGAGCGAGTTGTGGAAATCGCCCAGCACGTCCTCGACGGGGCGGCGTGTGCCAGTGGCGGCCAGATGTGTGTGGGCCCGCTGCAATGCGGCATGCACCGCGGTGCCGTAGCTGGCGAGCGGCGATTTGGCCTGCGGAAACCGCAGCAGATTGTTGAGCAAGAAATGCTGCGGCCCACCGTAGCTGAGGTCGAGAAAATTGGTAAGATGCGTCGCCGACAGTTTGTACTGCTGCAGCAGCGGCGCGATGAGCTGGCGCATATCACTGGTAATCGGCGCGATCAGCGGCGCCTGCCAGGTGGCCAGGGCGGCGTCGGTGCGCGCGGCAATAGTGGATGGTGCGGGCTGATCGATCGGCGCCAGGCTGGTGCCAGCTAGGAACGCTGCCGGCAGCGTGCTGCGGCCAGCGTCGTCAATGTCGGCGTAGCTGATCATCAGGCGTGATTTTGCCCGGGTCATCGCCACGTAAAACAGCCGTAGGCGATCGTCGTAGCTGTCGCTGCTGGTGGCGATTTCGCGTAGATTGTGCGGGTAGCTAATGATGTGAGCCTTGGTACGGACACGTTCGCCCCAGATGTTGTCAGTGGCGCCAACGATATAGACGGTGTCAAATTCGAGGCCCTTGGATTTGTGCGCGGTCATCAGGTGGATGGCGTCGGTGGCCTGCTCGTCGGGTGCAGTAGTGGTGGTGAGCGAAGTACCGAGGCGTTGGTGCAGCTGGACAAATTCTATCAGATCTGCCAGCCGCGGAATGGCGTGCGGGCGATAGGCCTCGAGGTGGCGGCGCAGCGTGCTGAGGGCGTCGAGGCACCGAATGTAGCTGTCGGGCTCGGTCTGCAGGCGTTCGGGCGCAAAGTAATAGTGGTACAGTGGCGACTGGTAGCCGTGGGAGGGCTCGTCGATAGTGCCAATCATGTCGTCGATCAGACGCTCGAGAGGATCGCTGTCGACGCGGCGCGCAAGGTCGATCAGCCACGCGTGCAGGCTGGCAAGCTCGGGTGTTGTTTCGAGGATTTCCATCCATAGGCAGCGGTCGCGGTAGGCGCGCAGGCTGAGCCGCCAGATGAGCGCACTGTCGAGGCCGAGTGCTGGGTGCGCCAGCAGCTCGGGCAGCATGGCGTCGGCGGTGTCGTGGTTGCCGTCGGCCAGCTCGATGACAATCTGGCTGAGCAGCAAAATAAGCCGAATCATCGGTAGCTCGAGGATATTGTCGCGGCGTTCGTAGCTGACGCGAATGCCGGCGGCCACCAGATATGGCAGCAGCGCAACCAGGTCGCTGTGGCGCCGGCCAAGCACGGCGATGTCGGCAGGAGCGGCGCCAGCGGCAATGTCGCTAGCGATGGTACTGGCTAGCCACTGGCGCTCGGCAGCCTGATCGCTTAGGTGATGTAGGCTGACGGTGGACGTGGTGCGGCGGCCGGTGCCTCGATGCGCCACGAGTGATTTGTCGACTGCCGTCAGCGAGCCGACAATTGGCAGCGGCGACTGCGAGATAACGGCGCGTGACTCGGCAAGGATGGGCGCTAGCGAGCGATAATTATCGGTTAGCGTGATGAGCTGCGGCTCGCGATACGCCGTACGAAACTTGTAGATATTGGTGACGTCGGCACCCTGGAAACTATAGATGGCTTGGTCGTCGTCGCCCACCGCCATCACATTGGGGCGGCCCTCGGTGAGCGCGTTGTCGGTGAGCGCAAAGAGCATGCGCAGCTGGGCGAGGTTGGTGTCTTGGAATTCGTCGACCATGATATATTGGTAGCGTTCTTGCAGGTCGTAGCGCAGCGCGGGGCGTTGCTCGAGGGCATGCACCACCTCGAGAATCATGTCGTCGTAGTCGTAAAGCGCGGCGGCGCGCAGGCGGTCGAGATACTGCGAATAGATGCCAGCCAGCGCACGCAGCTTGTGATGGCGAGCTCGGTCTTTGAACACCAGCTTGCCGTCGTGGTCGCGGGCCAGCCAGCTGTTTTTCCAGGCGGTGATGGGCCGGGTAGAATTGCTTGCGGCGGCTTCGTCGAGCGCTCGAGCTAGCTCGAGTGACAACAGGTGGCTCATCGGCGTGATGCCGCGCGGCAGTGTGGGCGACGCGATGCCAGCGATGTGTGTCGACAGTGGCAGCAGTGCCGCTGCGGTAGATTTGGTAATGCGACTCGCGAATATCTCGGCCAGCGGCGCCTCGATATCGTCGAGCACCATATCGTTGGCATCAAGAATGTGCCGCAGCTCCTCGCTTGTCAGGCCGCTCCGCTTGAGCTCCGAAATCGTGTGGAGCGTGTCGCGCAGGTGCACAAATTCGCCGTTCATCTGGGCAGCGAGGGGGCTGGTGTAGTCGAGTGTCTCAAAAATCTGCCGCAGCACCTGGTAACTGGCCAGCTCGTCGGCCGGCGCAAACGACGCACCGTGGTAAAAATACTCGCGTTCGCGGTTGATGATTTCGGTGCCAAAGCTATGAAACGTATGAATTGCCACGCGGTAGGCATCAGCGCCGATAATTTCGGCCAGACGGCGGCGCATGGCGGTTGCCCCGCTTTCGGTGAAGGTCAGACACAGGATCGATTCGGCCAGCGTGTCGGTGCGGCGCAAGATGTTGGCGGCGCGCATACTAAGCAGCTCGGTCTTGCCCGTACCCGGCCCGGCAATCACTAGCAACGGGCCATCGATCGTGTCGACCGCCTGGCGCTGAGCGGTGTTTAGTTTGCCGTAGCGAGTATCAAAATCCATGAATACTATTGTACCACCTCTGATACTTCGTGGTACAATGAGGCTATGAACGATGCGGTGTATGATTCGGTTGCGCTCGAGAAGCTCGTCAAAGAAAAATTTGCCCTGGATACAGAGGTTGATGCGATTATCGCCTCGCGTATTGATGTCAGTCCCACCGCCAAGGCTACGGTGTTTGTTACCGACAAAAAGCAAGTATTCTGCTACATCGAGGCAAAATCGCGCATGTTGCTAAGCGATGTGCGCAAGATTGCCGCTCGCATGGGCGTGGCCGCTGGGTTGTATATTCCACCGCACGGCGACCGCGGTTATTTTGATATGATTGGCCGTGATAAGTTTCGCGATGTGTTCCCTGGCCGTACGCATATTTCTGAGGCAGACATTATGTTTTATCGTACGCTTGCGCCGTATAATCCCGCGCTGATACTTGTCGACGAGATCAAAAACGGCGAAATTCGCCAATACGACAGCGATGCTGCTGGTGGGTGGCGCGTGGCTGCTCGCTACCCCTACCGACGCATTACGCCCGAGAGCTAGAACGACGGCAGGAGCGCGCAGCTGGCATCGCCGCCAATGCTGGCCAGCTGAACACCTTTGCCGCCTGAGAATATCTTGAAACGTGCATCGGTCTCGCTATAGTAGCCAATCAGATAGGCGGTGGTGGCGCCAATGGGCAGGCTGGGCGCGGCGTAGGTGCAGGTGATCGATGATGGGTTGCCGCCATTGCGTGCTAGGGTAAGGGCCGGTGTCTGGACAGTGGTGGCTACGCTAGTGGTATTGTTGGCGAACCCACCATAATAGAAATAGGCGTGGTCGTTGCCCGAAGGAGCATACGTAATAAATGACCCAGAGGTGTACTGCGGATCGCCAAAATCATTAGGTAGCCCCGGCAGGATCGCCCGCGACGCCGCTCGGCTGCTGGTAACCAGCCGCGGTACGGTGTCGGGTGGACACAGGTAGCCACCGGTGCAGGTGCGTGGATATTCGCCGTTTTTTTCGTAGTATTTCTCGAGCTCGTTGGCCAGGGTAACGATATCTGCCCTGCGTTTGCTGTCGCGGGAGTTTTTTTGGACCGCTTGATTGCCGAGGATCGCCACGGTCGAGAGGATTGCAATCACTGCTAGTACGACCAAAATCTCGACCAGGGTGAATCCGCTTTTGCTTTTCATCTACCCCTAGCTTACTCTAGCTGGGGGTAGGAGGTCAAGTACGACCAGGTGCTCGATGTGGGGTGTGCGTGGGAAGAAATTGTAGCCGCGATGGGCGCGAATGCCATAGGCGGCCGACAGCAGCGCGACGTCACGGGCCTGTGTGACGGGGTTGCAGCTTAGGTAGATAATGCGCGGCGGTGTTGTCTGAAGCAGCCTAGCGACCACGTCGGCATGTAGGCCGGCGCGTGGCGGATCGACGATTACGATCATATCGCTTGTGATATAATCAAGGGCTTTTTCGCTGGGCGCCAAAATGGCACTGGCGGTCGCTTCTCGGCCGAGCGTCGCAATGTTACGCCGCATTTCGCGCACGGCGTCTTCGTTGATCTCGACGAGTGTTACCTCTGAGCCGCCGATAGTCAGGCCGATTGAGCCCACGCCCGAGTAGAGGTCGAGAATGGGCAGATTGTCGGGGCCGTTGGTAATTTGGTCGTCCACCCAGGTCCTCATGTCGCGCAGGGCTTGTTCGTACACTGGAATATTTACCTGAAAAAACCCTTCGGTAGCGTACGAAAACGGCACGCCCAAGATTGTATCGGTGAGTACGGTTGTGCCAAAACTCGCCAAGCGCTTAGTGATGCGGCTCGCCGGGCTGCGTGGGTCGCTGTAGATCACCTCGCCACCCTGGCCGGGTAGTGCGGCGGCTTCGGCCTCTAGAATGAGGTTTGGTATCTCATCCTTGATATATAATTGCCAAACACACGCGCCGGATTGATCGCAGCGAATCAGGAGGGTTTTGAGCTGCCGTGCCTCGACACCCTTTGACTGCAGCAGATCACGCACCGCATGCGCCAATTGCACCATAGGCTGGGGCAATAGCGAGCAGTCGTCTACTATCACCTTGCCTTTGGATCCACGGCGAAAGAACGCCAGATCGAGCTGCGACAACGTAGCTGCCGCCATCGCTCGGACCGTTTTTTCTGAGCCGCCTGTCACGCCTGACGGTGTCGACGGGGATAGCGTCTCAGAAAAAAGGTCGCTTGCGTTGGCGGCAGCGTGCCCGTACCAGCTGAACTCTACCTTGTTGCGGTAGCGGGCGGTGCGATTGTCGGTATAGAGGTCGATTGGGCTAGGCAGCACGATGTTGTGCAGCTCAAAGGCTTCCTCGATGAGGGCGGATTTGTAGTGCTGCTCGGCGGCAAATGTCATAATTTCCCACGGGCTCGTACTGAGGTACGAACCGGGGTCGACTGGCGCGATGCGCTCGGGTGAGGCTGATATTACCTCTGTTACATAGCCTTCGAGTAGCTTCGATTTTCGTTTCGTCACCTGCACCTCGACCGTTTCGCCAGGCAGCCCGCCCCATACAAAACATTTGCGGCCATCAGGCGCAGTGCCCATAGCTTGGCCGCCACCAACCATGCAGTCGAGAGTGAGGGTGATGCGAGGATTTTTTCTCATGGAAGCCTCTGGATCATTGATAGCAGCATGGCAGCAAGTGGCCGCTCGTCACCGTGATATGCCGCAACGCATGCAGTGACATTGGTGTGCGCATCCAGCGTTGACCAGTCGACCCACCAACCATGGCGACGACCGATTTCCTGCACTAAGACGCGTATGACGCGCCCGTTACCTTCGCGAAAAGGGTGCAGCAAATTAAACTCGGAATAATAATGTGCCAGACGCGCAGAAACAATCATCGTCTGGTTGCTCGAGAGCGCGTCATCGTGCGCCAGCTCGTTACAAATTTCGGCCACATATTGCTCTATCGCATTTACGTGGCAAAAATTAGTATCGTCTTTACTAATTTGGACCGTACGTATCTTCCCCGCCCAGGTATAAATATTGGCAAAAAGATGGCGATGTATCATGCAGATAAGTTTGAGCGATACCGCTACGTGTACCCCGGATGTCGTATTAAATGTTGCGCTGCGAATAGCGGTTTCGCGCTGCTCGACAATATCGAGGGCAGCTTGTGTGGTGATGCCTAGCAGATTGTTGAGAATGCCGGTTTGCGGATCAATATACGGATCGTTATTAATTGCATAGCTCATGAAGCGGCAGAGGTTAAGCTGTGAAGCGACTCTCGCTCGAGCTCTCTGGCGCTAAGTTCACCGTTGGCATACTGGGCAAGAAGCTGTTTAGTTTTGGAGTCAACGATATAGCCTTCTACCTCTACTGAGCGGATGGCTGAGTTGATAGTGCGCTGCTTGTCGGCTAATTTGACGGCATTCATACTATCCTTATTATAACATTTTAGGGTGGTGCATACAACAAAAAAGCCCCGGCCGGGGCGCGGGCGAGCTCCTAGGGTAAGGAGTCGCCCGCGCCACCGGTGGGGATCACTGCGTGTTTTTGCGTGCGAATGTGATAGCGATTTGGTCGTCGGTCCTCTGCACGTCAATGCGCACCGCTGGCTGCCCGAGAATCGAAGGCAGCGTGACCGTGGCGGGAAAGTTGCGTCGCAACAGCCCCTCGACGATCACCGCATCCTTGATGTTGCTCGCCAAGTGCTGTATGCGATGCACTGGCGACATTGCCATCGCCAGACCGTGTTGCCTGAGCAGCTCAGCCGTGCGTCGTGCCGATGACGGACGTCGACTCGCAGGGCTAGGCTTGTTGTTCAGGAGGTCCAGGAATTCCGATTCTGGCACGTCGTGTTGAGATGCCTCAATCATGACAGCGGTCCTTTCGGTAGTTGTTGGGCTGTCAAGTAATAATTATCGATGACTTCACGACATACGTCAATAGTCGCTAAACAAAAAACACCCAGCTTGGGGTGAATATGGTGGTGCGGGCGGGGCCCGGGCGGCGAGCTATGCTCGCGCCCGGACCTCCGTTGGTGTTGTCAGTTGATCTGAGCGCCGGATCTGTTCACGTGATACGTGAGAAGGTCCGTGCTCGCGCAAATGAGCACCACCTGAGTTAGTCCGATTGACCGAAGGTAGCGCTCGAGTTCGCCGACGATACTGGCGACCTCAAAGTCGTCAGTGCCTCGCGTCAACCGCCTCCATGATGGACTATTGAGATAATGACCTACACCGCTTCTCGTGTGATCGGTCTCGAAGACATAAGAGTCACAGTCGACATGCGTCTTGATCTCTTCCGCGATCTTTTGGATGAGCGCCGTACGAGTCATTTCTTCAGCCATGGCAGTCTCCTTTCGGAACAACAACTCGGACCTTCCGAGCTGTGATTACTGTCACTATTTACCATTATAACACAAATATCACTTTTTGTGAAGTGCCGCGGCGGTGTGGCGCATGATTTCGCGGGATTCGTCGGCGGGGATGACCATGATGGGCCGCGATTGCGTGAGCGCGGCGATGTTGGTCATGATGGACGGGCCTTCGCAGGCTTTGTTGGTATCCAGATCAAGCTGGAAGTCCAGATAATGGAACTTGGCGATAATGCGCCGCCGCAGCATCCACGAGCGCTCCCCTACCGTGCCGGTAAACACGATCATGTCGGCGCCGCCGAGCGCTGCGGTCATCTGGCCGATAGCTTTGGCGATGGTGTAGATAAGGGTTTCGAGCGCCAGGTGTGCCAGGTGGTCGCCGGCTTCTTCGCGGCTACGTAGTTCGCGGATATCGTTGCTGCCGCCCAGCCCTAGCAAGCCGCCGCGGGTGTTTAGGTAATTGGCCAGCTCGTCGTCGCTAATGCCAAGTGCTGTGCGTAGCGCCAGCGCCGCCCCGACGTCGATGGTGCCAGAGCGAGTTGCCATAAGCACGCCCTCGAGCGGGCTGTAGCCCATAGTGGTGTCGATACTTTCGCCTGCCTTGACAGCGGTAACACTACTACCGCTGCCGAGGTGGCAGACAATCAACCGCGGTACCAGATGATCGGTGGCGCGCAGATGTTTTACCGCCGCACCAACCGACAGGCCGTGATAGCCAAAACGCTTGATGTCGTGCTGATCAGCGTCGTGGATATCAATGCCGTAATTCCAGGCCTCGGTGGGCTTGGTGATATGAAAGGCGCTATCGCTGACGCCGACAATCGGCGTGTCGGCAAACTGTGCGCGCAGTAGCGTAAGTTCGTCGAGCGTGGCATGGATGTGCAGCGGCGCCAGCGTCATTAACGAGGTGAGCCGCGCCACTACCTCGTCGGTTACTAGATGGTCTTGCATAAAAAACGTGCTCGGCGCTACGACACGTAGGCCAATTGCCGTGATCTGTTCGCCCGCTTGCAGGATTGCCTGGCTGTGGAGTAGTTCGTTGACGTGTTCGGCGGCATGCGCAACGTCGGGTAGATTCACCTGGAGATCGCGTGTGGTGCCGCCGGATCGTAGATGGCACTGGACTGCTCCGTCGGTGACCTCGTAATGTAGCTCGGCTACGACATCACGGCCGCGGTACAGAGCGTACTTGCGGCTCGAGCTGCCGGGATTTGCGACCAGTATGAGCTGAGTATCCACCGACATATGCCGCCTAATTGGTCTGGCCGTGCCAGGCTTCCTCGGTGGCTTGCTGGAGGCCGCGAGCAGCTGGCCATACCCAGCCCTCGATGTCCTCTAGGTCGACGCCGTATTGTTTGATGTACTCGAGGTTGGCAGCGAGCAGATCGTCGTACTTGGCCATCAAGTGCTTGGCCTCTTCGAACGGCAGAATGCCATTGCGCCCCAGCTGCTCGAGCGCCGCCTGCGCTAGCTGATAGCGGCTGGTATTGTTGCGGACGTGCATGTCGAATGGCGTGGTGGTGCTGCCGCTTTCGATATAGCCGCGAATATCGAATCGAGCGGCGTCGGCCTCGTAGTTAAATAGGGCGGATTTGATGGTCTGTGGATAGCCGTGGAAGTTGAAAATCACCGGCTTGTCGTGGGTAAAGGCGCGCTCGAAATCATCTTGGTCGACTGGCCGTGCAGCCGTACCGAAGCCGTTGCCGGTCATGCTTGAGATATTGACCATGCGGATGCGAGCATGCGGTACGTCTTGGCGAAGCAGGCTGATGGCTGCCATGATTTCTTTGGTTGGGTAATCCCCTGCCGCTGCCATAACGATATCGGGATTGTCGTCGCTGGCGAACTGCCAGATCATGATGCCGGCGTCGGCCTGTTGGCGAGCAAGCTGGGGTGTCAACCAGCGCGGCTCAAGAGTTTTGCCAGCACAGATAACATTGATTTGGCGTGTGGCGGTGAGCATTTTCTCGAGGCAGATCAGCGTAGTATTGCCATCGGCCGGGAAAAACACATTGGCGTATTCGCCCTGACGCCTTAGAACATCGTCGATGAAGCCGGGGTTTTGGTGGCTAAAACCGTTGTGGTCTTGGCGCCAACCGCTAGAGGTGAGGATGTAGTTGATGCTTGGGATGGTGCCGCGCCACGGCACGAGGCGGGCCTGCGAAAGGAATTTGCCGTACTGGTCCATCATGCTGGTGACGACCTGGACGAAGGCCTCGTAGCTGGCAAACATTGCATGGCGGCCGGTCAGCACGTAACCTTGCATCAGGCCCTGCATGTTGTGCTCGGACAGCATCTCCATGACGCGACCGTCGCGGGCTAGGTCGATATCCCAGGGCTTGATGGGCCACTGCCAGGCGCGCGAAGTGGCCTGAAACACCGCGTCGAGCTTGTTTGAGTAGGTCTCGTCGGGGCTCATAAATCGGAAATTGCGCTGGTCGGCATTGAGGCGAAATACCTCGCGCAAATATTCGCCGGCGCGGCGCATACTGCTGCTGCCCATGGTGCCAGGCACGGTGGCATCTTCCATAAATTGCTCGGCCGATGGCAGATTGAGGGGCTTGTAGACAGGGTCGCCGCCGCGGGCATGGGGGTTGTTGCCGAGGCGCCGGGCGGGATCATCGGGCAGAATGTCGTGGATATAGTCGCCAAATCCGGTTTTGCGGTCGAATAGTTCGCCGAATTTGTACGAGTGCAGCCAGCTGTTGAGCAGCTTCAGCTGATGCTCGTCGGTTTTAGCCTCGGTCAGGACGACTTGGTGCGAGAGGCAGTTGCCTTCGATTTTTTGGCCGTCGAGCTCTTTGACGCCGGTCCAGCCCTTGAGGGTACGCATGACAATCATCGGCATGCGCGGGGCTTCGTCGTCGTCACGTGCGCGGATTTCCTGCACTAATTCGTGGGCCCACTCTAGCGCGTCGGCCATTTCGGTGTGGGGATCGGCGCCTTCCTTGGTGGTGTCGACAATGCGCGGCTCGTAGCCGTAGCCAGAGAACAGCGACATCAGCTCGTAGTTTGTCATGCGGCCAAATACGGTGGGTGCGCTGATTTTGTAGCCGTTGAGGTGTAAAATTGGCAGTACGATGCCGTCGGTTTTGGGGTTGATAAGCTTGTTGAGGTGCCAGGCGCCGGCAGTCGGGCCGGTCTCGGCTTCGCCGTCGCCCACTAGGCAGGCGACCATTAGGTCGGGGTTGTCCATCACTGCGCCATAGCTTGTGCTGAGGCTGTAGCCGAGCTCGCCGCCCTCGAGGATGACGCCGGGGGTCTCGGGGTTGGAGTGGCTGGGGTAGCCGTATGGCCAGCTAAATTTGCGGGTGAGCTGTACGATGCCGTCGTAGGTGACGGGCAGTTTGTCGTCGACGGCGGCCAACGAACCCTCGATAAACAAATTGGACTGAATAGCCGGAAAGCCGTGGCCTGGGCCAACGACGAGCATCATGCTTTGGTCTTTGACCTTGGCCAGGCGCGAGAAATGCGCGTAGGCAAAGTTGATGCCTGGACAGCTGCCCCAGTGGCCAAGCAGGCGGCTCTTGACATCTTCGAATTTCAGGTCGCGGTCCATCATTTGGTTATCATGCAGAAAAATCTGCGCCGCGCTTAAGTAATTGGTCGCTCGCAGATATTTGTTGAGTGAGTGCTTTTCTTTTGTCGTGATCATACTAGATATTAGTATACATCACGCTTATGCTTAGAGGAAGAGCGTCGTGTGATAGATGATAAATAGCTGAGTATATCTTATTTGGCGACAGGGATAGACAGCATGAATACCGAGCCGTCCTGGCTGGAACGTGTCAGCGCCACTCGCCCGCGCTGCAGCGTCATGAGCTTGCGCGCCAGTGGTAGGCCAAGGCCGGTGCCGTTGACGTGTGAGTTGGTGCGCGATTGATCGGCGCGGTAAAAACGGTCAAAAATATACGGCTGATCATCGGCCTCGATGCCACCGCCTTGGTCGGCAATACTCAGCTCGTACAGGCCGCCACGAATAGCAGACGTAAGCGTAATCGTAGTGTCTGCGGGGCTATATTTGATGGCGTTGTCAAGCAAAATTGCCAGCGCATCGGCCAGGCTCTCAGCGCTCGCCATGACATTCGCTGTAGTGACATCCGGCGTGATGGCGATATGCTTGGCGGTGGCGCGGCTGAGCACGCGACTAATGGCGAGCGAGACGACGTCGTCGATGCTGGTGGGGCTAAGCTCGAGCGGCTGGTCGTGTGCGAGTAGCAACAGGCGGTCGGTGAGCGCGCGCAGGCGGCCGACTTCGTCGAGATTGCTGGCCAATATCTCGTGGTATAGCGATTTGGGCGACCGCGGATCGCGCAGGGCGACCTCGATTTCGGTCTGCATCACTGTTAGCGGCGTCTTGAGCTCGTGTGCGGCATCGCTCGAGAACCGACTTTGCGCTTCGGCTGCCGTAGCGATTGGCCGCAGTGCGCGCCGGGCAAAGAAATAACTCGTCACGCTCCCCACCCCTACCACAGTTAGCGCAAATAGGCCGAGGCTGGTCAGCAGGTGCGAATTGCTTTGTTCGAGCCGCTCCTCGCGAGCCGCGCGTAGCAGGCTCGAATCGGCCGGATTGTCGCCTCGCATGAATAGCGGCGCATTGAGGGCGTGGTGCAGCTCAGCCTGAGCGACCGCATACACGATGCCGCTAAAGGCCAGGCTGAGCAAGATGAGTATCGCCGTAAACCAAGCAGTCAGGCGCCAGACGGCATGAGTAAACCGCTCGTTCATTAGCGAGGGCGCGATTCGTCGGTGTGGATGATGTAGCCAAAGCCACGGGCGGTTTCGATGAGTGGTCGTTCCTTAGGAAAGGCGCGGTCGACCTTGTCGCGGAGGTATTTGACGTAGGCTTCAACGGTGTTTGGCAGTACGGTTGAGTCGAAGTCCCAGACGTGGCTGATAATTTGGTCTTTGCTCATGACGCGGCCAGCGTTGCGCATTAGGTAGGCCAATAGCGCGTATTCGGTGCGCGATAGGCGGATGTGCTTGCCGCTGCGTTCGGCCTGGTAGGTGTTCATGTTGAGTGTGAGGGGGCCGACGGTGATGCATGTGCGGGGCATTTCTTTGGGTCGGCGTGTCAGGGCGCGGACGCGGGCCAGCAGCTCTTCAAATGCAAATGGCTTGACCATATAGTCGTCGGCGCCTGCGTTGAGGCCAGCCACCTTGTCTTTAGTTTGGCTTTTGGCGCTGAGCATGATGATTGGTGTGCTGAGTTTTTGCTTGCGCAGATCTTTGCAGATTTCTAGGCCGTCTTTGCCGCCGGGCAGCATGCGGTCGAGGATGATGACGTCGTAATCGTCGCCCATCGCCATGCTATATCCGGTGGGGCCGTCCTCGGCGATTTCGACATTCATGTGCTCTTGCTTGAGCCCGGTGCTGACCGCACGGGCGATTTTTTGTTCGTCTTCGATAACTAGAACTTTCATGATACTCCCTTCTGGTTATACTATCTATTATAGCAGGTTTGCTGGCAAATGCCTGATTTTTTCACAAATACCCTAGATAATCGCCAGCGAGCGACCTGTTTGTTTTGCGGGCATTATGGTATAATTTCGAATTGTATCGCAGTTGTTAAAAATACCAGTAGTGGGATGTCGCCAAGTGGTAAGGTAACAGGTTGTTCGAGCGCGTATGCGCGAGTAGATAGATCATCGTCCTGGACCAAAACCTTGCTATATGGCGGTATCTTACCGTATCGCAAACAAACATCGTAGTGGGATGTCGCCAAGTGGTAAGGCACCAGGTTTTGGTCCTGGCATTCGGGGGTTCGAATCCCTCCATCCCAGCCAAAAGTTTGTTACTCAAACCCCGAGCATAAGAAATCATCTTATCAGACAGGGTTTGGCATGACAGCTCGCCAGAAATAGCGAGCTGTTTTGTTTGTGCGGATAATACCGCTTCAAAGGCAGACGTCCGTGCCGGTTTTACTTCATCGTGGGCATGTACTAGTACTTTCTTGAAGAATACTTGGTTCAACATCCGTTTGATGTGCTCTGGGGCGGATGTATACAGCTTACCTGCATTTGCTGCTATTTCTAGCACGCTGTCGAGGTTATCTTTTACTAACTCATAGTTTTGCTCTAGCACGGACAACTTCGTATCTATATCAGTCATAGCTCGTTGCAATATAGTCTGCTCCTCCTTGAACATCTCGAGGGATATGGCATCGGCATAGTGAGCTTCTAGCAGTTTCTTCTGTTTTCTAGCAATCTTATCTTTCTCGAGCCGTATATTACCTTGTGAGGATAGTTCTTCTTGACGACGTTTATCTAATTCGTCATAGAGAATTTCTTTAAGTCTTTCTTTTTGCGATTCGCTGAGGTGGATCGACGCATAGTGTTGCTCTATTTGCTTTTCAACTTGGTATATTTGTACCGATCGTTGCTGGCAGTTCTTTCGTTTACTGTGGCGTTCACTGCACATAAAGTACTCATACGTACCTCCTAATTTGCCACGAGACATTTGTACTACCAATCTACCGCCACACGTACCGCACCAGACGGTGCTTTTTAGGAAGTGAGGGTGCTTTCGGGTACGTTCACCCATTGTGTGGCTTTTGAGGACATCTTGTACCTGTTGCCATGTATGTTCATCAACAAGCTTAGGGTGACTACCGTCATGATACACGCCACTGTATTTGACTAGCCCTTTATAGTACGGATTGACGAGTATCTTATTCATTCTTGCTGCATTGACAGGCTTTGATGGTATTTTGGATGTTTCGAGGGTCGTAAGCCCCTCTGTTGCTAGCTCACTGGCAAGTTGTTTCACCGTGTAGCTGCCTTGGGCGTACAGTTTAAATGCCTTTGCGATGAGTGGGGCTCGTTCGGCATCAAGCTCGACTGTTCGGGCTTCACGCCCATGCCCATCCCAGAACGGCGCATTCCTGTAGCCAAGCGGTGCCTTAGACGGCGTACCGCCATTCTGCACCTTTTGCAGCATACCTTTCTTCACTTCATGAGCGAGGTTGTTGCTGTAGAACTCAGCCACCGAGCTCATAATGCCGTGCATGAGTGAACCTGATGGTGTGCTGTCGTCAAATGACTCCGAGGTAGATATGAGGCGAGTGTTTACTTGCTGGATGGCTCTGGTTATCTCAACGTCATCGGCACGGTTACGAGCCAGTCGGTCGAGCTTGTGGACAATGACATAGTCCACCTTATGTTGCTTGATGTATTCCAGCATTTCTTGCAGGGCGGGTCGGTCAGCGGTCTTAGCAGACTCTCCACGGTCGACAAACTCCTTGACGACAAAGGCTCCCATACTTTCTGCCTTTTGTTGGTTGGCAGCTTTTTGAGCTGGAATCGAGAAGCCCTCGCTCGTGCCGCCTTTTTCAGCTTGACGCATGGTCGAGACACGGACGTACGATACAGCTATGCGTGGCCGTTCGTTTGCTCCCGTAACTTGCTCGATGCTTTGAAGTAGTAAATTGTTCATAGGTGATTCCTCCTTTCTGTATTACTTATTAGGTCATCCTATTGACGCTTCTTTCTGAGTGGAAGTCCAGTGGTTTCTGGGAATTACGAGGAGATTCTTGATATCTCCTATTTTCTCGCGGTGCCACCGAACCCCCACTCGTTTTAATGGTTAGTAAGGTAGTAGTTCATTCGTCCAGTATCTGCGCTGCTCGCTCAACTTCTCTATTGGCAGATCCATGGCGTGCTTAGCCCTCCGCCTGTTACTATTTGTAATTACACCCCAGAGGGGAGTAATTAGTCAGGTGGTTGAAAGTCGGACTGAACGGGGGTCGATTGCCCTCATATCCAAGGGGTGGAATGATGGGTGACATGACAGGCCACATGACGGATTGCAAGTCAGCTAAGCTATTACTCGACCCTGAGGTTTCGGGCGTACTGGTTAAGTGCCTGAGCTAGTCGCTCAAGGTTTGGGGCCGTTTCATATACTGGCTCAATATATACCCGTGCAGACAGCGACGGTCTGCCTCGTTTTCGGTGATTAGGTTGCTGGTACTGTATGTGCTTCATAGCTTTCTCCTTTCTGCTTGCCGTTTTAATGCTTCGATAACGATGCGTGTGACAAGTAGAGCTAGGATAGCAGAGGGGTCAAGGGATGGTCACGGATAAAGTGATCCACGTCGATAAGCGAAAAGACAGCCTCGTATCTGGAGGTTGCCTTGCAGCAGGGGGTGTTGCATGGGTTTTGAAGTATATTACTTACAGTCTACGCCATAGCAACCTGTCGAGTCGTGGAGATGTATTCTTCTCGCCACTTAACAACACCTTTGATTGTGAGTTTTTGCTGTGCGCTTATGAACAGCTCCATGAATTGAATGTCAATTTCCTTGTCTTGGGTAACCGGTAAGTATATTTGTGCATCAGCTGCCAGTTTACGATTGAACTTAGTGGCGTAATCGTATTTACCTTTTGTGGCGGTACGGAACGCTGCGACGACGTACTGTAGGGATCTATCGGTCCACTGTGTATCTGACTTGGCGTGCAGTCCTTGGACGTGCGAATAGCCGACGAACGGCACTTTTTGATAAAAAATACTATCCGAGGTAGTTGTATCAGAAAAGGTAATCATGTTACCCGGCTCGGTCGGAGCAAGACTTACATACCCGCCGACACCATTGCCTAGGCTAGAGTTTACGACAACTGGTGTCGTGCCTGCTGATTTAAATAAAGTAGAGTTGGTTAAACCATAGTTTTTGGTAGGACGGATATCGAATAGATCGCCGATGCGGAATGGTGTTAGTCTACTCTCTCTCTCTCTCTCTCTCGGAACTCCGCTAAGACTGCTTGCTCGGCCGGTGTGAGGGTGGTGTCGCTCAAACCAGTAACTTTGAGGTACGCTTCGAGCTCTCGAATGCGTTCCGCTTCGAGCTCTCGAATGCGTTCCGCTTCGAGCTCTCGAATGCGATTTTCCATATATGGAAAATCAATTTTACCATCTTCGTCAACAGGAAGATCAATCTTTACTTCACGCAGTATATTGACATTGAATGAGCTTGAACCCCAGCTGAATTGGCTAAAGGCTTTTTTGGCAACAGTGATTAGATACTGTGCATTGCGCTTATTGAATTTGGTGCTCTTTGGTGTAAATATCTTTATCTTGTCTCCGGTGAAGTATGGCTGCTTTTGATAGAACATCGTTGCTGTATCTTGTCCAAAGCTTATTGTATTTCCGTCGTTCAAGTAAGCAGGATCTTCGTCGATGTATCCACGAATCCCATTATTATTGTCGCTACGAACAACGTATGGGTATTTTCCGCCAAATGTGAGAGCATTGGCGTTAAATTTTTTCTTTGGTGTCGTGATCTCAAATACATCACCCATAGTAAACGTGCGAAATTTAGACATTCTTTTCCCCCTTCAAGACCTGACTAACCTCCCATGCCAAGTATTCGGAGACTACTTTCTTGAAGTCGTCCTCTGTTGGTTGAGTGTCGACCTTGAAATGTTGGTCGAAGTTCCAGTCTGTACCACTATCACCTATCTCGCCCATGACAACGATCTTGTCCAGATCCCATAGTCTGTCATGAACTTTTGCATCACGTCCATTTTTGAAGATTTGTATAATATCCTGATATCGCTCGACTGGATGGTCAATCTCGCTGATACCGCGCTTGGCACGCTTGTAGCCATCGTTGCGGAAGTCGATGAAGCGAACTTGTTTTTCGTGATCATGGGGCTTGCCAGTGTGCTCCACGATATAAATCGATGTCTGTACTCCAGCCATCGGCACAAAAAGGTCAACCGGCATCTTGATGCTGGCGATGAGCTGGTTTTGACGCAGGATTGCTTGGTTTGACTTTATTGCCTTGCCGCTGCCCGCACTATCCTGAATGATAATAGCTGCACGTCCGCCAATTTGCATGTGACGTAAGCCGAATTCAATAAAAGGCATACCATTCTCGTCGTAGCTAAATGGTGGATTGAGGAGGAGTTTGTTCGCACCGAAGTTTTCGTAAATCTCTGGTGGGCGGTCGAAGCTCGAGCCTTTCTGGATGTTACTGCTACCGTCACCACGAAGGATCATATTAGTTGCAGCAAGAGCGAACATATTTATATCGAGCTCAATGCCTAGAAGTTGTTGTTTTTTGATGTGGTCAATTCTACTGTTTGCTTCAGTTGTATTTTTGCCGTATTTTGCTTCAGTTTGTTCAATCATCAGACGCATGGCGGATATAAGAAACCCTGCTGAACCTGTAGCGAGATCCATTACACGAGAGTCAGGGTTGATGTCGAGAATTTGGCTCATCATCTTGGTGATATACGGTGGTGTAAGGACGATACCAAGCTCACCGCCATCGCCAAGAGCGTACTTTAGGAACTCACTATACATTTCACCCATAATATCGATATGCCCAGCCATACTGTCTATAGACTTGTAGATAGTTTCGAAGATATAGGTAAATATCTGGTTGTTGGTACTGGCTTTGCCATCGATAAACCTAGCGACTTGCTTGAGGGGGGTAGCTGGGCTATCACGATCGGGGTCATTTTTAATCTTGTCAAAACTGGCAAGCATGAGACTGAGTTTTTCTTGCGGAATGTTTTTTAATCGTAGGTAATTAGTAATATGACGGACAATAACGTCTCCATCTCGTGAGTCTGAAAGCATAATACCCTTTAGGTCGTCTGGCGTAAGACCCAGTTTTACAACCGTACCGTTTTCGTCCTTAAGGTCTTGCATAGAAAGCAACATGCCCGATACGTAAAGTACCCGCTCTGGTGCAGTGATGGCGTGGTTGTGCATGAGCTTGTTAAGTTCTTTAGCGTAGCGTTGAAGCTTTTCGCGAGAGTCTATGAGAATTTTATGCTTTTCCTCTTCGGTCAGTGTCGCCTGCTGATAGAAGTGGTCAAATGTTGCCTTGTTTTCGAGGAAGTCGAGTGTCGTGTACTGTGCCATGTGTTTGTAGGTATCATCACCAGAACCGTAGACGTAGTAGACTTCGATTTTGACATTGCCTACATTGTCGCCTGCGCAGCCAATAGCGATTACTTCGCCGTATTTTTCCGAGGCAATCATATTTTGAGCATAGTAAATCGCACCGTTGGCGGCAAAGTTAGAGACCGATGCGTCATCAAGTTTGATGCCGTCCTTATTGGACGTGACAAGGCGATTAAGGCGGAGCTTATTCTCGATAATTACAGGAACTCCAGCGCGAAGTCCTTCTATCTGAAAGTCTGGTTTGCCAAAGCTGGTTTTTGTTTTCGTCTTAGCAGAGCCTGCCAGTGCCTCACGCATATACATAGACATGCTTGATTCTACGGTGTAATCACGGTTTTTTATTTTACCCATGCGATCGAACTGTTGCTTGACATAGTCGTTGACATCGTCCTCAAGCGTCCACTGAATTTTATCGGTCATATAAAGTATTATATCAGAATTACAACACTTTAACGATGTGGCTCATATGCAGCTGCCTAAACTGCTATAATGAGGATATGAAAGTTACCCACAATAACATAAAGGATTTCCTTTATACTCCAAACAAATATTTTGTCATTCCAGATTTCCAGCGACCATACTCGTGGGATAAAACAAATATCGACTCATTACTGCTCGACATAGAGTCGGCACTTGATAAAAATAAAGTTCACTTCTTTGGAAGTGTCGTGTATGTCGTAGAGAATAACGATAGCGTTATTATCGACGGCCAGCAAAGATCAACAACCATTCTTTTGATGCTGACTGCCCTGTATCACATTGCAAAAGATTACCCTGAAAAGTGCAGCATACCAGCAGAGCAAATCATGAAGCAGTATCTATACAACGAATTTGCTGCACGTGTAGGTGATGAGGAGAATCGGATCAAATTACGAACCGTGACAACGGACAATGAGATATTCGAGCGGATCTTTGAAAAAGGTGATCTTACTGAAAAACATAAAGAGAGTAAGCTTTACCGAGCATATCACCAGTTTCATGAATATTTCTTAACGAAGAGTCAGCTAGAGCGGTATATCGACGTCCTGAGCCGATTTGAAATTGTGACAATTGCTCTTGATGCGGGTGATGACAATCCACAGGAAGTCTTTGAAAGTATCAACTCCACAGGCAAAGCATTGACGGACGGTGACAAGATTAGAAACTTCTCTTTGATGTTGAATGATAAAAAGGCTCGACAACACGTACTTGATACGTACTGGAAAGTTATTGAGCAGAGCCTTACGGATATAAATAAAGACCATATCACCGACTTCTTCCGCATGTATCTTATAAGTAAATATCAGCGAGATGTGAAGCTCGAGCACGTATACCCAGAGTTTAGGCGTCAGTTCGAGAGTGATATCCACGATCAGTCAAATATTGAACTACTTGATTCATTCTATGGTGAAGTAATCCGATATTTAGAGCATTATCAATTCCTCAAGTTTAATGTCGATAAAAGCGGCGCATACTCCACGTTCAAGGACGCAGGTTTTCGTCTGAATTTCCTCAAGATTGAAACAGTCTATCCGTTTATGATGAGGGTTCTTGAGCGATATTCGGCAAATCAGCTGACGGCTGATGACGTAAAGCGTGTGTTCGAGATTGTTGAAACATATCTTGTGAGGCGTATCTTGTGCAACATCGCAACGTCGGGACTAAATAAATTCTTCTCAATTCTTGATAAAGATATCCAGTCGCATCTATCTGAAGCCTCCTCAGTAAGTTATATTGACATCTTGACGCACGTACTTACTGAGCGTATCGGAATGGCTCGATTCCCGACAGACCTAGACGTTAAGAATGCGATAGGCAGTAACCCGTTTTATGCACAGCGAAGTTGGTATAATAATTTTGTATTGAGCTCGGTAGATGACAAGCTCCAGGCCAATGAATCTGCGCTGCTGCGATCAATCTCCTCTGGTGATGTCAAGGTAAGTATCGAGCACGTCATGCCTCAAACACTCAGCAAGAGCTGGAAAGACATGCTAGGCAGTGAGTATGATACTGTTCATGACCAATACTTGCACACGTTACCAAACCTCACGCTTACTGGGTACAACTCAGAGTATTCAAACAAGTCCTTTGAGGTTAAAAAGACAATCGAGCATGGCTTTAATTCAAGTCCATTACTAATCAACTCATTTATTAGAGACTCTGAAGTATGGAACGAGGACACTCTTAGTCAAAGAGCAGACTGGTGGCTTGAGCAGATTAAAAGGATTTGGCCTATGCCAGTGACGGACTACGAGGCTCCGAACACCGACAGGGAGTACTTCTTTAGGGAGGATGAAGACCTAAAAGGTACGATTGTAACATCAGTATCTATCCTAGGAGAGACATCAAAAGTTACGAGCTGGGCAGATGCATTTGAAAGTATCGTAGAGAAATTACTTGGCGAAAACCCAGAGCTCTTTGATACTATCGGTGAAGATGCATTTCTTGCACGTTACATACGTCCTGATGGAGACAACTTAATAAACCCTAGAGAAATTGGCAAAACTTTGTACTTTATAGAAACTGGCACGGACACGAATTATAAAAAGAAGATAATAATGAAACTACTTGAATATCTTGACCTTGAGGATGAGGATATTAAGGTTACAATAGCTCGATAGATACTGAGCGAATATACTCGACTAGGGTGTTATATTTTTTAGAATCCGCCTCTGATAGGACAGCCAAAGAAAAAACTCCGTAAGCCCCCGTGGTTTACGGAGTTTCTCTTTGTATTGATAGTAGGATTCGAACTCGCGAATGCCTCAGCTTTGCTGAGAACATTCGGGGTGAGGAGCGCCACGTCGGTGCTCCGCAAGGGAATCTGCCGGACGAGCTATGCTCGTCACGAGCAGTTCCGGGCTCGCCGGAGGTCAGTCGAATCCCTCCATCCCAGCCACCTCAGAGAAAGAATGCGAAAAATGAGGTTTTTCGGCAGGTCACCCCGACTCAACCCGCCGCGTAGCCTTGGTTTCAGGGATAATTCGGTGCATGTACTTTATATCATTACACTGTATCCCGCCTTTAAGTATTGTAAGTTAGGATTTTCCGAAGAAGAAGTTGACAAAAGATATATTAGTCTTATTATAAACCTATAATGAAATATCTTGAGTTAGACGCTCTTAGTAATATTGAGCGCAAAAAAGCGCTGGAGCGTTTGTCAGTTGATGAGCTGGCTGACTTACTCGACGAGAGACCCTACGAAATCGCACCATTTGCTCCTAGGGAAGGCAGGTACTATTTTGATACCATAGAGGAATTACATGAGCATATGCTTCATAATTACTTTCCAGAGGCGAAACCGTGGATGGCAGATGAAGCAGCCTCACATGAACTTGCACACGCTCGCTGTGCCCTAAAAGTAGGAGCCTGTGGAGTAAAATACTATGCTTTAGATAGAATAGATTCTGAAACAAGAACGGGTATTTTTGCACAAATTATCGGGCCTGCAACTGTCACTCGTCTTGCCATGGCTGCGATAGCTGCCCACCCATTCACGTCTGGACGATCTTTAGCTGACACTGGAGTTATACGCTCGCTAGGATATCAATCGAGACAACATGTACGTGAACGTATTGTGCGCTGGAATGAGCAAAGTGATTTACAAATGCCTATGCCGGAAACTTCGCCTTCACCTTATTTTGACGAACGTAAGTAATGTTAGATGCGCACGATTTTAGCCAGGGTTTAACCCGACCCTGGCTAACTTGGGCCTTAAGCTCGAGTAGCTGTTTTATGGGTTTAATAGAGAATTGCTAAAAGTGATTTAAATGTAAGCTTATGTAAAACAACAACTTAGAAACACTCTCTCAAGTCTTTTCTCAGTGAGTCGCTCCCGACCCGGCCCGCCGGAACCCTATTTCTGGCATTCGGTCGCAAAATGGGCTCGTGCAAAGGCGTAAAAGTGGGCCAAAGAAGAATCTCGCAGGTATCTATTGCCTGCGAGATTTTCCTTGTTTGAGCCGCGATTCGAATCCCCACCACAGCTAGCCGCCTTCACCCTAGCATCGACATTACCGATACGTCAGCGCGGCGCTTTTTACGCCGCCGCTGATAAGCGTCGGGATGAGCCCTAGCGGCATCACGAGTATCTCGTGGCGGGAGAGGAGTAAGGCTCAGTCTCCTGGCGCGGGCGATAGTGTGGCATAATGGTACATATGAATAACGTTGACTTTGGGTGGTTGCCGCTCGAGGCGCGAGCAGCTGCGCGGCGACTGCTTGGCTGCGAGCTTGTCAGTGATATCGATGGCAAGATGGTGCGCGTGCGTATTGTCGAGGTGGAGGCATACGATCAGGCCGACGAAGCCAGCCATACCTACCGTGGCCAGTCTAAGCGCAATAGCGTGATGTTTGGCGCCGCCGGCCATCTGTATGTGTATTTTACCTACGGCATGCACCACTGTATCAATGTGGTTTGCGGCGAGGAGGGCTATGGATCGGGGGTGCTGATTCGTGCTGTCGAGCCGATCGACGGTAGCGATACGATTGAGCGCCGCCGCGGTACGTCTGGCAAACAGGCCACCAATGGCCCGGGCAAAGTGGCGCAAGCGCTTGGTGCTACGCTGACGCACAATGGCCACTCGCTCGTCGCGTCACCGATCCGGCTTGTCCGCCGCCCGGCGCTGCCAGAGGCTTCGATCGTGGCGACCACGCGCGTCGGCATTTCGCGCGCCGTCCACGAGCTACGCCGCTATTACATCGCAGGCAATCCCTACGTATCAAAAAAGTAGGCATCTATCGCGCGGCTTGCGATATATTGTAGGAAACACAGTTATTCTATAGAATATGCTTATGGTAACCAAAAAAACAAACAAGCGGCGGCGGCCGTCTTTGCTAGCGCGAATGCTCCGTCCCCTGTACCCACGGCGCCCCGTCATTCGAAAAGCCAAGTTTACGCGAGTGCTGCGAATCCTCGGCCCTGGCCTAGTGACTGGCGCGGCCGATGACGACCCTTCGGGGATCGCGACCTACAGCCAGACAGGTGCACAGTTTGGCTATACGCAGCTGTGGACGGCGCTCTATCAAATTCCGCTGCTTGTCGCGGTGCAAGAAGCGTGCTCGCGCATAGGGGCGGTCACTGGACAGGGCTTGGCGGGTGTCATTAAGGACAATTATTCCCGCCGTATCCTCTACGCCTTGGTCGGACTGGTAGTGGTGGCAAACACTATCAATATCGGAGCAGATATAGGTGCGGTGGCGGCAGCTGCGGCGCTGATCGTTGATGTACCGATTCCGATGCTCTGTATCGGGTTTGCGCTGCTCATTATATTGCTCGAGGTATTCGTCAGCTACCGACAGTACGCCCGTGTGCTCAAGTGGCTCGCCCTCGCCCTCCTTGCCTACCCCATTACAGCACTGATGGTGAATCAGTCGTGGGGCGAGATCGTCAATGCCACGCTCGTGCCACACATTCGGTTCGATTTCGAGTATCTATTCCTTATCACGGCGGTGTTTGGTACGACAATATCACCGTACATGTTCTTTTGGCAAGCTTCGGGCGAAGTCGAGGAAGAAGTCTCGCGCCACATGCTGGCCCAGCGCGGCGGAAAACCTCGCCTGACGCGCAGATTTATGCGCGATATTCGCCTCGACACTATCATCGGTATGATAGTTGCGGAGCTAGGCCAGTGGTTTATTATCATTGTCGCAGCTGCGGTGCTATTTAGCAATGGTATCCATGACATCACTTCGGCAGCCGATGCGGCAAAAGCCCTCGAGCCCCTCGTCCAGTCGTTCCCCAACGCGGGATATATGGCCAAGGTCGTATTTGCGATTGGTATTATTGGTCTCGGCCTACTGGGTATACCTGTATTGGCGGGTTCTGCGGCATATGCACTGTCCGAAGCTATTGGGTGGAAATCTGGCCTGTATCGTAAGTTTTCTAAGGCGCGCGGTTTTTATGGCGTAATTATCATCTCGACGCTCGTTGGGCTATCGCTTAATTTTTTGCACATCAATCCGTTTAAAGCGCTGGTATTCACTGCCGCGTTTAATGGAGTCGCAGCGGTGCCGTTACTGTTTTTTATCGCACGCATCAATAGCAGCCGGGCTATCCTGGGCGAGTATCGCGGCAAAATCATGTCTCGAACATTCCTGTGGTTGACATTTGTGGTCATGGCGACAGCGGCGATTGGCATGTTCTATGCACTTGCGACCGGACAGCAAGTCTAAATAATTCGCGCTAGCTCGGCCCATTGTTCGGCGGTGAGCTGAGATGGCGTACGGTTGTGTTCGACAAGCGACGGGATGCGTGAACGTATCTCGTTAAAATAGCGAGGATTGGTAAAACATTTTGTAACAAACTGCTCATAGTCCGCGCGTGGGCATGCCGCAAGCGGCTGCTCGCGAGGCTTGAGCTCGAGCAGGCATGTCTCTACGGCTGGTGGCGGCGTAAAGTCGTGACGCTTGAGGGGGCGCCTCACGCGGGCGCTCCACCAGGGTGCGAGCTGTGCACCAAGCTGACTCGTAAAGTGTCGATTATCAGCAAGGAGTTTGTGTGCGAATTGCTGTTGGACGACTAGATAGACTGCGCGAGGCGGCGTAGCAAGCGTGGCAAGCCGGCGCACAATAGCTGCGCTGAGGTGAAATGGGATATTGGCGAATACTTTGTAGGTAGCATCCGCAAAGACTATCTTCATAATATCTTGCTTCAAGCACGTGATGTTATCGTGTGTTGCTGCGTTGCGCTGGAGCTGCTCAAATGCCGTCGGCTCAATCTCTACGGCGACAACCTCGCGACATCGCCACGCTAGCTGTGTTGCAATGATACCGCTACCGGCACCTAAATCGTAGACCAGATCGTTCTTCCGGATATTGCTATGGCCGATGAGCTCTCCCACAAGTCGCGGTGAGCGGAGGAAATGCTGTGAGTACCCATCGAGACGTTTCATACGATGTAGTATACACCACCGTGCGTTTACTTTGTATGGGCAGCCGGTAGCCAGACTCGACCGATGTATTTGTGAAGTTCGATGATGAGGATGGTGGCGATAAAGCCGATGAGGCTTGCGATAAAGATATCCCCGATGGCTACTGGCGCGAGATGGAGATAGCTGCCAAGCGGCGTAGTAAACGCTGCAAGTTGTAGCAGTGCCGTAATGACGAGACCGAGATAAAATGTTGGATTCCAGCGTTTTAGACGGACGACAAGCGGTTCGAGATCGCTGCGCAGCGATAGCGCACTTGCCCATTGCGTAGCAACGAGCACAGTGAATGCCATGGTCCGTGCATATGCCACGTCGTAGTGAGGCAAAAATAGCAGATACGTTGTAAATGTAATAGCGGCGATAGCAACTGCGACGGCAATGACTCGACTGGCGTAATAGCGAGTTACCAGCGGTGCCGCAGGGTCGCGCGGCGGATATTTCATCGCGCGAGTATCGCCGGGCTCGAGGCCTAGCGGTATGACAAGTGCCGTGTCGGTGACGAGATTAATCCACAGGATTTGAATGGCAACTAGCGGAATCGGTACTCCCACAAGTAGTGCGGCGATTGATACGAGCACTTCCCCGAGATTAGTAGCGATGAGGTAGACAACCATGCGGCGGATATTGACATACGTCGTACGGCCCTGGCGCACTGCATCAATGATGGTCTTGAAATTGTCATTGAGGAGGATGATGTCGCTGGCGTCCTTAGCGATCATTGTGCCACTTCCCATCGCGATTCCGACGTGGGCGTGGGTTAGTGCAGGGACATCATTGACGCCGTCGCCCGTCATGGCGGTGATATTATGTTTGCGTAGAACGGTTAGGAGGCGGTGCTTGTGCTCTGGTTTCACGCGAGAAAACACGAGACAGTGCTCAACAATTTGGTCTAATTCCTCATCGCTTAGCGCGGACATGACGCTACAGTCAAATACGTCTTCGCGTCGCGACACAATGCCGAGTTCGCGTCCGATATGATACGCCGTCTCTAGGTGGTCGCCCGTGATCATACGCACTGTAATGCCGGCATTGAGTGCAGTGTGAATTGCGTGTGCCGCTTCGGGACGCAGCGTATCGGCGATGCCGACGAGGCCGTCAAATACCATCGGGGGCGTCGACGAAAGATCTTTGAGCGTCTCCGGGGCTTGGCTGTGAGTAGTGTGTGCCACTGCGATGACTCGTAGCCCCTCGCCTGCCATACGTCGGACAGTATGCAGCAGCTGCTCATGCTCGTGCGAAGTGAGATCGCTGCGCGCAAGGATGTGCTCGGGTGCGCCTTTGAGATATATCACGTATTCTTTGCCATGATGCCATACAGCTCCGCTCATCGCGAGCGCAGTGTCGAACGGATAGAATTTTGTAGCACCATGTGTCTTCGCAGGGAGTGGCTCGTAGTTGCGAAAAGCAATGTCGAGCGGGTCGTAATTTTGTTGACGAGCGGGGTTTGCGCTGCAGGCTATGGCGTGCTGGAGTTGCTGCGCCGAGGCGTCTGGCCCTGGTGAAATTTCTCGCACCGACAAGATGTTGCGAGTGAGCGTACCCGTCTTGTCTGTAGCGATAGTGGTAATAGTGCCAATGGTCTCGGCGGCGCGCATTGACCGAACAAGAGCGCGGCGACGAGCCATGACGCGCATATTTAGCACTAGAACGACAGAAATTGCAATCGCGAGACTTTCTGGTACGGCGCTGACTGCCAGCGCGATGACAAACCGCAAGCTCTCAAACGCCTCCATGCCGCGGTAAAGACTTAGGCCAAATGCAACCGCCGAAATTAGCGCTACAGAGAGAATGATACGACGAATGAGCACGTCGATTTTTTGTTGGACAGGACTACGTTCGTCGCGGTCCGCCGCCGAGAGGTGTGCGAGGCGACCGAATTCCGTCGCATTGCCCGTAGCGGTAATCGCCACCGTAGCGGTGCCGCCGACAACGAATGTACCTTGAAACACCATGCTAGACTGCTCATAGATTTCTTTTTCGCGCGCGAGCGGCGCGACTTGTTTTGCTATCGGCTCTGATTCGCCTGTAAACTGCGACTCATTGATGCGCAGTGACTCGGCTTCAATAATGCGTCCATCGGCGGGGATTTTTTGGCCCTCGCTCATGACAATGATGTCGCCAGGCACCAGCTGTTCGGCGCTGATGGCGGTCAGGCGTCCATCGCGAAAGACGTCGACTTTGGTGGGGTCTGAGCGCTGGAGCGCGGCCAGGACGCGATCGGTCGTATACCGCTGGACATAGTAGATGACGGCATTGATTATGACGATAACGAGCACAATGATCGCATCGATCATGGCATTATGCCAGATGCTGATCGCTGCCGCGACCAACAGCACCCCGACAAATACATCGAGAAATGGCGCCAAGATGCGACGCCACAGCGGCTCATTCGGTAGACGGATACTATTTGGGCCGTAGGTCGCGATACGCTCACGGACGACAGAATTGCTCAGACCGTCGCGTGAGGTATCGAGCTCGTGCAGGGTATCGCGAATTGATTTCGTGCTATAACTCATCTCTCCCTAGTATACCGTAAGCATGAGTATGATTGATAATTTCGTCATCACCAATGAGGTATTTGCTTCCCGATGTTGTTACTTTGCGGTTTTTGGTGACTTGCCGAGAATCATGCCCAGCGAAAGTTTCTTGGAGTATTCGACAGCGCCGTAGCGGAAGGTGCGTACCGCAACCCCAAGCGTAATAACAGTAAATGCTAAGAGGATTGCGAGGCCAAGGGCGACTTCCCATGGCTCGAGATTACCGACGGCATTTCGAAGCAGCATCGGAACCGGACTCGTGAGTGGGAAAAACGTCAAGACCTTGACGAGGATGGATTCGGGCGCAGAAATAAATAGTGATGCGGCATAAAGAGGCCCAAATAACAGCATCATTAGGAAGCCAAAGAAACTATTTGCTTCTTTGGCGGTAGGGGCGGCCGCGCCAACAGTCACGAGCAGACCGGTAAACATCAGAAACGACACGAAGAATAGTACGGCTGCGAGTACGATGCGTGGCGGATCGACGAAGAGGAGTGTCCAGTCAATCGCGGGGAGGCCTAGTATCGAGTAAAAGTTGCTATATGCAGCAAGCCCTAGAGCGACAAATATGCTGACTTGCAACAATGCGAGCGTCACGATCGAAAGGATCTTGCCAACGACGAGCGTACGGGACTCAACGGTTGTGAGAATCATCTCTATCACGCGATTTTCTTTTTCTTCGGTCGTACTGACCATCGCCTGGCTACCAAACATCACGATGACAAAATAGAACATAACAAGGAACAGCCCCGGCGCAATCATTTTTTTGATGCCATCATATTCTGCGCCGTTTTGGTAGGTCTGTGTCATGACATTGAAATGATTTGTGAGCACCGCCTGGTAATTGCCGGTGACGGCCTGGGTGGCCGACTGAGTGATGAGTAGTTTGGCAACACTCGAATATTTATCATTTTGGAACACCCCGGCTTCTTTGGCATAGATCTCTACCTGGTTTTTGGCGAGATCGGCTGGATAGTAAATGTATGCATCAACCTTGCCGGACTTGACTTGCTCGATGCCGGATTGTTTGTCGCTCACTTGTTGGATGCCCATGCCCTTTGCGAGGTCTTGGTTGACGATGTGCGATTCATCAGTCATGATGGTCGAGAATTTTTCTTTGGACATTTGGAGGGACTTTTCCTCGGTGGTTTTGTTCGAAAAATACATTACCGAACCGAGCGCGACCATCATGATAGGAAATACCATTAGGGTGATCCAAAATGATTTTTTCTTGAGCGTGCGGACCACCTCGAATGAATATACGGTGCCGAGATTATGCATTATTTGCCTCCTGGTTTTCGTCACTATAAATTTCGACAAAGATATCATCGAGACTACGATTGCCAAACTGCTTGCGGACATCAGCTACCGTGCCGTAGGCGCGAGCGGTGCCGTCCTTAAGCAGGAGCACGCGGTCGCATAGGCGCTCGACCTCTTCCATTTGATGAGTGATAAAGACGATGGTTGCACCATCTTTTTGTCGCTCTTCGATAATGTCCATGAGGAGACGACGATTGACGGGGTCGAATCCCTTGGTTGGCTCATCGAGAATCAGCAGCTTTGGATTGTTCATGATGGTCACGCCAAGCTGAACTTTCTGCTGTTGGCCGCCTGAAAGTTTTTCTAGGCGCGTCGTCGCATATTCACCAAGGCCTACACGGGCAAGATACTGCTCGGCCCATTGGCGGCTTTCGTTGCGCGACATGCCTCGTAGTCGGCCAAAATAAATCATGATATCTATGACCCTTTCTTTTTTGTAGAGGCCGCGTTCCTCGGGTAGGTAGCCGAGCATCGAGCTATCGTCGGCGGGGCGGAATTGCTTTCCGTTGACGAGCAGTTCGCCGGCGGTGGGGCGGTAAATTCCGAGGAGTGCGCGGATGGTGGTAGTTTTGCCAGAGCCATTGCTGCCGAGAAACCCGAACACTTCGCCCCTATTGACCTCAAATGAGAGGTCACGAATGACGGTTTTTTTACCGAAATCCATGCGAAAATTTTTGACAGTTATTACGTTACTCATATCTCTTTAGTATACACCGCCCGCCATGGGTGGTATACTTTTTATATGAAAGTAAAGATTGAAATTGACACCCAGACATTTGTGCGATTCTGGTTGGTCGTGATTGGATTTGCCTTTGCGATTCTCGCGATGTACAGCGCTCGCGAAGCACTTATGATTATTGGCATTGCGGTATTTTTGGCGCTTGCGCTGAATCAGCCGGTCACATGGATTGCGCGCCGGATCCCGGGCCGTAGTCGAATTATCGGGACTATGCTGGCGTTTCTCGTAGTGATTGGTTTGCTTGGCGCGTTAATTTTTCTTGTGATTCCGCCGATTGTGCAGCAGACCGCTAAGCTTGTCGATTCTGCGCCTCAGCTTGTCGAACAAGCTTCGCGTCAGTGGCGAGCCGTAGGTGGATTGATCGACAAATATCATATACAGCCACAGGTGGATAGCGCAGTTGCGTCGATCAAGGATAGTACCTCTGGCTGGGCGGGTAGCTTTGGTCAAAACGTCGTCGCAGGAGTAGGCTCGATCTTCTCATTTATTGCCTCGACATTCTTTATCCTCGTGCTGACGTTTCTTATGCTCCTTGAGGGGCCTGAGTGGGCGCGTCGTATTTGGGCGCTCTACACCGACCACGAGCGTATGGAGTATCACCGTAATCTCATTCAGCGTATGCACCGTGTTGTCAGTGGGTATGTTACGGGGCAGCTTACGATTTCGGCGATTGATGGTGTGTGTGCCGGTATAGTTGTCGCGCTTATCGCACTATTTGTGCCCGGCACTCCCGCAAACCTTGCCTTTCCCGCTGTTGCAATCTGCTTCCTATTCTCGCTCATCCCGCTCTTTGGCGCCACCCTTGGCGGTGCGCTCGTTGGCATACTGCTTGCGATTAATGCGCCGCTCGCTGGTTTGATCTTTGTCATTTATTTCTTCGTCTACCAGCAGGTCGAAAACAACCTCATTGCGCCTACGGTCCAGGCCCGTCATGTCGAGCTGTCCGCGCTCGCAGTGCTGGTGGCATTGACCATTGGCATCTATGTGTTTGGTCTGATTGGCGGTATTATCTCAATTCCTATCGCCGGCTGCATCAAGGTGCTGCTCGAGGAGTACCTCAAGCATAGTCGTAAAGCTCGTATCGAGAGCGAAAAGCCGCTGACAAAACTCGTCAAAAAACTTCAGGGCGAAGCGTAACTCCGTTTAGATTCGTTCCCAAATTTGCCCGTATTTGGTGTCTCGTACGGTAATGCCCTGGGCAGCAAGTTCGTCGCGCAAGGCATCGGAGCGGCCCCAGTCTTTACTCTCGCGTGCGGCTTGACGCTGGGTGAGTAGCTGCTTGACTTCGTCACTAACATCACTAATCGCATCAAGGCTAAGCCCAAATGTTTCATCTAGGAATAGGATGAAGCGCCCAAGCGCAGTCTCGTCAGGCACGTACTCAACGGCATGGGCGGCTTGGTCAATAATCATTAGTGCCTCGGCTGTATTGAGGTCATTTGACAGATGCTGTGTAATCTCGCGCTGATAGTCGCCATCAACTAATTTTTGGTAGCCACCAGGTATAAGCCCCATGCTGACGCGTGCATCGTCGGGGATGGTAGCGAGTGGCTGGTGGCGCAGCTCGGCCAAATGTTGCCACGCTTTGAGGCGGCCAGCGGCAAGGTCCATCGCCTCCCAGGTAAAATTGCCCTCGCGGCGATAGTGTTTGCTCAGTGCGAACACTTTGAAGGCCTCGAGGTTGTAGTCGCGATCGGTGATGTCTTGCAGGCTATAGATATTGCCCAGCGATTTGCTCATTTTGGCGCCGTCGACCTTGATGTGGTTGACGTGCAGCCAGATGCTGGCAAACTGCTGGTCGGTGACGGCTTCGGTTTGGGCGATTTCGTTGGTGTGATGCACCGGGATGTGGTCGATACCGCCGGTATGGATATCGATGCGATCGCCAAGGGTTTCGCGGGCGATTACCGAGCACTCGAGGTGCCAGCCAGGAAATCCCCTACCCCACGGGCTATCCCATTCCATATCGCGTGTTGCGTTAGTAGGGCTGAATTTCCAAATAGCAAAATCGGTGATATTGCGCTTGCCCTCGACCGACACACGTGCGCCGGCATCGAGGCCATCGATATCTAGGTGCGCAAAATCGGCGTAGCGTGGAAACTTACTAGTGTCGTAGTACAGGCCGTCGCCGGGGATGATGTAGGTGTAGCCCTTGGCTTCGAGCACTTGGGCAAAAGCGATCTGCTCGGCGATCATGGCGGTGGCGCGAACAAGGTGGTCCGGCGGGAGAAGCTGCAGCTGAGCCGCCTCGCGGTCGGCGATGGCGATGTATTTGGCGGCAACATCCCAGGCGGTGATACCCTCGCGGCGGGCGCCGACCTCCATCTTGTCGTCGCCATTGTCGTCGTCGCTCGTCAGGTGCCCGACATCGGTGATATTCTGGGTGCGCTCTACCGTATAGCCGGCAGCCCGCAGTACGCGCACCAGCACATCCCAATAGATATAGCCAAGCCAGTTGCCGATGTGCGGCTGGCTATAGACAGTCAGGCCGCAGGTGTAGAGAGTGATGTTTTTGCCGTCAAGTGGCTGTAGCTCGTCGACGCGGCGCGTCAGGGTGTTATAGAGTTTCATGCTTCGGCCTCGAGCGCTTTGGCGGTAGCGTCGATCAGTTCGCGCATCACTTGGTCGTATTCCTCGTGCAGTTTGAATCCTGCGGCGTACGGATGCCCGCCGCCGCCAAAATACCCGGCGACGGTGGTGCAGATGGGGCGATTGGCGCGTAGCTTGCCGGTCAGTTTGCCATCGGGATAGGTCTTGATAGCGCAGGCCACCTCGACGCCCTCGACTAGTCGCATTTCGTCGAGCACTAGCACGCTTGGGTTGTAGCGGTCGCTATACTGGGCGATATCATCCCACGGGATGTGCACTGTCGCCAAGCGGCCATCCAGATGGTACTCAATGCGTTTGATCAGGTCGGCTTTGTAGCTTAGGATGTCGGCGGGCTTTTTCATGAATTCGCGCCGGCGTTCCTCGATATCGGCCGGTACGGCGCCTAGTTCGACTAACTGCGCGGCGGTCAGGTAGCTTTTGGGTGTGGTGGCCTGCGTTGTTAGGCCCAGGCTGTCTGCCATGATGGATATAAATAACTGCTCTGCAGCCATCGGGTTGATGGCCCAGTTGGCCCGCGTGGCGAGCTCGTAGATGACCTCGCCAGTCGCAACTGCTTCGCTGAGTAGGCTGTCGTGCGCAAACTGCAGCTCGTCGGTGGCGTCGGTGTGGTGGTCGATCACCAGTACCTGGGTAGTCTCGAGTGCATGGCGAGCGCCGGGTAGCGTTAGGGTTTTTTGCAGCAATGTTTCGCTGGTGGTGTCGACGATGATCGCTAGGTCGAATTGGCCGGGCCAGTCATTTGTTACGCGGTCCCAACCACGAATATAGCGCAGGTATTTTGGCACGTCGATCTCGCAAAAAAGCGTCACGTCTTTACCCAGATCGCCCAGGATTTCCTCGAGCGCCAGGCTGCTGCCAATACTATCGCCATCGGGATTCTCGGCCTGAATTACGACAATGCGCCTGGCGTCGGTAATAAGCTGGATAGTTTCATCAAACATTACCCCTATTGTACCAGAGATGAAGCCGTTCGAAAAATGAGACCCCTCCGAAGCCGAAGCTGCGGAGGGGTAGTTCTCATATCGGTCACTCCTT
>APMI01000177.1_pt1 | contig 51873 bp, 55 predicted proteins | sample 667938 | NCBI WGS metagenome assembly APMI01 (sample SAMN01084076, study PRJNA167559) | wastewater metagenome | biome: Wastewater | place: Denmark: Ejby Moelle, Odense | collected 2011-11-28
ACTTAATTGGCTATATTTGTTTCAATTAAACTATTCAGTATGAAAATTGGCTATGCAAGGGTGTCCACGAAGGAACAGGACTTACTACCCCAGGTTAAGGCCCTGAAAAAGGCGGGATGCGAAAAAATTTACAGCGAGAAGGTTTCCGGAAAAGACACGGCCCGTCCGCAGCTTGAACTAATGATGTCGGAGGTCTCGGAGGGAGACCAGGTGCTGGTGTGGAAACTTGACCGTCTCGGACGTTCGTTGATTGATTTGATTAACCTCATTAAACGGTTGGAGCAGAGGGGTGTCCATTTCAAGAGTATAGAGGACAGTATAGACACCAAGACTTCGATAGGTAAATTCACCTTTTACCTTTTCGGGGCACTGGCGGAGTATGAACGTTCGCTCATTAGCGAGCGTACCAAGTTCGGGCTTGATGCAGCGAAGGCTCAGGGAAGGTTCGGCGGCCGACCCCGCGGAATTGCCGACAAGGACAAGCTCATTGCCGAGGCGGTCGCCGCCTATTACGAGAAAGGGGTGTCCATGACCGTGATCTCGGACAGGGTAGGGCGCAGCAGGTCTACCTGCTACCGTTATTACGCCTACGTCGTAAATACAAGAAAAGATAACGACTAAACCACTTAATAATTATTGCGATGATAACATTCTTAACACACATTGAAAACTGGTTCACCACACACCGGCCGGAGCTGACAGCGGAAGAAAGACGCTATCTTTCACAAAGGGCGCTCAGCGGAATTTCACCCGATATCAAAAACTACGACATTGAGACGCAGGTCATCTACATCAACGAGGAACTGCACAATGGTTATGGTCATTCAGCATACAACCTCGTAAAGAACGTCTTTGAGGAGCATCTTCCTGTCGACTATGCCATGTTCTATCAGTCCCCAATATTTTTCGAGCTCATTGACGGAATTCTCGAAGATTCAGTCCTTCAGGGTCTCTTTCCTTATAAGAGCTACCTTGTTTCAAATCCAGGAGAGGAGGATCCTCTTCTTGCGACACAGCTACTGTCCATCATCAAACAACATATCTCCTAACTTTAAAAAATACCTGGACCGTCATGCAAATCAAAATTGTATTTGACCCTATGGTTACACCGCTTTACTGTGAAAATGTAGAAGACTACGAATTTTGGGCAGAAAAGGGCGGAAGCGAACATCTTCTACACAAATATTTTTCGAAGCTACTCGGCTCAGAACAGGGCGAGGTCATAGAGATGACGGCCACCTTGAACGGCAGGGTGTTTCAGGAAGAATTTGCAACCTCTTATTTTTCGGTTAATAAAAAGCGTCAATACAACCATCTTGCGTTCGGCCACATCCTGGAGATAAGTCTTGAACCTGTGAGAAAAAAAAATCCACAAAATGGAAAAGAAGCCTGAAACCTTACCGCGAAACTACCTTATCCAGTCTAACTTTTTCACCCAAAGCGTGATGCGGGACTGTTCGGAATTGCAGAAGGACATCATCTATTATCTGCTTACGCAGATAAACTTCCATGATCCCGACCCTACGGGCGAAATCCATTTCGACTATCTTTCCTTTTTGGCTTACAAAAAGACCAACCTAAAAGATTCATATCCTCCCGAGGTCTTCAAGTCAATCATCTGCGGGCTTATGCATACCAACGGGATGTTTTACAACAAGTACACAAAGCAGACAGTATTCTTCAACCTTATTGACAATGTCAGCGTGAACCTTGTCGACAACCTCAAATTTACCGTCAAGCTCGCAGACTATGGAAAGATATTCTTTTTCGAGAAATATTTGCTCGACTATGCGGAGCAGACTCAGATTCACTATACGCAGATAGAGCAGAACATTATCGACCTTCAGGGAACCAAGAGGAAAAAATTGTTCGAGCTCCTTTCCCAATACAAGCAGACGGGTTTTTATACGGTGTCCGTGGAACAGCTTAAAACCATACTCGGATTTATCCACTACGAACTGCCGGCCACCATCATACCCGTGTCTTCTGCCAAGAGGCAGGAAATGCAGCTCAAATTATTGTTCAGTGAATTTGACGAGGAAACTTTTACAGCACCCCCTTCACCATCGCTAGGAGTCAAGACAGAACATTTCAAGCTTTGGAGCGACTTCCGTAAAAATTTTTTGGAGCCTGCCATCAACTCGTACAATTCCAACCCTCTACTGGATATTTCGAATATCACCTATCTTACAAAAAAGACGGGCCGCAAGGTTACTGGTCTCGAATTCCATTTCAAGAAGCGTCTTCGTGACACCGAGTTTTCGGAAAAAGAAAAATCGGCATTCTCCTACTTTGCGGAATATGGGCTGACTGAAAACCAGGTGCTGTTCCTGTTACAGCGGATCGGCGTCGAGGAAATGCACAGGAGATTCAATCTCGCATTAACCTTTAATAACTACTACGATAAGGAAGGCCATAAATATTACAGGCAGAAAATTTGGTTCGAGAACTCCACCGGCAACCCCGTAGAAAAGCTGGGTGGCTACCTTTATGAAAACATATATCCCGAACTCAAATCCGGAATCAACCTAAAAGGAAAACAACCAATACAAACACCACCACAATCATGAAAGAGATGTTACAGCTCGACAATCCCATACACGTCAATTCTAAGCGGGAAAGACAAAAGGCGCTCAACGCACTCGCGGAAGCCAAGAAGTTAAAGCGAGAGGTGACCTACCTTCCGAAAGGATATTCTTTTTCGTACGAAAAAGAGAAAACAGAACGCCTGAAGAAAAAATTAAACCTATAAAATCAAGGATAAACATTTACTGTTTATCACATTTCTTGAGACAGCTCTCATTTTCGAGCAAACAAACTTTTTTAGCAATAGAACCTTTAAATAGTTATAAAAAATCTACCCATTGGCGAGATTTTTTCTATTTTTTCCAATTAAACTTCATGTTAAAATATGTTAATATTAACCCAAAATAAATGTGGATAAATATATACATATTGTTAGTAACCTTGTAAAATGTGGATAAATGAGCGGATAGACCACCACAGTTAGCGGATAGGACACCACAGTTAGCGGATAGGACACCACAGTTAGCGGATAGGACACCACAGTTAGCGGATAGGACACCACATTTAGCGGATAGACCACCACATTTAGCGGATAGACCACCACATTTAGCGGATAGACCACCACAGTTCGTGCGGATAGACCACCACACTTAGCGGATAGACCACCACAGTTCGTGCGGATAAACCACCACAGTTAAATGTTAAATTTAGTTAAATTTACGGATAGACCACCACAGTTCGTGCGGATAGACCACCACAGTTACCCCCTTCAAACCCTCTGCCATAAGGCGTTTGCAGAGTCCTAAAATACTATGTATTTAAAAGTATATTGTTATTTAAAAAACATTGTTTTTAAAAGGAGTTCGCTTCGCTCACGGATATTTTATTTTTTTATTGCTAAAGAAAAGAATGTGTTTATTTTTTAATAGATAAAATCTATTTTATTTAGAAAAGAAAAAGTTGCGCAAAAAAGAAAAATAAATGTTGCAACAAAATTGCACGGCATTATTCTGTAACTTTATTTTGCCTTATCTAATTTGTAACATTATGTCGCAGCTCACTTTACTACAGGCAAACCTAAAGGCACTTCAGGCAACAGTTAAAATTTCTACGGGTAAGACACTCTCCGCCGACGAACGTAACGCCATTGCAAACTATAGGGGTTTTGGTGGAATTAAAAGCGTTTTGATACCGCTCGAACTGGATTGGCAGTCACTTGATAATATCTCTGTCGAGGATGCCAATATGGAAAAGCCCATCAAGGATTTTTACAGTTTCATCCAGGATAACTTCGATAACCACGTAGAGATTTGGAACTCCATAAAGGCGAGCGTAAGCACGGCCTTTTTTACGCCTTCAGAATTTGTCGACCAGCAGATTGCGCACATCTACGCGCAAAATCCGAACAACATCCAGTCAATTCTCGACCCGTGTGCCGGGAGCGGGGTATATGTAGACGCATTCCTGCGCTATTATCCAAATTCTCGGATAGTGGCGGTGGAGCAGGATTTTTTGACAGCGCACGTTTTAAAGGCTAAATTTGAAGGCTTTCCAAATGTCACTGTAATTCACGACGGTTTTGAGAATGTGAACTTTCAAGAACAAAAATTCGATCTGGTCGCATCCAACATTCCTTTTGGAGAGTTTGGGGTTCTGCCCAAACATAACCGCAACTATCCAGCCCACGTGACGAACCGTATACATAATTTCTTTTTCTACCACTCGCTCAGTCTTCTCAACGAGGGTGGAGCATTGAGTTTGCTTACGTCGACGGGGGTATTTAATTCAAGAGCGAATGCTGCGGTTCGCAGGGAACTTGCAGAAATTGGGGAGATTCAGGGTATTGTCGCTTTGCCGAACAACCTTTTTTCCGAAGCCGGGACGCAGGTGAGCAGCCACCTTGTGAATATTGTCAGAACCAGCAATCCCGACCGGAATCATAACGTCAAATTTTTGGATTCGGTTCAAAGAGAAGGTGTCTTCATCAACCGCTATATCGATGAAAATCTAGATGCCGCATTCCTTGCCCCGCCATCCATTCAGACCAACCCATATGGAACCGACGAGTTCGCCTACCGTATGGATTTTGACGCAATTATTGAGCGTTATCGCTCGCCTGAATACAACTTCGTTCCATTATCGATTCTGTCGGTGGGTTCCGAACCTGACTCTCGACATCAGCTAGAGCCACTGGGTAATATTACCCTGCCTTTTCTTCTTGAAAGGCTACAGGAAGAAAGATTGAGCGATGCCGATTTGCGGCGTTTGCAGCAGGCTGTTTTTGATTCACTCACGGTTGAGGAGCGGAATAATTTCAAGATGCTTGCAGTTATCACCGGTGACTATATGGGGGAGAGGCTGCCGCTTTTTTCGGTCAGCAGATATAAAACAGTTGCGGATAACAGGTTATCAAAATCTTACCTTATCACACCTCATGTACACGGGATTCAGCAGGTTCAAGATTCCGTACCCTTGACCGCTAGGGAGTTTCAGCAGGCATTTCAGCAGGTGGTTTCTTCGTTGGAACAATTGAGCGTGCATCACGCGCTGCATATCGACTACCATATCAAGGACAAGGATGTCGACGCACAGAATTTTATAAAATATTTTTTGGAACGGTTCAACCAGCCCTACCTCTCGACGCAGTATTTTACGGAGTTTTCAAACTTTGCCTTCCATCGGGAGCCTTCCGTCGGGATGCTCGTTTTCAACAAGTTAGGAGTAGTTTCCCAAATCGTCAACATCAGAGAGCGACAGCGGGGACTTGTCTACCAGCTGGAGGAGCTGAAGGTCAAGGGTGCAGACCAGGAAATGCTACACGATTACTTAAATCTCTATGACAGTTTCAACCTGCTGATTTCTGCCGAAAAGGAAGGAGCGGACAATGCAGCACTCTATAGGGAGAGGCTGAACAAGACCTATGACGCCTTTGTGGAGACACACGGCTATATCAACGAAATCAGGGGGCTTCGGAACTACGACAAGTTCTACTTTCCGGTACTCGCATCCCTCGAAAAAGACAGGGAGCAGACTGAGGCCGTCCAAATCGATTTGTTCAATTTTGAATCCCCGAAGGTTACATGGGCTAAGTCGGACATATTTTTTCAGGAAAAGGAAAATTCGGTGCCGCTCGATTTAAATTTGGCCCTCGCTAAATCTTTCAACGAAAACGGAGAAATCGACATTGCCTATATCACCCAGCTTTCAAACATTCCCGAAGAAGACGTTTTAAAGGGTTTAAAGGCTCGAATTATATACAGCCCACTATCACGGCAGTATGAATTGCGAAGCACGTTTTTTGCGGGCAATATAAGGCAGAAAATAAAAGACATACAGCAACTGGGAGACGATGAAAATCTTGAGCTGGTGTCCCAGCTCCAGGACGCCCTGCCTCCGACGATCCCATTCGAGGCAATCAGGATGCAGTTCGGGACCCGTTGGATTCCACAGTTTGTGTACGAAAGTTTTTTAAAGGAATATTTCGACCAGGAATTCCTAATCAATTTCAACCAAAATACCGATACCTTCCTAATCACGGCAAAATTTCCGTTATCAAAGAAATACAGCGGTATGGACTATCAGACCCAGGCAGGGAGATCCATTACCCCGGAACAGGTGGTTTCGAATGCGTTCTATGACCAATACCCTATTGTCACCTATTCCGTTGAGATTGACGGAAAGCGTGTCACGTATACCGACGAGGAGGCAACGTTGTTCTACAAAAGGGCGGTCAGCGACCTGAAGAGGGAGTTTGTCAATTATCTTCATACGCTTTCGTCGGAAACCAAAAATGCGCTTACCGAACTCTATAACGAGCGCTTCAATTCCTCGGTGGTCGCCAACTACGACACGGACATTCTCGACTTTTCGGAGTTCGATTTGGAGGCGCTTAAAATAAAGGAAATCTACGAGCACCAAAAAAGGGCGGTATGGAAGTGTATTTCCAACGAAGGGGGAATAGTCGACCACGAGGTGGGATTGGGCAAATCGTTTTCACTTATTGCCACCGCTCACTTCGGGAAAAAGCTCGGGGTCTTCAACAAGCCCATCATTCTCGGAATTTCCGCCAACGTTCCCGAAATTGCGAACACCTACCGAAAACTCGTTCCGAATGCAAACATCCTTTTCGCTTCCGAAAAAGACTACGAACCAAAGAACAGAGCAGTGTTCTTCAACAAGATTCGCAGCAACAACTATGACTGCGTCATCATGTCGCACGACAACTTCATGAGAATTCCCCAGTCGCTAGAGGTGGAGAAGGGAATCATCGAGCAGGAATTGAAGGACATCGAGGACAACCTTTTCAATGTCGACACCCAAAAGTTCAGCAAGCAGCAACTCCGGGGATTGGAAAAAAGAAAGGTCACGCTGGGTCAGAGGCTAGAGCTCATGGGAGAGAAGATTTCGAAACGCAGGGAGGAGGGCGTACTGGATTTTACGGACCTAGGAATCGACCATATCATAGTGGACGAATCCCACCGCTTCAAAAATTTGATGTTCCAGACAAGGCACAGCCGTGTTTCAGGTCTTGGAGACCAGGCGGGAAGCCAAAAGGCGAATAATCTCCTTACCGCTTTGCGCACCATCCAAGAAAAGAACAAGAGCGGACAATATGGCGCCACCTTTTTTTCGGGAACGGTGATTTCCAACTCCATCACGGAGCTATACCTCGTGCAGAAATACCTGACGCCTAAAGACCTGAAAGAGCGTTGTATCTATAATTTCGACGCATGGTGTAGCACCTTTGCAGAAAAAACGGTAGAATTCGAGACGAACATCGTGAATAAAATCATTCCAAAGGAACGTTTCAGAAATTTTATCAACGTTCCCGAACTTTCGCTCATGTACAACCAAATGTCTGACGTAATGACAGGCAGCCTGGCAAAGATTGACCGCCCCGAAAAGGAGATTAACCTGCTGATCAATGACCAAACCGCCCTTCAGCGTAAATTTTATGTAAAATTGGCAACCTTTCTCAATACCAAGGACTCTGCGCCCCTCAAGTTGGACAAAGAGGTAAAACTTGACCAGGAAGGTACGGCGGTATCGCTAGTAGCGATGTCCCTCGCCTTTAAGGCCTCCCTCGATATGCGCCTTTTGAGCAGCCGTTATCCCGACGAGCCCTCCAACAAAATCAACTACCTCGTGCGCGACGTTATGAAGACCTACGAGGAATTTACGGCCGACAGGGGAAGCCAAATTATATTTACAGATCTCGGAATTCCTTCAAAGAAGCTTACCTTCGAGCAGATGGACGATAATTATAGGAACGGAGTCTTTACGTGCATCTATGACGACATAAAGTACAAGCTCATCAAAAACGGAATACCGGAAGAGCAGATAGCCTTCATCCAGGACTATAAGAGCCAGCAGAGAAAAGACCTTTTGAGCAAAAAGATGAATAACGGGGATATACGAATTCTTATCGGGGGAACCGAAAACGCTGGAACTGGGTTAAACGTCCAGCACAGGCTGACCAAAATCCACCATCTTACGCTTCCTTGGAAGCCCTCCGAGGTAGAGCAGCGAGAGGGAAGGGGCTACCGTACCGGCAACTGGCTGGCAAAGGAAATGAACGGAAATAACATCGACATCAACTTTTGTGTAACGAGGAACACCCTCGACAATTTCCGCGTTGACCTCATTAAGCATAAGAAGGGTTTCATCGATCAAATCAAGGGAGCGAGCATTGACCAGGCCTTTTCTTCGCGTCATTTGGACGAGGGCAGTATGGACGAGGATGCGGGAATGAACCTTGCGGAACTTCAGGCGCAGCTCACGGGAGACAATACCCTGCTGAAATTATCCAAATGCGACGCCAAAATCAAGGAGCTCGAACAGGAAAAAATATTCATCCTTACTCAAAACCATGAACACGAAGACAGGATTGCCCATGCCGAGCGGCGAATAAGGGAATTTACCGCGATAAAGGATCTCTATACGCGCGACCTTAAAAAATACGAGGACAACGTGCAGTTCGACGACAAGGACAGGAGGATAAACAAGCCTCAATATGTTGACCTTGTCGACGAGCCTACACCTGAACAGCTGTTTAATTACTTTGTAAAACTTACGGATAAGGCCAGCACCATGTTCCAGGACGAAGAAAAAATCGTGGCCAAGATGTACGGCTTCGAGTTGTTCGTCACCAACCATGCCTGGGATGGCGTGGAATTCAAGGTACGCAACAGCGATGCGGAAAAGGGTGGCGTTTCATATAGCCTTAACAACGGAAAGATTAACCTTGAAAGCAGCACGGCCTGTTCGACCTACTTTATCAGATGTTTTGACCTGATTGAAAACAAGGTCAAAAATGCGGAACAGAACATTGCGTCGGAGCGCTCCAAGATAGAGGTGAGCAGGATGAACATCAACCAAACCTTCGACAAGTCGGACCAGCTGGATATCCTCCTGGCGGAGCGGGAACAATTGCAGAATACGATCAAGATGAACCAGGAGCGGGGAATGGTGCACTTCGATACACGATCCCTAGATATTGGTGGGGAAAAAGTGCAATTTCCTGTAATTTCGACGCTCCATGAACTTCATTACGCGTTATTGCACGAGCGGCTGGGTAGGGAAATGAAGGATAGCGGGGTGTTTCTAACCCCTGACATCGCCGACGTCTTAAACGTCCTTTCGGAACAGGAAAATCCCAACATCACGATACTCAACCAGCAGTACAGCGGACAATACGAATTTATTAAGTTTCGGATAAGCGATTACGACAATTTGTATGCCCAGTACGACACTTTGGAGAAAGGTATCCACTTTTCCCTAGCGGAAGAATTTTATGCGAAAAAGGATTCCAACGTTTCAAATCCTATGCTTACCTACGACGACAAAACCTACTACTGCTACGGCACGCAGGCGGAAGATTTTGGACGCATTCTTTCGATACCGCCTTTGTACGACAACAACCGCATCGCTTTAGTTATCCCCCTTGCCAGTATGGCGGAATCGATGAACACTTTGGTCAACGACGAAAAATTAGAAGTCAACGTGGTCCGCGTAGACCGTGATAACGATAACCGGCAGTCAAGGAAAATTAATTTTTAAAAATATGTTACAAAGCAAATAATTTTTTATATTTGTAACTTATTGTAATGTTATTCATTCAATATGTTACAAACTGATTCAAACCAACTCGAAGCCATAGTTAAGGCCTATCACCGAAAGAATCTTACGGACGATACCAATCATCCGCAGAAATACTACCGTCGGCGTTACAAGGTCAACGAAATCCGCAACATAGCCATCTACCTAGTTTACCTGCACAGTAAAGTCAACGGCAGAAAGCCTACTTACCGCGAACTTGCGGAACTATTCGGCATAGACTATACCACGGTTGCGCGTTCGATAAAGTCAGTCAGGAAAAAAACAGAGTTAATTGCGGACAACTACATGATGAACTACTTTTATAGGCCGACCAAGTTTACCGCGGCATATCACCAAATACTTTCTACATTAATCCGAATCCACCATGAGTAATCCTACAAACGAATTTTACAGCCTTTTTTCGTATATCTACGATTTCTACAATGCAAATTTGTTTGGGGGTGTCCTCTCGATGCCGATCATAGTCGTAACAAGGAGAAAGAACGTGTTTGGTTACTTCTCTTACAGACGCTGGAAAAATTCCGAAGAGAAACCCGTGGACGAGATAGCGGTCAACCCCCAAATGTTTGACAAATACCCGATCACGGAGCTGTGTCAGACCATCGTGCATGAGATGTGCCACCAATGGCAGTACCAGTACGGCACCCCCACAAGCGAGGGATACCATAATACCGAGTGGTCCAACAAGATGCTCTCCCTCGGGCTGACTCCTTCCTCTACAGGAAAGCCGGGCGGGTCATTGGTCGGTCCAAAGATGGGCGACTATCCAACACCTGACGGGCTTTTTCTTCAAAAGACCCAGGAGCTGCTGGACAAGGAACTATTCAACAACCTCTATTACCAAAACGAGTACAATTCAGAGGAAGAGCACCCCATCATTTCCGTGCACTACACTACTGCTGATTCAGGGCATGAAGACGGAACGGAGCAGTCCGAACCCGGCGAATTAGGGGGGAGTGGAATTCCGAATGACGCGGATAATGAAGGGGACGCATTTCTCGACCTGCTTCAGCGTGGAGAAGAAGGGCGTCCACCGAAAGAAAAGAAGCCAAAATGCATGGACCCGTCCTATATGCAGGAACTGGCGGAAAAACGCCTGAAGATTAAATATACCTGCGAGGTCTGCGACTTCAACGTGTGGGGTAAGCCTGATTTGAAGCTCATCTGCGGAAGCTGCAAGAGCAACTATGTCGAGGCAAAAAAGAAACAGTCAAAAAGCACCGAAAAAGACGACAAGTACGCTTTTTTGGATGAAAAATTTTAAATTAACATGATACTAATAATCGCAGAAAAACCGAACCAGGCCCGTGCCATTGCCGATACTCTCGGTGGTTTCAAGAATAATGAAGGCTATCTACAATCCGACAAATACTATATTGCCTGGTGTTACGGACATATGATCCAGCTTGAAACTGACGACAAATATCGTAATCCTGGAGACTGGTCCAAATCCTATCTCCCGCTCATACCGCAGAAATATCTCTATACGGTCAGCCTAGACGCCAACAAAAAACCTGATTCCGGCAAAAAAAAGCAGCTTGCGGTGATTAAAAACCTGATGTCCAAATCGACAGAACTTATCAACGCCACCGATGCCGATAGGGAGGGGGAATTAATCTTCCAATATGTATACCGCTATCTAAACTGTACACTTCCTTACAGGCGGTTATGGGCTACCAACCTTACGCCGGGAGACATCATGAAAGCTTATAGAAACCTGCGTTCAAGCTCGGAAATGGTCAACCTTACTAAAAGTGCCTATGCCCGCGCCATCGCGGACTGGCTTGTCGGAGTGAACGGTACGCAGGCGGCCACCCTACAATTTTCCAAGGGCCCGACACTAACCATCGGCAGGGTTCAGACGGCTATTTTGAGAATTATTTGCGAACGCTACCTAAAGAATAAGAGCTTCCAAAAAACTTACACCTATAAATTAAGGGCCAACCATACCCTAAACGTGCCTTTTTTCAGCGAATCGGATGTTTTCGAAAGAAAGGATGATGCCTCTAAGATAGTTTCTGGACTGTCTGAACACCACATCTGTACCTCGGTTCAGCAGAACAACACCAAAGCTGCGCCCCCATTGCTCTATTCCATCAACACGCTGATTATGGACGCCAACAGGACGTTTGGTTATAGCAGCCAGGAAACATTAGATATCGCCCAGTCGCTCTACGAGAAAAAGCTGACCTCCTATCCGAGAACCGACAGCGAATACATCAACCAGGAAAATTTCCAAAACATTAAGTCCTTTCTGCCCGGACTTGTGCAGCGATTATTCTCGAAACCATTTTCCATTAGCAATCCTTCCCCTAAATCCGTCGACGACTCAAAACTTACGGGTTCTCACGACGCCATCGTTCCTACGGGAGACACTTCTGCCTTGGAGGCATTGAGGGAAAACGAGCGAAATGTCTACAAATTGACGGTATTGCGCTGTATGCAGTCCTTTTCCGAACCTGCGGAATATTTAAAGACCAAAATTACGTTCGACAATAACGGGACATCGTTCCATTCCAATGCCAGCAAGCTTCTCCATCCCGGCTGGAAGCGCTACACTCTCAAAAATTCTATGGAGGAATCAGAATCGCCAAATAATGAGGCGGAACAGGAAATAGACATCCAAATCAAACAGGGCGACCGTGTCAGGGTTGCCAAGGTTGAAATACTCGAAATAGAGAGTAAGCCACCATCCCTGTATTCGGACGTCAACCTTATCAACGACCTTATGAATTTCGGAAAGCTGCTGAAACAGGAAAATCCTGAGATGCTCGCCAAGGTCAGCTCCACTGTGGACATCGACAAGCTACAAATAGGAACGGAGGCTACAAGGCCCGGCATGATAGAGCGCCTAAAGAAACTCAAGTACATCGAAGTACAGAAAAACAAGTTCATCCCTACCGAGCTTGGTTTAAGTTATTACCAAATCATCAAGGATTTAGCGGTATCGAACGTTCTGACCACCGCGCTGTGGGAAATGAGGCTTCAGCACGTGGCGGAGGGAAAGGAGGATGTCTCCCTTTTCTATGACGAAATAAAGAAATTTACTCAAGCCCTCGTCCATGACATCTTCAGCCGCAGGGTTGAATCCCCTATAGAATTTCACCGTCAGACTTTCGGTCAATGCCCGCAATGCGGCAGGGGGCAGATTCGCGAAACAAAATCAGCATTCGGGTGTACGGAGTATAAGCCCGAAAACAAGGGCTGCAACTTCACCATATGGAAACAGATGGCGGGGAAAAAAATTACCGCCTCCGTTATAACATCCCTTCTGACCAAGGGGGAAAGCGGGACGCTTTCCGGATTTAAGAACAAGCAGGGAAAACCCTTTAAGGCAAAACTACGACTGACCAAAGACTATAAAGTTGAATTTTTTTGATTAAAAAAAATATGTGGAACTACACAATAGAATACGAGGAACGAAAGTTCCTCATAACCTCGAACTCGTTAAACTACGCACTCGTTCAGCTCATCCACCATCTTAACCAATACATCGTTAAGCGGGAGATTGTTCTTCTAGAAAAAAAGTCGACCAAGGAGACAGTCAGGATGATAACCGAAATTAAAAATACTTAAAATGGGAACATTCGCACAAAAAGGGACAGAGAAGGACTGGATGCCGATATCCCCGCCCGGTTCGAACTACATGCTTTATATAAGACAGGCTGGGGAGGGGCTCACCGTCCGAATCGACATGGAACCCGACTTCCTTGCGGAAATTGAAAACCATTCGAAATCGCAGGGGATGTCCGTCTCCCAGTATTTGGAAAGCCTAATCACCTTGGCGGAAGGGCTCTCTCATCTTCCATGTACCGAAGAAACAAAATCAATCATACATAACCCCTAAATTTTTTTATCATGAAGAACAAAGTAATCTTAATCGGACGCCTGGGTTCAGATGTCGAAATGCAAACCTTCGAAAACGGGAATGCCGCCGGAAACTTTTCATTGGCCACCAATGAATATTACAAGGACAAGGAAAGCCAGGAAAGGAAGGAAATTACTGACTGGCACAGAATTGTCGTCAACGGCGAACTCGCAAAAACATGCGAAAAATTTATCAGGAAAGGTTCTACCGTTGCCGTGGAGGGAAAAATAAAATCCCGAAAATACACTGACAAGGAAGGAGTTGAGCGTTCAATCACGGAGATTCGTGCGGACGAGGTTACATTCCTGGACAAGAAGGAAAATCCTTAGTTTTAAACTATCGTTATTTTTGTTGAGAGAGGACTTTTGGTCCTCTTTTTTATTTATTTATTTTTTCTTTTATTTCCTTATATATTTCTTTTTTTTATTTATTTATTTTTTAATATATTTGTCCTATTAATTTATATTTATATACATAAACTACTATATATGGCTGTCATAAGTGTAATTAACAACAAGGGTGGTGTGGGCAAGACCACAACGGTATTCACGCTGGGTGCGTATTTCGCTTCCAAGGGCTTTAGCGTCTTAATGTTGGACTTCGATGCGCAGGCTTCCCTGACTGAAAAAGCCCAGCACAATGACAACAATGCATCCCCGAACGACTTCACCATCATCAACTATCTTCAGGGTGCAAATCGTGCTCTTTTCTATTCAGATTCAACAGGGCTGCTCAAAACCATGCAGGGTTCGAAGGAGATCAACGAGTTCCTGACGGTAAACAAGCAGGATTTCGCTAAGAAATACAGGGATAAGCGGACTCTCTTCCGCGACAGCGTAGGGCTTTTAAAAAACATATTCGACATCATCCTTATCGACTGTGCGCCGGGAATGTTCGACGAGCAGCTCCTTACACCGAACGAGGTCGCCCTGATGGGGTCAGACTACGTCCTTATCCCTATCATGGCTGATATGCACAGCATTACCGGAATCACAAAGGTTGGGGAGGCGATCAAGCGCATCAAGGCCGACAACCCCTCGCTTTCCTTTTTGGGTTCCTTCTTTACCAATATCAGGACTGAGGAAAAACTGTACATCGGTTACGAGGAAACCCTCCGTAACATGATAGGCGACTTCCTGCTGCCAGCCCCTATACGTCGTTCGGCAGAAATGCAGCAGGCCCTGTCCAAAAATATGACTATATTTGACTACCGTCCCGGCAGTATCGCCGCCCAGGACTATTCACGCTTAGGCGAAGTCATTCTAAAGAGGATCGGCAAGACCAAAAAGCCGAAACAGCGTTTAACAGCGTCAAAACCCGCTTAAAATTAAAAGATATACAAAATGGCAAAAAAATCAAACTCCACATTCGGCGACATAATCGGGATCGACTTGTCGGGTCTTCAAAATATCAACGAGCCGGCAAAAGCAACTCCTGTTCCTGAGCCAGTCCGGCCAAAAACTCAAAAAACCGCAAACACTGCTCCTAAGCCCAAAACGGTCAAGGCCACTTCGCCGCAGACAGATACGGAGGGCGCCCCTGTTCTTTTAAAGTCCAGGAGAGACAGGCTTGCTGAAGAAGTCAAGAATAAGTCGCCAAAGCCACGCGCCAAAAAGATGGTACATCTCCATACCGAAAAGGAGCAGGTTGACTTGTTCAAGCAGATGGCCCTGCAATATTATCTCCGTACCCCCTCTAGCTTTGTCAACTACAGCGCTATGCTGCGGATCATCATACGAGCCATGGAGCAGGAATATGCCCCTATTATAGAGGCTACAGAGAGCGACCTTGCTTTTTACAAGACGCACGCCACCAAGAACTTTGACCACCAGGATTTGGACCTTATCACAACCAAGGAAAAATTGCCACTCGTCTTTAGCCAGGAGGAGTACGACCTTCTCTACAACCTGATGCATACACACTATACTCGTCTTCCGGTCAAGCCTACGCGTTACAGCGTCAATTTCTTCTTTTTTGAAATTATGCGCTTTTTTCAGAAGAACGCAAAAAAACTGTAAAATTTGAGGCACCATGAGTAAGCAAAAAAAGTCTTCAGACCAAAGGATAGTCAAAAAGAACTACAAGAGCCTTCCACAAAGCGAAATAATAAGGCTTGGAAATGAGTTTGTCAACGATTTCATGTTCGAGGACAATAAGGCTGTCAACATTCCTATAGACGCCTTGCGAACCATCTTCAACATTGCCTCAAATCTCCGTAACGAGCAGCACCAGCCAAAGGATAGGCCTCACCAGCTTTCCCTGTTTGAGGAGGAATTTGAGACCGAAAACAACACTTTTGCCTCCATGAAAATCAAGAACAGGCTTATCTCGCCCAGCGGAACATCCAAACAGGTTCAGAGCGCATTGGAGTTCCTCACAAAATTCAAGATGGACTGGTATGCCACCAAAAATAAGGAAGGTAAGGAGATTAAGACGTTCGGGGGATTAATTACATCCCCTTCTTATGACGAGAGGGGGTATACCTCTTTTCTGATTTCTAGCTACTGGCTGAAGAAGCTTATCGTTATTCCGGAGTACAATCCGACACTCTTTAACCTGGTCTACAACATCAGTAACAACAAGCACATCATATTCGCTATTTGGCTCGCCAAGATTCCCGACACGGGCACCTCCTTAAAGCTTTCCACCTTCAACGAAAAATTTGGCGTAAACTATTCGACAGCCAAAGACTTTGGCAGCAAATTTCTCAAGCCTATCCAGCAGAACCTGCATAAGCACAACACGGTCTCCTTTTCATACACGGTACACGGCGACAAAATTCACATCAAGCCCTATCTTGTGAGCTCAGTAGGGGAGTGGAATCCCGAAAAGGCTTCGCCTACCAAAAATACAGACAAGGGGAGGGAGCGGCTTCGTTATTACAGAAGAACACACCAGCTGGACGACCAACAGTCAGCCAACCTTTCACATTACTACACCTCGATGCCACAAAACGAGGTTCTCATCGAAAGCGCCTACAAATCTTTCGTACGATATACCAGAAAGAATAAGACCAAGTGTTCCTCAATCACGGGAATAGATTTTCTGCAAAAGCTTCAGGAATTCATTATATTGATTTATAGGGATACCCCGACAGGAAAGGTCATGCCGAACGGATTTCCAAAAATTATCTGATAAATACTTTTCGGGATTCCACTCCCCTCATTTCGGAATTCCACTCTCCTTTTTAATTGCTAAAGATAAAAAACCCTCCATATAAAATTTCATGAAAACAGACACTATAGAATTGATCGATACATTATTGGGTCAAACAGACCACCATTTTGAAGCAAATAAACTTAATCAAATAAAGATTTGGCTTCAAACACTTCCGAATGACGGTTCCATCTACGACCTTCCAATAGAATCTATCTCAAACTGGTCTAAATCCACAAAAGAATCTTTTTTTAATGCCCAGCTGTTTAAATTGGGACAAATTGTTCGGCTTACACAAATTGAGGTTTATAGGATTTTGGGTAAAAAAAATGCCGGTAGTAAGCGTTCGCAGGTCAACTCTTTTCTAAAAAGCCACGGTCTTTGGTATAATATGTCGGTGAAGAACTATAAGCGCGATGTAGATATAAAGACCGAGTTTTTCTCGAAGTATATAACGCTCGCAAAAATGCAGAGTATAGACCATGACCAGTTTAATTCCGAAGTGAATGATGTTGTCTTATCCGATTTTCAACATCTTATTTGGAAACCCGAATTGGATTTGAATCAATTATTTGTGCCTGAATTCTTATCAATTCTGGCATCTTATAATGAATGTCTTTTGGATGGAAGACTATCTCGCGCTAAGATACATATTCAACTAATAAACTATCATTGGAATATTAAGCATTTAGAAAATTTTAGCGATACTTATAACAATCCATTACTTGAAAAAAAATTGGAACATTTTGATTTGTCTGATAGAGTTCTAAATGTTTTGAGAGTAATGGAAATCGAGACTTTGATTGAGTTGCTTTCTCATAACAAATCTGATTTAATTAACTATCGTGTTATAGGCAATAAATCATTGGCGGAATTAGAAAAATTACTTGATGAATTGGGTTTAAATTTTGGTTTTCCTTTTAATTCTTAAAAAATTAACTAATTTAATCAGTTATTATGTCAAAATACACCAAACCACGGAACTTCAACCCATCGCAGGAAGACCTGTCACGAGTTGGAAAAGAAATAGCTAAAAACTTGTCTGCAGATAAAGTAGTGATTGCAGGTAATGAAAAATTGCGAGGCTCGAAATCTTACCACCTTCAGGAATCAGAACCAATGGTTTTAAAGCCGGACCCGGTTTTATATAATGGGAAGGAAATTTCTGAGTATATCTCGATTCTTAAAGATAGCGAAATGATTGCGATTCATCTTGAAGATGGCAGCTTTGAAATCTCTGAAGAACTTCTTTCATTGATTCACCAGGTGGTTGAATCTTTGGATTTGAAGTCAATCGAAGAACTTCAAGGGGTTTCCGAAAAAGAATTTTTCAATCTTTTTACGCCTTTGATGAACGAACACTATAATTTAGGGCAATCATAAAATCGATACAATGATGGTAACATTTGGAGATATTCAAAATATAATAAAGCTTTCTTCTTATTTTGCTGTTTATGCTAAACCAGTTGATGAAGAACAAAACAAAGAGTTTAAAAAAATTGATAAAAATGCACTTTCTTCTTTATGGAAAATAAGAGAGGAGCTGATGTTGGAGGATGATTTCGGTGAGCCTATAGTCGAATTACGCAAAAATAAAAATTTGAATGATCAAAATGGCAAGAGGTAATTATGTTGACTCAATAGTAAAAGTCCGAAGATTTAATTTAGTTATTGTTTATCCCTTTTTTAGACATCAATCATTCAAAAATTATGATAAAATTTCAGTATCTAAAAAAGGAATGATAATAGGCTATTGGCTTAATTATAGGGACTATCTTGGATATATAGATATTGGCGCTAAACTTATTCGGAGGAGCAACAATTATTTGTTTTTTAAAGTTTAGTCAAAATACAATAAGATAATGAGTGATAGAACAGGGACTTCTTTTTTTCTTTCAGAAAAAAAATTTAGATTTAATGAAAGCGTATTCTTTAAATTAAAAGAATTGCATGGAGATCAAAGTATATATCTAGGGCAATCTATACTTGCCTTGATTGCTCTTAACGAATCTCCAGCTTATAGTGATGAAATTAATCATTCATTCAAGGTTGAACTTTTTGCAAGTTTAATAGATGAATTAAAAATTACTCCCGAAGAATTAAGAAAAGAACTTAACAATCGGCTTAAATTAGACCAGGAACATTAAAATTCTATTCGGGATTCCACTCCCTTTTTTTTACGATTTTACGATTTTATATGCAAGATTTATTTAATTCTATGTATTCCGGAGCTTTGCTTTCACCCTGTAATTCATATCGTTATAAGTTATGGAGGGTTTGGGATGATTCTAAACCTTTAATCTTGTGGCTAATGCATAACCCATCGACAGCTGATGGAAATAAAGACGACCCTACCATAAGGAGAATTATAAAATATTCAATGAACTGGGGATATGGCGGGCTCTATGTGGGTAATCTTTTTCCTTACCGTTCAACCGACCCGAAAAACCTTTTAAATAAGTCGTTGGAGGAAATTTGTCCTTCAGAAAACAAGGTACACATCGAGCAAATGGTTGAGAATTGCTCTGAATGGGTTTTAGCTCACGGAAATCCATCAGTTTATTTTAAAATGGAGAATTTGCCCTCCGTGAATTGGAAGGCTTTAAAACTCACTAAAAAGGGTTACGCATGTCATCCATTGTATTTGAAAGCCGACTTAAAACTATTTTCTCTCAATGACAATGTATAGTTTCGGAATTCCGCTCCCCAGTAATTCGGAATTCCACTCCCTAAATTTCGGAATTCCACTCCCTAAAGTTAATTTATGTTAAAAATCTACATTAAAAATATCAGATTTTCGGAATTCCACTCCCTTAATTGCAAAAATGTGGATAAAGATTCGGGATTCCACTCACCAAAAATTACGTTAAAACTAAATATCGGAATTCCACTCACTAAAAAAACGCCTAAATATCGGAATTCCACTCACCGAAACTCGGAATTCCACTCACCGAAACTCGGAATTCCACTCACCGAAAACGTACCTACAACTCTTTATAGAAAGACGCTTTCACCGCTTCTTAAAAGTGAGTTTATAAGAAATAAAAAATTTTTTTTAATTAAAAGGTTCCCATCAGAATTATTTATTGCTAAAGGATAAATGCATTGAAACGTCCTTCCTAACGACATCCAAAAGAAAAGTTACGCTAAAAAAAAAATTAACCATTAAAATCAGTTACCGATTTCGGAATTCCACTCTCCTTACAATCTTACAAATTAAAATTTTTCGAAAAGTTTTTCAATATTATTTGTATATCAGTATCTAAATAGTTACTTTTGATGTGTCAATTTAAAATATCGTCACTATGAAATATTCAGAATTAGAGCGTAAACTCAAAAAAATAGGGTGCTATGATACTGGCAAAGTAATGAATGGGCATCCTCTGTGGTACAGCCCGGTCACGGACAAGTACTTTAAAATGAGTAATCATCCACAAAAAGAGATTGCAAACGGTACATTCAGAAGTATTATTAAAGATTCAGGTTTAAAATATTAAAAAAAAAAAAGAGATGAATAAAGTAAAAGCATTTATAGAAAAAGGAACCGACGGAACCTACAGCGTATATGTCGATTTGGATAACAATTCCCTAAATTATGGAATCCACGGGGTGGGTGATACTGTGGAACTAGCAATGGATGACTTCAATAAAAGTTATTTGGATATGAAAACTTTTTATAAGGAGGAAGGAAAAAACTTTGTCGAAGCCGAGTTTGAGTTTCAATTCGATGCAGAAAGTTTCTTAAAATATTACAGCGAAATATTCTCTAAACCAGCACTGGAAAAAATTACGGGAATTAACCAAAAGCAGTTACACCATTATGCAAGTGGAATTAAAAAGCCAAGAGAAGCACAAAGGCGTAAGATTGAGACCGCTTTGCATAATTTGGGTAAAGAACTATTAGCGGTGAGATTATGATGTTTTAAATTGACGTTAAGAGCATTATTATCGCTTCTGCCACCTTTCAAGTTGATAGGTGGCTTTTATTTATATTCCACTTAAAATCACCGTTTAAAAGTAAATATAAGATTACTGGAACAATATTTAAATCAAAATTAAAATAGTATTCCACTATTTTTAATGCCTACTTATTATTTCTCCATTCCCAAGGCGCAATTGAATTTTTATCCGACCACAAACCTACCTGGTTCTTTCGTGCTTCCATTTCCAAATTCTGTAGCCGTTTGTCGGTTGAATACCAGTAGTACCACCACCCAAAACCATTCTTGATGATTTCTGCCGACAGATATTTACCATCATCATAAAATATCTTTGCTATGATTCGTCCATAGCGGTCGGTATCAATCTCCCAAAAATCGACCTCTTTATCAAATACCTCACTACTGGTGAATTGCTTAGCATTTTTACCGAATGGTTGACCACTTTCGGGACAATCAACTTCTGCAAGTCGTAGGGTTTTTTGTATATCTCCATCAAGTAGAACCACAATAGTATCACCATCCTTTATGCCAATTACCTTAGCAGTATATTGAGAATAAAACAATGCTGAAAAAAAAACAAATAAAAAGGTAATCTTTTTCACTATTTGAAAGTTTTCGAGAAAATTTGATTTTAGCAAACAAAGAACAGCAAAGGGTTTGAAATTGTTTCTTTTTGGCCACAAATCAAAATAAATATTCTCTAATTAATAAAAACAACATGCCTAATAGTAAGGGAGTAAAACTTATAAAAAAAAGAAGCATAATCGTTTTATATTTTCGAGTTTTGTAAAATATAAATATCTCGTTAAATGAAACAGATTCTTTTTTATAATGCAATTTTGTTCCATTTGAAATTATGTGTAAAAAATAGAAAATTCCAAATGCAAATAACAAGCCTGTTAATAGCAGAGCGATATTTCCTTGGAACAAAAATTCGACATATTCTTTTTTTAAAGTATTATACATTTCGGTGTTGTTGAAGATTAGTTAAATAATTCTAATTGATAGTTTTTCGGTTTTGAAATAATGATAATTTCATCTTTTGGTGTCCAAATACTTACTATTTTATTTTCTTCTTCGACAAATCCATTAAAACCACTATTCCTGTTATCCTGCATATCTTTACATTGGATGTGAATATGTTTCGGTGATTTTTTTTCCATTCCACTATTAGTATAACCTAATTCATCCGTATATCTAGGACAAGTACAATTGCGAGTTACTCTAATTATTTTATGTTTTCGTGGAGAATAATTTGTTTTAATTATCATTCCCGGTATTAATCTCAGAACTTCCATCATTTTTGATTTTTAAATTAAACTCATTAACTTCTTCAATTATTTTATTTACTATTGGGCTTTGTACAGGGAAGTAAAAAGCATCTGAAATCTTAGAACTAAATTCTGCTGAAATGCGCAAATTATGCATTTCCTCTTTCTTATTATTCAAAGTAGAATAATAATCTAATACATCTATTAATACAGAAGTAAGGGCATTAATATCATTTGCATCAACAGATAACGTAATAGTCTTTTTCATTTGTGAATGATTTATGTTCTATTTTAAAGTTTTATCAAGAAGAGGTTTTAAGCAATACCATTTCTCACAAACAATATTATTTCCATCACCTTTTTCATCTAGTTCCAGATTGTAGCGTATATGTGCCAATTTTAAAGAATATGAACTTGTATCTTCTTGTAAATCTCGTGCATATCCCAACTTTCTTGTGTCAAAATTTAGTACAATAATATCTCCAGCTTTTAATTCGTTAACATTGAGAATTGAACTTAAAAGGACAGTTAATCTCCGTTGATTTTGCTCATTATAAGAACCTAACCAATAATCTTCTTCGCCATCACATACTCCAGTTAAGGTTTGAAAATTATCTATCCAAAACAAAAATTTATCTTTTTTCATACAGATATTTCATCTATTTTTGAGATTAATTACTTTCTATATATTAAATTAATGATTTTTCAATTCTCTTAAGATGTTCTTTTATCATTTTTAAAAAATCAGAATTTTTACGTGATTTATATTCATATACGTAATCGTTAATCATAGAAGATGATACAAAGGATTGTACATCACCTAAAATTATATCAATATCAGAATCAATATATTCATTGTCATTAGAAAAGCCAAAAACTTTATCATAAACTATTTTAATAACTTCTGTATTAAATTTTAAATTATCCAAGGGATCTGGAGAAACTTTTAAAAGAACTTTATTAATAGATGTAAAGACAATCAAAATATAAATGATGGAGTACTGCGGATTGGGTTCTGATATTATTTGCAGAAATTTAATATCTTTATTGGCTTCCAGTTTAGAGAGGAAATTCGTGAAATTATAATGTTTCATTTTATTTTATTAGTTTGTTTTATTGTCCTTTTGAAAAGCACCACTAGGTTTTTCTTTCTTCTTTAAAACTATGATTTTATAAAAATCGGCTTTTTCTGAAATCATGTATTCTAATGCATTCGTAAGACTTCGCCCTTCACGTTTTGCTATCAATTCTAATCGTTGAATTGTTTGTTCTGAAAACCTAAAGGTTTTTGCTTTTTTAGAACTCATTACTTTTTTTTGTAAAGATATGTATTTATAAAGTACATACAAATTGTATTTACAAATGCAATATAATATTTATACTTTATTTAACATAAGATAAATTATAGGTTATTTTTTTATATGTCTTCATTCTCAACAAACCCATTAAAGTTACTGCTCATATCTTCTTGAATTACCATTCCGGGATAAAGCTTCATGTTAGCAGAAAGGCTAACAGTGTATTCCACAATCAGGATGATTGCTATTTATAACAGCCATCATTGCTTCATCTACTGTGTCAAAATATCCTAATTCAATTGCATCTTCGCCTGATTCTTCATCAAAATATGTAGGATGACCAGCTTTGATTTTTCCTTCATTTTCTCCAAACTTTTCTTCGCTTACCCATCCGTAGATTTGAATACCATATTTATCGTGCATCCAGCTTTTACCCATTTTATAATAGTCTTTTTGCAAAGTCCAATCATTTGGAAAATTTGCATTCACAACCCAATAAGCAGTTGAGTTTTCGACTTGAAGCCGCCCTTCTGCTAACATCGGTTTTGCAAACTTTGTTATTGTAATTGTTTCCATAATAGATATTTGATATTAAGAGTTAATTTTTTTGTTCCACCACAAGTCATTGCTAACAGAAATTAAGGCAATAAAAAAGAGTGCTCCATAATATGGAATAATTTCGTTAAAATCATTAAAAGTTCCATTGAACTTTAAAGATCCTCCAACAAGAAACCCGCCGAAAACAATAGTCTTTATTTTGAAGATTTTTGGCTTCAATTCTTTTACTTTGAAGAGAACTACTAGATTATTTTTTCTTTAGCAATCACCATTTCAATTTTATAATAATTCAAGATCGTGTAGAGCTGGTCGGAACTAGGTGAATAGGTTCCGTTCTCAATTCGCCTCAAAGTTCCGGAAGATATTCCAATTTCTTTGGATACTGCTTCCAACGTTAGGTTTTTCTGAACTCGGATCCGCTGGATGATTTCTGCAACCTTGTTTCGTATCTCTAAAATATTTTCTGTATTCATTTTTCAAATTTAAACAAAAAATATTCTTTTCTTCATGGAAACTAATCCTTTAGGGACAGCATAAAAAAACTTATTTGGTAACTTTTCATTCTTTCTTTTCCGTCATAAGTTCAACTATCTGTATTTACCAATTTTCGAAAAAGTCCAGTTTTTGCGTATATAGTAAACCACATCCAACCCAACCGAATTCATCCCCTTCATGTTTCCTAACGAATTTTTAAACTCTTTTGAAAAGTATCCATAATATTGAATTTTCAAATCCACCCTACTCCCTATGCCATAGCCAAGACCAGCATTTGCGACCAGTGCGTTTTTATTACTTGACCAGTCTGATGGGAGGTGTCTAAAGCGGACTAAACTCATCCCTACTCCCCCATTCACGTTCCATCGTGTCTTGTTGTTGCGCAGCAGCAAATATTTTTTAAGGTTGAGTTTAAGTCCAAATTCATTGTATGAGAAATTCATTGTATGAGTAAGTATTCACATAGTTGTAGTCGGCGGGAATAGTTACATCCGCCATAATCTGTAGAAAAAGGGACGAAGCATCATAGATGTCGTTTTCGTCCAAACTTACATCTGCTCTCACGCCGAGTGCCACATTAGTAAATTTTGTGGAAGTACGAACGTCTTCAGGAACGTAGTTTATTTTAATATTGGAATACACGTTCCATTTGATGAACTGCCTCGTATAGTCGGAATCAGACCTTTGGGCATTCAGATTGAATGAAAACAGCATCAAACCAAAACAGAGCAATTGCCTCATATACTGTTTGTTTTGTTGTTCGACAGATCAATCTGCTCGTTAACTTTTGTACGAAACTCAAGGGGATGGTCTATATTATGATAAATATTAGCGGTTCCGCCAGTCCCACGTATCACGATTGTTCCCCTTTTAAGTGCCTTGTCTATAATCGACTGCTCCACCTGGATAGTTTCCACCTTGGTCAACATAATTTCCACCGATTCGGTATTGATTACACCAATTTTCATTAGAACCCTTTTGTTCGTCACGATAAATTCCGAACTTCTAATCTTAATATAGATGCAACCAGCAATTCCCAACAACAGCGGTATTGTCAGAAAAAGGCTTCGAACGTCCAGGAATATCAGGATTACGCTCAATACGAGCGGGGCCAACAGCTGCGAATATGCCGACCAATTAATTTCGGTTTCAAATACGACTGTCTCCCCTGCAAGGAGTTTGTCTGTAATATAGCTCATAATCAAAGTTTATTTTTTTTAAGCATCTTCGTTACCTGCGGTCTATTGGTATAGAATGTTAAAATAGAATCGTTGGTAACCACCTTTCTTAACTCTTTTGTGTATTTACCTCCCTCGCTGTTTCCATAAATCAAATAATCAAAGGCCGGAGTCAGCACTTCGTTATTGGTCTGATTCGGATTTACGGTTAGCGCTATTGCCCTGTCCTTGATTTGGTACATGACGGTATCGTTACCCGCTTTGTAACCACATTTGTATAGAGCGACGCAAATTAGCACTTTCAATACTACCTTTTTCATTTGTTGCAACATTTATTTTGGTTTGTAACTTTTTTTTAACCTACATAGACTCAATCCACATAGTTAGTAGCATAAGCGCTATAACAATCACTAGAGCCCAAACTGGGGAAATTTCCGCTTGATGCGGTTTAACGGATGCCTTCATAATAATCTGCGAGTTTATACTCCTGTCCCGGAGTGGATAATTAGACGATGTAAAAGTAATATATATTTTTTTAATATACAAATATATATATTATATAATTTCACTTTATATATAATAATAAAAAAAATCGAACAATAAGTTCGGTTTAAATTTTTCGTACTAAATAATTGATTCGGGTTTCCACTCACCTTTTTTTATTAGGTTTTCTACGTTTCTAATTTTTTCCCGAAGGTTTTCCGGCTGAATCTTTTGTTTGTTTCGCATTCTTGCTGAAATCTCCTGATGTATCAGTATCCTGTCTAAAGTGGTCAACACTTTCATTTCTTTAGAATCATATTGCAATACATTTTGCAATAGTTCAATTCTTTCACTGCTATCCATATTTTATTCTGCGAGTTTATACTCCTGTCCCGGAGTGGATAATTAGATGATGTAAAAGTAATATATATTTTTTTAATAGACAAATATATTACTATAATTTATTTATTTGATTTTTTTCATCGTTTTCAATAATGATTCTTCCAAACATTCGCTCAAATTCTTCTATTTGCTCAATAGGTGCATTCCTATCCAGCATCATTTTCTCAACCTTTTCCATCTTCTGTAAAACTAAATTTTTTGCTTTAGCAATAAGCCCTTGTCTGCTCTCGCCCATAAAGTCAACATAAATGCTTTTTTGAGTTTTGCATATCTGATAGATTCCCGACCTGTCGTCAAGATTAATGTTGCACATCCTGCGACCGTAGAGATATAGGAAGTCATATCTGCTTTCCTTTTCTATTTTAATTAGGGCATTCGGCATAAGGTCAATGAATTTATCATGCTCATCATTTATGTTAGGGTAATTTCCCTCCCCTGCCTTCATATATTCCTCATTCATCTCCATATTGGCTATCTTACTTATTTCCGCTGGAACAGCTATAATATATATATCACATATATATTTATTGTTTTTAATATTTTCAATAGTTTTATTGACCCCTTCCCCGTTAAGCAAATTCACGGGCATAATAAAATTGAATTTGTTGGAAATGCAGTAATTTCGAAGTTCCATGTACCATTTTTGTGAGCTTTCAGCAATAATCGCTTGCAGATATTCCGGATAGTCAGCTTTTATCTTGTCGACCTGTGGATACCATTCCTTTATTTTTTCCAGGCTGCATTCCACCGCATTCCGACCAAGATTTTTCATCGCTACCTTTTGAAGTTCGCTCAATCCTGAACCAGGCTGACCGGCTATAATAATAGCGGTAGGATTAGTTTCCCCCTCTATCATGTCCGTATAGAACGCGATGATGCGTTTCGAAATCGCTTCGCTTTCGCTGGGAGAAATTTTAAAACGTTCTTTTAGTTTTTCAACCAAGTCATCTTTTTCCATGTCTATCTAAATCTTTGGTTATTGCCTCTTCAAGCTTTATCATGCGTTCCCTGTCTTCGAATAAGGTATGGTCACGATTTAGGGATACATACTTTTTCCAGTTCGTGCGAAACATCTCAACCCTTCCATCATCAGAACCTTCTCGATTTTTTTCGTACTCCCATAGATTGTAAAAATAAATCCCTGCCTTGTTAACTAATTTATCTACTCTTTCCACCAATATAAACCAATCGTTATCAACTTCAAGGTTGGCTGTATGATTTCCCATAGCAAAATTTTTTCAAATTTAAGAATTAATTTTCACTTACAATAAATAAAATAAATTTGACAATCTATTTAATATATTTAGTTCTTATATTTATATAACATGTAATTAGATAGATTTATAAGATATGAAATAATGCATATATATTAATTATTTCATATTATAATAATATTAATATATATATGTTATTTATCTTTTTTAATTATAATAAAATTATTTATCTATATATGTTCATATATTGTATTTTAAATTAGACATATATATATTATTAATTTATATATTTTATTTGTTAAATAGAATTTAGATTATACTATTTTATTATATTTAAATAACTTGCTTTTTAATTTTATAATATAATTTTATTTTCTCCATATCTGATGTTGTATTTTTATCTTTATTTTTCAAATTCGTATCATCCGACTCTTTTTTCCTTTAGCAATCCCGCCGATTTTTTATTTTCACCTCCCGTTTTTCTCTTGTCGAGTTGGTTATCTTGCAGAGTGTAGATGCGGCTGTCGATATCCATGTTCAGCCGTTTTCTCGTTTTGCGGATTTTGTTTTGATGGATGGGTTTTATTTCTATATTCTCATTTTATACTGATTCTGTTTTATTACCTGATTCGCCTTTTTTTACGAATTGTGCATGATTGGCAAGAGGGTGTGGTACTTAATGTACCACACTCCCTTGCTCTGCGAGGCTAAAATGCTAAAAGATAAATACTTATGTATTTTATTGCTTTTTTTTATATATTACTTCTGTTAATTTAAAAAAAAGAGTGCTATATTTGCTTGATTATCAAATATTATATGGTTAACTAATTTAATATTTTATATTATGAAAAATTCCATTACACATATTCGTGCATTACGAAGCGATTATGATTTTATTAAAGAATATGCCGTTTTGCATAATCTTAAGATTTCGGACGTTATTTCAATAATGGTCGAATCTTTAAGAAAAATACGGGAATCTGAGATGGAGTCCGAGCATTATAAAACGCTTCCGGTCGATGACCTAGGTGATGAAAGGTTTAAATTACTAATGTCAAAATTTAAGACTATGCTTGAGAAGGAAAATGATAGGCTTGTTGGTTTTTTAAAGGTACAGGATAAGATAATGATAGATACTTATAATCACGTCACCTATCACCTTAAACATCCCAACGACCCATGGGGAAAAGTTGAGCATCCAATGGCGAAACAATATCGTTCGATGCATGACGTTTTACGTGACCTTTTGCGAAAAGAATTTAATGTTGAAACAGACGAACAACTAAGCGCTTTAATTTTAAAAAGACTATTCCATCATCGCAAGGAGGAATACTTTATTTCGCGGCAAAATATCTTGGCTTCAAAGACCTCTTAATTATGATGGTAAAGACACATATAGTTCCCATAAAAAAAGACGATTCGAACAAGGGAAGTTGCGGTGGTCTGGCGAACTATCTGTCTAAAGAAACGGATTCGCTTTTTTTTTCCCACGACCGCAGCGATATAACGACTGACGAGGCTGTCGAAATTATTGACAACCACAGCAAGGGGCAAATCACCAAGGATCAGGCAAAATGGTATTCGCCAATGTATTCGCTCTCACAGACGGAGTGTATGCACATCGTAAAAAAGTTGTTTAAGAGAGAGTGCGAAAATTATAATGACCTGAGCAAGGATGAACGAACAATGTATAATAATTATCTCATATATTTGGGAAGAATCTTTCAGGACAAGATGGCCGAAAACTTTGAAAAGCAGAACCTTGGCATCTATACCGGTTCCGATCTGGTTTATGTTGGCGTCGTGGAAAATGACAGGCATTATAAGGACAGCGATGACGAAGTAAGAAATGGAACCGCTAAATCGGGAGACCCAAAGCCTGGCTTTAACACCCACATCCATATCATACAGTCCCGAAAGGCTAATAACGCTAAAAAGAGTAAGATATCTCCAAATGCGAAGAACATCAAAAGGACTCACGATAATTTTGGAAATGGCGCAGTACAAGGGTTTAACCGAGACCAGTTTTTCAACCTCATAGAAGAAACCTTTGACCAGGTGACGGGATTTGACCGAAATTATAAGGAGAGCTATGAACATAAGAACCATGAGGCCAAACTGAGGAAGGAGGCTGAGGGAAAACCTTTACGGAACGAACCAAAAAATCAAAAATCAAATAAACCTAAAATTATGCAGAAAAAGAAATTTTACAGCAAAGAAGACCAGGACAAAATCTTTGCGAATTCAAGCTTGGTCGACTATTTCTTTTCTCTTGAAGACAGGGGCGTTTTGCGCTTCGAAAAGAGAAAGGGAGACGACTTTATATTTAATAATTTAAATCAGGAGAGTGGCTCTATCTATGTCAACGAAAAAAAGGGTTGGAAAGATTGGAGTACAGGAGAGTCGGGAAGACTTCTCAATGCAGTTAAACATTACGAAAAATTGGGCCACAAAGAGGCCTTGGACTACCTTGTCGACCGTAACGGATTTGTTGACTACGAATTCAAAAACGAGGCGGTAAACTACCATAAAAGGGCTGCAGGAGATAAAGTATCGACAGCTAAGGTGCTTTCAGCTAAAGAGGTAACAAATCCCTATATCAAGAACTACTTCCTTACAAGGGGTATTTCCGAGGACATTATCAAGGTGAACGTTCAGGAAATTGCCTATGAGCGAAATGGAAAGATATACACGTCGGGTGGCATAGCCAACATTGTGGGAGGATATAACGTGCGGAACGCAAACTTTAAAGGTGTTGTAGGAAACGGCAACGACATTTCCGTAATAGAAGGAAAAAAGGGTGAAGTTTTAATTTTCGAGGGGCTTGTAAGTTACCTTTCCTGGCTCCAGTTAAATGATCGGGTTAGGGCCGATGAAACCGTTATCATTCTCAACAGCGTGTCAAATACTGCGAGCTTATTCAGATTGCTGGAAGAAAGAAATGTGGAAATAGTTTCTGCGTGTGTAGATGCGGATCAGGCCGGGGATGCCTTTATGAAATCTCTTGCGGAACGTTACAAGGGCAGGATAGATGATTTGCGCTCAGACTATAATTTAGATGAAAAGACGGACTTGAACGACGCTTTAATTATTGAGCAGGTTAAAAATGTAGCGCGAAGAATTTAATATATGTTTATATAGAATTATTATATATTTTATTTATATATTTTTTTATTATATATATTTGTTTATTTCATTTATATTTATTACTTTTGTAGTAAACTAATCAATAAATATCATAATTATGAAAAAGTTTTTTAATTTTATCGCGTATATGAACTACGCCTGGAGGTTGAATCACGCATTGTTTGCGGAAAAAACTGTATTTTGGCATTGGAAGGAGATGGTGGAGATAGCACATTTTGAAATCTTTGTTAAGGACAAGGTTGAAAACGCGGCCTAATTTTTTTTGCCCGAACCTTGAAATGTTACAGAGAATTTATGATATTAAAAGTTACAAAACGGATAATATCAGCTGAGTAATATTATGGGAGCTGCTTTTTTATTCTTGATTGTTTTTGTAATCATCTTCATCATGGTTTATGCTTTCACGTCACAGGGGCTTACTGAAAGCTTGGATAGATCCCATGGGTCAAATATGTATTTTGAACCCTATAAAACAACTGTTTTAAATTTAAAATTATCGCCCGACGGTAAGTTCATTAGTCGAAAGATTCCGCTTACGGTTGATAAAGTAAAGAAGCTGGAGGCTAACTATGTTGAGCAAGAACGCTTTCAGTTGTGGCTTGAAGGGCATCGTAAAAATATAGCATGGTTAAGGGGGGATTCGGAATTAAAAGAAGGTGTTGTTGACGAACTGGTCATTACAAAAGAGAGCGGAATTTCGGGTGTTGTTAATAAGGATTTGTCGGGAACCACCAAAAATTTGCATTATGGTCGTGTTCAAGAATACAGGATTCCGGATAAAAAGCCAATCCTTTCGAGGTAATTCACAAAAAGCGAGGAAGAGCAGATTGATTGGAATTTTTATTTTAGAGGTTATTCCAATTATTACAGGTTGCATCATAGAAATCCACTACAAGAGGAACCCTATGGTTTTTGGGTGATTAAGCAGCGGCGATGCTTTGAGGGTCTTGAATCCTGGCAACAACAAAAACTGCTTTCTGTGAATCCTAATTTTCGAATGGCCCAGCACAAAATGTTTGACCGGTTAATTGCACGCCTGAAATCGGGCAAAAAACCCAATCGCAATGACAGGCTTTTTTTCCTTCGAAAATACCACCTCGGAACACTTACCGCCCACGAGTATAAATCAATCATTCTGCATGACCAATTTTTTTTTCAATAATCCTTCTTTTGTAACAAACAAACCCCTTAAAATTTGTTGCAACAAATTTGTTTTGTAACATATAGTAACTTTATTTTGTGTTACAAAATGAAACAGAATGAAAATTGACCTTTTTAACTATCAGACAATATATGGCTACAACTCCAATTTCGACGCTCCGCAAGAAGCGGATTCGGGTAATTATCTCGCGTCTTCTACAGGTCGGAGACTCCCGTTTAAACGATTTGGCCTGCCTGGGGCGTCTCCAACGGTCGGCGAGCCGGGCGTCCTATACCAAAACTCGAATTTTTCGCTCGTAGAGCGGCAATTTTCGGAACACAATTACTTTTCGTTTACTGCGGATAATAAAATTACGTCCCCCCAAGATGTGGCGTGGATGTTTCACTCGCTTGAAGATTCATCCGTAGAAAGTGCCTTTTTGGTCTACCATTACAATGGAGGAGACTATTTTGTCCAGCACTTGGGAACCGGGGGAATTACAGGGGCAATAATAGACTTCCGCCTATTCATAGGAAACGCCATTGCTTCTAAAGCCGAATCGGTTACCTTGGTACACAATCACCCGAGTGGCAGCTTGCAGGCAAGCAGGGAAGATTTTGCCGTATTGAAGCAAATGGAGGGCTTGTTTGCCCCAACGGGTATCAAGGTTAACGACGGTATTATTATCAACCTTCGTTCCGGCTATTTTGTAACGTTTACGTCAGATTCTTCCCTTATATTAGAAATGCCGGACTATTCCTCTTTGGAGCTCCCTTCCGTTAAAGTCTTCTCTTTCGACCGCCAATTGTTCGCGGAAAACTATAACCCCGTGAAAATAAATAATCCCGTTGAAACGGCAGCCTTTATAAGTACGCAAAAATATGGTCTGTCTGATAAGACGGAATTAATTGTGCTCAATAATCAGAACCACATCACGGGTAAATTTTTGCTTCCCCAACATAACCAGCTTGACAAGATTATTGAACTTAGCACCACCTATGGCGGAACCGGTGTCATCCTGTATGGAAACAACATTACCGAGGCAATGTTTAAGGAATACAAGGCGGTTCTCAAATCGACCCAAATAGATTTACTGGACGCCTTCAGGTTTCAGGGTGAGAATCTTTATTCTATCTTTCAAGCTGAAATTATCACCAAAGGTGAACTTGAGGATGCCCTTAATAATTCCCAATTGAAAGTATCAGAACCTTCAAGCCAATACGGTTCCGACCAGCTTGGTGAAACTGAGATTTTGGAGCGTCTTCGATCTGCCTTTCCGGCCGTACCCGTACATCTTTTATCCACGGAGGAACTACGGCGGCAGAGGGAAATTTTGGAGCCATCGGAAGAACCACAGCCCAAACTTACGGGTGGTTTACAGGACTACGGCGTTAAAATAGGGGGCGCACGAAAAGACCTCTATCAGACGCAGCTGGAACAGTTGACGGCTGTGGTTGACTTCCACTTTATACCCGACAGGGAGCGTAATATCACCGTTTCTTTATCCGACCCCATCTTCAAGCAGGGGATTGCCCAATTGCTACCTTTTCCTGATTTAGAAAAATTACTGGATGCCGGTTATAATGAAGAAACGCTCAAACTCTTTCTTTTCGATTATTCCAGCATTAAAAACAAACCGACTGTTCCAAAATATTATAGCGGTTCGAAATATACCGCCTTTATAGGTTGGTATAAGAACGTACAGTCCGTGGCTTCGGCTTTGTCATTTCTCTATTCCGCAGCGGGCAGCCCCGAGGCGGTTGAAGGCATCAACGAACTCTCTATTTCGAAGTGGAACAACCTTGCGGCATCCAACGGAGACACCATCATGCGCACATCCATACTAAAAAGGGTTCTTGATTCCACTCCCATCCGCAACAGCCCTCTTAACTATCGCCTTTTGCGGGGTTTTGAATTTGGCACGAGTTATAACCGTGACTGGCGTTTCAAGTTGTCTGGACAAAAATTCCAGTCTTCCTATACAGACAATCTCCTTGAGGATATCACAGCTGCTATTACCAAGGCAGAGAGTACGGAAAAAATTCAGGTAAAAAAAGAACAAACGATTAAGTTAATACTTTACATCGACCGGGTTACCGGTGATCACTTTATCGGCTACAAGCTTCGCAACGGGGAAATATTCCGTGTGGAAACAGGATTTTCAACGGCAGACGATGCCCGAATTTACCGTCAACAACATCGTCCGGAACTTGAACAGAAGGTTCGCGACTACGAACAGGGCTGGGAAAACGAATCTTTGCTCCGAAGCGGGGAGAATGAGGAAAGGACGGGACTGCAGTACCGTTCCCAATTTTCCAACGGGAATGTGTCTCCTGCCGACTTTGCCGAAACGTTCGGGTTCAGAGGAATAGAATTTGGCAATTATGTCAACAACAATGAACGTCAGACCCATCTCAACCGAGCTTTTGACGGTTTTATGGATATGTCGAAGGTATTGAATATTCCCCCAAAAGCCTTGTCTCTAAATGGACAACTGGGAATCGGGTTCGGTTCCAGGGGTCGCGGAGGAAAAGGTGCAGCACTGGCTCATTATGAACCGGCAAAGGTTGTCATCAACCTGACCAAGAACCGCGGTGCGGGCTCCCTTGCCCACGAGTGGTGGCATGCATTCGACCACTATATGGGTCAGAAGTATACTCCCTCAAAGAGCGAATTCCTTTCAACTAAGATTCAATACAGTACGGTTAGAACCGAAATCTTCAAGGCTTATGAGCTGCTTCTCAATCATATCAATGTAAAAACCCAGCTTCGGGAGCGCTCGCGTATGGCAGACGGCGGCAAGAAAAAGCCATACTATGAAACACATGTGGAGATGACCGCCCGAACCTTTGAATCCTATATCAAGCACAAGCTGGAACAGGACGGCATACGCAACGACTATCTAGTCAACCTCCAACCCGCCCCTATGCAGGGACGCCTGAAGGAAGTGTTTCCATATCCGTTACCTCATGAAATGGATTTTTTCACGACCGCCTACGACCGCCTGTTTGAGGCGGTAGAATATAAGGAGGAAAACGACAGGGTGATGATGTATCACTCCACCGATGAAAATGAAATTTTTGGGTTCTCTTACGACAACGAAATCTATCTTGATAAGAACAAACTCAACTCAGAGACGATGATACACGAATTTGGGCATATATGGGTGGATGCCCTGGAAAGAAACAACCCGTCCCTTTATGAACACGGGATCGAGCTTCTAAAAGACCACGGGCGTGAATACATCGACCGGGTGGAAACGAATCCCAACTATTCAAAACTGACCGACGAGCAAAAAAGCAAGGAGGCTTTGGTACAGGCAATAGGGGAGAGGGGCAGGCTGATCACCGACAAAAACAACGGCAGGTCTAAATTTCAGAAATTTTTAGGGAACGTCAAGGATTTCCTTGGTCAGACCTTTTTCTTCCAAAAGAAGGAAAGAATCAAGGACCTGACCTTCGAGGAATTTTTAAACAGCGCGGTCTATGATCTTCTGCAGGGTGAGGAACTACCGTTGCACAAAAAAGTAGAGGCGGTTTCGAATATCGAGATCAGGAAAGAGGTACCATCCCAGGTCGACCAGCAAAACCGATACCCTATCTACGGGCCTGTAGGAAAACTGGAAGCAGAATATCTTCTCAGGTATAGTGACGGAGGGATTCAAATTTACGGGATGCCTACCGGCGAGGAAACGCTGGAACACGTAACGCCCCAAAACGCCGACGGCGATATTTTGGGCAGCTACCAGGAATTTTATGTCGACACGGAAGGGATGGAGAACTTCTATATCGAGGAACTCAATTCCGAACTTATAGCTTATAGGGCCTCACTCCAAGAATCCGCTACCCAAAGCGGGGAATTACAGGACATCGACCTATATCGTTCCGTGCTGCTTTGTTATATCGACTTGCTAAACAGAAGGGAATCAGTATTTAATACTACGCCCTATTACGCCTATCATTCTTTTGACGAACGCCAAAAGAAGGAATTTGAGGAATATGTCCTTTCATCTACGCTTGAGGGCGGGTATGACGAACAGTCCATGGAGGGAATTAATTCTGCTGACATCCTAAAAGAATTCAAGAAATCGATGAACCAAATTTCGGATATCCAAATCGAAATAGGTCTTTATGATTCCAATGCAGATACTCCTATAGACTTCAAGCCGTATAATTTCGATTCGATGGAGGAGCTGGTCACTTATCTAGATATTCAAAGAAATCATTACGAAGTCGACCCTTCCCTGGCCGTTAGGGTTGACGAAGACCATAACATTTACCTGCTGACCGCAGGGGCGTCATTGGCCTTCAAGGAGGTGGTTGGAGAGGTTTTAGAAAAATATGCTGTCTCTATAGAACTTGCCAAGAAATCCCTACAGAAACAATCTTCCGCACTTCAAGAAAATCAAAACACAGCAAATGCCATGGATGCCACTAAACAAGAACTACTATCCCTTATTCCCGAAGAGCGCAGGGGGGATGCCTTCCATATCAAGGTAAGCAAGGTCGAAGCGGAATATTTGATTAGAAGTGAAATCCTGGCCGATATCATGAACAAGGAATATGGCGACGATGAGGAATGGGTAGGAATGACCAAGGAGGATTTGGATGAACATAGCGGCCTCTTCGATGATGATTATAAAACTTTCGAAATTGACGTTAACGGCTACACCAAGACGAATCTCGAAGCCCTGCTGCATGAGATTGAAAAGTACGCGGAAATTCCTGAATTTGATGTGACTATCACGGAAACCCTTGCCCGTACATTTACGGTCAAGGGACAAAATGTAGAGGATGCCGAACTCCTAGCCAAAAGGATGTACCAGGACGAGAAAGTTGTACTCGACTATACCGACCTCCAGGATACCGTTATCAAGGTTTCCAACCCTGAAAAAGTCAACGGTCTAGAAAATACTGGCGAAATATCATTTGTCCCAACTCCTTACCACGCACGGCAGCTTGAGGAATTCACGAACCTTACTGCCGAGTTGTCCCTGGATCAGCTGGAAATGACGAAAGATAATTTTGCAGCTGTTGTACTGCAATATGACGAATATCTCTCAGAATCTGACTATTATCTTCTATCAGAAAAGACGAATATCGTCAATGCGCATATTAAGGCGCGCATCGAGCTTTACAACGAGTCTCCAAAAGAGAAAGATACTGGCATTCCATTGTCGGTTCAATCCGCGCTAACCATAAACAACGACCTTTCACGAACGCTCTCTCCCGACAGGCTGGAAAAACTCGGACAGATTGCTCAACTCGCGGCGGACTTCTGCCTTTACTATACCAACGACCGCGAAAACAGCGAATTAAGGGATCGTTTTCAGCAACTCCACAGGAATTTGTCTCCCGAAGACAAGAGGGCTTTTATCTCGGTAGTCGAACTCAACTTCAACCCGATTGACGAGGCTCTTACGCCCCAGCAGCAAAAGGAAACCCAAAAGGTGGTGGACTATTTCAATTCGTTAGACCCTTCTGCACAAAAGAGGCAAGCCGGGGAAAGGCTTCCTTATGGAGACTGGTTAAGGGAAAAGTTAAACGATATATATCCCAACACCAAGAAAATCAACCTCCATCATATCAACAAAGTACTCGTAACGTTGGACACGTATGCTATGGACGATTTTCTCAAAGAACTTTCCGTTCCCGACACCATCATCGAGAAAGTTGGAAAGGTGGACTCGGACTGGCTTTCCGGAACACCGGAATTATCAAAGATCAAGAATGAGGTTCTTTCAAATATCAATACTTCACCCGACACGATCGAAATGTTCAAGGAGCTGTTTCAAAAAGTGGTCACTAACCAATATTCTAACAATATCAAAATGTAATACCTCATGGAGAACAAAAAAAATAATCAGGAAATTGCGGATTCAAAATTTTTTATGGAGCGCGGGGGAGAACGATTTGATTTCTCTCTCACCGGAGCGGAGGCGAAATGGCTATTAGGAAAAGGATATGTCGATTCCGTGATGGGACGGGAAATGGTAGACAATGTTCGGGGTTACTGGGTTGAACTCAAAGAAGAAAATTACTATTCCCATATCTGCGACCAATTTGAAATCGACTTTGATCGTCTTTCACCGGGACAAAAAGAAAACCTGATGGCAGACCTTGCCGAATTTGAGAAGGTTTACCTTGGCGAGGAATATCATTTTACCAAAGATGAAATTATACCCAATTCTAAAATATGGATTGATGATGACTTTTACGGCTACAAGAGCGGAACCGTCAAATCGGTTAATGATACACACTTCGATGTTCTTTGGGAGGACGGGGTAGGTGTAAGCTTGGACTTTAATGACAGCGGGAACATCCGTGTAGTCAGGGACGACGATGACATGTTTTTTACGCAAAGTTATTCCCTTCACCAGCACCCTGAACTACTGCCTGACGAATTTCACCGCATACAGTCTGAATATGCACACTTAGGGACAGATGGTACCTGGGATATGCAAGAAATTGAACAATATAGAAAAGAATTGGGTTCAATTCCGAAAAAGCCTTTCACCTTCGATATCGACGCATCCGGCAAGCCGTACAATTTTCGCCCCGTTTCTCCAAAACAGCAGACCAGCCTATATGCGGCCATTATGAACAAGCTCACTTCTATAAGTGCTTCGCAAACCGCGGAGCAAGTTCGCACGCCGCAGTTCGATGAATATCTCGATATTCAGTCTTCTCAACTCAAAGAATGGCAAAAAACACTCAAACCTCATGTTTTTGAACAACTTCAAACCATAGTAAACGAGCGGAATGGCATTGCTGCCGAACCATCAGAAATACCCCGCGGCATAAGTTTGGAAAATATTATCCACAACGACATACGTGAACAACTGCAAGACGTTGAGCCTTCTGAAAATCTCCGGTACGGACAAACGGCAAGAGTTAGCCCTGTAGAAAAATCAGAAGTCGGGTATTTGTCCGAAAAATACTTTTCCGCCGCAGAGCTCGACAAAGTCTCCTTGAACTACGCTGTAATAACATTAACATCTAACCAGGTCCTCATGGAGAAAGCGGACGATTATCTTGAGGCCCAAATGCGGGAAGCACAATCTCTTGTTTTCAAACAACTTCGTGAAGAAATCGTGTCCCGTGTCGAGCAAACCAACCAAACACTTACGGTTGATTTTCTCTACCAGTACAATACTAGAAATGATACAATCTTTGACACCAAAATCGTTAAAGACCTGCCTATTGACCAACTTGTGTCCAAAATTCACGATCTTATTTTGGAATTGGATGACACAACGGAATTATTGGTAATTCTTCCCAACTCCACATCGGTAAGGTTCGATCGGCTTGGAACCGACTACCATTCTAATTTACGGATGATTTACCGGTCTGCTTTGGATTCTGCGAAAGAAATAAAACAGTCCCAGGTTCTTGCGGAAAACGAAGCAAAGAGGACCGATTTAAAGGCAGACCGCTTTAGCCCGATGGGCATGCTGGCCTCTTCCTACCTTCAGGTATTCGAGATGTATTCGGTGTTGGAACAACAGGCATTACACTATCAAAGCGTCATAAGTGCCTTATCTCCACTGGAGCGGGAAAACCTATTATTTCAAATCAAGGACCAAATAAGGGAAGATTCCCCTATAGATTACGGCAAAGCCAAATCATTCCTTAATAATAAGGACGTTGTTTCAAACGAAGAAAATCTAGAGCAAGGTGAACACCAAATTTCTAACATTGACATTGAATATGTTGCAAATCATATTAATATGACCGTCACTACACAACAAATCGACTTCGTCAAAGAGAATTATTCTTCGGAACTCAAAAATGACCCAACAGCTCTTTGGAGCGAAGCTGTTGAAAAACTGCTTTATGAAAGTATAAAAAATAATCTCAACACCAAACCTGTGAACGAGGACTTGGCAGGTGCCACATCACAAGATTTTTTTCCCGGCAGCGAGCTGACTGATTCTGAAAATAGCCAATTCATTTTGATTGACAATACCGGCAACGGAATTTGGAACGCACGCGGAACGGACGGCGACAAAATTATATCTGAAAACCAGGCGGAAGATTTTTTTGTGAACGAAACGACAAACAAGCAGAAGTACCTGGACTTTATACAAACCTTGGACGATGTTAAAATCACCCCGTACCACCTTGACAGGATTCTCCTTGAACTTGACCAATACGAATTGGACAATTTTCTAACCGACCTTTATGCGCCTCATGCGTTTATCGAAAAGGCATATCAAGAAAAAAACTGGTTTGCACGTACCGAAGAATGTACGGAGATGAAGTCAAAAATTATGGGATTGGTAATGAAGGATGCAGAAAACACCAACGTTTTCAAGTTTAAACTACAGACCATTATTGACAAAACAAACACCAACCAAATCAAAAGATAACCAACAATCAACCTTAATCTCTACAAAAATGGAAATTCCCTATAATATCGCCATACAGTCGCACCTATCGGACGCACTTTTCGAACTTGAAACCCAAAACGAGGAACTGCGAAATCAGGCGGCTAACAGAATATCTTTCGTTAAGAACCTCATACTGCAATCCGGAGGAGATTTGACAAAATCTACTTCCGACGACGCACTCAACAAGATATGGACTACGGTCACAAAAAAAACACCCGGGCAGTACGGAAGCCAAAATGAATCAATGACGGAAACACTCGGAACGGATGATGCATTCATACGGCAACTGCTCTCCCAATTTAAAAAGGAACTCGATTCCTACGACGATTTTACACAGAAAAATATACTCAACGACTTATTGCTAGATTACAGCGAGGCGGAGGGAAAAATGGATGATAAAGCAGAATATATTCTAGACTGCAAAATCTTCCTGGCCGAAATGGCAATTGCCTACCGTAATTTAAAATTACCACCGCTCCAAAAGAAATCCGCCCTCAGTAAAGAGCATGTCAGAGTGCATGACATCGAAGCGGTTGCCAAGGATTTGCGGATGTCCGTCACTCCCGAAAATATTCAGTACGTCAGGGACAATTATTCGGATGAATCTAAACACAACCCGAACGCCAACTGGCGCAAGGTGGTGGAGACACTGCTCAACGAGTGTGCGGAGCAGACAAATAACAAAGGACTAAAAAGGTGAACTACCCTTTTTCCTTTAGCAGTAAAAAAATCACTTTGTAACAAACCAAAATAAATGTTGCAACAAATGAAAAAGGTATCAAAATCTTACTTTACTTTGTAACAAACAAACCCGATAATGGATTCTACAATCACCATACAGGCTATTCCTAGACACCTTGAAACCCTGTTTCATGAAGGTTCTGTCAATATCCGCCAATACCGGTCGCTGAATCTGGGAGAATCCTACCGTTATTCAAAGGACATTCCCACGACCTATGAAATCTCCATCCGGCATGGGGAAAATGAAAATCCGTTACATCTTTTCCAAAAGGAATACGGCAGGATTCATTCCGCAGACAGACCGCAGATCGAGCGGGGGGTGTCCAACTTTTACCGGTATGTTATTTCCCAGGAATATTCAAAAGCAAACGCGATCTTATTGCAATACAGGGCAATGTCGCAGGTAGAGAGGAACCATTTCGTTTCTGAACTGGAAAACACCCTTCAAGGCGATGAAGCAGTGGCACCTTTTTTAAAATCCGAAATGTTTACACGTTTCCGCAATATCCTGAATGGGAAGGAGGTTCTTGTTGACGATGTTCAGCGAATTGGAGGAACGGTAATGGAAATTGCGAAGGATGCGCTGAAAGATTCTGCCTATCTTCAAAAGTACGAAACAGCCTTTGCCGATATCATCTACATCTTTATGAAAACGGACGAATTTGTCCTCAGTCTCGATGCCGATGAACTGTTGCTCCTTTCCGACCGGTATGTGGACGAAGTGAACCTGCAAACCGGGCTGACCAGGGGGATGACCTACGACAAGATGCAGGAAAAGTCCTCCCTATATTACAGGATGTATGAGCAAAAGTTAAATGAATTACCAATAAATCAAATCAAAGACATGGCAAACTGGTGCAACAATTATGTGCAGTTTTTTAGCGATGACCCGAATGTCCACGGAAAACTTCACGAACTATTCAACAATATGTCCCATCAGGAACAGTCTACCAATTTGGGGCAGTTACCTTCATTCATCGATTCCGAGGAAGGATATTTCCATAACATCGAAACAGGTGATGACATTTATGACGGTGTAATCCAATACGATACAAAGTGGGTTACCAATGTCAAACACTTAGTGCAGATTGCTGACAACATCGGGGCGGACGGTTTTCAGTGTACTTATGACGAACTTGGTTCAAATATTTACGGAAAAGCAACATACCAAGGCGGGAAACTTATCACTATTGAGCTAGATATGGAAGACTTCGCCCAATATACTTATGACAAAGAACGAGACGTCTATTTTTTTAACGGAAAAGAAAGGCTTGACCAATACGCCATCCTCGAAGAACTATTAGAAAGGAAGGAAAACACGTTGTCAAAAGACATCTCCTTTTCGGAGCGTTTTGAAGAGGAAATGCAAAATACATCCGCTGGATTTGAAATGGAAGATATAATTGATATTGAATTTAACAATCAAAAACCGCAAATAATGGGAAATACATCAATAGCAGCGGAATTTATGCGCCATTATATCCAGGAAGGAGATTCTGAGGGCTTTGAAAAATTCAAGTACTATTTTCAGGCATTGGATGAATCCAAGCAAAAGGAGTTTTTAAAGGAGGTCGAGGATGAAATTTTCAGTTCCTCTATCGAGGGCGAACATCGCCAAGAGGCACTTCATATCGCGGAAGAAATTTTAAGGGAAAACCCTCATAACTATATTGACGATAATATGGAAAAAATAACAGAAGAAAACCAAAAAATCAACATTAACAACCAATATAACAACACAATGGACCAAACAACAAACAAACAAGAACAGCAGAATCCTGAATTGGAAGTAGGGAAACTAGCATCAGTAACCGTCGACGGAAAACACTTCAAGGGCAAAATCGACAAAATCGAGGGTGATACCGTAACGCTCAAAAATTTGGACGGTGTGACGCAGACGGCGGAAAAGGACAAGGTCTACCAGTTCTTTCCGGGTCAGAAATATGACTTCAATGAAATACGGGCTTTGTTCAACAAGGTACCGGGCGGCCTTAAATTCAACGAGCTTCCAAAGGAGGACCTCACGATGTTGATGAAGGGAGAAATGACCAAGACCATGTTTTCCGGCATTTCCACAAAAAATGAAGGAGAGAGCAAGGAATATCACTTCAAAATGCGTCCGCAGTACAATTCCGAGACCAAGCAGCTCGAATTGAAACCGACCTTTAAAAATGATTTCTTCAAGTTGGAGGAAATGAAGGTTTTCGGCAAGGAAATTACCCCCGAGCAACTTCAGGCATTCCAGGAAGGAAAAAACGTCGCTTTGGAAAGCACGTCAAAGGCCGGCAATACCTATAACGCCCAATACCATTACGACAAGGACCTAAACGAGGTCATCTTCGACAAGTTTTTGGACGAAGACCAGGTGGCGAAATTGGCCGCCAAGCAGGAAAGGGTTCCGGCACAGGACAGGCCGGACTATGAGGACTGGCTGCACAATGTCGAAATGTGGGATACCGCGACAAAGGTCAACATCCACCAACTGAACAAGGTGGGTCTGGAACTTGACGGTTCCCAGCTGGAGGAGTTCCTAACGGATTTCGAAATTGAAAACGACACCATCGACAAGGTAGCCTCTATGCCTAACTGGCTTTCCCAGGACGGAGATGTCACTGAGATTAAAAAGTCTATCCTTGACACCATCAACTCTTCGGCCGAAAAGGTCGACTTATTCAAGGAAAAATTCCATGATTTGGGGCAGAGCAAGGGAATACAGCAAAAAAGATAGAGCTTTGTAACTTTTCTTTCTCGGCACTTGGAAAATAGCAAAAATATTTTGTTACTTTGTAACACTAACCAAGATTCCAATGAAAGTAATCACATTTTATTCCGACAAGGGCGGGGTAGGTGCCACGATGTTCACCGTCTGTTTGGCTTCCTATCTCGCCTACGTCGAAAATAAACGAATATGCATCATCGACCGTGCGAACGGGTTTAGGACCCTTACTGAGGCAAGGCTTCAGGAGGTGGAGAATATCAAGAACAATCTCGACAACTACCGGGTACGACAGATCATTCCCGATACGGAATATGCCGCCCTACAGAATGACCCGCTCACGGGCAGTTCAGTCCACATTTGTCAGATAAAGACGTTCAGCGACCTTCAACAGTTTTTTCGCAGAAACAAGAGTAAGTATGATTTCGTGCTGATTGACCTGTCGGGTGTTGAATACGTCAATCTTCAGTATATCATGAAATCCCACCACATCATGCTCATCACCACTTTTGAGGAACAGTACAAGGATTTCAAGACTTATGCTGCCTTCGAACACATATTGAGCAAGGAGAGAGCTGCCGACCCGGAAAAGGTAAGGACGCCTCCCCTAGACTTCAATAACGACACGCTGATGATGGTCATGAACAGGGTAAAGTATTCCCACCCCAATTTCAACGAGGAGGACATCGTCTCCCATCCCATCCACGACCCAGCACACCCGATGCACATGACGTTCTTCAAGAGAAGTCTTTACGAGAGAGAAACAAAAGACTATTCGACAATTACTGGACTGTTGGAATCCAGCGACGAAATGAAGGAATTTTGTCAAGAACTTTTCAGGGAACACCTTAATTAAAAAATTTACATGGCAACAGAAACAAAAAGGAGAGAAATTGAGCGAACGATGAACTACATTGCACAGCCCCAGCCGCGTACTCCCCAAATAGGGGCGGCCTACAACCCGTCCATCATAACAGAAATAAACGAGGCTGAATTTGCGCAACTCAAAAAATGGATACAGATCACCAAAAAAAAGAAGGTCAACAACATAATCAAACGCAACAATGTAAGCGAGGGCGATAAGATTCTACGTCTCAAAAGCGAGGCCGTCACCCACTTGGACGAACTGCATGATCAACTGACCAAAAACGGACTTGACATCAAATATTCCGTTCTTACCGAATTTCTCCTACTCAAGGCTCTCGGCAAACTGCCCAGCCTGTAAAAATTAAAAAAAAGAACCTCATGATCACAGAATTATTCGGGCGCAAAATTATCAACTTCGCCACACCCTATAAAAGGTCATTCATAACGATAGAGCCGGTTTCTTCCGAAATTCCGAGGGCTATAACACTCCCATCCATCAAGTCGGCGGTCTTTTTTCTCAACCAGGGGGACATGATTGTCCTTGACAACATCAACGAGCTGGAGACGCTGTGCTATATCGATTACGACCTCATTAATCAGAAGGACAAGAGCCTTGTCAAATATTTTGACGATTTCCACCTATTCAAGGAAACGGTCAAGACCGCCATCACCAATGAAGGCTACCTGGCTATGGAGGTCGTTCGCAAGGTAATCTATTCCGATGTGATACACATCGCCTGCAACCTGATCGGGCTCCCTTCGGTTACGACGCAGGTACAGGAACATGTCCTTGAACCAATTCAAAATTCACAGCAAGATGATTACAGACAATATCAACCAGCAACAACAGGCGTATAACGAACTTGTGGCACGCTTAAAAGCTTTCTACTCCAAACCGGCGGTTAAAAGTGAAGAACACTCCAAAGAAGAACTGGACGTTGTCGCCGCCATCGGTGAACACGTCCGGAACTTCAAACTTCCAACCTCGGAAACTGTCAAAATCTACCTGTTGCGGGAAGACCTGCTCAACCAAAGAGACAAACTTGCTTCCCAAAAAACAGAAGACCAATCGAATACTTCACACAAATCTGATGGAGATGCACAGGAGCAAGCATCCGACCAGGAAAAAGCAAAAAACCAGCATGGGGAATCACAAGGCCAGTCAGCAGGTAAAACCATCACCGATGCAGATAAAGAAATCGATTTTGACAATCTCTACGACAACAACCATTTCGACGTCCGCTCCCTTGACGATATCGTAAATGCCACCAATATAAATTTATTGGCGAAGCAGGACGACAAATACCTGCTGTTTGAATTCGCCGATGATTTTTGGAAGTTCGAGGATGGCAAGCTAACTCAATACCCCGACTTTGTCTCCCTGCGGGACAGTAAAGGCGGTGTTGATGCGACCCTAACTCCGCACGGTGTAGCCATTATCGACGCTATTCAGAATAATCCCGCCATCAAGGAGGTCGCGAACTTCACCCTGAAGGACAGGGACAGCTACATCAAAGGCCAAGTTTCCGACGAGCAACTTTCGATACCGTTCCGAGGCGTCAAGAAGGATATGGACTCCATCGGCAAACTGCTTAGGTCGGACAATAAAAGTAAGGAACTTGAAGAAGCCTTTGCCCTGACCAATGCGGTCATCGACGTACTTGCGTTGGTCTTTGCTATGTCCAAGGCCTCCATCCTAACGATGAACCGCAAGAAGCTTACTGACGACATCCTGCACAATCTTTCAACAAAGAATGCATCCGACCACATGAAGAACGCCGAACTGATGAAAGAGGTTCCCGCCCTACGCAACGCTTTTTCCGCGCTTTTCGAATACACCCACAAAATTTCCATCGACGACAAATACAAGAGCATGAGCCCGATGGAAAAAATCAATGCGGTGCTCAATTACGCAATCACCAACAAAGATGTCTACAACGGAATAGAGGGGTTTGCCAATACGCCTTTTTTCAAAAAGCAGCTCTCGGAACTTTCCACGGGCTTCACCGATTTTGTTCAGGAGATGCAGGGCGAATTCCCGAATTTCACCGACTATCTGAGGGACAATGACCTCGCCGCCGTTCTCTATGGAAAAGGTAATGGAGGCGAGGGTAACTTTACGGAACTTCTCAAGGAACTCGACATTGACCACAAGAACAATGGCGAAGTCAAGGACTTCCTGGCTGCGATGCACTTTTTCCGGAGCAGCTCAAAGAATGCACCTGAGCCGACCAACGATTATTATGCGTCCCTGATGCGTTTCTTTCCTACACGAAAGGACATGCACAATATCGACAGGGAAAACGTCAAGAACATCATTGCAAAAATTGCCGACAAAATCCTCAAACTCGACATCGAGGAAGAAAAAAAACAGGCGGCTGGAATGAAAATTTAAAAAGTAAGATTATGGATTTAACTACCATCCTTATCATCGGTTTCGTTCTTTTTTTGTGTTACGTCGCTTACAGCGTGATGTCACACGGCTCATCCCCTACGGTGGAGGATGAAGAAACGCAGGACCTTCATCAGATAGAGAAGATGAAGGAGTTCCAGCTTATCAAGGAGACAAAGAAGATTCAGACCTTGGCAGAAAAGAACCAACTATTTCAGCGGGCCTACGACCATCTTTACAAAAATTCTGAGACCAGGGTTCAGGAGCGGGAAGAGGAAATTTCCCAATTTTCTCAACCGACATCCGCTCCAACATTCGACAGCCTCCAAACAAAGACCTACAGTCCTAATGACGCATTCGATTTCGACGAAGAATTTGGTCCCCGTGACTTCACTGCCGCCAAAACGTTAGCTGCCCCCGAAACATCGTTATCCGACATTCAGCATGAAAAAGAATTTGAAGAATCTCAAAAATCGGCTTCGATTGCCGATGACGAAGATGACTTTATTTCACAACAGCAGGAGATGATAGGCAACGAACTTGCTGGACTTGACTTAACGCAGTTCCAGCCTCAAGAAGATGAAAATGTTCAAAACACGCATGATTCAGAGGACCTCACGAAGGAGAAAGAATTATGGGACGATTATACGCCTGCAGAAAACTTCAAACTCGACGTTTTATATGACCATTTCCGGAGAAGTCATCCCACTAAAAATATTTAATTAATATATTCTTTTTTATATCTTAAATATATTTTTTTATTTAATTTATTTTTATATATTTGTCTATATATAATTACATACCAAAATGAAAACACAGAACCTTATTCGCTCCCTTTTTGCCTTAGCAATAATTCTCAGTGCTGCATCGTGCAAGAAAAACGAAACCGCCGGCAAGGCCGGGGAGAACCCCTCCGCGTTGCAGAAGTTGATAAACCCCGCCGATGAATATTTGGGTATGTATGCAGCAACTCCGACTGAAACAGACCCTAAAAAAATGGGATATTTTGAAAAGGACGGAGAAAGATATACCTACTTCGAATATGACAAGAAGGGCGATAAAAGCTCGCCATTTACAAAAATTTCGCCTATCGACAAATCCGATATGAAAACGCTGCTGGATGAAAATTTTATTGATTTAGTGGAAGGCAATACCGGATTTCTACTGGAAATGCCCGAAGGTTCAGCAGTCTTCACAAAGGTGAAGAAGGGAAAAGTCTATAAGGCGTTAAACTCTTCGGGAACCATCCCTTCGGATTATGCCGTGATTAACACTTTGGGGTACATCGTGTTTCAAAACAAAATCAAATGATCCCTTCTTATCGGTGCGCCAACTAAAGAAGTAACAAAATATCAGAGACACTTACATAAAAATTTAATCAGGGCGCAAATACACTCTAACGACAAGTATTGTCACGATATCGCTTCGTTTTCCATCGCCGATATTTTTGCATTACTTCACATAATAAATAAACGTCCCCGCTGGAATTCTCTCCGTAACGATATGCGGATTAAGAAAATAAAGTTTGTCCACATTCAAACCATTGAAATAGGCAAAACTCCCAAAAGTAGTATCTCGTTGCACCATTGTTTCACGAACATTGGAGTAATCGTACTTTAACTTCGGAAGGGTGGAGTAGTAGAGACCGTACATTTTAGCAATAAAACGCACTGCGTGAAAACTTGGAGCATACGCCCTTGTCTCTGCGGGTAAATGGCTTCGTACCACCCAATAATTTCTTGAACCCGACTTCCTCATAGCACCCAAAACCCTGCCTTCACCTGAATTATATGCCGAAAGAACTAAATTCCAGTCCCCAAACATCTTATATAATTTTTTAAGATAGCGGCAAGCGCTGTCGGTCGACATATAGGGATCATAGAATAGGTTGACATAGGGCGATTTTGCAAGTCCGTATTGTCCGCCTGTAGCAGGCATAAACTGCCACAATCCCGAAGCTCCTGCCCAGGAACCCGCCACCGGGTTCAAATTGCTTTCAACTATTGGAAGATACTTTAAGTCTGTCGGGAGTCCGTACTCACGAAGCTTTGCCTCAAAGAGCGGCTCATAAAACTTAAGGAGTCCGAAAGTCTTCGGCAACCATCTATAAGAGGTATATTTACCTATATACTGCTCCATTACCTCGTTATAATCTATGGTCACATCTGATATTTGGTTTGCGTAATAAAAATTATCCTTAATGTTAACCCTCTGCTTCCTTATCTCCACATCAGACAAGACATAGGTCTCCATTTTTTCCAGCCACTTTTTATCACTTTCATAATCGATAAATTCATCTTCACCCTCCCTGACTATCTTAATCTTTTGTGCAGAAACATCCAAAACTCCCAACCATAAGATAGAAAAAAACAAAATTATATGTTTTGTAACTTTTTTGATTAACATATTTTAACAAAAAATTAAATAAAAAAATTAATATGTTACAAAACTATTAAAAATATATTTATATTTGTAACATCAAATCATAATATACTTATGGTTAGTCATCATGTTACAAGATAATTACAATAAAGAAACCTACCAAAAAATCAGCCTAATACTGATATTTGCCACCCTGTGCATATATGTATATATGCTGTATCTCACCTATTTCGGCATTTTTTCAAAATTTTGGCAGTCACCTGTCTTTACTTCGTTACTTATTAAGATCCACGGTCTTGTACCCAATCCAATCATTAATATGGGTATAGTCATCATTTTTTACAGTTCTGCCTGGATGACATTTTCACCGACGAAGACCATCGACCCTGACCGTAAAAGGCTTATGGGCCAGATCGGAATGACGGCCTTATTATTATTCGCTGCCTTAGCCATTGTCCAATATTATAGGAATCTCGGCATTATAGGCGTAGGGTTCAACCTCCTTTTCTTCTTCTTTTTCTTTATACCACTCCTTGAATGGAGAAAGACCACGGAAACAGATTTAAGGAAGGACAGGAGAAACGTTATCGAGTCACAGTTTGACCAATATAAGGAGAAAATTGATACACCGTACTCGGTCAACATCCCGTTTAAATACTTTTACAACAAGCTGGAGCGGATGTCTTGGGTTAACATAGTAAACCCTTTCCGCGCTATCTTGGTAGGAGGTGTTCCCGGTTCCGGTAAGTCCTTTGCCTCGATCGAGGAAATCATGCGCCAGTTCACAAAGAAAAAGTTTACCGGTGTAGTATATGATTTTAAGTTTCCAACCCTTACCACAAAGCAGTATAACTACCTTGACTGGTATTCTAAGAATTATGACGTCGAACCCCACTTTTATGTGGTAAACTTCGACGACCCGGAATATTCTCACCGCTGTAACCCGATCAATGTCGACACACTTCAGACTATTGCAGACGCTGAGGAAAACACAAAGGTTTTGATGCTTAACATCAACAAAACATGGATTGAGAAGGAGGGTGACTTTTTCACCGATTCCGCCAACGTGTTTACCGCCATGCTCATGTGGTATCTGAAGCTCCTAACAGACAAGTACGATTATGATGTATGTTCATTCCCTCACCTTGTAGCACTCTCCACTTTTGAAAGCACAGAAATATTGTTCCTTATATTAAAGGAGTATAACGACTTGAAGCCTAAAATGAAGCCTTTTTCAGAGGCATTGGAAAAGGGGGCTTTGGAACAGCTCGCAGGTCAGGTGGCATCGGCGGGAGTCGCTCTCTCTAAAATCTCCTCGGTGGAACTTAACTATATCCTGACAGGAGACGACTTCTCCTTTGATTTAAACAACCCCCTGGCACCGAAAATTTTGTGCATAGGAAATAATCCCGACCGTCAGATGACTTATTCCGCCCCAATAGGTCTTATTATGACGAAACTTTCCAAGACCATGAACAGGCAGGGGCAGCTGCCTTCGATGTATTGTGTGGACGAGTTTCCTACGGTCTATGTCCGCGGTATCGACAACCTTATAGCCACTGCGCGTTCTAACAAAATAGCAACTGTACTGGGTTTCCAGTCCTTCGCACAGATCATTGTCAACTACGGAAAAGAAATTTCCGACCAGCTGGTAAGGATATGCGGAACAAGGCTGATGGGTCAGATGATGGACGACGATGCAGAAATCATTGCAAAAAATATTGGAAAGCAGAAAATACAGACCTCCAGTTACAGTTATTCAGCTAATGATGTCTCCAAGAGTACCCAGGTCACACTAGAGGATATAGTACCCGCTTCCCATATTTCCCAGTTCTCGCAGGGTACTTTCTGCGGTGTAGTCGCCGACGATTTTGCATACAAGGACGAAAATAAAATTTTCGTCGGTGAATTATCACCACCTTTAAAGCTAAAGAAAAGGGAAGAGGACAAAAAACTTCCAAAAATTTACGACATGTCTCCCGAGAATATTGACGAACTGTTCGACACCTATAATGTAGACCATGCATACGAGCTCAAAAAAATATCAGACATCCTGATGGAGGAGACTAATAGTTACTGGATAAAGAGGCTGGAGGAAACAACCACCGAACGTAATTTTTATGAGTCACTCATTCAGCAGCACGAGCTGGACTATCAGACCTACAGGCCCATTTTTGACCAAATAGACTTTAAGAATACGCTTTTGGTGCATTTTCAGGGTATCTTGAAGAAGTCCAGCCCAAAAGAACTCCACCGACACTTCGAGGAGGAAGAACTTCAAGCCTTAATTCACCAAATGGTGCGTGACGGGCTAAAAAAATCATTCAAGAACGAATATCTACAGGCATGGAACGACAATATATATAACGAGATATACAGGGTGATTGCCATGGAGATTGAGAACTTGGGAATTGTTGAGGAAATCAAGTCCATGAAGGATAGAAAGCCCAAGGAAAATGCGGCAAGATTCTTTACCAAAATTTTGAACAGCGACAAATTGAAGATGAAGGAAATCGAGGAAAAATACCAAAACTTTATCAATATCCTCACCACTTAGAATTTCAAAAACCGACCGTTTTATAGGAC